>ERZ773264.1028-NODE-1028-length-36513-cov-8.888968_pt1 | contig 36513 bp, 56 predicted proteins | sample MGYA00511910_ERZ773264 | MGnify/ENA primary metagenome ERZ773264 (study PRJEB29015, sample SAMEA2737739) | human gut metagenome | biome: human gut; feature: human-associated habitat; material: faeces | place: China | collected 2012 ...
ACCACGCCCAGCACCACGCACAGCAGCAGGCTGCATTTGTGCAGCAGTCCCTGCCGCATGGTTTTGCTGTTCCAATCCCCTGCGGCCAGCGCCCCGATGGTGCCGCTGAGAAAATCCAGCACCATCAGGCAAAACACTACGCCGAAAATGATGCCGTCCGTTTTTGTCATAATTTCCATCAGTTTTTACCCTCCGTCTCCGCCAGCTTCTCGGCCAGCTCGGTGTACTCCGCCACGGTCAGCCGGTCAGCTGCCAGATAGGCGTCCATTTTGTCCTGCAACCCCTCGGTTTTCCCCCGGGAGATCAGCAGCAGGCACAGATTTTTTACACTCGTCATTGTCATTCACCTCCATTCAGCTCCAACATACAGATCCGGTATTCGTGGTCGGCGGTCAGCTCCAGCAGGGTGTCCTCGGTGCTGGGCGCAGCATCCGCCTCATAGGGCGTGTAGATCATCACAGCCTCATAGTCCTCATCTGTGTAGGCAAATTTTGTAATATTGTCGATGGGCTGCGCATCCGGGCGGATGCGCACAGTCTCCGTGAGGCTGCCCTTTGCGGCATCATACTCGGTGATCTCTTCCATGGATTCATTCAGGATTATCATAAGCTCCCCCTTTACACGCCGCAGGCGTAGATGGAAATATCTGTAGAAATGCTGTCGGTGCTGGTAGCGGTCACAAAGGCCATATAGGCGTTATTCTTCACATCGGAACCACTGGCCGGAGTGGATGGGATGGCCCAGATGGGCTTATTGTTGGGACTCCGCACCCCCACATACACCGTAGGCTTGCCGGTAAAGCCCACGGGATAGGGATAGGGCACGGTACTGGAATAGTAGAGGCTTCCGCTGGCCTGCTTGACCTCATGCTTGATGGTGGTGATCAGCCAGCACTCCTTCTTGCCGTCGCTCCAGATCCGGTATTTCCACGCCCCGGAGGTGCCCTCCTGCGTAACGTAGGATGCCGGTGCCGGGCGCTCATCCCACGGATACCACTGGCTGTTGGTGTAGCACCGGGTGGCCACATAGCCGCTGCCCGTATTGAAGCTCACGAAGGTCTGATAGATCACGTTGCCCGTGGGGCTTGTGGTGACAATCAGCATGCCGGTGCCGCCGTTGGGGGTGTTGGTCACCGTGGTCTTGTTCAGCCAGTACAGCCCAGCGCCTGTGTAGTCATTGATGTTCGCGGACGAACCGGACACCATCTGATCCAGCGGGGAGGCCGGGCTGATCTCCACCCATTTCTCGCTCCACTTCCCCGTGGCGGCGTAGTAGGTGCGCAGCCACCGGCGGCCCAGCACCGGCTCGTATTCCTCCAGCTCCACGGTGATGTGCTCGCTGCCGGTGGGATTTCTGACCGGGTACACCGTCCGCCGGGCCCAGAAGCCCCCGGAGGTCACGGGGCTGTTCGTCAGGGTAGAGGCGTCCTCGGTCATGATGGTGGCGGGCTGGTTCTTCTCCGCCGTCAGGGTGTTGCCCTCCCCGGTGGCAATGGCGAGGACGTTGGTGGAAACCCCGGTGTCGTAGCGCCGCCATGCCCCGTAGGGAATCAGCCAGCGCTTGTAGGCGTCCGCCTCGGCGGCGCTGGCGGCGGCGGCATTGGCACTGGTGGCGGCGTTGGAGGCGGCAGTCTGGGCGGCGTTTTTCAGCTGCTGGAAGCTGCTGAAAACCGTTTCGGACAGGTCGGGATTCTCCGGCAGCGCCGAAGGCTCCACCACCAGAAGGAAGGTGGCGGAGCCTAAAATGGTGCCGGATTTGGTGACGGTCAGCTGACAGCGAACGTCCCCGGCCACGGCGGCCATCTGCTCCGTCACCGTAAAGCTGACGCCGGTGCCGGAGAAGCTGGCGGTGGAGGAGAAGCTCTTGCCGTCGGGCTTGGTGCCCTCCACGGTGACGGCCGACCCGGCGGGCACCGAAAAGGCGCCGGAGCCGTTCCACAGGGTCATGGTGATGGTGCGGCTGCCCTTGTCAAACTGCCGCACCGGCACCCGCAGGGGATTGCCCCCGGGGATCATGTTCAGGGAATAGGTTTGGTTCATTGGGTTCCTCCTTTGGATATATGGATTGTGGTTGGGGGGATTGACGTGCCGCAGAGCGGCAATGGGTGGAGTACGCCTGTACAGCCGGTACTGAGCAGGTATTGAAAATGGGATGCACTGCCGTGCGGTACAAAGGCCCCTTTGTGTAAAGGGGGCTGTCAGCGTAGCTGACTGGGGGATTGTTGCACCGCACACAGTCTCTTGCCGCACCGCTCGGCTATTCAGCAGCTCATAATCGGAAGCCGCTCTGGAATACTGACCTCTGGGGATCAATCCCTCCGCCGCCCTAAATGGGCGGCACCTCCCTTTGCACAAGGGAGGCTTTGGTGCGTACCGCCCGTCACCGCTCCCCGCACTTCCGGGTCTGAGCGGGTAACGGCAATGGGGCGCAGTCCCGTGCGATCCTCTTCACTCTTCACTCCGCCATTCAACTAATATTCGTCCACTCGTCCCCCTCGCTGCCCCTCCGGAACAGCCGCCCGGTGATATACACTCCGGCGCCCTTGTCCCCGGAGGAGGTGATGAGCACGCTTCCGGCCTTGCCCGTGAGCTTCGCCACTCCGGTTTTGGTGACGTAAACGCTGTAGTCCCCGGCCTGAAGCCGGATGCCGGAGCCTGTGGCAATGGCATAGCAGTCCCCGGTGGCGTTGCCCACACCGATGCCGCTGGTGGTGCCGGATTCCGTGGCGCCGGTCATATAGCCAAGGTATCCGCTGAGGGTGCCGTCCGGGCTGTCATAGGAGGAAATGGTGCCGGAGGTGGAAAACTCCCCGGTCTCCATGTTCCAGAAGTTCTTCCCCCGGTCATCGGTGAGCACCCCGGCCTTGATAAGCCCGGCGTTCAGGGTGCCCACGGTGATCCGGTCGGCCACAATGGCCCCGTCCTTGGTGATGGCCAGCGAAAAGGGGCCGTTATAGCCGGTATCGGAGTGCCCAAGGCCCCCCTCGTTCCAGCGCCAGAGGCTCCGGGCGGTGGAGAGATCCTCGGAATCCGACAGGATGCAAAGCTCTATGGGCTTGCCGTCCTCGTCCAGCACCGTAATGACCCTTCCCCCCAGACTGCCGGAGATCAGCCGGGTGGCGTTTTCGATGGCGGCGGCTTTTTCCGCATTGAAGGCGCTGTTGGGGTTTTGAATTTCGTCTTTCAGGCCGGAAATCGTATTGATTGAGTTCCTCGGGACACTGTTCACCGCTACGGTATTGTTTTCCGGGTGATATGGATGGATTTCTTCTTCCGCAATCAGTGCTGTGATAGTGCTGCCGTTGTATGCCACCTGCACCCGCTGGTATAACTCCACCTTGTGATCGCTCCAGCGCTGCGGATCACTGCGGTACAGGTCAAACAGCGATACCTCCCAAGATACCTCCGGCGTGGACAGAGAGTCCACCAGAGCCTGTGCGGCGCTTCTGAGGCTTATGGAGTTTTCATACCGTTCATCCTTCCACACCTTGCAGATGATCTTGTCTGTATAGCGGAGATTTTCCACATAGTCCCTTCCACCGTTGATGTGCCCAATGGTCAAACCGTTCGCTCCTATGGGGTACACTCTGGTGACCAGGTCAGTAGATTTCCCTGTGCGGCTTGGACGCCGACGCATGGCTGCGCTTTCGGTGAGCAACGTCCCGCTGATCGGATTCGCTTGCGGATAGTACACCGTGCAGATGTGTCGCCCTGTGTCAAAGCGCATGGCACATCCGTAGCTGTCCTGCGCAGTAAGTGCAATGTCCAGCGGGGTACCACCTGCATCCAGCAGTACACTCCGTCTCTGGGTGTCCATGGTTTCATAGACCATGCTCCAGCCGCTGGGCACTACCTGCTGCATGGTCACAGGCAGGCTGGATGTGTTGTTGTAGTAGTAGCAGACAGCGGTAGATTGCCATGCTTCCAGATTCAGCTGGCAGTCCACGTCTGCGGTGCTGCTACCGGCATCAATGCCCTTGATGACGTAGGTCTGTTCCTCGGTTGTCTCATAGATATAGGCCTCTTCCGCTAGCTGGGGGAACGCAGGATCATCCAGATAGAGTTCAAAATGCAGGGTGTCTATGCCATTCCATTTATGCGTAATGGCATAATTGTTTTCCACATCGTGGATTGGGACATTCCCCTCAGATGTAATCAGTTCCAGCATTGTGTCCTCCTATAAAAATGTCGGCGTAAATTCTACTGTTGCAGCCACCGACGCTGTGCCGCATTCGATATCTAGCACATTTTCACCGGGCGTAAGGTATGGGTAGTCTGTCCACCGCATTGTCCCGGCCCGAAGGTTCCCGCCGTTGTAGAGATTCTGCATTCCCTGCCCATCCAGCACAAGGTCACCCCCGGTGATGTAACCAATCAAGGGCGTCAACGTCCATTCCGTAATTAGTTCGGTGGCATGGAACAATCTAATGATTGCCAGTGTACCGGCCGGGATGGACAGTGCCCGGATGGTCAGCTTGCAATCGGTCTTCGGCCATGTGCCCGGATTGTACACGCGCAGTGGCGCGGTGCCGGATACCCGCATTGGTTCGCCGTGCTTGAAGCCGCTTAGCGTGATATCCACACTGCATATTTCGTCATTGACCCATGCGGTTGCCCCGATCCCTTTGCATGTGCAGGTATATGCGTAGCCGTCAGACAGATCCACCTCGAAGGTGCCGGTAAGCAGTGCCATGATGCCGGTCAGATGGTCCATGGTTTCTCGTTTGTCTTTGCCGTAGATGTCCAGCGGCAGGGTGATCTCCAAGGGTTCGCGGCTTTGACGGAGCAGCAGTGTGCTGCTCCGTCCTGCTCCGCGGTTGGTAATGTTTTCGATTTCCCCGCCGCTGATGGCATAGTCCATCTGCAGCTTTGCACCGTACTCTCGAATGTCATGCTGATTGATATAGATCCCTCGGTGCATTACAATCCCTCCAGATAGGCCATTTGACGGCCCGTATATTTCGCAGATGCACGGGCGATCTCCCGACCGTCCAGATACACCGGTGCTTTTAGGACTACCGTGTTTCCACGATTGGCAGAGTAACTGTAGTTGGAAATGGTGTTGTTGACGTAATGTGCTTCCTGCATCGTTCCGCTTGGCCGTAGCGCTGCTCTGGTGGCCCGAAGCAGTTGTTCGGATGTCAGCTCCACAGCCTTCTGGGCCTTGGGCGTTGCCATGGCGATGCCCTGAGCCATACCAGCGGGGATCATGGCGCCCACCTGATCCCGGAACACCCGGGAAGGGGAGTTGACCCCAAGCGATTTCTTTGCAGAGGCCAGCGCACTTTGTGCGGCAGATTGAGCGGCCTGCGTAATGAGATAGCTGCCGCCACGAACGCCGGAGGCCACACCGGCGGAGATATTATAGCCAAGGTTATACCATCCATCAATCTGCATGGCATAGTATGCCGCATTGGCTACGCTGGAAGCGGCATTGGACACGATGCCTCTCCCCCCGGAAATGCCCTGTGCGACTGCGGACGATGCCAATGCACCGGCACTTTGAAACTGCCCGTTTGCATTTGCCCAGACGGTCAGTACAATGGCGGTGAGGGTTTGTGCGCTGTTTCTGATGGCATCCGACCGACTTGCCAAGCCGGTTGACAGTTTCCCCCCTGCGTTGGATCCGGATTGCTGAAAAGCCCCGGACTTGGATGTCCAAACAGATGTAACCGAGTCGGCAAGCCGTTGGCCCGCTGAACGTACCGAACCGAGCTCCCCTGAAAGCCCGGACTGAATTCTGGTTCCCGCATTAGCCCCAGCCTGCTTGAAGGTGCCAGATTTGCCATTCCAAGCCGAAACGACATCCGTGGCAAGCCCTTGTGCCGCAGTACGCATGGCTGCAGACTGACTTGTCATTCCAGATGCAAGGCCTTGTCCCACAGCGTCGCCCAAATCCGTCCAGCTGATATTTGCAATGGCCGTATGGGCAGCCATACCCAGTTGCTGGCCGGCAGCTTCCACAATAGGAGATTGTGCCGTGATGCTGGCTGCCACATTTCCAGCCAGCGCAGCGCCAGAGGCAGATGTATCCGTGTTGGCATAGCCTTCGCTGAACTGCGCACCCATTTCCAAACCAGAGTTATAAAGTGCTCCAGCTCCCATGGCAGCGCCCAGTGCGGCGTTCTCGGTTGCTTTATTGCCAGCATCGGTAAACAGGCTGCTCCACTCTGCAAGCTCTTCGTCTGACATATTAACGAACTGCGCTACCTGCTCTGCGCCCTCAAGCCCCATGTTGTAGAGCTGCTGCACCAACGCTCTTGTCCCAGAATCTCCGCTGGTAACAGCGCGATTCCAGAGAGTTTCCATGTTGTTATTCCAGTTGGCCTGTGCCTCAATGTTGGCAGTAAGGTTCTCCTTCATTTCGCTGAGGCTCATATTGAGGCTGGTAGAAGCCTTTTGGAAGCTGTTGACTACGTTATCTGTAGCACTGGCTACGTTGTCCTGAAATTCCTCCACGGACATGTCTGCGCCCGCAAGATATGCTGCAACTTCTTCGGTGGATATTCCGATATCCTCGGCCATATCACCAACCGCGGTGCCCAGCTCCTGCGTGGTGGCTGCAACATTCAGCTGGTATAGGGCCTGATTCGCCAAACCTTCAATGTAAGCGTCTCCTGTACCCGTCAACTCTTCCAACTGACCCGAGAGCTCGTCGTATTTTGTGCGGAGGTCTCCGCCGGCAGCCGCTGCATTCTGTGCGTCCAAGGCGATCCGTGCAATGGATTCGGTCGCCTCCGCTGCAGCCTGCTCCTGCGCTTCCACGCTCTGCGTGCTGCTGTCTGTGCTGTCAGCAAATTGCTCTGCGTCTGCTGCGGCCTGATCCAATGCATCTCCGTAGGTATCTACATCTGCCCGGGCGGTGCGCACGGCACCTTTTGCATTGTCCATAGCTGTGTTCGCATCGGTCAGTGCATCTTTTGCCTCCGTAACGGCGTCTTTTGCGTTTTTCCAAGACCATTCATAGCCGCTATTGGCTATGCGGTTCCCGTTTACAATGTGAGTATGAGCTTCCTCGAAGTCATTTAGCTTGTTCTGGGCATCACTCAGATTGGTACGTGCAGTTTCCAGCTTTTCGGTGGCTTCCGCCTCATTGTCCAGCATATCTGTCAGGTTCTTTTGGGCCGATTCATATTGCTGCTGTGCTTCGTATTGCTCATTCAGAGCCCGCATAGCTTCCTCGGATCGGTTTAGCGAGCCTGTCTGCTGATCAAACTCCAAGTTCAATCCGGGGACTGCTGCATTGAGTTCATCCACAAGAGCCTGCACATCTGCTGCGGCAGAGGCCGTGCCATCATAGGCCGATACCAGCCCCACTAGGCTGGTGATCATCTTGTCGTTATCCTCAGCGCTGGATTGTACCTGCTCCTTGAACTCAGAATACGATGTGTTGGTTTTATCAATTTGCTCCGACAGTGCTGCTGTCGCTTCTACATTTGTTTCAATATCGTTTGACAGTTGTTCGGCGGGGGAAAGTGTCTCGCCCATGCTGTTGGCCAATCCGCCGAGTGCGGCAGAAAGCCCGATAACACCGGCTACCGCCAACGCAATCGGATTGATTGCCAGCGCTGCAGTGAATCCCTTCGTGGCGATTGTTGCCACCAGTACTGCCGCTTTATATGCAACAATGCCGGTAACGATGCCGCCCACAACAGAGACGATAGTCCCGCCATTGTCCAGCACCCATGCAGCGCCTTCAATGAGCTTTGGGAGCACATCTGCGGCCAACTCAGCACCAGTGCTGATCAAGTCGGCCACACCGGCGCTGATCTGCTCCATCTGCTCCGATAATGCTCCGCCTTCCACCGAATCCGTTAATTCCAGAAATGCGTCAGACAAGCTTTTCACGCCTTCTGTGATGGAATCGTCAAAATAGCTATATACTGCAGTCCCCAGATTTGCGATCCGGGTTTTGAGCATATCCGTCTGGAAGCTCAGGGTATTGGCCATGGTCTCATAGGCCGTTTCGGTAAGGCCGGTGCTGTTTCGCAGCTGCTCCAGGTTGGAATTGAAGGTTTCCACACCCTGTCCGGCTATTGCCGATGCCGCCTTGCCAGCTTCGGCGGATCCCCACAGGTTCATCAATGCCTCTGTATCGCCATTGACACTGTCCAGCAGGATTCCTAGCACGTCACCTAGAGAAGCCCCCGACTGCATCAATTGGCCGAAGCTCTTTCCGGTTTTATCCTGAATGACCTTCGCCACATCCGAACCGGAATCACCCAGCTCATTAAACATGGAAGACAGATAGGTGGTAGATTCCTCCGTGGAAATACCGGCTTTGGTCAAGGACACATAGGCAGATTCCAGATTGCCAAGATCAATGCTGTAGGAAGATGCCGTTGCAATGGCCTTACCCATAGAACTTGCCAACTGTCCTACCGTAGTAACACCGAGGTTCTGGGTCTGGATCAGACTGTCAGAGATATTGGCGGCCTCTGTGGTAGACATCCCGTAGGCGTTGGTGATGGTGGTGAGGACGCCCAGTGCGTCACCCTCATCGGCGAAGCCAGCTGTGGCAAGCTTGGAGGCATCAGCTACCAGTGAAACCGCATTGGCTGTGTCGCCGGTGGCGGAAATGGCGTTATATACGCTGTCGGACAGCTCCGTGGCCGCAGTGCCGGTTTTGTTTGACAGATCCAGAATGGCGTCTGACATATCTCCTGCAGATACAACGGACTGATCCATGATGGTCATGGTCTTGGCAAATGCGGTTTCATAGGCGCTGCCCGCCGTAACTGCCGCCGTAACACCTGCCCCCAAGGCGGTTGCCACAGCCGATGCAGCCCCAACGACAAGCTTTAGGGCTTTGGTTGCATTCTCGTTGGCCTTTGCATAATCTGTCGTGGCCCCGGCTGCGTCCGTTGCGGTACCCTTTACCTTATTTAAGCTGGCTTCAAACCCTGAAGCCTCCGCATCAATTTCGATAACAACCTTACCGTCAGCCATTGTTTCCACCTCCGCTCCTTGCAATGATCTCGTCCAAATGCCGTAAATGATCGGCCACAGTCTCTACTCCGTTCGGGTGGATTGCGTAGAGATTGCGCAGCCTGATCCACTGGGCCCGTTCTTTCGCCTTCATACTGCCAAGATCCTTTGTTCGGATTTCCACCCGGCGTGAGAAATCGGGGCCGCACAGCCCCTCCAGCAGCGCCATAAAGCGCCACCAGTGCATATCTGTTTCCGGGGCTGTCAAGTCGATCCCATACCGCTCCAGAAAGCCTGCAGCGATCACGTCGGAATCTGCTGTCAGGTCATACGGCACCGGTCCGTTTTGCTGTTCCGCCGTTGCGGGAGCCGCATCCTTCCGCCGTATGAATCGGGATATCCCCTCAATAGCCGCCGATACGTACTCTGGTTGGCTGTCTGGAAACCAGAGATCTAAAAAAGATGCCGCTGTCAGTGTTCCTGCAGCGGCAATCCTCTGATATTCAATCCCCGTGCGGAAGTCTGTGCGGATCGGGTAGATCTCTCCGTTGATCCGCAGGGCGTTTGGCATATGCCACAGGCTGTATGTTATTTCCGGCTCCGCCCAGCCTTGGCGGCCTGCAGGTTTTTTGTTTTACCCTCAATATAGGTGCTGTGGATGTAAAGCAGCACCTGATCCAGCGCATACCCGTCCGCCTCGTCCATCCGTTCAAGGATCTCGCTGGTATTCTCTTCGCCGATCAGATCATTGAGGATTCCGATTTTATCCGCAGCCGGCATCGGCTTCTGAAGCTTCTTGAATGCGCTGTCGATCTTTCGGTCCATGTCGTCTCCGATGAAAAGCGTGACCTTCACCGGGTCCTCTTCAAAGAATTCCAGAGTGAGATAGCGGTCAACAAATGTAAAATACTTGCCCATGGTATAGGCTCCTTTCTCATTCAGTTTCTCAGTGTTGCCCCCTCACAGGGAGGGGGCGGGAATGCTTACTCAGGTTTCGGCGTAGGTGTACTCAGACACAGGGCCGCTGGACTTGAGCTCCACGTCAATGTCCGCAGGGGAGGACGCTGCACCATTGCCGTCATTGTTGACGATGATGGTCATGGTGCCTGTCTCGCCCTTTTTGGTGGCGGAGTGGAAATACACATACTTCCGCTGCACGGTGCTGCCCTTACCAAACTTGATTGCAAAGGAACGGATGAAGTCTACAAACTCATCGGAAATGTATGCCTGACCGGTGATCTGGAAGGTGCGCTGGGTAGAGGTCTTGATGGTGCTGTCGCCCTCGTAGACATAGGACTTGTCCTCGGTCTTGGCACTCAGCTTTGCACCGTAGTCTTCCACGTGGACGCCTACATAGGTGTAGTCGCCGGGCTTTGCTGCGGGGCTTGTAGTCTCGCTGCAATCCAGACCCAGCACCATGTCCCGGCCCACATATTCGCCGGTGGCTTCTGCCGCAGTGACCTTCGCCATGTATTCGGAAATTTTCATAATGTTCCCTCCTGTAAATAGGTGATCCCCATTTGCAGCTGATACCGGGCGAGGCCGTTCTCGTCCACGGCAACCGGGTATGCGCTGCTGAGGATTTCGATTGATTGACATTTCCGGCCGGCCCCAAGATCGGGGAGCCGCCGGAAAAGATTCTGCGTCTGAATCCAGCTGTCGAAGGATTCAAACCACTCCATGTTTTCCGTTTGGTTTTCCACATCAGAGCTGTAGAACATAGAGGATGCGAGGTTGAACTGGAACTGCCGCCGGGAACTGCCGCTCATGTACTGCTTGAGCACCGGTTCGCACGGCACACTCTCAATGCTGTAGTATCTGGCGCTCTCGGGGAGCCAGTCCACATGCATCATGCCGTCAGACAGTCCCGGATAATTTTCCAGGTAGTTCCGGATTGCTGATGTAATGCTCATTTCCCGGGCCTCCCTTTGATGTATGCTTCCAGCTCACGCACGACTGCATCGCCCTCTGCCGCCATCATGGCGCGATCCCAATACTGGCAGCGCCGTGGATCACGATGGCGGTATGGCGTGGTGTACTGCTTCCGGGCATATGGCATGACGTAGGTAATGGTGCTGCCGTCCCCCGCAATCTGGAAGGTGTTTTTCAGGTCGCCCTGATCCATTGGCACATACTTATCACTGCGGCGGCGCACGTTGGCAGCCAGCGCTTTCCGTGCGGCGTTGGAACTGCCCAGTCCGTACTTCCGGCAGATTGCGGCGGTGTCAATATTGGAAAATACCTTGATACTCACTTGCACGTCACCTCCCAGTGATCCATGGTGGAGCCGTACCAGTGATCTGTAATGCTGGCAATCAGCTTGCATCCCGGTACGGCCTTTTGGATTGCCCCAGTGATCTCTCCATCGGGCCCTTCTCCGGGAATCACAGCGTCCCCGGGCTGTAGCGTCCAGATATCGTCATGACTCTCAGCGGAAGCATACATGGTGGGGGAAACATATCCATCACGATGGGGCAGAATCAACAGGCATTCCAGCTGCCCGCCAGTGACGCCAGTAACGCTGAGGGACGTACCAACGCCTGCGCGCCAGTACACCCCTTGAAGTAACCTCCGGCCCCAACGTGCGGGATTATCATTGCCGTACCGGTTGTAGATGGTAACCGTCTGGCCAAACATCATCCGGGCCACCCCCGATACAATAGGCCGGTATCACCCAACCACTGCCGGATGATGTCAGCATAAATCTGGTCGCTTGTCTGGCTGCCATCTGCATAGGACTGGCTCCAGCTGCCCACGGACTGGGACGCGAGGTTGCCGCCGTGCCAACGCTGGTGTACGGCATCAACCAACTCGTCGAAGCACTGCTGAATCAGCTCCCCGTGGTCGTCGCTGCTGTACACCCGCCCAAACGTCCGGTCATAGAGGCAGCGCCATGCGGTGCGGCTTGCCGCCCGGAGATCATCCCCGGACAGCTTGCCGCCGTCGGCGGTGTAGCCGGAAATCAGCTCATTGAGCGTCACGCCGCACCACCTCCGATCATGCCTTGGTGTGCAGGTAGATGCCGGCAGACTTATTCTTGTAGGTTTTAGCGATACCCACATTGCGGTAGCCGAACTTGTAAGCATCGGCGCTTTGGTTCTGCTCCGGGGTGATGATCTTGGGAACTACGTGCTTCTCAAACTGGATGACGGCGGGCTTGTGGATCACCATGAAGTTGATCTCCTTTGCGGAGTCACCCTTGACATAGCCGCCTGCGGTCTCATCGGTGGTGGTGGGTTTCTCGGTGGCACCGCCGGTGATGACTTTGCCGGACTTCTGGGCGATTTGGGTGTAGAACCGGGTCTGGGGCACGTCCACTACCTTGGCGAACCGTGCCAGTACCTCCCGGCTCTTGGTGGTGTCCATGTCCTGAATCAGGCCGTGAAGGGTGGGAGTGATGTAAAGATACCGGTTCTCCATGGGGACTTCGTCTTCATCCATCTTGGTGGTTGCGGCCCGCAGCGCCTTGATAACGGCATCACCGGTGGAAAGGGTGGCAGCGGTTGCCTTGCTGATATTATCGGCAGAGGCGTACTGAGAGAAGCGGAAGGCGTCCAGCTCCGGAACCACCTTGGTGCGGATGAACTCACCGGCCAGATTGCCAAATGCAATGCCCGCAGTCTCCATGTTGTCCATGGTGTCCACAGTGAACATGCGGCCACGGTCAAAGTTGCAGGTGACGGTCTCGTTGGTAAGGGTCACATCGCCCTCCACATAGCCGCTGTTGCGACTGTAGTCCCCCAGACCCTGCATGGTCATCATGGGGATAATCAGCTCATTTGCATTGGCTCCCTGCCGTGCCAGGTCGGCAGCGCCGTCCAGATCAGATGTCAGGGATGCCTGCTGATAGGTTTCGTCCAGAAGAGGGACGAACTGCTGCGCAAGTGCAATAGAATTTGCCATAAATTATTTTCCTCCTTTAGGTTCCAGTCCGAACGCTGCCCGCAGAGCGGAATCTGATGCAGTGCCGGTCTGTGTTTTCTGCCCGCTTCCAATGGTGAAAGAGGGCGCGGGTTCATTGGACGCAAATGCGCCCGGATCGGCCTCCTTGTAGCCCTTGGTGAAGTCCTCCAGACCCAGCAGCTTGCCCTCCTGAATGGGTAGCTTCTTGGCGGTCAAGTCTGCGAGAAACGCTTTCTTGGCAGACTCGCTGGTGAATTTCAGGCTACCTACGGCATTTTCCACCGCATAGCCGTATTTGGTGCTTTCCAGCTGATCTTTCAGGGCCTGCGTGTCGGTGTTGTACTTGGTTTCCCAGTCCGCCGCCGACTGCTTGATGCCGTCGATGTCCATGTCCTTGTAGGACTGAATGGTGGCATTGGCATCACTGAGTTGGGTTTTCAGCCCGTCACGCTCTGTGGTCAAGCTGGTGATGGCGTTCTGCATCTCGGTTTTCGTTTTGCCCGCCTCCGCCATGATCTGTTCCACCAGATCGTCGGAGAGGTGAGCGCCGTTGCCGAGATCCAGATTCTTAAGGAACTCTCTCTTCATGTTTCCGCCTTTCTCCTGCTCCGCTGATATTTACCGGGGTTGCGGTCCCCGCGCAGGTGTGCCGCGTCCCACCCGGCACCCGGTGAAATGGTATAACAAAAGCCCACACCCCGAAGGGCGCAGGCTTGGTTATATGAAATTGGGTATAGAAAAACCGCCGTCCCGAAGGAAAGCGGTTAATCTTCGATTGGCTTGAACAGTTTCCGAGGCATTAAATATGCCTCACCATATTTGTTCTCGGCAGCAATTAAACTTTTATCTACTCCGGTCACTTCGTAAATCATGTAAACTTCATTTGGAATATACTCCGGATCAGGGGTCCCGATATATCGTGCTTTAATCTTCGTCAAGATAAATGCCACCTCCCGGCTGGACTTTAAGTTTGAACTCAACTTTGCCTATGCTTGGTTCTTGGTACCAATGTATTTCTACATAGCGTGCCTCTCCATATTCGTCGTCAACATAGCCAAATCCTTTCTCTTTAGTCCATTCTAATTCGTTGCCACCATATTTGTCAAGTAACATTTGAATTTGATCTATCTGCCGTTCTCGCCCCTTACCTGCCATTACATGATTTTTGGGTTGGGTTATGTGTGAACCCTCTGACAGGTGGATCTTCTCCCTTGTAATGGGGTTAAAAATGCTATAATTCTTAGCTTTTGCTCCAACAGAGCGTTCAACAGTTTCGACGATCCGGTTCCCGTGCTTGTCCAAGGAATAGCCACGTTTCGCTGCCCACGCCGCCTTCCCGGCTTCGCTCCTGCCGAATGTCCCGATCTGTGACCGGCTGGAATCCCGCCTGCGGCCCGTCTGCTTTAGAAAGTCCGCTTCCTTCTCCCGCCACTGTTTGAGCTTCACAGAGGCCTGCGTGGTGTCTAGACCGGCTGCATCCATGGCGGTGTATTCCCGTTTCCAGCGGCGTATACCACGTTCAAAGTAACGCTGCTGTTGGGACGCTTCGTAATCCGTCAGTGCCTTACCGTTATAGGTGCAGGTCTTGCGCTGGTACTCTTTGAGGATATCATCGGAGTAGGCCGATTCGTAACCGGGGAAAAAGGGATGATAGGAGTGGCGGCAGTTCCAACCGCCCAGTCCCGCGCCAGTGCCAAAGCCGGTACCGGCTGCCAGCGTTGCATAGCCCGGCGTCCGCCCAAATCTGGAAAATACTTTGCCCTGCCATAGGGCATGCTCCGGGCGTGCTCCTGCATGGGCGGTAGTTTCCACAAGATCACAGTCCAGTTCCCCCATAAGCTCATCCTGCACCGCCATAGCCCCCTGATTGACGCCGGTGACCAGTGCACGGCGTACCGCCACCTCCACATGGTCGGTGTGCCCGCTAGGATAGCTGACTACCTGAATGCCCTTGGCGCATAGCTCCTTGATGGCTCTGCGGCCTGCCGTCGGTGCATCAATGGTACCTGTGGACACCTCCAACCATGCCCGATCCATTGCTTTCGTGAACTCTTTGGCCGTTTCCTTTGCCAATGTGCCGGTGAGGTTTAGGAAGGTGCCTTGTGTGCGCCGAAGCCCGGCGTTAATCACCTTGTTCATGGCTTCCCGGTTGATTGCTTCCTCTCTCCACATTCCAGCGGCCTCATAGTACCGCCGATCCTGCGCAACAGTTGTCCGCCCAGCGTCCGCCATGGCGTCCTGTATTGCCTGCTCCGTTTGCCCGGTATATTGGGACAGGATGCGCACAATGTCGGAGCGGACAACGCCCACGGCCTCCAGACGGTCCTTCTCCCACTGGCTTTGATCCGCCCAGCCATACTTGGTGATACGGATCGCCATTTTGGAGAGGATGGCATCCTCCATCTCGCGGATCAGCTCCACCACATTGTCAGGGAGCGATTCCAGGTAGCCCGGCGGCAGCATTATGCACCTCCGAAGAGGTCAACGGTATCCGTCTGCTCTTTGAGATATTCCGTCTGAGCGGTTTCCACGTCTACGCCGAAGTACCATGCAAGCAGCTGTTCCGGCTTGAGGATATCTGCCTGCACCATCTGTATCCGGCGGGAAAACTCCTGCTGGGTATCCTCAAATACGCCGTCACCATAAGTGACCGCCGGAACCAGTTCGCCGGCAGGGGCCAGCTGATACAGCTCACACATTGCATTCATGGCAGTGATTACGTCCAAAAGCCCCTGCGTAACGCCCTGTTGCTGAATGGCAGAACAGGTGTTGTAGGTGGTGCGATCCTGCGAAATGACCTGTGTCGCCGTCACAGTACCTGTGCGTTCGTCAATTGCCATGGTTCCCGGGGACAAATGACACTGGTTTTCTACTATGTGCAAAATGGCTTTTAGCCCGGTCATATACTCTGCTGTCCGTAGTGCCGGCGAATAGTCCTGGAACGGCTTGGCCTGCTCTGCTGGATCTAGGATATAAACGTCGGAAGTCGGATCAAAATAGTGGAAACGCTTCCCACGTTTATTCGTGTCCTTCGGCATAGGAACAAGCGCCTGACGCTCTACAATGCTTTTCCGCCTGCCAGAGTGCAGCTCATAGAGCATTTCGGAGTACACCTTATCAAATTCCATGATGCTGTCCATGGCATTTGCATAGATACTCACCGGGAGCGGGGATGCGTCGTCTACCGTGTTGGCAAACGGCATTTGAATGCAGCCGAACAATGGCTGCTTAATCCCGTTGATTGTAATTTCCGGCTCCAACTCTGCCCACTGCGGAACGGTAGCCAGCGGAACTTCTGAGCCCATAATATCCCCGGCGGAACGGTACGCCTTATTGCTGACAATCATCTGCTTTCCGTCACAGTCAAACCGCTCAATTCGGATGTACTCCTTGCCCTTTACATCCCGATAGTCCACAAAGTAGCCAGCCATAACCCGGCCATCTGGATTAAAGCGGGTGGGAAAGAAGCGCCCAGGCTGCACCAAATCAAAATAAAACTTCCCATCCTGAACAAACGGGCGGATGATGATTTGCCCGCCTGCCGTTGCCAACTGCACCGCATTGTGCAGTTTCCGAGTAAGCGGCTGTAGTTGTTCCTCGATATACTTTGCCCTTGTGCTGGTGCCACAGGAAATAGACAGCTCATTTGTTACCAGCGTTGCCACGAACCCGGTGATGGTGGAAGGCAGTGCCGATAGCCGCACCTGATTGGTGGCCCAGTTCGGATTATTGTAAAAGGCGTTAAGCCAGCCTGTGATTGCCCGTGCCATCGGCAAGGAAATGTCCGCTTCATCCCAAATGCCTGCCTGATTCCGATTCAGCAGCTTATCAAACAGCCACATGATTACTCACCTCTCCGCTTCCACACTGATTCCATTGCATATCGCACGGCGTCAATGTGGTGGTTGTTGCGATCCGGATAGCCGGAGATTACTTCGCCCGACTTATCCCGATCATATTCATAATTCAAAAATTCCGCCGCCGTGTCCGGGCAGCGGTCAGGGTCTATTACGATTTGTGTCAGCGACTGGAGCCACTTGTGGGAGTAGTCCACACTGCCGGGGCCTTTGATCGCCGCACGGCAATCCAGCCCATACTCCCGGTAGTCCTGCACGGACTTTTTCTCCGCAGAATCAGCAGTGATCCGATCCGTGCCGGTGATCCCGTACTCGATCAGTGCATCCGCTGTCTCCCGGTTGCCGGCCTTGCGCCGGGTCAGCTCCCCGAAGATGTACAGTGTCCGCCGTCCGGCATCATAGTGCATCTGATTGAACGCCCAGGGATCGGGATAATAGCCCCAGTCCACTCCGTTGTAAATGCGGTCAAACCCATGGATTTCCTCTGGGGTAATTATCCGAATATCCAGATTGTCGAATACCTGTCCGCCGCTGCCATTGGCAACGCCCAGATACTCATGCTCATAGGCAGGAAAGTTGGTATCCCGTAGATGCTCCGCATCGGCTATAAATCGAGGCCCCAGCCAATCCGGCGGAGCCTGTAGATAGGTGCTTTTATGTACCAGCTGCCCGGGCTTGCTTTGGAGGATGTACCTATTGGCAAAGCTGTCCCGAGTCTTTGGCGGGTTGAAGGTCTTGAACTCCAGAGCGATTTCACCGCCACGAAGCACCGACTGCTCAATGTTTCTGGTCTCCTCTAGCCCGCTGAACTGATCCCATTCCTCAAAGTGTAGGATGCCAATGTACCCGAAGGGCACCTTGATGGATTTCAAGTTGCTGGGATCATCTGTGCCGAAGAATAGGATCTTCTGGCCTGTCGGCAGGTACGTCAGCTCCATGGGGGAGACGGTGGCAAGAAATATACTTGTCAGCCCCAGCTTGTCAATCGCCCACTGGTACTGTGCAAATACACTCTTACGCAGGGTGTTGGCGACCTTGCGCAGCACCACCGCATGGATACCCGGGTGCTGGAGCAGCTGGAGGATTACCTCCGCCGATACATAGGAGCTTTTCAGACTGCCACGCCCTCCTGCAAGGACGAACTGATTATAGCTGCCACTCTTTACGGCCCTATGAACGTCCCTGTATGCTGGGCCCATGACCTCTGAGAGCCTACATATCGTCAATGATGGTCACCCCGTCCCCTTCGGCAGTTGGCATAGGCTTGTCCCGCCACCTGTCCGGGCGGCGGTTTTTCAACCAGAAGATTTGAGCCGTGGTATCAGCGGCAATGTGCTTGGTGTTTTGGATTACCTTTCGACCATCCTTTTCGCTGATCTCTACACGTTCTTCGGTGTAATCATATCCAAGGGCACGTTTCAGCAGGGCGTTCTCCACTTCTATGTCTACGACTTCCTTGCCCCTTTTTAGGGCCTCAGAAATCTCAGGGTAGGATTTCTTCCACTCATACAATGTGCCAGTTGCTATGCCCATTTTCTGGGCAAGCTGTTCGTCTGTCAGCCCGTCCCGTGCCCATCCTTCCAGCAGTAGGAGCCCATCAGGCCCCAGCCATCTTTGGTATTTACCGTTTGCCACAATGTGCTCACCGCCTTACAGTAATTTGGTGCCGGGTGGTGGGCTCGAACCACCATGACGGCGAAAGGAAGAAAGGCCGCCTCGCGCCATGCCCCGGCATAGGAAAGGTGAGCAGGCATTCCCCTGCTCACCTAGCTTTTGCATTGTAATCATATCACATTGTTGTTTCGCTATACAGTGAGATTATGTCAGATTATGTGAGATCTTTTTCATAGCGGAATTGTGAAGCTGAACGCAATAGCGGTATACATAATGCAAGTTGCTGGCTACCTGATCCCAGGAGTTGCACAGGATATAGCGCTGCGTCAGCACGTCCCGCTCTGGCCCTTCCGGGAGCGAATGAACAATTTCAATTGCGTCAGCGCGTATGGCAAACTGGTTCTGTATTGCCGCTGAGAGTTCTGCCTTGCGGTCTGCAATTCGGATGGCAGTGGTTTCCACCTCACCATGCCCGCCAGAGGCTTGCACAATCGGCTTGCTATAGTCAACGGATTTTAGCGTTTGCAAGTCCCTATCCAGTTTCTCCAGCTCAACGGCAAGAAGCGCAACCCGGCGGTCTACGTTCCGGGCCTTTTTTAGAATTTCCCTGGGGCTGCTGCTCACCGGTATTCCCTCCCATCATTGTCCCGAAGCACGATCCGCCCCACCAGTTCGAAGTCGCTGAGCCCGATTACATATTTCAGCGTCTTAATCAGCCGGTTCAGGTTGTTCTCCCGGTCAGCCTCCTTTTTGAGGGCTCGGTTACGATGTTTTATGTACTCCACTGCATCCATTAACATTTCCCTCCATCCATCTTTGCCCCGCACTCAGAGCAGTATTTCATTCTCGGCTTGCAGTCCGGATCATCATAATCATCCGGCAGCACTGTTTTACAACCAGAGCACCGCCAGCCCCAGTCTCGGTCTTGGCCTTCCAGCGGGTTCCCGTTTAGTTCATCAAACCATTCCCACTCTGCGTGCCGCGCTGTCATAATATCTCCGGACTTCTCCGCTGTTGCCAACTCCTTGAGTCGCTGGATCGGAACACCGTCAAACTCAGTAATGTTGGCGATTGCCTTTCCCATCTCATAGACTTTCAGATATTCCACCTCGTCGGGTGTCAAGCCTGTATCTTCATACTCTGCAAGCCTGCGGGCAGCTGCAATATAGTCATGATCCTTAACCCAGACTCCGTAGATTTCCTCCGGCTCAGGGCAATCCTTAACCCATTCAGTAATCCGTTCCATCTAATCTCCACCTCCGGTCTGGGATTCCTCGCAAGCTATCAGGACTCGCATAGCACATCCTCCATTCCCATCTGCCCCGGCAGCACATCGTACTCCATCCACCAGTTAAACACATCGGTTCCGGTTTCCCAGTCGGTTTTCAGTCCCCGACGTTTCCGCTCCTTAACCAGCCGATCAAATGCCGAGATATAGGCCGCTTTGTACTTAGGCCACCGAGAAAACTCAATCTCTCGACCTTTCTTGCCCGCCATTGGGCATCCAATGCAGCCAACCCGATTAAATCCCTCCATGTACAAAGGATTCACCGGCACATGGTTTTCTTCGATGTAGTGCCATACGTCCTCGTCTTCCCAGTCGATAATGGGATTGCAAACACGTTTCGATTTGATGGAGCATTCCTCAAAAAGTAGGCGATCCGGGTCGTTGTCGTTGATGATGATCCGCTTTTCCTTATTGCGGTGGAACTGTTCAAACGCCCCACGGTTGTTCTTCCGGGCGGTAGATTCTGCCCACCGCACGCCGGTTGTGATAAATCGTCCCGCCACGCCGTGCTCCTTGAGTACCTCACAGCAGTACCGCACCAGCCGTGTAGGTGGCATGAGCTTTTGCGGGATCAAATCCCACATGGATGTACGCTGCCCTTTGTACATGGGATAGTTGATTGTGCATTTAATCCCCATCAGCTCCAGCCGTCGGAATTCGTCCCTGACGAATTGGACTGTCTCCGGAGCGTCAGCCGTGGTGTGGTTGTGGATCGCCTCAAAATTGATCCCGGCCTTGATAGCCAAATCAACACATACAGAGCTGTCTTTCCCGCTGGACGTGGTCACAACCAGAGGCTTTTTGTAATACTGTTCTGACAGCCGTGCCGCCGTCCTAAGCCTGTCAAGGCTCTCGTCATACCATTCGCTCATATTGTCTCCTGTTCCGCCAGCTGGAGCACAATCCGCAATGCCTCGGCATACTCAATGCAGCAGTCTTTATCCAGCGCATAGCCCATGCTCAGTGCAACGGAGTAATCGGTCACAATGCGCAATGCCTCATTGTAGCTCATTTCCCACCTCCGGCGCATCCGGCAACTCCATCTAGCGTGTCAAGCCCGTCTCTCAAGTATCCTTTCTCACACAGGTAAAGCCCACTGGACTCCGGCATCCTTTCCTCGGCATTAACCAACGGCCCACGCACTCTGGACAGCACCGATATTGCCATAGCCGCTGCAGTAGCCGCTTCCGTGCTTCCCGGGCAATCATCCGCAAATTTCCGCAGCGCCTCAATCGCTGCACTACGGTCGATGTAGTCAGCCATTTTAATCCCTCCTAATCGTAATATCCATCCCAAACGCATCCAGTATCCGTTTGGCAGCTTGCTTATTGATCCGATTCCGCTCATATGCGCATTTTAGGCCACCGATGCTCATTTGTGTGGCCTGAGCAATTTCACGCCATTTATACCTGGATTTTAGTTCCTTTGCCTTGCCCATATCCAGAGCAACAGTCGTACTAAAGCTCTTTCGCTTCGCTTTTTTCTTCGCAGGAGGTTCTATTCCACGTTCCCTCGCCATGAGCGCCCATGCCTTATCAGTAACCATCGCCGGATCATCCTGCAACAATGATAGCTTGTCCTTTGGGTTCCCCGGCATCCACTCGGTGCAGTCGGCGTCGGACGTCATTCCGTCCAAACTCTCACGCCCTGTCCTCTGGTAATGCAGCCATAGCCGGGAGTGGTGGGTGAGGCAGAGGGAATAGCCGCAGTGAAGGCCATTGTTGCTTCCCGCATTTACAAGCCTCCAAACGCAGGTTTTACAGCTTCTTTTTGGCGCTCCCATCATGCATCCCCTTTCAACTCCGCAAGGAATGCCTGCAGATTTTTCACAGATCCCTTATCATCCTTGCTGGAAGTGGCATCGTTACTAGCTGATCCAAATGGTTTCTGTGCTTTTGCTCCATCTTTCCGGGCCCAATTGCGGATAGTAGCCAGATGATTCTTGTAACTCACGCCCTTGGACGCCATGTAGCTACTGAGGTTCTCAATTCTGGCCTGCCAATCCGTAGGAAATTCCGATTTTAGCTTCTCCATGTCGGTGTCCGAAAGCAAAACGTTCTTGTATTCGCCATACTGGTGGCGTTTTTCGGCAGGGGGGTGGGAAGCAGGCGCTTCGCCTGCGTCTTCCGCATTCGTATTCGGATTACGAATAGGATTCGGATTGGATTGGATTACGGGGACATTTGCATTCATCTGATTGCAAATGATTTCAGATGTATTCACGCTTTCACATCCGTCTTCCGGTGCAGGGTACTTGCTGCGCTTGGCACGTACAGTCTGGTGGTAATTCCAAGTTGGTAGGTACAGGTACGGTTTACCCTCAAACACATACAGAGTAACTAAACCTGCACTCGCCAGCTTATTGATCGCCCCAGTGACGGCTTTCACGGTCAAAGTCTCTTTCAGCGGGAACAAACGGTTTTTGACAATAGCGGGACGTCCATCAAATCGCCCAAAATCGTCACAGTTTACGATAAGACGGTAGAACAGCACCTCTTCAAACCAGCCTAGCCCGTCTATGCTGTCGCTAGTGCAGATGCTTTCCTTCAAGATCCTGTTGGGCATTGGCGTCCCCTCCTCAGAATCTCTTCAAAATATGGTCGGTACATGGTGATCCACTCCGGGAGTCGCTGCACTACCAGAATGTCGTGGTAGTTTTTTGTACAGAATACGGTGGGCAGGTCACCCTCTGCGGCGTCGTGTACGGCCTGACCTATCCAATCGTAGATCAATAGCCTTTCCTGGTGTTTCGCCTCAATGTGGATGCCTGGGAGCCCCACAAGGTCGGCGGCGTCTCCGGTGTTGCCGCAATACTGTGCCGTCCGGCGGCAATCCTGGAAACCGTAGTCTCTCAGGATGCCAGCCAGCCGCAGTTCAAATCGCTTGCCCTTGGCGTTGCTGTTGATTGGCATATGTACACCTCCTAAAACGGGAAATCGCCGTCATCGTCCTCCAGCTGGGGGAAATCAGCAGCATCACCGTTAGGAGCATCGTAGCCGCCGGAAGTGGTGTCGCGCTTGGAACTACCGAAGTAGACATTGTCTGCTACCACCTCGGCACTCCGACGCTTATTCCCGTCCTTGTCTGTCCATGCCCGAATTTGAAGTCTGCCGGATACCACCGCCATGCTGCCCTTGTCAAAATACTTGGAGACGAACTCCGCCGTGTTTCTCCATGCAACGATGTCAATAAAATCGCATTCCTTCTCGCCGTTCTGGCTCTTGTAATCACGGTCAACAGCCAGCGTGAAGGAAGCAACCGAAATCCCGCTGCCGGTGTGCCGAAGCTCCGGATCACGGGTCAAGCGGCCCATGAGAACAATATGGTTCAGCATCAGGTTTCACCGCCCTCAGAAGTGGCTACAACCTCGCCCGTCTCGGAATCCACGATCGTTACGTCAGGCTCGGCGAACATATCGTCCGAAATGGTGTCCTTGATGGTTTCGTCGGTGCTGATGGCTCTGACAAAATCGGATTTCAGCGGGGCGTATTTGAGCACACGTTTAAGGACAGTCTTTTTTGCCATTTCCTCAAAATTGGTCTGCCAAGGCCCGTTTCCGTAGGACTTGGAATATTTCTGCGCGTGAGTTTGTACATCCTCAATGGACATAACTTCAAATCCGTATCCGTCGTCTTTGGTATGGAATACGGCATAGAAAAAGATAGGGGCACCGCGATCAGATTTTGCAGGAATGTGATGCAGTTTAGGTTCCAGGCCCAACTCATAGGTAAAATCGTCGTTTTCGTAGACGGTGTGGGCCTGAATCATCTTGACTTCGCCAGAACGATAGGCCAAATCAATCAAGCCCTTGTAGCCCAACTGGAACTGGCATTCCAGTCGTCCGTGATTGCGGTAGGGAATGAGGTAAGCCTGTCCAAGGGGTGTGTTAGGCTCAACGCCAAGCTGGGCGGCAGTCATCATAGCACCGAGGAAGCTGTTCGCGCTGCATTCTGACAGATTTGGGTTGGTGCTAAGCGCGGAAAGCGTAATCCGGGTGAAACGTTCCGGCGTAATGACAGAGGGGAGCGCTTTAGCGATTTCTCCCTCCATGCTCTTAATCAAGGAGCGGATGCCCTTGGGCTGTTTACTTGCGGCAACGGCCTTTTGCTCCTGGGCCTTAGAAATAATACCTTCGTTCATATTCAAATCTCCTTTACCTCAAATTTTCTATATTCGGTGGTATGGTAGTAGTCACTCAGATTTAATTCAGGGTGTGCCGCCTGAAGCTGTTTGGTATCCAGACTCCGGCGGCTCTGGCTTTTCCAGCTTACAGCAAAGTCGGAACAGGTACCGCACTCTGCATCTCCAAGCCGCCGCTTGAGCTGATTGGCGATTGCATCGGCTTCCTGCGCAGCTGCTTTGGAGCGCTCTTTTGCAGACAGGTAATCCTCAACGAGACGGTCACATCCGAATAGGTCAATGGTGGTACCATCGGAATGGGGGTGTACTGCCAGCAATGCTTCTGCCGTTCCCGCTCCGCTATCTGCGGGAGGCTCAGTATCCGTCTCGATGTAATGCCAGAACTCAGCCGCAGCATCCCGGATTGCGACCAATTCCGCTGGACTGACGTATGTAGAGCCCTCACACCATTCAGGTGTAGCGGCATCCGACACAGTGGTAAGCTGGAATACCTTGAATTCTTTCCCGAGTACCACCACGGCCAAGTACCAGTATGGATACCCGGTGATTGCCATATAGGCAACACACTGAGCGTAGTAGCTTTCGGGGAAATTTTCACCGGCAAACCGCCCAGCGCTATAGGCAGAAGCGGTTTTGCATTCCAGACCTGCTTTCTGGCCGATGATCCGGCGATCAATGTTGGCATGAAGGTGGGGATAATCAGTGTTGCGGATGATGTAGTTCTCACGGGCTACCTTCAAACCGCTTAGTTCGGAAAAACGCTGGGCCACATAGTCCTCCAAATCTGTGCCCTGACGCATTGCCTCATTTGGCTCTATGTCAGGCACCTGGCCGGTTTTGTTGGCCCAGACGGAATAAGCCGATGCATATTTGTTTAGCCCGAGTATAGCCCCCACCTCAGAGCCGCCAATGGACTTCCGACGCTCTGCAAGCCAAGCGGAACGGCTCATGTCACTGGTCTTGATTTTAGTAATCATACGGGCACCTCCGGCAGCGGCTGATAGATCTCTTGCAGAATATTCTCTGCCAGATCATCCTTGCACGTCTTGCAGTACCATGCATCATCCCAGCGGTACGCAAAATCTGATGTGATCGCCTCCCCGCACGCATAGCAGCGGGGACGGCTATCCAGCCACTTTTGATCGTCCCGATCCTTGCGGTCAGCGTCCGCAAGTGGATCCGCTGTATAATATCTCGGCATTACTGTGCCTCCACATCAAGTTCGATCTGAGCCTCTGCCAGATCGGCAGCTAGTTGGTACACCCTGCCGTGCTTGTTATCTCCGTGGGTCTTCGCAACTTCGCGGCGAAACTCGGCCACAGTGCCACAGAAACAGCCGCAGGAAACAGAGATTGCAAACCCGGATGCTGATCTTGTTTGAAAAAATGTCGTTATATCGTTGCGGCTACCAATCCGCCCTACAGTAAGCATATGGGTACACTTAGACACCCTAGCCTCGCCGAACACCCAAGCCTCGCCGGACTGATCCAGATTGGCCTCCGACTCAATCCAGCCTCCAATATCTCCGGATTTTACGTCCCAACGCTTAATATCAATCAGCGCACGGATTCGGTGCAGCGTGATCCCGCACACCATTTTAGTTTCGGATGTAAGCTCATATTTTTTCATGCAGATTCCTCCATTTCTGCCGCCTTCTGAGTTCCCGCTCCAGGGCGGCTTTTCTTATGCTTCGTTTCTGCGTTTCAGCTCGCCAGATTATTCGAAAATTACACGATTCCAGCCGAAATCATCATGGCGAAAATAATAATGGCCGCACAGATTGCACCGATGCTCATGCCATTCAAAAACCGTGCCAGCTCTCGGCTGATCTTCTTATTTACCTTCTGTGCTTCCGCCGAAGGTTCCGCCGCCTGCTGGGTCACCGCCGCCGGAATGATCACCGCCCTGGCCTGCAGAACCTGGTTCCGCTTGGCAAGCGCCCGTTCATAGGCGGCTTCCCATGCTTCGGGATTCCCAAGTACGTCTTCTTTCCTGGCCTTTTCCGCCGCCTCCTGCCGCTCCAGCAGAATTGCTGCTTTCCGGCGCCGGTTCTGATCCCGGTCATTCGGTGTTTCGATTCTCATGCAGATTCCTCCATTTTTTATTGATCGCCGTTGAACCGGCGTGGTGTCCATCTTCGGTGATTCCGGTATACCCGGTTATCACGGTCTTTCTCCCGGTTGATTCTGTCCCGTTCCTCTCGGAATGCTATGTATTTCACGCAGTCACTGTGACACAGGGTGTGACGTTCCGGGCAATTCTTACAGGGTGCGTTCATACGTCCACCCCGTAAGCCCTGAGGAAAGGGATCCTCGGTATTTTTGTCCTATTTCCAACAACGGAAACAGGGAAATGAAGCAGTTCCGGTTTCTGTCTGGCTGCCACTCGGATCAAATCCGGGCTACAGTGCATCACCCGTGCGGCCTCTGCCGGTGTCAGATTCGCCTTATCCATTCGCCGGATGCTCTCTATCAGTTCTGCGTCTGTCATGATACCGCCCCCTCTAGCTCTATCACCAATGTGTCATCCTCAATGTGCCAACCAAGCACCCGGCAAAACACCGTCCACGCCGGCATAGTTCCGGTGCTGTTCTCCACGGAACATTTCCCACGGATGAACCGGCGCTTTTCGGTATTCCACATCGCTGCACGGAAATCTGGATCATTCCACATTAGATCAAGTGGATTGTTTTTTGCTAGCGTCATCGCTTTCCTCCTCCGCCCTCTCCATGGCGCTTTCGGCCTTAGCCAAAAAGTAGCCCTTATCAAAATCAGTCATCTTCGGGATGGCCTCCTTGATTACCTCAGCTAAACTTTTTTCTTTTTCGCTCATATTCGTTCCTCCTTTACTTTGGATTGATGGGATGCGGCGATTTAGGCTCACCGCTCAGGGCCTTTCAGTCCGACGTGCAAACGATTGTTGTCTGCAAAATAGCTAAAATGTGAAACTGGACGATCGGCGTACTGCAAAACCGTATCCTCAAACCATGTCCCAGAAGCCAATAGTTGAGATTCATCCCCAGTGATATACCCACTGATAAAAATTAGGGTGTCATCTGTGATGATTCCGACCATTTTCTTAATCATGAATTCCAGTGTGATGTCGATCATCTTGTGCCCTCCTTAATGATGATTTCACGCTCCACGTAGTCGGTGCCATTGGAGCACACCACAATGCGAGCCTCTTCACCGGGGTGGAGGGCGGATTCTTCCTCCACCATTGACACAGCCTCGTCATAATCAAAGCTGCCGGAGCCGCAGTCAAAATCATCGCCAAACTGTACTGCATACCAATCATTCATTGTTTTGTCCTCCTTGTTTTCTAGCTTGACTATATTATATGCTAGCTTAGCATATTTGTCAACATCTTTTTCTAGCTTGGCTAAAATTTTTCTTGATTTTTTTTATATTGATGATATAATGGACATGTAGCAGAGAGGAGGTGGCACACATAAATAGCAGGATTAGATATGTGCGCAAGTCCGTTGGGATGACTATGCAGCAGTTTGGTGATAAGATTGGGATAACTACAGCGTCACTATCAAACATCGAAAACGGGAAAACCAATCCATCAAAGCAGACCGTCCTAGCTATATGCCGTGAATTTAACATCCGGGAAGCGTGGCTCCTAACCGGTGACGGAGATATGCACATAGCACAGGCAAAAGATAAAGAAATTAGCCGGTTTTTGCATGACGTATTAAAGGATGAGCCGGAGACCTTCCGGAAACGACTGATTTCCGCTATGGCAAAATGGACGGAAAAAGACTGGGAGGACTTGACACGATTGGCGGAAACGCTTACGGAAAAGAAATGAAGTAGGAGCGGGTTACCCCCGCTCCTACTATTTCAATATTGGTCTTGCCGGATATTGTCTTTTTTGCTATAATGATTCCACCTAAACAAAAGGAGAGAAAAACAATGAAGAGAAAAATTGTCGTAGCAGTTGCCGCATGTCTTGCGATCACCTGCCTTACCGGATGTGGGAACAGTGCCCGGCTGGACGAGATGGAGAAACGAATCTCCACACTCGAGGACACCGTCCTGGATCTCCAGACGGAAAATGGCGAGCTGATGAGTTGGTACGAAGGGGTACAGGCAGAGGCGGAGGCGAAAGAGGCTGCTAAGCCGGACTTTGAAAAGCTGGCAGAGACGGCACCGGATGACGGGACAGTATCTGTGGCATCTGATGGCCGCTCTATGACCGTGGACACTAACCCATTTAACTTGTCCAAATACAGCTCCATCGACGCAGTGGAATATATCAAGCAGGTAAACGTGGCCCTCGGGCTGCCGGAATCTCTCTACGAGAAGATGATGGCCACTCGTGCACTGGACGGTCGGCAGACATCAAGCTATGATAATGTCGATGTCAGCTGGTCCTACCACCCGGACAGCGGCTTGCAGGTAATCTACGAGGCAAAGTAAAAAAAGGAGGAGCGGGGCCACCCCGCTCCTCTTGCTACATGTCCCCGGCTGCGCACCGGGTATATAATAATACGAGGTATAGCTCTCGTTCGTCGGTGATCCTGTTTACAAGCCGAATGATTTCCTCCCTGTATTCCTGTCCCATATGTACCTCCATATTATAACGTGGTCGATTTCGACCAATTTGTCATTGTCGATATTAACAAAATATCGTGCTCCATATTGATTAAAATCCCGTTGTTTGGTAAAATTTTAATTGATTTAGAAAGGGGAGATTCCAATGTTTTGAAAAAAAATGTGGGGCAAATTTGCCAGACGGCTCAAAGTTTTGCCCATCCTGCGGCGCTACGCAGGAGGAAGAGACGCACGATCATGGTTGCCAATTTAGAAGCTAGCATCTGGCATTATGTCAATCGTTGCCGGTGGTATCTTGATGTTGCCATCCTGTGCGGTGAGCTGTACTGCCAGTCTTGCGGAAAATGATGCTGGATTTGATTTGGGTGCGTCATTGCTGTGGACAAGTGGCCTAATTCTGGCCGGTGGGATCGTATCTATCGCATCGAGAAAAAGCAATGGAAACCGTGGGAATATCGCCATGCTAGTGCTATATGCATTAGCCGCAATCCTATGCGGTATAAATCAGCCTGTATATACAGTCTGGTCGATCGCAAGCGCTATAGTTGCCGTTGCCGGAATCGTGCGTTGCAAAAAGCTGTAGGATAACATTTGGAAATCCACCAATCATCAATATCCGGCGGTGGATAATCCTCATGGTGTAGCATCTGTGTCACCTCCTTGTGTGCTTCCATCGTACCACGGCTTGTAATTCCAAACAATACCATTTTCGTGCCGTTTCGGTCGTATTTATGTACTAGAGATGTACTATTTTGGTACTATTTTGAAAAAGAGGTGTAAAAATTGTCTCCGAATCAAGCTGAGTTGATTCGGCAAATCCGGGAAATGCGCGAGCGCAAAGGCATCACATACCAGCAGATTGTTGATGCGTGTGAGTTGGCCGGGGAATCCGTGTGTAAAGCCACGGTGCAAAAAGTCATGACAGCTCCGATGGAATCAGCCGAGCAGTGCAGACCGACGACAATTCAGGCGATTGCCCGTGCTGTCATTGGCGATGCATATAACCCAGAAACAGTGCCGGAAGAAAACATAGAAGCGTTAAAGGTGCTGCTGGCTGCGCGTGAAGAAATGGACAGAGAACGACAGAAAGGAATTGTCGACCGGACGGGTCAAATCAACCGTATGCAATCTACGATAGAAGAACAGCAGGAAGAAATTAAGCGAAAGTCCAAAACGATAAAAATCATGATAACATGGGCAGCTATTGCCACCTTGCTGCTTTTACTGGTTGCCGCTGGATTGCTGTCATATTTAATATGGGATTTCATGCATCCGGGCATCGGCCTGATCCAGCAATGAGAGGAAACGGAAAGGTTAGTCCTCAAAAAATAAAAAATGCCCCCGGTGTACCGAGCACCGAGGGCATTACGCAGAATTTAGGAGATACAAAATGGGGAGAGTCCAAATTGGAGAAATCTGCGTATTTATTATATCAGATTTCTCCCGGAAACACAAGGGGAGAATCGTATGCAATGCAGAAAATGCCATTCAGAAGCGCCAGAAGGAGCTAATTTCTGCCCAAAGTGCGGGGCCAAATTAACTGTAACCACAAGCGTAAAAAGCCGTGGAAACGGACAGGGGACGGCCATCAAGCGAGGGAAAACGTGGACAGCCGTATGGTCTGCCCCGCGCTATATCGGTGATGATGGTAAAGTCCATTATCCCCGGAAATGGAAGGGCGGATTTGCCACAAAAAAGGCTGCCCTGGCCTACGCATCGTGTCCGCCTGATTCCGCGTTCAAGGTGCCCACGCTCCGTGAGTATTATAAGACTTGGCATTCGTCCGGATTCGCCAAACTGAGTAAATCAAAGCAGATTGCATATGAAATTGCGTGGAAGCGCTGGGATAGTTTGTATGATAAACCCGTGTCTAGTATTTCTATCGGCGATTTGCAAGGTCAGGTTGACGCCGAAACGACTACCTACTACCCCGCCAAGGACATGAAAACTCTCGCAAGCCACTTGCTGAAAATGGCCGTGGCCGAAGGCCATATGCGCGCGAATTTGTCCGAATTTATTGAGCTTCCTCCGCTGAATGAGAAGGAGCTCCAGCCTTTCACCGAGGACGAAATCAAGCTCTTCTGGGCGGCATACACAGCCGGTGATACGTTTGTGGGCTATATTCTCCTGATGATCTATACCGGAATGATGCCCGGGGAGCTGTTTATATTAAAAAAAGACATGATAGATTTTGATAAGTTCGAGATACGGGGGGCTGGGCTCAAAACGAAAAAACGCAAGGAAACAGCTCTAGTGTTTCCACAGTCCATCGCTCCCGTGCTCCACGAACTCTGCGATTACTCAAAGAGCCGAAAAGATTACGTCCTCTGTATGGATCGTGACAAGTTCTATCCGGAATATCATAGAGCTGTAAAAAATGCCGGATGCAGAGACCTCCCGCCGTACTCCTGCCGCCACACCACCGCAACTGCGCTGGCTCTTGGTAATATTGCTCCGTCCGTGATTCAAGAGGTTATGCGACACACTAAATTCACAACGACCCAGCGCTATATCCATCCAGATACCGCCGCTTCTCATGCCGCCGTAAATCAGATGGCGGCAACGTCTGAGTAGCATCGTTGTTAGCAAATCGTTAGCATATCCCGAATTTTTCTTGTAATTGCAACGATTTTTGCTCCCCTGCTAAGGGAGTAGGCCGGGAAACCGGCGCGAGGGTTCAAATCCCTCCTTCCGCGCCAAAAGTACCGCATTTGCACTTGAATTTGTGTAAATGCGGTACTTTTTTACTGTATTTGTTTGAAAATCTGTGCTTTGAAAATCCACGAGGAATCATGCAGGATCATGCTGAATCAGGCAAAAATACAGTCTATTGTTAGCGTAATCGTTAGCACTTATCCCACGACAATCCCATGATAGTATGCTGCCAGCTTGGCTTCCGGCCCCGGGCCGTCCTTGTCAAACAAAAACGCCTTTGCGAGGTCGGCGTAAAACTCTACCTTGTTGCATCCGTGCTTTGTTGCCACGCTGCAATAGTCCGAGTACATCATATTCATGGCGGCATTCCATCCATTCGGTGTAATGTGCTCCATTACTACCCCTGCGGTTTTTGCCGCGTCGGTGGTCTGGGCTACTGTCCAATGTCCACCGGTGCTACCATCATCGTTTTTCATGTTGGCATTCCATGTCTCCAATGCGTGATCGTCCAGCTTCTCACTATGGCATACACAATGTTCCATGTCATTAACGTGTTCCCAGCACTCAATCATAGCATCAACGGCGGCCATGGATCTAGTCCCGATTGGCTGATCGAGGTATTCCGCCAATTCGTGCTCCAACTTGGATTTATACTCGCTCAATTTGGATTTCATGGCGATCACCTCACGCCAGCTTTACGGCGCTTGCGCATACATGGGAAACCGTGCCTGCTACACCGCCGAGCGTCGCGCTGATTGTTGGAGCGCCATTGCAGCACACTGGGACATATATTGTAGTCTCTGCGTGGAGCGTGTACACAGAGCCAGCGGCTACCGTTTCCTGCGCATTGAGGCAAGGGAGCGTTGCCGTGTCCTTGAGTCCCTGGAGCACCGCCACGCCAGCAGCTGACGGTGTGAAGGTCACGTCATAGGATACGCGGTAAAGTCCAGAGGCGTTGATCCGGAAGCCCCCTGTGACTGTATCCACAGAGCATCCGGTATCAGTGTTGAGCACGCCCAGCACGGATACTGGGGTGCCGGTGGCAACAAACGCCTGTGATGCGTCGTTATAAGCGTTCTGGGCGCTCTTATAGTGGGGATTTTTAAGATTTCTGTTGCAGCTCATATTGTTCTCCTTTCAGAAATGCCCGGGGCAAATCCGCCCCGGGCTTATCGCTGTTAGAGCGGTTTTTGAACGTTGTTATGCGCACCCGCAGCCGCTATTGCAGCCGCAGAACGGGGAAGGCCCGGCGGTGTAAGTGTAGCCGTTGGGATAGCGAACCACACCATACATGCGGTTGTCAGCCTCCAGAGCAGAGACCTTATCCCGCAGGCTCTGGATCTCGTTTGCCTGCATCAGTGCCCTGGTCTGCTCACCCTCGGCGTGGATCGCCGTAGTGATGTCGCAGGTCTGTCGGTCAATTTGTGCGGACAGGTTTGCGGTGGCCAGCCGATTCTCGCAGCAGCACTGAGCAATCTGAGACTGGATGGCATTCCCGGTCTGCATGATTGTGGTGTTGGTGCCAGCCTGCGCCAGTGCGACCTCCTTGCCGAGCTGCCCGATATTGCCCTGCATCTCATACCCGAGGTTGCAGATTCCGTTGCCGAGATTTGTCAGCCGGTCATTGATCTGGCCAAACTGCTGTCCATAAAGGATCTCCTGCTGGGATGCCGCCGTGGCGTACTGTCCATACTCTCCCTGGCGGTTAAACCCACTCCAACCTCCGCCCATGATGACAAACAGAAACAGGATGATGATCCACCATGCACCGTTACCAGCCATTCCGTCAGCGTCCTTGGTCACAGCCGCGAGATCGGACAGAGAATAATTTTCCATCATATCACTCCTTTTGTAATTTATATAATCCCGTTGCGCACCGGGGTTATTTCAAAAATTTCGAAAATTCTTGCGCTTGCGATTTGAGCTGATTAAATTGCTCCTGCGACATTTGCCCAGAGGCTAGTAGCTGCTCCACCTGTTTCCGTGCGCTGTCTGGCGTCATTCCTGCTGCAAATTCGCGGAATTTGGAAATCATAGATATTGGGTTATTTGGCCGGTTTTGGCTTTGCGGCAGAAACTGGTTCAGCGGATTTACCATTTACAATTTCCTCCAATCGTTTAATTCGGTTTTCCAAATCACCGACAGATGCCGTCTGTGCGTCCTGGTGTGGAGCTATATCAAATGCTCTAACCGTTTTGTAACCGGCTCCGTCGGTCTGACAGAGCCAAATCAGCGGTGCAGTATCATCCATCACGATAGCGCTGCTATTTGGAGCCATTTGGAGCGCCTGTGCTCCATTCTGGCCGTTTACGTGGATCACCTCTGTACGCTGTGGCTGTTGGTTGTATCCGCCATACTGGTTGCCATACCCTGTATAGCCACCATATTGATTGCCATACGGCATATATCCATAGGCCATATTGCTCACCTCCTGATTTAATGTTAGCGCGTATATCTGCCAACCGGAATGCGCAGATATTGCTCAAAAAATATTCAAAAAATCTCGAAAAAAGGCTTGACATACCGACCAATGGACGGTATAATATAGACAGTTAATAACAAGGGGGAACCAAAAATGGAAGAACTGGTTTTGAATGCGCTGATCGAGAACAACAACAAATACTGTGTATATGGCCTCCGCACGGATGACCGTGTACTCAAAGTTGGGGACGAGCTCGGGTGCTCCCGTGATCTGTACTGGGAAAACACCGAGGAAACCTATCTCCCAGGCACCTGCGCCACCGGATTTGGCTACCTCTGGTATGACGAGGATGACATTGATGAGGTGCGCAAGGCGCTGGCGCGTCAGCAGGACTATGACGGCGCACACATGTATCTGATCGCCGGAGAGGGCGAGGGATATGGAAACGACCCACAAGAGGTCATTATCAGCCATGCAGTCGTTGTTGCAGTGATCAAATGATACAGCAGGACATCAAAACGTAGACCATCAATAGGAGGATATCGCAATGAAAACAATCTCTATTTTTTACAACACCGGCAACATCAGCAGCGCCAACATGGCCTACCTCCGCTGCATGGACGGTGTGTGGCAGTGGATTCCTGCGCCGTCTCTCAGCGTGTTCGGTGCTGGAGCCGCTGCAAAGCGCGCATGGGCTACCAATCCTGATTACCCCAGAATCCGCACGGATGTCGCCCAGCGCCTTGCTACAGCGCCTGTGGAGGCGTACATATACCGGATGATTTTCGGTATTCCGGACGACGATCCGGAATACCGGTGGGATGAGGTGACGCAGAAATGACCCCAGCCGAACAGATCAAATCCATCCGGGCCAGCACCGGCCTGTCTCAGGCCAAATTTGCCGAAATATTTGGAATCCAGTCCCGCACGCTGGAGCGGTGGGAATCCGGCGTGCGGAACCCTCCGCCATACGTAATCAACCTCCTGCGGATCGCCGTGGAGAATACGATGCCGCACACCGATCCCGAAGACGATCATGACTGATCGGATTTCCCCCGGCCAGCGGTACGGCAGGCTCACCGTCATCCGGAAAACGAACCGCCGCACCTCTGGCCGGATCGTCTGGGAATGCCGCTGTGACTGCGGAAACACTGCCTACGTCACATCTGCTCACCTGCTGGGCGGCAGTACCACCAGCTGCGGCTGTGCCAGATCGCACACCAACCGCATGGATCTGTCCGGCCAGCGGTTTGGCCGACTGGTGGCCCTGTCCCCCACCGATCGGCGCATGTGCCATAGCGTCATTTGGCGCTGCCAGTGCGACTGCGGGAAAATCGCAGAGGTTGCCGCCATCAGCCTGCGGAATGGCTCCACCCGCAGCTGTGGATGCCTGTCAGCCGATGTACACCGTAAATCCTCCGCCACCATGCAGCAGGAGCGCCGGAAGGATCTTGTGGACGGCACAGACATCAAACGCCTGATGCTGCCGCCAACATCGGCCAACACCAGCGGAACCACCGGCGTGTCCTGGGACAAATCCGTGAGGACGTGGAAAGCCCACATCACATTTAAGGGCCGCCGGTATTACCTCGGATCCAGTCGGGACAAGGACGCTGCCATTGCCCTGCGCAAGGAGGCGGAAAAACGCATCCACGGCGAATTTTTGAAATGGTACTATGAGGCATACCCCGACCGTAAAAAGGACTAAAACGCCCCCACCGTTCGGCGGGGGCGTTTTTGCTAAATTCTATCTATCTTTCGCTTAACTTTGCCGGAAATACGCCTGATGCCGCCCATGGAATAATCCAGTTCTCCGCAGCAATCCTCTAATGTAGCGCCGCTAGCTCTCAGATCAAAAAACGCCATTTCCGTGTCTGTAAAATTACATAAGCTTCTAAATCTATCTAATTCCGGCTTTGTGTAGTCTTTGATCTGCATTTTTACCTCCAATTACACTCGATTCAATACGATGATAGCTCGCACTGTGCTTTCAGGCATATCCAGCACCAGATTTTCTCCTTTGCCGGACTTGCCCTTGAGCTTCCCGGCGGCGATCAAGGGGTCAATCTCCTTTCGGTAGTAGTCCGGCAGGTCGGAGAGCAGATGGTAATACCGCTCCATGGGCCGGAGCTTGCCGTCTGCCCCCAGTCCCACGATCCGGTTCGTCATCATCTTGCCGTCCTCTCCCAGATAATAAGTGCCGGTGCTGTCCACTTTCCATGTATCCATCAACATATACCCCTTTTCGTCAAAATAGTACCATTCGCCGCCGATCTCCGCCCAGCGGCTCTTATAGTATGTCGTGGTGGTATCTGCGTACCACCAGCCCTGATCGTCCTTGTTCCAGCCGATGGTGTACCGCTTTGTTCCTGCCGGATACTTTGGATGCCCGTACCCGGCAATCCGTCCATAGCTTCGGCTGTAGGATTTCCGGCAGACTCCGCCGCCGTTTGCCACTACTCCGGAAGCTCCGGAAGTGTTGCCCTCCACGGTGTACACGGTGGTGCTGTTTACGGCATACACAAGACCGGTATGCCCAATCACGCCCGCCGAATCGTAGAAGAAAATCTGATCTCCTACCTGCGGGGTCTTGTCGAAACGCCCCTGCGCCTTGTAGTACTGGGCAGAGTAGCTGCATCCGGCGCCGAGGTTCCCGGTTTGGCACTCCGCCGCCTGCCCGGCGGCCTTGCCATAGGCCCGGAAAAAGCACCAGTCCACAAACACATCACACCATGCATAGCCGTTTTTGTTGCCGTTGTAATATCCGGCGTTGGCCAGATCCCGGGCATATTTGGTGTAGTTATTGTACCCGGCATTTCCGGTTTTGCTGTCCAGATTGGCATTGGTGGCTTTTTCTAGATATCCCACCTCTGCCAGCGCAATGTCAATTACTTTCTGTGCGCTCATGGCTGTCCTCCTTCCCACTCAATCCCAGTACCGATTTCAATTTTTCCGGCACCATGTCGGGGTTCGCCCGGCAGATATTCTCGATGATCGAGCCGGTTTCCATCAGCGCAATGTACACACAGATGCTCTGGTATGCGGGGATGGAGATCCCCAGATCCAGATACTGCTGCCCAAAATTGAGAACCACGCCCAGCACCACGCACAGCAGCAGGCTGCATTTGTGCAGCAGTCCCTGCC
>ERZ773264.1071-NODE-1071-length-35506-cov-3.733802_pt1 | contig 35506 bp, 26 predicted proteins | sample MGYA00511910_ERZ773264 | MGnify/ENA primary metagenome ERZ773264 (study PRJEB29015, sample SAMEA2737739) | human gut metagenome | biome: human gut; feature: human-associated habitat; material: faeces | place: China | collected 2012 ...
GGGTGAATGGACGTATGTCGGCAGCGAATTGACGATTCCGGAGGGAGCTGTCAACTGTGCTGTTTATATTCAGACGGGTTACGTTTCCACACCAGCAGAACAAGATTTGATGGATTTCTATGTGGACGACTGCACCGGAAAGCAGCTGCCAGACCCTGCCATTCAGGACGATTTGCCAGCATTGAAAGATGCCTATGCAGAGGATTTCAAGCTGGGCTGTGCGGCAACCGACTCTGAACTGACACAGAAAGCCTCTCAGGATTTGATTCTGAAGCATTACAACAGCTTAACGCTGGGCAACGAATTGAAACCGGACAGCGTTCTGAATCAGGCGGAAAGCATTGCATACCTCAAGCAGACCGGCGATGATACCAACCCGCAGATTTCTTTGAAGAGTGCAGATAAGCTGCTGAAATTTGCAGCAAAGAATCACATTCCGGTTCGTGGTCATGTGTTGGTATGGCACAGCCAGACACCAGACTGGTTCTTCAAGGAAAATTACGAAGCAGACGGTGCATGGGTGGACAAGGACACCATGAACAAGCGTCTGGAAAACTACATCAAAAACGTGATGACAACGCTTGCAGAAGAATATCCGGATGTAGAATTTTATGCATGGGACGTTGTAAACGAAGCGGCATCCGATGCCGGAACGATGCGGGAGGCTGGCTCGAACAATGTCAAGGACGGACAGTCTGCATGGGTGCAGGTTTACGGCGACCAGTCCTATATTCTCAAGGCATTTGAATATGCAAGAAAATATGCACCGACTGGCTGCAAGCTGTTCTATAATGACTATAACGAATACAACACCGCCAAGATGAACTACATCGTCAGCGACATTTTAAAGCCGCTGATTGCTGCCGGAACGATTGACGGAATGGGTATGCAGTCGCATATCTCTATGAGTACACCGACCATCGAACAGTACAAAAAGGCAATGCAGACCTATTCAGATTTGGGGCTGGAAATTCAGGTAACCGAATTGGATGTTTCCCAGAAGTCCAACGCCGCAGCTGACCAGTTGGAATTGGCACAGCGGTATCAGGATTGCTTTAAGATGTACAAGGAAATGAAAGCATCCGGTGTGAACCTGTCTGCCGTTGTCATCTGGGGTATTACCGATTCCACCAGCTGGATCGGCGGCTATCCGCTGCTGTTCGACAAGGATTATCAGGCAAAGCCGTCCTACTATGCCGTTGTTGATACAGATTCCGAAGTGGAAAAACTTCAGACGATGACTGCATATCAGTATGATGGTACAGATGCCGATTTGGAACGAGCATTGGAAATCGGTACAATACAATATCTGAACGACACAACCACATACTTTAAGGCTGCATGGTCAGAAAAAGGCATGGTAATCCGTGTTTACAATCCACGTCACGCAAATGGTTATAAAATTACAGAGGGTACAACTGTTGACTACCCTGATATTCTGGTTTACGGCAGTCAGGAAAAGCAACAAGGAGCATTCTTGGATTCTGTAAAGGTTAACAGTGACACCAAATTTGCAGATATTACAATTCCGTTGACCGGAAAAATCGGAAGCAATATCTATCTGGATGTGCAAAATTGCGATATTGCGTGGAATGATACAGATACTTCTGAAAAATTGTTCGGGGAATTTATCCATCAAAGCACTTTAACTTACAAAAGTGCAACGCCAACCTGCGGCATTGTCACCTTGGCAGAACAGCCCAAGTCTGCAACGGCTACCTATGGCACACCGACCATTGATGGAACGATTGATTCCGTTTGGGACAATGCTCCGACCATTGATGTCAACACCTTCAGCGTGGGCAATGGTGCAACCGGAACGGCAAAGATGCTCTGGGATGAAAACAACCTCTATGTTCTGACAGAAGTCACTGACCCAGTTCTGAGCAAGTCCAGTGCAAACGCTTATGAACAGGATACGGTAGAAGTATTCTTCGATGAAAACAATCATAAGACGGACTATTACGAAACAGACGATTTACAGGCTCGTGTCAACTACGACAACGAAAAGACGATTACCGATGGACTTTCCACAGACCGTTTCGTATCTGCAACCGCAAAGACCGACAAGGGCTATCTGGTAGAAATGGCAATTCCGTTCGGAATCGCTCCGTTCCAAAATGGACAGGTACTTGGCTTTGATGTACAGGTAAACGATGACGGAACAGGCGATGGAAAGCGGACTGCCATCAGCAACTGGAACGACCTGACCGGTATGGGTTACACCAGCACCGCAGGCTATGGCGTTCTGACGTTGACAGGCGGCAGCAGCGAAACCACAACTTCTGAAACCACCACCGGAACATCTACCACAACCACCACGACCGCCACAACAGTCACAACCACTTCCACATTGGAAAATGTCAATTATGGCGATGTCAACTTGGATGGTGTTGTAGACCTGACAGACAGCATTACACTGAATAAGTATCTGGGACAGGTTCTGACGCTTTCAGATATGGCTCTGAAAAACGCCGATGTCAATATGGATCAGAATTTGACCGAACGGGATACCACAATTTTGATGCGGTTTATCTTGCAGGATCAGGAATACTTAGAATTGCCGCATGTAGACGCTGAATAATGTGTGCTTTTTCGGGAATTCTATATCCGAAAAATGCAAAACGGGAGGAATTGAATATGTACAAGAACATTGAAAAGCAGACAAAGCTGCAACTCAAAGATCTGGTCGAATATCAGACCGGACAGGTTGTCAGCAAAACACTGGTACAGAATGACAAGGTCAGCATGACGATTTTCTCCTTCGACAAGGGCGAAGAGATTTCCAGTCATGCCGCTGGCGGAGATGCAATGGTAACGGTTCTGGAGGGAACAGGTAGATTTACCGTTGGCGATGATGTTTTTCTGTTGCAGGCAGGCGAAACGCTGATCATGCCGAAAGGCATTCCACATGCTGTTTATGGAGAAGAAGCCTTTAAAATGCAGCTGATCGTATCATTCTGAGAAACGGACAAGGCAGATGGCGTATAATTCCACACGAGATTTCATAAGATGGAATAACGAGTGATAGGGAGGAACGCCATATGAAATCATTGACAAAGTTGGTTCTCCGAAAATCCGTCATTGTAGTGCTTGCCTGTGTCTGTGGGGTGACAGCGGTCTATTTTGGCGGACAGAAAGCAGAAGAAGCTGTACAAACGCTTGCAACCCGTCCCCCTTATGAACCGCCCACCATTGTATTAGATGCCGGACACGGCGGTATGGATGGCGGCTGCACCTCCGTGAATGGCGTATCAGAAAAGGGCATCAATCTGGAGATTCTGCTCCATCTGCGGGCAATGCTGCAAATGGAGGGCTACACCGTTGTTGTTACCCGAGATACGGATCGTTCCATTCACGAAGAGGGCATTGAGGGAATCGCCAATCAGAAAAGCTCTGACATGGATCATCGGCTGGCACTGTTCAATCAGTATGACCCGGCGGTCTGTGTTTCTATTCACCAGAATCAATTCACAGATGCTGCTTACAGCGGAGCACAGATGTTCTATTCCAGCACCAATCGGGACAACAGTATTCTTGCACAAGCCTTGCAGGATGCATTTGTTGCCCAGCTTCAGCCGGAGAACAAACGGGAAATCAAGCAGTGCGGAAAAGAATTATTCCTCTGCTATTTCAGCGAAAATCCAACGGTTATGGCAGAATGCGGCTTTTTATCCAATCCGGAAGAAGCTGCTCTGTTGGAATCGACCGAGTATCAGCAGAAAGTTGCCTTTACGCTGTTCGATGGGCTGAATCAGTATCTGGCAGAAAAGCAGCGAAAAGCCGGATAAACAGGGATTTCACAAAAACCTCGTAAAATTTCCCTTGACAAATGCCGCAAGGTGCATTATAATAAAGGAAATGCGAAAAACGAGGAAGAGAAGGAGTACCTGTTTTCGGGCTGCATAGAGAAGAGATGGCTGGTGAAAATCTCTCAGGCGATGACAGGGAAGGTAGTCTTGGAGTTCTGCATGGGAAGCCGCAAAGCGGTGTGTAGTGTGCAGCGGGTTCTCCCGTTATCGAGAACGCAAATCCCTGGATTTGCATGAGTGCAGAGAAGAATTCTCTGAATGCAGGTGGTAACACGGACGCAAATCGTTCGCCCTGAGCAGTTCCAATCGAACCGTTCAGGGCGTTTTTGTTTGTAAAAAAGAGAGAAAAGGAGTTTCAAACATGAAAAAAGAACTGGCAAAATCTTACCAGCCAAAAGACTTTGAAGACCGCATCTATGCGGAGTGGATGGAAAAGGGTTGTTTCCATGCGGAAGTAGATTCCAAGAAGCAGCCGTACACCATCGTCATTCCGCCGCCGAACATCACTGGTCAGCTGCACATGGGACACGCTTTGGACGAAACCTTACAGGATATTTTGATTCGTTGGAAGCGGATGTCTGGTTATAGTGCATTGTGGCTGCCGGGAACAGACCACGCCTCCATTGCAACCGAAGCAAAAATTGTAGAAGCTATGCGGAAAGAGGGCATCAAGAAAGAAGACCTCGGACGGGATGGATTCCTGAAGCGTGCATGGGACTGGAAAAAGCAGTACGGCGGCAGAATCGTCGAACAGCTGAAAAAATTAGGCTCTTCCTGTGACTGGGAACGGGAACGGTTCACCATGGATGAAGGCTGCAATCAGGCAGTCAAGGAGGTATTCATTCGCTACTACGAAGAAGGCCTGATTTATCGGGGCGAACGGATTATTAACTGGTGTCCGAAATGCCTGACTTCCATTTCCGATGCAGAAGTCGAATATGAAGACCAGGCAGGTCATTTCTGGCACTTGCGGTATCCGTTGAAGGATGGCAGCGGCTATCTGGAACTGGCAACCACCCGTCCGGAAACCTTGCTGGGTGATACGGCTGTTGCAGTCAACCCGAATGATGAACGGTATCAGCATCTGGTTGGCAAGACTTTGATTCTGCCGCTGGTACATCGGGAAATTCCGATTGTTGCCGATGACTATGTAGAAATGGACTTCGGAACAGGCGTTGTAAAGATTACCCCAGCCCACGACCCGAACGACTTTGAAGTTGGTCTGCGGCATAACCTGCCAGTCATCAATGTTATGACTGACGATGCAAAAATTACAGACGATTATCCGAAGTATGCCGGCATGGATCGTTACGAAGCACGGAAAGCCATTGTTGCTGATTTGGAAGCAGAAGGGGCATTGGTTGAAATCGAAGACTATAACCACAATGTTGGCACTTGCTACCGCTGCGGAACAACCGTAGAACCGAGAGTTTCCAAGCAGTGGTTTGTAAAGATGAAGCCATTGGCACAGCCGGCAATTGATGCCGTTCGGAACGGCAAGACGAAGTTTGTTCCGGAACGGTTCGACAAGATTTACTTCCACTGGCTCGAAAATATCAAAGACTGGTGTATTTCCCGTCAGCTTTGGTGGGGACACCGGATTCCGGCATTCTATTGTGATGACTGCGGTGAAATGGTTGTCACCAAGGAAAATGCTGCAACTTGTCCGAAGTGCGGAAAGCCGATGCGGCAAGATCCAGATACACTGGATACCTGGTTCAGCTCTGCCCTCTGGCCGTTCTCAACACTGGGCTGGCCGAATCAGACCGAAGAACTGAAGTATTTCTACCCAACCAACACACTGGTAACGGGCTATGATATTATTTTCTTCTGGGTTGTTCGGATGATGTTCTCCGGCTTGAAGTGCATGAACGAAGTGCCGTTTGATACGGTTTTGATTCATGGTCTGGTACGGGATGAACAGGGCAGAAAGATGTCCAAGTCCCTGGGCAACGGCATTGACCCGCTGAAAGTCATTGATGAATACGGTGCAGATGCTCTGCGGTTTATGCTGGCAACGGGCAACGCTCCGGGCAATGATATGCGGTACAGTGACGACAAGGTAAAGGCTGCCCGAAACTTTGCAAACAAGCTCTGGAACGCTTCTCGGTTTATCATGATGAATCTGCCGGAGGACTTCCAGTTTAACGGACTGCCGGAACAGCTCACCATGGAAGACCGCTGGATTGTAGACCGTTTCAACAACCTTGCAAAGGAAGTTAACGACAACCTAAACAAGTTTGAAATCGGGGTTGCCTGCTCCAAGCTGTATGATTTCATCTGGGATGTTTATTGTGACTGGTATATTGAATTGACCAAGCCGAGAATTCAGGCTGGCGGTGCAACCATGGAACAGGCACAAGCCGTTCTGGTTTGGGTCATGCGTGGTATGCTGAAGCTGCTGCATCCGTTTATGCCGTATATCACCGAAGAAATCTGGCAGGTATTGACCAACGAAGAATCCATGATTATGCTGGAATCCTATCCGGTTTATACCGAAGAACACGCTTATGCAGAAGCTGCTCAGTTTGAAAAGGTGATTGATGCGATTCGTGCCATCCGGAATTGCCGGACGTCCATGAATGTTCCGCCGTCCAAGAAGGCAAGCGTTTATATTGAAACACAGGATACCGAATTGTTTGCGGCTGCTGCGGTATTCTTTGAAAAGCTGGCATCTGCATCCAGCGTAGAAGTTGGAACATCGTTTGATTTGCAGGATGCTGCAACCGCAGTCACAGACAGTGCAAGAATTTTCATCCCGATGGCAGAGCTGGTTGACAGAGAAAAGGAACTGGCAAGACTGCAAAAAGAACAGCAGAAGGCACAGAAAGACATTGACTTCTTGCAGAAGAAGCTGAACAATCCGGGATTCCTTGCAAAAGCACCGGAACAGCTGGTTGCTGCAGAACGAGCAAAGCTGGCGAAGGCAACCGAAAAGATGGAAAAGATTTTACAGTCCATTGCTGGCTTGCAATAATCATATTTGAACCAAAATCACACCATTCCATTCGCAGCGGATGTCGCATCTGCTGCGAATGGTTCTTTTTTGAAAGGAGTGTTTCGGTTATGACCATATCGGAAACCATTGCTTATCTCCAACAGTTCAGCAAGAGCGGAAAGCCTGTGAAAGACTTGTCCCGGATGCAGTCCCTGTTAGAAGAACTGGGCAACCCGCAGGAACAACTGCGATTCGTTCACATTGCCGGAACGAACGGGAAAGGTTCTGTTGTTGCATATGGTTCGGCAGCAGCCATTGCCGCTGGTATCCAAACCGGACAGTTTACCTCGCCCTTTGTCCGGCACTATCAAGACCGGATTCAGGTCAATGGAACAGATATTTCAGACGACCGTCTTTGTGCACTCTGCGAACAGGTGACAGCGTGTCACGTATCCAAGGCGTGTTCGCAGTTTGAAGTCACGCTGGCAATTGCCCTGCTCTATTTTGTGGAACAGAAGTGTGAACTAGTCTTTCTGGAGACTGGATTGGGTGGCTTGCTGGATGCAACCAACGTGATAAAAGATCCATTGGTCAGCGTGATTACGTCGATTTCGTTTGACCATATGGCAATTCTGGGGAATACACTGCCGGAAATTGCAACCCAAAAAGCAGGCATCATCAAGGAACACTGTCCAGTTGTGGTATCACCGGACAATCCAGCGTTGGTACGTTCCATTATGCAGGAAACTGCTGCTGAAAAGCATACAACGGTTACGATTCCAGAGATGCAGGCTTGTACGATTTTGCAGCGTTCCCTGACAGAAACAAAGTTTTCCTATCAAAATCAAGTCTATACGCTGCATATGCCGGGAAAGCATCAAATTGCCAACGCCCTCACTGCCATTGAAACACTGCACATTCTGCAACAATCTGGATTCCCGATTCCGGAAACTGCCATTCAAGCAGCTTTGCCAACGGTACAGCTTCCGGCTCGGGTGCAGATTTTACAGAAAGACCCACTCGTTTTGATGGACGGCGGACACAATGCCTCTGGCGTAGCTGCTCTGACAGAAGTCTTGAAAGACTACGGCAAACATCCAATCATTGCCATTTTAGGCATGGTGAAAGGGAAAGACTATCAGACCGCCGTCAAGGAACTGTCCGAAGTGTTGGACGTTGTTTTCTGCGTGGATGATTTTTCACCGCAGGCTGTTCCAGCGATAGAACTGGCAGCTTGCTTTCCGCCCACCATTTCCACAACTTGCCTACCACATAAAGCGGCATTTCAAGCAGCGTTGGAGCAGGCGAAGCAGAACCACGGCTGTGTTGTCATCAGCGGTTCGCTGTATTTGTCCAGTGCATTTCTGGAACAGGACAGCATTCAACTTTAACAGACATCGAATTGCGTTTGAATCTGTTTGGTCGCTCCGATTGGCGAATAGTTCCAAGTGGAGAGATGCGGTTCTTGCACGAAATAGGAGAGAGCATCCGGCGATTCTGTATCGGGGAATGCATCAATCAGCACCAATTTGATTTTCATTTTTTCCGGAATGATGGCTTTGATGTAAACGCTGGCACGCTGTTTCGGTAAGATATGTTCTTTTGGCTCTGCCAGTCCGGCGAGATTTGGCGTTAGTTCCACGAAAACGCCATAAGATTCCACAGAACGAACGATACCGGAAACAGTTTCTCCCACCGCAAACTTTGCAGCGTTTTCCATCCATGTTCCGAGCAATTCTTTGTGTGACAAACCAATCCGAAAATCAGAAACGCTAGTGACAACTGCCTGAATCGTCTGCCCCAGCGTAAAGCGGTCAGACGGGTGTGAGATTCGAGAAACAGAGATGCAGTCAATGGGAATCATGGATGGAATCCCACAGCCAATATCTACAAAACAGCCGAATTTCTCCATGTGGGTCACACGAGCTGGCAGGACATCGCCGGGGGTACAGTGCGATAAAAATTCCTGCCAACATTGCAGCTGTGCTTGTCGGCGAGAGAGAATCGCAAGCGGAACGCCGTCTGCATCGGTCGTCAGTTCCTGTACCTGAAAACAGACGGGTTTTCCAGCCTTTGCAATCAGTGCAATTTCTCTGGTTGTTCCCTCTGCAATGCCAATTGCCCCTTCTTCCCGTGGGATAATGCCTCGCATATGCGGCAACTCTACGATGAGATTGTGTGCCGCATCGCAGACGATGGCACGGGCTTCTAAAATTTGTTTTCGGTGCATGGCAGCCTGTAACGCTGCAACACTTTGTAGAGCGGTTTGATTTTCCATGGTATGCAGCCGCATGCCCTCTGGTAAGTATGTTGTCATTTTGACCTCCCATTGTTTTTTCTGCCAAGCAGGTTGTTTTTTTACAGTTTATGATGAGCGGTTTTTGTTTATGCACAAGGGAACAGGACAGAAGAAACATCCCCCAGCATCTGGGGGATTCTGTTTCCTCTTATTATAATCAAAAGACAGCCTTTTTGCAAGTTCGATCGCTGTCAGTTGTTTATTTGGCACGCTCTTATGACAAAACCAGCGGATTCCTGTTAGAATCCGCTGGTTTGTCAGGCATCCCAGTTCTGCATCTGACTGCCACCCAGTGCCGTCAAGATACTGTGAGCAGTTGGATAAGCTTCTGCGGGACAGGAAATGCGGAGGTCAGCCGTTTGGTTGCGTTCCGGCTCTAAAATTTCCTCTTCATTCAGCTGCCGTTCGATTCTGCCGGTGATATTGTGGGCAGAAACAGCAGCCGTCGTATAGATTGAAAAATACGTCTGCGGAATGCTGCCGATGGCAATGCTGTTCGGGTTTCGAGGGGTAACGGAAACCTGTGCCACGTGTGGAATGTGCTGCTGCAAATAGGAAGCAGCATATTCCGCAGCATCGACACTCGGAAACGCTGCCTGTATGATTTTTTGCATCGAAAACGCCTCATTTCTTATTTTTTTCACAAAGCAGGGTGTTCTTTTTGGAAGAATGCCCTGTTTTTGCAGGACATTTTTATTATTTTTCTACAAATGCAAAAAAATATTCCCTGAAAATGTTGCCTTATGCAAAGAAATCGGGTATAATAGAAGTACTTATGTGCAATGCACCCAGTGAAATGGATGAGCAATCAAATGCAATGGGAGAAGAAACAATCATGGATGTTAGACCAGCTGATCTTTTATTGATGCGAAAGCCGCATCCCTGCGGCGGAAATACGTTTTATGTTATTCGTTCTGGAATGGATTTTAAACTACGCTGTACCACTTGTGGCAGAGAGTTTATGGTTCCCCGCAACAAAATTGAACGGAGAATCAAACAGGTGATTCGGGAAACCGATTCTTCGGAATCGACGAACACGCCGCCAACATCGAAATAAGACAAAACCGCAAAAATCAAAGGAGATCACAAACTTATGTTAGAAAAATTAAGCCGCATGGAGAAAAATTATACAGAACTTGCGGATTCCTTATCAGACCCAGCAGTCCTTGCAGACAATCGACTGTATGCAGAGAAAATGCGGGAATATAAACGCATGACTCCAATCATAGAAACCTATCATGCATATCTGCATGCCATGCAGCAACGGGACGAAGCAAAAGAATTGCTACAGGAAAATGACGGCGATGCAGAACTGAAAGAACTGGCACAAGAAGAATATCATACTGCCAAGGCAGCTTGTGAAGATTTGCACGAGAAATTGATTTTTCTGCTGTTGCCGCAAGACCCGAACGATGATAAGAACGTCATCATTGAAATCCGCAGCGGTGCTGGTGGGGAAGAAGCAGCACTGTTTGCCAATAGTCTTTACCGGATGTACACCATGTATGCGGAATCGAAGGGCTGGAAGCAAGAAGTTCTGAACCAAAACCCGACCGAACTGGGCGGATTCAAGGAAATTAGTTTTTCGATTGTGGGCGAAGGTGCATATTCCAAGCTGAAATATGAAAGCGGTGTGCATCGGGTGCAGCGTGTGCCGGAAACGGAATCGCAGGGCAGAATCCACACCTCTACCGTTACGGTTGCCGTTCTGGTGGAAGCAGACGATGTAGAATTGAACATCAATCCAACAGATTTACGAATTGATGTATTCCGTGCAAGCGGTGCAGGTGGACAGCATATCAACAAGACGGAATCCGCAGTACGAATTACACACTTGCCGACCGGAATTGTGGTAGAATGTCAGGACGAACGCAGCCAGTTTAAAAACAAAGATAAGGCAATGAAAATTCTGCGTTCTCGGCTCTATGAAGCGATGCAGCGAGAACAAAATGAAAAAATCGCCTCGGAACGGAGAATGCAGGTTGGAACGGGCGACCGTTCGGAGCGAATCCGTACGTATAATTTCCCACAGGGCAGAATGACCGACCATCGAATCGGCTTGACGCTGTATCGGCTGGAAGATTTGCTGAACGGAAACTTAGAGGAAGTATTTGAAGCCCTTGCAACTTCAGAACAGCTGAAGAAACTGGCAGCAAAAACCATGGAAGACACGGAGGAACAATAAATGGAAACAATCTTATTATCCGATACAGAAACAGATTTAGAACGAGCAGCCGCATGGATTCAGGCAGGGGAAGTGGTCGGTATGCCGACCGAAACCGTTTATGGGCTGGCAGCGGATGCATGCAATCCGGAAGCCGTGAAAAAAGTCTTTGCAGCGAAGGGCAGACCGGCAGACAATCCCTTGATTGTGCATATTTCCGAGATGGAACAACTGTCTGGACTGGTGACCGCCGTTCCCGACTTGGCATATCGATTGGCAGAACGGTTCTGGCCAGGACCTTTAACCATGATTTTGCCGAAGCAGGATTGCATCCCGTCTGTCACATCCGGCGGATTGGATACGGTTGGCATCCGGATGCCATCCCATCCCATCGCAAGACGGCTGATTACATTGTCTAAAACGGCAATCGCAGCCCCATCCGGAAACCGTTCCGGCTATCCCAGCCCGACCACCGCTGCCCATATGATGCACGATTTAAACGGAAAAATTGCAGCGGTAATTGATGGCGGGGCATGTCAAGTGGGCGTGGAATCAACCGTCATTTGCTTTGAGGATGCACAGACTGTTCGGATTCTGCGGCCGGGCTATATTACGAAAGAAGACTTGGAGCAGGTTGCAAAGACTGCCATTTTAGACCCTGCAATTCTGCACGATATACAGGCTGGGCAAACGGTTCGTTCTCCGGGGATGAAATACCAGCATTATTCTCCGCAGGCAAATGTGATTTTAGTAGAGGGCAGCGACGATGCATTTTGTGCGTATGTTTCCCAGCATCAAACAGCGGACTGTTATGCGTTGGTATTTGATGGCGAAGAGCAGAATTTATCTATTCCGTGCCTGACTTACGGAAAGAACAGTGCCGAGCAGGCACAGCATTTATTTGACTGTCTGCGGCACTGCGATGAAATCGGAGCAAAAACGGTTTATGTTCGTGCCCCGAAACGGGATGGTATCGGACTTGCAGTTTATAACCGACTCATTCGGGCAGCTGGATTCGAGGTGATCCAGCTATGAACAGTCTAAACGGGGTCATGGTGGTTGGACTGACCGGACAGACCGGAGCCGGAAAGAGTACCGTTTCCCGCCTATTTGCAGAGAGTGGATTTTGCGTGATTGATGCAGACCAGATTGCACGGGCGGTGGTACATAAGGGCAGTCGCTGCCTGTTGGAGTTGACGGAATGTTTTTCTGATATTTTATTGCCGAATGGGGAACTCAACCGAAAAGCTTTGGCAAAGCAGGCATTTCAAAACAAAAAGAATTTGGAATTGATGAATTCCATCATGTATCCTTACATTATGGGGGAGATTCTGCGGCAGATTCATCATCATTCGAGAATGGGTCAGAAATTGATTTTGCTGGATGCTCCAACGCTGTTTGAAAGTCGGGCAGATGATTTCTGCGAGTTGATTATTTCCGTGACTGCAAGAGCAGAACTGCGGAAAGCACGGATTTTGCAACGGGATTCGATTACAGAAGAAGCAGCACAGGCTCGCATGGATGCACAGTTACCGGAGCAGTTCTTTGTAGAACATTCGGATTTTATCATCAAAAACAATAAAGATTGCAGAAATTTAGAAGTGGTTTCCGAAGAAGTCATTGCAAAAATCAAAGAGTATTATATTCGGCGGTATCAAGTTCCGTCTTAATTAAAACAATTTCAGCTCCCAGTATGATTTGGGAGCTGCTTTTTTATGATTCAGACTGGTTATCCGGATACGAGCCGCAGGTAAAAGCGGTCAAGCTGGCTCAGCTTGGCGGAGAGGGATTGTTAAGAGGTATTGAAATCTAAGAGGAACAAGCAAATGCTGTTCGCCATGCTAAAAACAAAAAACTTCCTGAAAACTGCAATCTAAGAGTGTTTGATAACAGTTTCGGAGAACGCAACCACCGGCGAACAGCACACAGGCAAAGAACGAAGTGATTTTGCCGACTCCATTTTCAATCGTTTTCCCAAGAATCATCGGTTTTGCATCAAAAAAAGCAATTTGATTGCGTATTGCATTTTTGAAACAGTTGTGCTATAATAAGAACAGCACAGCGAAACCAGCTGTGCTGCCAACCAACTTTTTCATAGGAGGCTTATTGAAATGGCAGAAGAAAAGAAATCAGAAAGCAAACAGTTAAAAGAAAAATTATTTGCTTCCAAAAAGCATGGTGCATTGCGGATGAGCGAAGAGGAACAGACCGCTTGCGAAACAATTTGCAAGGACTATATGGCATTCCTGAACCAGTCTAAAACCGAACGGGAGGCTTGTGCCAACGCAGAAGCCCTGCTGAAAAAACATGGATTTGTTCCGTTTACACCGGGCATGGCTCTGAAAGCCGGCGATAAGGTTTACCAGAACAACCGTGGAAAGGCAATGATTGCCGCCATCATTGGTTCTGCACCGATTACCGAGGGCGTTCGGCTTTGTGCTGCACACATTGACTCTCCTCGTCTGGACATGAAGCAGAATCCATTGTATGAAGATAGCGAACTGGGACTGTTCAAGACCCATTACTACGGCGGTATTAAGAAGTACCAGTGGACAGCCATTCCGCTTTCCCTGCATGGTGTGATCATCAAGGCAGACGGCAGCAAGGTGACAGTCAACATTGGCGAAGCCGAAGGCGACCCGGTATTCTGTGTAACCGACCTGTTACCACATCTGGCAACCGAACAGATGAAACGCCCGTCTGTTGGCTTGATTCGGGGCGAAGAACTGAATGTTTTGGTTGGTTCGATGCCGTTCAAGAAATCCGAAGAAAGCGAAGCCGTCAAGCTGAACCTGCTGCACATCTTGTATGAAAAGTATGGCATTACAGAATCTGATTTTGTTTCCGCAGAATTGGAAGCCGTTCCGGCATTCCCAGTCAAGGAAATTGGCTTTGACCGCAGCATGATTGGTGGATATGGACATGATGACCGTGTTTGCTCTTATCCGGCTCTGCGTGCCCTGCTGGACACCACCAGCACCCCGAAACACACTGCTGTTGTGATTCTGACCGATAAGGAAGAAACAGGCAGCGATGGCAACACCGGCTTGTGCTCCTCTTATCTGCAATATTTCATTGAAGATTTGGCAGATTGTTTCGGTGCAAAGGGCAGACACGTTCTCCATGCATCGCAGTGCCTCTCCGCAGATGTCAACGCAGCATTTGACCCAACATTCCCAGATGTAATGGAACGCAACAACTGTGCTTACCTGAATCATGGCGTTTGCGTGACAAAGTTCACAGGTGCAAGAGGCAAGTCTGGCACATCGGACGCCTCCGCTGAATTTGTAGGAACGGTTCGGCAGCTGCTCGACAAGGAACAGGTTGTATGGCAGACCGGCGAACTGGGCAAGGTTGACGGCGGCGGCGGCGGTACCGTTGCAGCCTATATTGCAAACTTGGATGTAGACACTATTGATGTCGGCGTTCCGGTTCTGTGTATGCACGCACCGTTTGAAGTCGTTGCAAAGATTGACGTTTATATGACCTATCGTGCATTCTTTGTTTTCATGGCATCTTAATAGAATCCATTTTCTTATCGCAAAAAAAGAGCGGATTGCTGAGCATTTCAGCAGTCCGCTTTTTTGCTATAAAAGATCATGTTTATTCGTATCGCAAAGCATCAATCGGGTTCAAGTTGGCAGCCTTTACAGAGGGAATCCAACCGAACAGAATGCCAACCACCATAGAGAATAAAACGGCAATGATGGCAGCAGCCGGACTGATGGAAACGGGAACTTCCGCCAGTTTTGCAATGATACGGGACAAGCCAATCCCAGCGATTACCCCTAACAGACCGCCGACACTGGTCAAAACAGCTGCTTCCGTCAGGAACTGAAACAGAATATTGCGTTTCTTTGCTCCGAGTGCCTTTTTCAAACCGATTTCACGGGTACGTTCTGTGACAGATACCAGCATGATATTCATAACGCCAATTCCACCAACCAGCAGGGAAATACCGGCGATGTAAATCAACATTGTGTTGGTCGAGCTGCTGAGTTCCTGTAAAGATTTTGCCTGTTCCAAAAGGTCTTTGCTCTTATATTGAATGGTTTCGCCCGTTCCGGAAACGGAAATTCTGCCGTTTAGAATATCCGCTGCCTGTTTGCCGACTGTTGTCATTGCATCGGTTTCGGTTGTTTTCAACAGGCAGTTTTGCGGTTCATCGTATTGAAATGCCGTCGGCCATGCACCATCCGGCAAAAAGACTTTTCCCACTGTGCTGTTTGCATACAAATGATAGTCATCAATGGACTGAATGACCGGTTCAAAGGTGCTGCTCTGAACAACCGTTCCAATGACTTTGAACGGCATACCATTGATGTCAATGACAGAACCGATGGGATTCGCACCAGCGAATAGACTTTGTGCAGCATCTTCGTCTAAGATGGCAACATTGTTGCCGTTGGTATAATCGGCATCCCGAAAGCCCTTGCCGGATTGCACATGATAGCCGGCAGTCTGAAAATAATCCGCATCAATGCCCCAGACAGAACCGCCCTCCAGCTTGGTATTCTGATAGAAAATGGAGTCGCAGTAGCTTCTTGTCCGATACAGAGAAACAGCAGAAACGTCCTCAATGGCGGATAACTGTGCTTTTACTTGGCTGGAAATCACCGGAACACCGGACGGAAGTCCTTGGTATTGCAAATCCAGCTCATATTCGCCTTGATAGAGGGAAACGGTAACGGTACGATTTCCAGCACCGACCAAATTGCTTTTGATTTGCTCGTTTGTTCCCCGAATAGTGGAAACGATTGCAATGATGGCTGCAATTCCGATGATAATGCCCAGCATTGTCAAAATAGAACGGATTTTATGGGCAAAAATGCCCTGAATGGATAATCGAATATTTTCCAGCATGATTTGCCCTCCTTACCACTGTACGTCGTCGGTGTCTTTGGTGCGAACGCCCTCTTTGACATCTTTTCCGTACGGGAAACAAAGACGGTCAGTTTCGGAAACACCGCTCTTGATTTCGATTTCAGAACCATACCGAATTTTTCCGGTTTGAATCCACTGTTTTTCTAGTCGGTTCTGGTCGTTCGCTTTCATGACATAATACTGCCCGTTTTCCTTGCGGACATATTGCAGCGGTAAATAGAAGGTACTGGTGTCGGCTGCCTCTTGCAGCGAGAGCGAGAGCCAGCTGCCGACAGCAATATCATGTTGTTCGCTGGTTTCTGCTTCAAACGTGTAAACGCTGCTGCTGGGGTTTTCATCATAGGGAGCACTGCCATCCGTTTCCGGAATATCGTCCACGCCAGTCACAGTCATGGAGAAACTGTCGCCGGTATCATAGGACATCGCTTGAATTTCCGTGCCAACTTGCAGTTGATTCAGATTCCATTCGCTAATCGTGCCCTTTACCTGTAAACCGCCAGAGCCTTGAATGACCAAGTACGGTTTGGTTTCTGCTTCTTTTTCGGTGAGGTCGCTGTGAATCTCTGTGACAACGCCATCAATCAGACTGCGTTCCATGCCGTCATCCTGTTTTTTCTGAGCAACTTCATAATCCAAATCGGCAGATTTTTTGGTAAATTCCAGCGTTTTAATTTTAGACTGCTGCTTTTGAATCATGTTGGAAAGTTCCTGAGCAGAGTACATATAATCTTCAGATTCGCCGCCTGAATCGCTGTCATCCCAGAAATCATCGTCAAAGTCAAAATCTTCATCGCCCCAGTCTTCCGCAGAGCTGCTGCCGCCCGTTCCCTGCATCTGAAAAATGCCGAACGAAACCTGCTTGAAGTCAACGGATACCATGCCATCTTCTGCAACAGAAACGCCTTGATTCACTGCCCAGTCCGTCAATGGTTCTGGCAGGGCAGACCCTTGAACCAGCCAGCGGTATCCATCTTTCGGTACGATAAAACGGGCATAGCTGTTGCTCTGCTGCAATTCCAGGAGCAGATCCGCTCCCACAATTGTATTGGATTCACAATAAAAATCATAGGGCTTTTCCATCGAACCATCCCCCTGCGAGGCATCCTTTATAATGCTGTGCAGGTGGCCGTCATCCGGCTGTGTTGGTTCTTCAGTCGGAGCTTCTGTGACATCTGTTGATTCCGTTGTGGATTCTTCTCCAGTTGGTTCGGTTTCATCTGTTGTGGTAGGTTCTGTTGTTGGAAAGACAGGTGCAACAACTTCTCCGGCCGTCGGGTCTTCCTCCAAATCCGGTTCTTCCGGTTCATCATAATCATCTATTATGTCATATACTTGGTCTTCTGCTGGGTGCAGGGATTGCAGGCGTTCCAATTCTTTTCTTGCCTGCCGCAAGTCATCTTCTGCTGCATCGACCGCATTCTTTTTCTCCTGAACAGCCAGTTTCAGAGCCGTGGTATCATAGGCGATCAGCGGTGTTCCGACTTTGACTTTATCGCCCTTTTTGACCAGAACCGACTGCACGACCTGATCTTTTTCCAGCATGACATTTTGTTTGCTGCCGGTGATGACTGTTCCATCAATGGTTTTTTCGCTGCCGTAATCATAGCCCATCATGTTGACAACAGGGGTAACATTGACGACCCGTTTTTCATTCTTGGACTTTTTATAGTAGGCAGCACCGCCAACGCTGCCGCCGCCAACCAGCAGCACACAAACGATACTGATTGCAAGTATTTTTTTTCGTTTCATCCGACCTGCTCCTCTCCCAGTCTACCATCTCGAATGGTGAGAATGCGTTCTGCATGCTGTGCAATTTCCAATTCATGCGTAATCATGACAATGGTCACACCGGTTTTGTGCAACTCGTGGAACAGTTCCATGACTTGTTCACCGGAAGCGGTGTCCAAAGCCCCCGTTGGTTCATCGGCAAGCAGTAATTTTGGATGGTTAATCATTGCCCGTGCAATGGCAACCCGCTGTTTTTGTCCGCCGGATAGCTGCGTGGGCAGGAATGAGACCCGGTCGGCAAGTCCGACTTTTTCCAGTGCTTCCCTTGCCCGTTCCCGTCGAACTTTTGGCTTTACGCCGGCATAGAGCAGGGGCAGGGCAGCGTTTTCCAGAGCAGATTGCCGAGGGAGCAGGTTGAAGTTCTGAAAGACAAACCCGATTTTTTCGTTGCGGATCTGCGAGAGCATATTTTCGGAACAACGGCTGACTTCTGTTCCATCGAAGAAATACGAGCCGCTGGTTGGCGTATCCAGCAGACCAATCAGGTTCATGAGGGTGGATTTTCCAGAACCGGAAGGCCCCATAATCGCAACAAATTCCCCGTGGGCAACATGAAAGGTAATGTCATGCAGCACAGGAACGATATTTTTGCCTTGCTGGTAGGCTTTTTCGATGTGTTCCAGTTTCAACATACCGGCATCACCTGCCTGACGCTGCATCTTCCGCAGCTGCTTCTTCGGTTTCTTCTATCATTGGTTCTTCTTGGTCATACATCGAATCTTCGATTGGCTCTTCGTCTGAGAAATCACCATCTGTTTCGCCATTGCTGAGATTGTTGGCGTTGGTGGTGGTTTTCATGCCCTCCTTGTAATCGTCTGCCGGATAGGCAATCAAATCCGTTTCAGAGAGTCCGCTTTTCAGTTCAACAATGCCATAATCATCATCGGTATCGCCGAGCGTTACCGATTTCTTTTCCAGTTCGTGTTTGCTGTTGGATACCCAGACATAATTTTTACCGCCATCCTGTACTAGATAATCTTGATAGAGCCAGATACCAGTATGTCCGCTATTCTGTCCGACATCCGGTTCAATGAGAACGTGTTGTCCGAGCAGAAGCCCGTCTGCCTTGTCCAGCTTGATATAAAATGCATATTTCGAGGCGGTATTGTCTGACGAACTGCTTCCATACATCATATCATTGTTTGAATTTTGTTCTGCTTCTGTCCCGATTTCTGTGACGGTTCCTGTCCAGTACTGTTCTGGGTTGATTCGGGAACGAATCACCATCTTTTCCCCCGTTGACACCATGCCGAGCTGCTGTTCGCTGAGCGTTCCCTTGATGCGATAGTTTCCGCTGGCGGTAATGGTTATCATGACATCTGTTCCATCTGCCTGCATGGCTTCCGGTGTCTTGACGGTTTTTACAATGCCATCCATTTCAGCAGTTACCTTTGCATTGTCAATGGCGTTTTGCTGCTTTTGCAGGGCAATATTTTTCACCTTGATGTCATATTGTGCCTTGTCGATGTCGGTTTGCAGGGATTGAATTTGTGTGGTATAGGAAAGCTGCTGGTCAGCATCGGCATTTGCCTTTTCTGATTCCAGCTGTTGAATCTGCTCCTGATAGGAGGCGATTTGATTGTTCAGCTGTTCCACTTCAATTTGTCCCTGCTCCAAATCCAATTGCATCGAGGCAACATCATACAGGAACAGCGGCGTTCCTTTTTTTACGGTGTCGCCCTCTTTGACATAGGTTTCTGCAATGGTTTTCGAGGTGTCCGCCTTAATTTCTTTGGTTTCCTGTGCTTCTGTGACACCACTGTAACACAGGGTGGTCAAGTCTGGGTTGGCAGCGTTCAGCTCTGCAACCGTGCTGACATAGACCGCTGCGGCAGATTCTGTTTCTGCTGTTTTGCGGTGATGCAGCCAGATTCCGCCGCCAGCTGCGGCAAGCACAACAACGGCAGCAACCAACGCAATGATTTTTTTCGATGTTTGCATGTTCCAATTCCTCTCTGGTTTCTATTTTTTGGGTGTTGTATGGGAAGTACCACACCCAAAGTATAGCATAGCGGATTTTTGTTGTCAACCCCTTTTTGAAAAATGAAAATCAAACGGGAAATTTTCCGGTTCTATTGCATTTTTTCCGGAAAACTGTTATAATAAATACCAGAAAAATACGCAGTCTGCGATTTTTACAGGCTGCTGCAAAAACAGGAGGCAATTTATGCAGACAAATCCACAGGAATATGTGCAGCAAATGAACCGCATCATTGCAGAAGTCAAAAAGGCAGTGGTCGGGAAAGATGTTTTGATTGCAAAGATTCTGCTTGCCGTACTGGCAAACGGAAACGTATTGATGGAGGACATGCCGGGGGTTGGAAAGACGACTATGGCACTGGCATTTTCCAGAGCCCTTTCGCTCTCCTATAAGCGAATGCAGTTCACGCCGGATGTACTGCCGTCTGATTTGACAGGCTTTTCGATTTATCAGAAGAGCACGGAAAAATTTGTCTTTCAGCCGGGAGCATTGTTCTGTCAGCTGTTCTTAGCGGACGAAATCAACCGAACTTCCAGCAAGACACAATCCGCTCTGCTCGAAGCGATGGAGGAACATTCCGTCACCATTGATGGACGTACTTATCAGCTGCCGCAGCCGCATTTGGTTATTGCAACGCAAAATCCGATTGGTTCTGTTGGGACGCAAATGCTGCCGGAATCGCAGATGGATCGCTTCATGTTCCGGTTAGAGATGGGGTATCCAAACTTAGAAGATGAGATGCAGATTCTGCGAACCCGTCATGACGGAAATCCGTTGGAAACCGTGCAGCCAGTTGTAGATAGTAATACCTTGCTGCAAATGCAGCAGGCTGTCCGCTCGGTTTATGTAGACGATAAGATTTATTATTATATCGCCAGTCTGGTGCAGGCGACCCGTAATCATCCGGATGTGCTGTTAGGGGTCAGCCCAAGAGGCACATTGGCTCTGACGGATGCTGCCAAGGGTATGGCATTTATGCGAGGGCGGAATTATGTTGTGCCGGAGGATGTCACAGCGATTTTTGAAGATGGCTGCAATCACCGGATTCTGTTGAAAAATCACACCAACCACACGCAGGCTGTCCGGCAGCTGATTCAGGAATTGATTCAAACCGTACCCGTTCCAAAACCCACCGCTGCACAAAGGCGGTGATGCCGATGTGGTATACAAAGCTCATTTATTTGGTGCTGCTCATCATCGGACTGTTTTTTTCCGTGCTGTATGAGGGCATTTTCTCAATGCTGCTGTTAGGTGTTTTGATTTTATTGCCGCTCACGCAGCTGTGGCTCGTGCACCATGTCCGAAGACGGCTTTCCATCTCGCTTTCTCTGGCACAGACAGAGATGGGACGGGGAATCCCGCAGAAATTATACTGCACCATGCAAAACAAAAGCCATTTTCCCTTGAACTATTGTCATGTGACACTGGATTTACAGCAGGTTGCAACGAAAGAAACCGAACAGTTAGAATTGCAGCTGCCCTTGCAGGGGAATTTTGCTGCAACGGTTTCCTTTCAGTTCGCAGCGATGCACTGCGGAAAACTGCGGATTTCCGTGAAAAAGTGTCGCATTGCAGACTATTTTCACCTGTTCAGCTGTTCTGTGCGAAAATGCACGGCAGCGGAGGGGATTGTTGTTCCCTCGGAGCAGGCAGGAAGTTTGAGTATGCCCAATTTGCGGCGGTCAGAGATGGAAGACAGTGTCAACTACGACCCGAACCGTCCCGGAGATGACAATACAGAATTGTTTGGGATTCGGGAATTTCGAGATACGGACAACCCGAAACGGATTCACTGGAAACGCAGCAGCCGGGAAGAAACATTATTTGTCAAGGAATACAGCCGACCGCTGGAGAAACAATGTGCCATCTGGATCGACCGGACACAAACCAAAGCCATGCAAATCACGGGGGCAAAAGTGGATGCCCAGATGGAGGCAGCCCATGCCCTTGCCTGTATTTTGATGCGGCAGCAAGTGCCTGTGGTCTTGTTCTGGAATACCGAGCAGGGAACACAGCATGAAACCATAGAAACACCGGAGCAGCTGCAACGGTGCATGGTACAAGTTTTAGAGTCGCCTGCTCCGACAGAATCCACCGGATTTCAGCCAGTTTCTGAGCCTGCAACCTATGCAGAATTATTCTGTATCACCCATGCAGCGAAACTGGATACGAATGCATACCGCCGGACAGCGGAACAAATCCTTGTCCTGTCCACAGATGAAACGGTCTTGCAGCAGGCAGCGGTCTTTCCCATTTCCATGGAAACGCTGTTGGAAACACTGGCTGCTGTTTGCAATCCCGGAACGGAAAGGAGTGTGTAACGCATGACACAGACCGAAGAACATCTGACCGACGACGGCATTCAGGTACAGGATGATATTTCCATTACGATTCGTCCAGCAGCGGCTTGGATGCGAAATTTGGCAGCGGTTTTTCTGGCAGCCTGTGGCTTTATTGGAACAATTGCCGCTTCGCTGTCGATGTTTTCGCCGATTTACAACCGAACGAAACTGATTCTCGTAGCCGCTGCGATTTTCATCTTATATAGTGTACTCAGTATTTTGCCGAAAAAACTGCGATGGCTGACCCCGGTTGGAACAATCGGGTTCTTCTGGAAGCGGAACGTGCTCATCGTTGGCTTTCAATTCTTCTATAACCACTTTTACCAACAGATTTATGATACAAAAGTACTCTATTACCAGATGGATACCACGTTGGAGGAATCCACCTGTACCACGTTCTTTTTAATCTGCTGCATCGTCTTTTTAGCAGCTGCAATCTGTTGGTTCACGATTCACCGACCGTTTTTTCCAATTGGGTTCATTGTGACGTTTTTCCCGATTGAGCTGGGATTATATAACGGCTTGGAACTCTCTCTGCCTGCCATGGCATTGGTATTGCTCTACTGGGCATCCCTGCTTGCCATGCAGCTGACGTCGTTCCGCTATGCACAGGAACAGCGAGAGATTGGCTTTTTCCGCAAGGGAAACCGTTTCACAGCTGCCTACACCATGCGGACAACGATGGCGGAACGCTGCGGAATGATTGTTGCCGGATTGATGGCACTGGTATTCCTGCTTTCGTGGGGCTTTTTCACATTCAGCGGTGTTACAGAACGAACATCCGTCCAACAAAAGCGAAAGGAAATCAAAAATTCCCTGCAAACATTTGATGTAGAGGATTTGCAGGACAGTCTTTCCAATGTAGGGGCTGCCCTAGGGCTGACAAACGCCATGCGGGTACAGAAGTTGGGACGGAAACGGGCGATTGACATTCAGAACGAACCGCAGTTGCAGTTGACGTTAGACCAGCTTCCAGATTCCGCCATGTATCTGAAATCCTTTACCGGTACGACTTATGAAGACAATGCGTGGACGGCATTGAAACAATCGGATTGGGATGACCAGACCGATTTAGTGACCTTATCCGAAACCTTTCTCTGCTATCCGCAGCTGTATCCGTATTGGTTTCAGAATTATCAGGATGCCACGGCAATGACCAATGTTGACATCTCTGCACTGAAATGGGAACGCCGTTGCTATGTGCCGTATGCCTCTTATCAAGAGCAGGCAAAGTATGAAGAAGATTTTGTAACGAAACTGGGCAGCAAAAAGAACTATTCGTTTACGGTTTCATTGCACCAAAACTTTTCTGATTTGCTGCAAAACAGCGGTATTCAGGATATGTACCTACAGCGAGAGATTTTCAACGCAACGGACAGCAATACACAGAAGTTTTTAGCAGCTCTTTCCCTGCCGGATTCTACGGATGCCATCCCGGTTACAACATATTTTCAGGCGTTGAAAGAGGATGGAACATATGACCAGCACGCCATTCAATCCATGCTGGCAGAACAATATTTATACCGTTCGTTTGTCTATGAGCAGTATACGCAGAAAACAGAAACGGATGCCTTGCAGGCGGTTTATAATGCATTGCCAGCATCCATTCAGCAGGCCAACTTGAATCCGGATTTTTCCGCAGAAGATTTGCGGAATGGTGCAGGGGAGAACCTCTCCGACCAGTTGGCTGTACTGGAATCCATCCGGCAGTTCTTGGCGGATAATGCGACTTACTCCACTTCTCCGGGCAAGACACCGGGATCGAGAGATTTTGTCAACTATTTCTTGATGGAAAATCACGAGGGCTATTGTGTCCATTTTGCCACGGCTGGCGTTCTGCTGGCACGGTATGCCGGCATTCCGGCACGGTATTGCGAAGGTTATGTTGCAACGCCGTCCGACTTTGAAAAAGCCAAGCAGAAAAAAGATGGTTCTTACACGGTCACGCTGACGGATGCCCGTGCCCATGCATGGTGTGAATTTTACGTTACCGGATATGGCTGGATTCCATTTGAATTTACGCCGGGCTACTACGGCGGAGCAGCAGAACCGGAAGAAGGCACTGCGGAAGCCACAACAACAACCACCACAACGGCAGCAGTTCGCACAGAAATTGCAACCACCGAACAGACAACCGAGCAGACCATTGGCATTGCAACACAAACCACGGCTGTTGTCACTTCAACGCCGTCACAACTGGGCACAAATTCCCACACCGATTCTGGAAATCATTCCTCGATTGGCAGAACCATCCTGCGGATTTTGTTGGTGCTGGTGCTGCTTGCAGCTGTGATTGCTGCACCGTTCCTGTTGCGGATGTGGGCATTGCAGAAACGAACGAAACAGTTCCATGCAGCAGACCGCAAAAAAGCAATTCTTTGGATGTATGCATATTGGGAGCGGTTGTTGGAAACGGTTTCCATTCGAGCCGGAAATGAATCCGTTCTAGCATTTTCAAAGACCGCTGCACAGAAATTACAGGAACAGCAGTTGCCGAGTGACAACACTGCACCATTCTGTGAATTGGTTTCCGCCGTGAACTTTGGCGGAGCAACGCCATCCGCAGAAGCGTGTGCAGCAGCAGAGCAAGCGTTGCAGCAGCTTGCAGAGGCGATTTATCAGGCAAAATCGCCATTGCAGAAACTGTACTTCAAATATATCCAACATCTTATTTAAAAACGAAAGGGGTCTTTTCCATGGCAGCAACAAAAACAAAGAAGAAAACCAACAACAAAAAAATGATGCAGGCACTGCAATTCATCATGCCGCTTCTATTGATTGGCTTGGGGGTTCTGCTGATTCGCCGACGGGATGCCTTGAATCAAGTCTTTATGGCAATCGGAATTGTCATCGCCCTGATTGGCTTGATTTACACGGTTGTTTACTATGCGACCAAACAGTACGAGAAAAAGCCGCCTTACCTTGCCTCTGGCATTGGGCTGCTGGTCATCGGCGGCATCATTATCATTATTCCGTTTTTGGCAGATACGTTCATCCCGTTCTGCATTGGGCTGTTCATCTTAATCAGCGGTATTACGGGTTTGATGGATGCATTCCAGCTGAAAAAGTTTAGTTCCGATTGGCAAATTCCATTGGCATTTTCCGTTCTGATTACCTTGATGGGGGTTGCAGTTTTGATTTGTACCTTCTATCTGTCCGGTGTCGTTTGGATTATCATTGGCATTATGCTGATTGTCAGTGGTCTGATGCGATTCATTAACGCCATCATCTCGGTAAATGCAAGAAAGAAACAAATTCCGGATGATGTAATTGAAGGGGAAGCAACCGAAGTATAACATTGTTTTTCAAGGAGAAATGGTCAACCAAGGAGATTCCAACACGGGAAAGAATTGGTTGACTTTCTTTTTTTGCTATGCTATAATGGACGAAATTGGGCGATTTTGATTTCCGGGGACGAAAGGATTGACAACATGCAACGAATCCGACAAAAGAAACATGGTTCGATTCGAGATTTTTATGCAGCAGCGATTTTAACGGGCTGCCTGACGATATTTTTATGCCTGCTCTGGGTGATTCATCCAGATTTGATTTTTGGTTCTACGATGGACTGGAACAACCAGCACATCATTTTTCCGGATTATTTCCGGTCACGGTTTTACCAGACGGGACAACTCTTTCCAAACTTTGCTTCTGCCATTGGAGCAGGGCAGAACATCTATGAATTTACTTATTACGGATTATTCAATCCGATTTTTTTGCTTTCTTACCTATTGCCGTTTGTGCCGATGATCGACTATATTCAATGCAGTAGTATCTTGTTGATCTGGGGAAGCGGTATGCTGTGCTATTGGTTTTGTCGGCAGCATTTTTCTGAACGGATTGCCTTTGTCTGTGGGTTTCTGTATTTGTTTTCCGCTCCGCTGATTTATCATGGCCATCGGCATTTGATGTTCATGAATTATCTGCCGTTTTTATTCTGGGCATTGTTTGCCGTTCGGCGGTGTCAGACGCATCACCATGTTTCGATTTCGCTGATTCTGGCGAGTGTTTGTATCTTAGGGTGCAGCTTCTTTTTTGCAGTCGGCAGTTTCCTGACGATTTTTTTGTATGCATGGTTTCTCTATTTGCAGGAATCCGGCTTGAAAAAATCCTTTTTGCTGCGGATTCTGGTGCACTTGTTTTTTGCAGGAATGCTCTGTATGTGTTTTTTGCTCCCGACTGCTCTTGCCCTCTTGCAGGGACGTTCCGAAACGCACTTGGATAAAAAATTCTGGTTAGAAGTGTTTGTGCCAACAGTGCAGCTCTCCTATTTCTTCTATCAGCCCTATGGCGTTGGCTTGACGATTACGGGACTGTTTGCCCTGCTGGTCGGATGCTGGACGAAAAAGAAAGCCGTTCGCTTTTTGTCAGTAACATTGCTATTATTGTTGTGTTTGCCGCTGTTGCTGTATCTGATTAACGGCTTCCAGTATCTGGATGGGAAAGCCTATATTCCGCTGCTGCCGCTGGCAATCTTAGTATACGGCTTTTTCTTCCAGTCCCTGCAAACGAAACAGATTCCATGGAAGACCATTTTGCCTTTGTTTGTGCTGCTGTTGGCATCTGGATTTTTCTTTGCTTGGAACATGCTGCACGGGTCGAAACGCTGGATTTTCTTGGGGTTGACGATTGTAGAAACGATTCTGTTTTTGTGTCTATTGCAACCTTGGCGAACGTCAAAAATGCCAAACAACTGGAAATGTATTCTATGGATGGCATGCAGTATGCAGCTGGTTTATAGCTTCCTGCTGAATGTTACAGACCACACGCTATTGAAACAGGAATGTTTGCAGCAGTATCAAAATGCAGACATCGACACCCTTTGGAAACAGACAACAGAACAGGATGACAGCTGGTATCGGGTTTATAATGCCACGCAGCCCTATGCAACCGCAAACCAGACCCAGCAGGGAACGTGTTTTCTCTCTACAGTCTACGCTTCTGTGCAGAATAAAACCTATTCCAATTTCTATTATCATCAGCTGTTCAATGAAACCAGTATCCGCAACAATGCGGCAGTAGATGCGGTGAAAAATTTGGCGTATCATATTTGGATGGGGGACAAGTACCGACTGGATTTCAAGGGCAAAGAATTATTCGGCTATGAGCCAAAATATACGAGTGGGGATTACTGTGTCTATGAAAACCAGTATGCCTTGCCAATTGGCTATGCAACAGACCGCTGGATTTCCATGGATACGTTCCAGCAGCACAATGAAGCAGAACAGGTTTTGGATTTGCTGTCAGGAATCGTTCTGCCGGAGCAGGTTGCTGACACGGAAACGAAACAGCCCGACTCCCCGCAAACCATATCCGAACAGGAGATGGAATCCGTCTTGCAAACGATAGAGCAGGAATTTCCAGTGACTCGAAACGGAGATACACTGTTGATTTCCACAGAACAGCCGATGACAAAAACCATTTCGCTGCCGAAATCCTGTGCCGGAAAGCTGTTGCTGCTCTCTATGGAGGTAGATAATACGGTAGTAGCAAATTCGGATGATGTTTTCATTATGATAAACGGCATCAAAAACAAGTTGACTGCACCAGACTGGAAGTATCACAATCAGAACTATCATTTTACCTATTTGCTTTCAGATGTAACGGATACACTGGAATTATCATTTTCCGCCGGAACGTATCAGGTTTCCAATCTGCATGGCTACACGCTGCCAGAAACCGTATTGGAGGAGGCAGTACAGCAGGTCACACCATTGGAAACAACGGCGGAGCAGGTGCGAGGGGATACGATTTCCGGAACGATTACCACAGAGAAAGACGGCTGGTTTGTGCTTTCTGTGCCGTATGATACCGGATTTACCGTGACGGTGGACGGAAAAGAAATGGCATATGAGAACGTGAATCTTGCCTTTTTAGGGATTCCGCTTTCTGCCGGAACGCATGAAATCATCTGGACGTATCACGCCCCTGGTGCAGCGACAGGGAAAAAAATCACACTGATTACCGCCGGAATCCTCTTGCTTTGGGTGGGGCTTTCCTACGGCATTCAGCGAAAACAATCAGAAAGAAGGATTTTATCATGAGTATTTACACAGAAAAAGCCGTTGCCCTGTTTCGGGAGGGCTATAACTGTGCCCAAGCCGTAACGGGTGCGTTTGCGGAACAGTTTGGAATGTCACAGGAAGATGCCTTGCGATTTTCCGAGGGCATGGGTGCTGGAATGGGACGGCTGCGGTTGACCTGCGGAGCGGTTTCTGCGATGGCACTGCTGGCAGGGTTAAAGCTGAGCAACGGAAAGCCGAATGATTTAGCGACACGAAAAGAAGTTTATGCCGTCGTACAGGAAATGACCAAGGCATTTCAGGAAAAAAACGGCAGTATCATCTGTGCGGAACTGTTAGGGGCAGCCAGACCAAAACACGAAACCGCCCAGCCTGAAGCACGGACAGCTGCCTATTATAAAAAGCGTCCTTGTGTCGGATGTGTAGAAGATTGTGCAGAGATTGTAGAACGGTATCTCTGCGGAGCAGGAAAGGAGTAACCAAGATGTATCGAACCTATCGAAAAGAAGCAGAAGCATTGGTGCAGCAAATGACCGTTGCAGAGCAGGCAAGTCAGCTGCGATATGATGCACCGGCAATTCCACGGCTGGGGATTCCTGCCTACAACTGGTGGAACGAGGGCTTGCACGGGCTGGCAAGAGCCGGTACGGCGACGATGTTTCCGCAGGCAATCGGCATGGCAGCCACTTTTTCTCCCGAACTGGTGCAGGAGATGGGTGAAGTGACAGCGACCGAAGCACGGGCGATGTATCACGCTTGTTCCGAACAGGGCGACCGAGATATTTATAAGGGGCTGACGCTCTGGACACCGAACGTCAACTTGTTCCGTGACCCCCGTTGGGGCAGGGGACAGGAAACTTATGGAGAAGACCCATATTTGATTGCAACGCTGGGAACAGCCATGGTACATGGCATGCAACAGGACGGGGACTATTTAAAAGTAGCAGCCTGTGCAAAGCATTTTGCTGTTCACAGTGGGCCAGAAGCGGTTCGGCATACCTTTGATGCGGAAGTTTCTGCAAAGGATTTGGAAGAAACGTATCTGCCAGCCTTTCAAGCGTTGGTCGAAGATGCAGAGGTGGAAAGCGTGATGGGGGCATATAATCGGGTGAATGGCGACCCAGCTTGTGCCAGCCCGATGCTGATGCAGAAACTGAAAGACTGGCAATTTGACGGCTATTTTGTTTCGGATTGCTGGGCGATTCGGGATTTCCACACCACGCATAAAATCACAGAAACGGCGACTGATTCCATTGCACTGGCATTGAAAGCCGGCTGCCATTTGAACTGTGGCTGCACCTATGTGCAGATTTTGTTAGCGTTGGAAGAGGGAAAGATTACCGAGGACGATATTTTCCAAGCCTGTGTACGGGTGATGCAGACCCGTTTCCGGCTGGGCATGTTTGCAGAACAAGAACCCTATGCCGATTTGCCGATTACGGTTTTGGCTTGTCCGGAACACAAGGCGAAATCGCTAGCAGCTGCAGAACGCTCCATGGTATTGCTGCGGAATGAGCAGCAGATTTTGCCATTGCAGGCAGAACAGCTGAAAACCATTGCTGTAATCGGGGCAAATGCGGATAGCCGTGCAGCGATGGTGGGGAACTACAACGGAACGCCAGACCGTGCAATTACATTCCTAGAGGGCATTCAACGGGCTTTTTCTGGTCGGGTGCTCTATGCGGAGGGCTGCCATCTGTTCAAAGACCGTTGTTCGGAATTGGCACAGCCGGGCGACCGCTATGCAGAAGCGGTTGCCATTGCAAAGGCAGCGGATGTGGTCATTCTCTGTTTGGGGCTGGATGCCACGCTGGAGGGTGAAGAAGGCGATACTGGAAACGAGTTTGCCTCTGGAGATAAGGCAGATTTACGGCTGCCAGAACCGCAGCGGGTGTTGCTCCAGAAAATCAAGGCAACTGGAACGCCAATTGTTCTGGTAACTGCAACTGGCAGTGCAATTTGTCCGGAACTCGAAACAGAAGCATGGATACAAGCATGGTATCCGGGTTCGGAGGGCGGAACGGCATTGGCAAACTTGCTGTTCGGCAAGTGTTCGCCGTCTGGAAAGCTGCCTGTAACATTCTATGCGGATGCAGGGAAACTGCCAGCATTCACAGACTATTCCATGCAGCATCGAACCTATCGCTATACGCAGGAAAATATTCTGTATCCGTTCGGCTATGGGCTGACCTATGGAAAAGTTGTCTGCACGGATTTGCACTATGAAAACGGAATTGCGGTTGTAACAGCGGAAAATCAGGGCAGTTTCGACACGGAAGAGGTGGTTCAGCTCTATATCAAGAGCAATGCAGACTGTGCCGTGCCATATCACAGCTTGTGCGGATTCCAGCGAGTATTCTTGTCGGCAGGAGCAAAGAAAACCATTTCCATTCCGCTTGCAAAGAATGCCTTTACCAGCGTTGATGAGCAGGGAAATCGTGGCGTATACGGAACAACCTTCACGCTCTATGCTGGGATTTCGCAGCCGGATGAAAAGAGCCAGCAGCTGACGGGAACAGCCCCAGCAATGCAGGTGATTTCCGCTTCGGAACTGCATGCATAAATTCCCAGAAATGCATTACAAAGATTGACAACAAATAAAAAAGGTGCTATAATAGCAAGCAGTAAAGTTGAACAAGGGGGAGATTTTTTATGAAACGTTTTCAACGCATATTATTAACCGCTGGTCTGCTGGTGAGTCTGTCCGGCTGTGATGTCATTTCTGACCCAAGTTCGGATATTCCGGAACAAATTGTCGTTGCAGACAGTACAACCGAATCATCCGACGCAGAAACCGCAGAAGCTGTGACAGAATCCGAGCCATCGCTTGCAGAAACAGAATCCGCAAGCGAATCCACCAGCACACAGACCACGCTGCTTTCCGAAGTTGTTTCTACAACAGAAACCACGACCACTGCAGCAAATGCAGATGCATTGGTTGGAGATACCGGGCTGACCACTTCAGAATGGTTGGAAAAGGCACAGGAACTGTATGAAACCGCTGCAAAGACGATGTTCCAATATTGCTGCACTTCGCAGATGTTCCAGTATGATTTCTCGGACAGCAACCAGCCAAACTATTATCATATTACCGATTATGATACCATTGCAGATGCAACAGCACCGTATTATGAAGTCTTTTCCAGAAAGAGCCACAGCGGAGATTTTGATTCGTTGCTGCTGGAAGCGGACGGAAAGCTGTATGGACTGGCGGGTGACCGTGGTTCAGACATTACGTATCAGGGAGCAACCGTTACTGCCTTGGAAAGTGCAACAGAGGATACCTTGACTTTTACCGTTGCCTTGACTTATACGGGAACGGATGGGGAAGATTCGACCACAAAGAATGACAGCTTCTCTCTATACTTGGAAGATGGCATTTGGAAGGTAGATACTTTTACATTGCCGTACTAAGAGCAGGTGGAAAGGAGGAAAACAGATGGCTTTTTTTGAAGAAATAGAGATACAAAAACTTTTTTGTGCAGAGGAAGCAGACACCTTTCCACCTTTTACAGAAAAAGACCTTGCAGAAACAGAAAAAGCAATGGGTTGGAAGCTTCCAGCATCCTATCTCGCCCTGTTGAACATCAAAAACGGCGGTCGGATTGATGAGGCATATGAAGAGAGTTGGCTTTCCGTGATTTATGGGATTTCCTCAAACGGAAAAGGGCTTGCAGATTGGTATGATAACTGGATCAACGAGTGGCAGTATCCCAACATTGGTATTCCATTCGGGGAAACACAGTCGGCAGGGCATGACCTGTATTTTATGGATTACAGAGCCGTGGACGAGAACGGCGAACCTCGGATTGTTCTGATTGACAACGAAATGAACAATGCCGTCACGGTTGTTGCGAAGAATCTAGAAGAATTTCTGACGAAAATTTATCATCATGAGGAAGTCTGAGAAAGTAGGCGTTTACCAGATGTCCAGAATCGAATCAGAAGAATTGTCAATGATGGATATAGAATGGTATGGTGTCGACCGAAAGGGAAAGATTGCTGTATTTTGCAGTGCAGGAATCGCAAATGTACCGGAATTTGTATGTGCAGACAAAGAACGACAGGAACGTCTGATTGCATTATTTGAAAAGTTGCCGATTTTGTCAGGCGTTTCGTTTTGTTTTGCCTGTGCAGAAAAAAATCTGCTGCCATTTCAGGTAGCAGAGACATTTTCCGGAAAGGGTTTCTTTTATTATGATTCGGACGACCATTCAAAATCTCATAAAAATGTGGGAGTTTATCAAAAATATTATACCATCTCTTCTAAGCCAACCAATCCGCTTTTTTATGCAGAGCTTCCGGCGTCCATACAACGGCTTTTAAAAGACAATTTTCTGCCAATTGATGATTTTCAGACATGCAACATCGTTGCTGTAGAAAATGCTTATTAAAAATAGAACTTATATCGGATAAATTTCAATACAGCCCATATCAGTCAAACGATTAATTTGGGTTGTATTGTTTTTATATATACATTATATTTGCTCTAAATATTTATATTTTTCAATAACAGGGCTTTGATCGCCAACATACCAATAGTCACAGTAATCTCCGCCAAGTGCTTCTGTCTGCGTACAAATTAAGCGTGTATGCATGACTTCAGCAAGATAATGATCCGTCTTGCAAGGATACGGCAGAAGATTTTCGTAACCATATTTTTTGCATATTTGGCAATCTAAATATTTCTAAAAATATACACATACTATTTTATGTACCAACTTTTAGAGATAAGAGTAACAGGTCGTCACAAAAAGTTAATATTGACATAGATGGGATATTAAAAATTTTGAACAACGAGGAAGAAAAATGGGTATGCTTAGTAAGCTCACTCTCTTTCTAAAGGGCTTTGTGTTGAGAATAGAAAAGATATAATAGATGTTTCTTTGTATCCAGATATGGTTGATTTACTATTAGAAATCTTGTAAGATTTATTGATCGTGCATTGGAAAGTTATGGAGGAAAGGAATAATGATTACAGCAATAATTCTTGCTGGTGGCGTTGGATCTCGTGTGGGGGCAGGACGTCCGAAGCAGTTTGTTGAGGTGCTGGGGAAAAACGATTATGTTTTAAATTACGACACTGCAATTTTGGGATGGGATTATAGTTGTTATACATGCTGCACGCTGCTGGTCAAAGTGACAGCATTCACACAAATTGCAATTTGATTTCTTGCCGGTAGCATCGAAGACAGTCATCCGCTGATTTAGTCAATTACAATTCTGTAAGGCGGGAACGAAGGAGCTGTGAAAACCATGGCACAAACTTTCGTGGCAACCACCGGCGTGGCAGAGCGAGTAAGGAGTGTAACATGTTAATTCTTAGATACAAATAGGATTTACTGACAATCACTAACATTACAAGTAGCTATCAGTACACACATCTAGATGTTCGGACAGTACCACATGATGCTACATAGTTTTTTATCAACGAGCAAGAAATAATGAGATATGGGACAAAAAAGAAAAAGCTGCTCCCTGATGTATCATATAGATACATAGGGAAGCAGCTTTTGATCTAGATTGTATGATTATTTTTCAGTAGGTTGTACAGGCAGGTCATCAATCAGCAGAATGATAAATTGCATGAGAGCAGTTGTATCCTGATCATTCAAAACGCCATCCTGATAGCAATCCGCATTTGCTACTTGAGCATCCGAAAATTGTATCAGTGTTGCAAGATACCTGTTCAAGTAAACTGCATCTAAGATGTCTACCTTACCATCCAAATTGACATCGCCATAGAATGGAATGGCTGTGTTTGTAGTCGTTGCATTTGTTGTGGTCGTCTTGTTCGGTTTCGTTGTAGTCGTTACATTTGTTGTGGTTGTCTTACTTGGTTTGGTCGTAGTTGTTACCTTAGTTGTGGTCGTCTTACTCGGTTTGGTCGTAGTTGTTACCTTAGTTGTGGTTGTCTTACTCGGTTTAGTTGTAGTCGTTGCCTTGCTTGTAGTGGTCTTGCTCGGTTTTGTTGTAGTCGTTGCCTTGGTTGTGGTCGTTTTGCTCGGTTTCGTTGTAGTCGTTGCCTTGCTTGTAGTGGTCTTGCTCGGTTTAGTCGTAGTTGTTGCCTTGGTTGTGGTAGTAGTCGTAGTTGTCGTTGTCGTTGTCTGTGCATTTACGACAACCGTTCCTGTCACTGTATGATAGTTATTTTCATCTTCTGGCGTGAATTTCCATGTTAAAGTATTTTTTCCGGCAACTAGAGCCTTTATCTCGCTGACAAGTTCCACAACACCCTTGGTGCTATTTTCGCTGAGAATCAACTCCAGTTCGCCCACCAAATCACCTTCTGTGTGCGAATCGCCACTTACAGCAACTTCAACAGTCGGGTCAGCTTTTGCCACCAAGAACAGCAACGTCAGGTTTGCAGTACTTCCGTTTTCCGCTGTGAATGTAAAGGTCGCTTCTTTGCCGTCCTCGTATGCCTTTGCAGGTTTGCCGAAGAGATTGCTACCATCCAGTTTCATGCCATCCGGCAGAGCAGAACCGGTTGCAATTTTGACCGAAACCTCACCCACTACATCGGTATTTTTCACATAGTCCCACAGGTCGATCTTGTTCATATCCTGACCGTAAACGCATTTGATTGGTGTGGTCGTTGTGGCAACTTGAACTAAAGCAGGAATCATGATTTCCGAAAGTTCCACTGCCGTTGCGGTTTCCGGATTGGTATCATCTGATAAGAAATACTTTCCGCAATGCTCACAAGTCCAGTATTCCTTGTTGCCGCTTTCAGCACAGGTCGCAGCTTTCGCTGCTGTTTTCTTTAATGTATGCAATGTATAAGAAACCAAATCCGCTTGCTTGCCGAAATCACTTCTTTTCAAGGAGGATTTACAGCTCAGAGAAATGGTTTGCAAGCTACTACAACCATTAAACGCAGACTCTCCAATGCTGGTGACACTATCTGGAATCGTGATGTTGGTTAAGCTGCTGCACTTAGAAAACGCAAAATTCTCAATGCTGGTGACACTGTCTGGAATCGTGATGCTGGTTAAGCTGCTGCAATAAGAAAACGCATAAGGCTTAATGCTGGTGACACGGTCTGAAATCGTAATGCTGGTCAAGCTGCTACAATTATCAAACGCCCCATTTCCAATGCTGGTAACGCTATCTGGAATCGTGATGCTGGTTAAGCTGCTGCAATAAGAAAATGCATAAGATTTAATGCTGGTGACACTGTCTGGAATCGTGATGCTGGTTAATCCTTCACAATAAGCAAACGCATAATTTCCAATGCTGGTGACACTGTCTGGAATCGTGATGCTGGTTAAG
>ERZ773264.1074-NODE-1074-length-35296-cov-9.689453_pt1 | contig 35296 bp, 43 predicted proteins | sample MGYA00511910_ERZ773264 | MGnify/ENA primary metagenome ERZ773264 (study PRJEB29015, sample SAMEA2737739) | human gut metagenome | biome: human gut; feature: human-associated habitat; material: faeces | place: China | collected 2012 ...
TAACGGAAAATGTGAGAGACATTATGAGAAGTCCAGAAAGAGTATTAAACAGTCTGTCAGAACACAGTAAGGATGCAAGCTATAAGTTTGAACGCCTTTACAGAATTTTGTTCAATGAGGAAATGTTCTATGTTGCCTATCAGCGTATTTATGCTAAAGAAGGTAACATGACTAAAGGTTCGGACGGTCAGACCATTGACAACATGAGCCTGAAACGAATTAAAAAGTTGATTGATACGTTAAAAGACGAAACGTACCAGCCCCAACCGTCAAAGAGAGTGTACATACCGAAGAAAAACGGTAAGAAAAGACCTCTTGGCGTACCGACTTTCAATGACAAGTTGATACAGGAAGTGGTAAGAATGGTATTGGAAGCCATATACGAGGGGAGTTTTGAATATACCTCGCATGGGTTTCGTCCCAATCGAAGCTGCCATACTGCATTAACTCATATCCAAAAGGAGTTTAGCGGTGCAAAATGGTTTGTAGAGGGAGATATAAAAGGCTTCTTTGATAATATAAACCATGATGTATTGATAAGCATTCTTTCGGAACGCATTGCGGATGAACGATTCATCCGATTGATACGCAAGTTTTTGAAAGCTGGATATATTGAAGAATGGCAATTCCACAATACTTACAGTGGCACACCGCAAGGTGGTATCATCAGCCCGATATTGGCTAATATATACCTTGACAAGCTGGATAAGTATATAAAGGAATACACTGCCAAATTCGACAAAGGGAAGAAACGAAAATTCAGTAGAGAAAGTATGGACTATAAAAATGCAAGAAGCCGTACTGTGCGAAGATTGAAGTCCGTAAAAGACGAAAGGCAAAGGACAAAGCTAATCCTTGAACTGAAAGCAATAGAACAAGGACGGGCTAAATATCCCAACGGCGAAGAAATGGATGCCGATTACAGAAGGATGAAATATGCAAGATATGCAGATGATTTTCTTGTGGGAATTATCGGAAGCAAGCAGGATGCGCTACAGATAAAGGAAGATATTAAAAACTTCCTTGCTGATAAATTGGCATTGGAACTGTCCGATGAAAAGACACTTGTCACCCACACGGAAAGACCTGCCAAATTTCTCGGATATGAAATCACTGTAAGAAAGTCCAACGACCAAAAAAGGGATAAACGGGGTAGATTAAGAAGAAGAACCTATGGTAAAAGGGTCTGCTTAAATGTCAGTATGGAAACTGTCCGTAAAAAACTTTTCAATTTGGGAGTCTTGGAACTGACAAACCGTAACGGAAAGGAAATATGGAAACCGAAATGTAAATCGGGACTGATATTCAATGACGACCTTGAAATCCTTGATAGTTATAATCGAGAAATCGTGGGTTTCTATAACTATTACTCCATAGCTAACAACTGCGCCCATGCCTTGAATAATTTCAGTTACATCATGGAATACAGCATGTACAAAACGTTTGCAGGCAAATACAAGTGCCGCACACGTGAGGTAAACAAGAAATATCGCAAGAACGGTAGGTTTACCATAAAGCACATGACTAAAACAGGTGTAAAGGAAAGATACTTTTATAATGGTGGGTTCAAACGAAAAAAGCCCACCTATAAATCGGAATGTGACACTATGCCACGGACAATTTATACCGCAGGGCGGACAAGCCTTGTTGAAAGACTAAAAGCCCGTGAGTGTGAATTATGTGAAGCGACAGACGACCTTGTTATGCATCATGTAAGGAAACTAAAGAACTTACAGGGCAAGGAAAGCTGGGAACGACACATGATTGCCCGTAAACGCAAGACGATTGCCGTGTGCAGGAGTTGTCACAAGAAGATACATGACGGAAAGATAGACTGAAATTAGTGGAGAGCCGGATACGCTGAGAGGTGTAAGTCCGGTTCGGGGGCGAGCTTTTGGAAACCTGCCATAGAAATATGATAAGGCGCCGGGTGCTTAGCCTACTTAAGACCGTCAGAAAATATTTCGGTGAGGCCGTGGTGGTCACCCAGGAAGTGGATGACATCATCAGTTCCCCTGTCGTAAAGGAAGCTATCATCAACAACAGTGACTGCAAGATTCTTCTTGACCAGCGGAAATACATGAACAAGTTCGACCATATCCAGCGGCTTCTCGGACTGACCGACAAGGAACGCGGACAGATCCTGTCCATTAACCAAGCCAACCATCCCGGACGTTTCTACCGTGAGGTCTGGATCGGTCTTGGCGGTACCCACTCGGCCGTGTATGCCACGGAAGTCAGCGATGAGGAATATGCCGTATATACCACGGAAGAGTCGGAAAAGCTGGAATTGCAGAAGCTGGCCAGGGAACTGGGCGGAAATCTGGAACTGGCCGTGAAACGCATTGCGGAAATGAGAAGGGAAAGGAAAAGGTCAAACGGTAAAGCATGACGGTTATGAATGACAGTTTTGAATCGGATGAAAGAAAGCGTAAGGAGACCATTGAATGTCTCTACTGGTCCCTGATGAACGGATGGGACATACCGAAGGATATCCGTGAATATTACGGATTTTCAGAAGACTATGAGCTGTATCACCGGCTTGAAAGTATGGAACCGGAAGATTACAGGGAAAGAAGGCTCAGAGGCGAGATACCTGATGCCGTAGAGGTCGATGTAAGACTGACACATGCTGTGGAGAAGGTCTTCGAGCGGCTTTGTTCCCCTCCTCCCGTACAGTATCTCGACAAGCTGTACGGGGAACTGGAAAAGCTGGGAGGTTTCATCGCCAACCCGAAGAATATTGACAGCCCTTTCATTAATTCCTGTTTTCTCATGAAATACGGCATTGACCGGAATTCCCCGGATGAAATCAGGCGGCAACAGTCAGAAAAGGCCTATAAGGAACTTTATGCCAGGTTTGAAACCATGGTTGGCCTGAAGTCCCCAAACAAAAAGGACGATGCCATTATCCGCAAGGAATGCCGGCAGCCAGCCTGTAAGGACAGGCCGACCGGAAAAGTCCGCATCCCTGTCAGTCCGAAGCCAAAGAGACGCAAGATGGGACTTTGAGAGATTCAGTAAAACAAGAACAACATCATTAAAAAGACAAGACATGAAAAACAGACAGTTGTACAGACTGGCCGCCTGCCTGATCGGGGCGGCATCACTGCTGTTGCAGAGCTGTAGTGAAAGCAGGTTCAAGGACTGTGACCGCCTGTGCGGTTCATGGAGCAGTGTGGAAGGCAAGCCCGATGTCCTTATATATAAGGAAGGGGACGCCTACAAGGTGACGGTTTTCGCCCGCAGCGGAAAGACACGGAAGCTGAAGCCGGAAACCTATCTGCTGGTGGAAGAAAACGGTAACCTGTTCATCAATACCGGCTACCGCATAGACATCGCCTACAATGAGGCGGCTGACGTATTGACCTTTTCTCCGAACGGTGACTATGTAAGGAAGGAGGTGCGTCCATGAGAAAAAGACTGCTGCTGCTTTGTGCAGGAACCTTTTTTCTTGCCGGACAGATACGGGCACAGTGGGTGGTGACCGATCCGGGAAACCTTGCCCAGAGTATCATCAACATGTCGGACAATATCGTGCATACCTCTTCAACCGCGACAAGTACCGCCCAGAATTTTGCGGAGACGGTGAAGATATACCAGCAGTACAAGAAATACTATGATGCCCTGAAGTCCGTCAACAATCTGGTGAAGGATGCCCGTAAGGTCAGTGAGATCATCCTGATGGTCGGTGACGTGTCGGAAATCTACGTGACCAATTTCCAAAAGATGCTGGGTGACGAGAACTTTTCTCCCGAAGAACTGGATGCCATCGCTTTCGGTTATACCAAACTTCTGGAAGAGAGCAACGGGGTGTTGCAGGACCTCAAGCAGGTAATCAACGTCAGCACCCTTTCCATGACCGACAAGGACCGTATGGACGTGGTGGATGACTGTTATGCCAGTATGCGCCGTTACCGCAATCTCGTGAATTACTATACGAACAGGAATATAGCCGTGAGTTTTCTGCGTGCCCGCAAGAAGAATGACCTTGACCGTGTCCTGAAGCTCTATGGCAATGACACCTCCAAATACTGGTAACCTATGGTATTGTTATCCGTGGATTTCTCGAATCTCCATACCATTCTGGAGAGCCTTTACAATGAAATGATGCCCCTTTGCGGGGATATGCTGGATGTGGCCAAGGGACTTGCCGGACTCGGTGCCCTGTTTTATGTGGCCGTCCGTGTCTGGCAGTCGCTTGCCCGTGCCGAACCGATAGACGTGTATCCGCTTCTGCGCCCGTTTGCGATAGGCATCTGCATCATGCTTTTCCCGACTCTGGTACTCGGAACGATGAATACGGTGCTGAGTCCGATTGTGCAGGGAACCCACAAGATGCTTGAGGGGCAGACGATGGACATGCAGCAGTACCGTGAACAGAAGGACAGGCTGGAACGTGAAGCCATGCTCCGTAATCCGGAAACGGCCTATCTGGTCAGCGATGAGGAGTTTGACCGTCAGCTGGACGAGCTCGGATGGTCGCCCGATGCCATGGCAACCCGCATGGGCATGTATATGGAAGTGGGCATGTACAATCTGGAAAAGAATATCCGTGACGCCTTCCGCAGTCTGCTGGAACTGCTTTTTGCCGCGGCATCCCTGCTTATAGATACGGTAAGGACCTTTTTTCTGGTTGTATTGTCCATCCTCGGTCCCATTGCCTTTGCCTTCAGTGTGTGGGACGGTTTCCAGTCCACGCTCAGCCAGTGGTTCACACGTTACATTTCCGTCTATCTGTGGCTTCCCGTGAGTGACCTTTTCAGCTGTATGCTGGCCAAGATTCAGGTACTTATGCTGCAGAACGACATCCTGGAGCTCCAGAACAATCCGAACTATTCGTTGGACAACTCCAATTCGGTATATGTGATCTTCATGCTGATAGGTATCATCGGATATTTTACCGTGCCGACCGTGGCCGGATGGATTGTGCAGGCAGGCGGTGCCGGAAACTACAACCGAAACATCAACCGTACCGCGACCAAGACCGGAGGATTTGCAGCCGGTGCCGCAGGTTCCGGACTGGGAAATATCGGAGGGCGTCTGCGTGGAAAATAAACTGAACAGGAACATTAAAATCATGAAAACAGATGGAATTCAAATCACTGACCAATATTGAAAGCAGTTTCAGACGGATACGCCTGATGCTTGCGGTCTTTGTCGGATGCTGCACGCTCGTGACCGTCTTTGCCCTGTGGAACTCATACCGCTTTGCGGAGAAACAGCGTGAGAAAATTTATGTACTCGATGGCGGCAAGTCACTGATGCTTGCCCTTTCACAGGATCTTTCACAGAACCGTCCGGCTGAAGCCAGGGAGCACGTAAGAAGGTTCCATGAGCTTTTTTTCGGGCTGTCACCACAGAAGGATGCCATCGAGCACAATATCAACCGTGCCTTGCAGCTGGCGGACAAAAGCGCCTATCATTACTATGTGGATTTTGCCGAGAAAGGATATTACAACCGTCTCATTTCCGGTAATATCAATCAGGTGGTACGGGTGGACAGCGTGGTCTGCGACTTTTCCGGATACCCCTACAGGGCCAGGACGTATGCCCGCCAGATGATTATCCGTGAGAGTAATGTGACGGAACGTTCGCTGGTGACTGACTGCCAGCTTCAGAATACGTCCCGTTCCGATGACAACCCCAACGGCTTTATCATCGAACATCTGACCATACTGGAAAACAAGGACATAAGGAGCGTAGAGCGATGAAAAGGAACCTGACGAGACAGGCGAACCTTCAACTCAGGAGGTTCTGCCACAGACTTACCGTTAAACAGCGCAAGGCCGTTCTCTGGATACTGTTTGTCCCGTTTACCGCCGCATGTGTCTATACGGCATGCAGACCGTTTATAGGCAGTAATAATCGGGAGTCCGGAATGGAATTTATGGAAAAGGATTCACTCCGTATGGAGTTCATTCAATCTATTGTAAGAAATGGAGAAAGAAAAAGTCAAGAAAGTAATGGAACGGCTGATGAAACCGTTCAGGCTCCGGTCTTCAAAGGACAGGAAGCCGCTGAGTGAGGAACAGAAACGCAAACGCGCCGGATTTGTGGTGTATCCGCTGATGTTCCTGCTGTGTCTGGGAAGTTTCTATCTGATATTCTCACCTTCCGGGCAGGAACGGGAGCGGCAGGATAAAGGACAGGGATTCAATACGGAAATCCCTTCTCCCGAGGACAGCCGCCTGGAAGGAAACAAGAAGGATGCCTATGAAAAGGCTCTGATGGAACAGGAAAGCAGGAAAAGGAAGACATTCTTTGAAGCTGCGGAGTCCATGTTTGCCAAAGAGGAACGGAAAGACAGTGTCCGTCTTCCCGATAACATTCCACCGGAGAGGCAAACAAACACGGAAACGGAAACAGAAAAAGGAAATGCCGGACCGGTCAGTTCCTCGGCCGGAGCCTACCGTGAGATGAACCGTACGCTGGGAAGCATCTATGAACCGCGGACCGATCCGGAAAAGGAAAGGCTTCTGGAAAGGATTGAGGAACTGGAGCGTATGCAGCAACAGCAGCAGAAACAGGAGCCACTGTCAGGCATGGAGGAAAAGATGGCCCTGATGGAAAAATCATACGAACTGGCCGCCAAATACAATAACCGTCAGGCAGTGGAGACTCCTTCTCCCGTCAGAAAAGCGGAGGACAAAAAAGCCATACCGGTGAAACAGGTTCACAATGAGGTGGTATCCTCGCTTTCCAGACCTATGAGCGACGAAGAGTTCATATCCGCCTTTTCGGGAGAACGCAATGCCGGTTTCAATACGGCTGTCGGCCGGAAGACAGTAACGGAAGGCAATACCATTGCTGCCTGTGTACACGGAACACAGACCGTATCCGACGGACAGGCCTTGCGCCTGCGGCTTACCGAGCCCATGTCCGTTGCCGGACGTTTCATACCGAAAGGGACCGTACTGGTAGGTGGCACACGCATACAGGGTGAACGGCTGGAAATCATGGTCAATGCCGTGGAATACAAGGGAACTATCCTGCCGGTGGAGCTAGAAGTCTATGATCTAGACGGACAGCAGGGAATCCTGGTGCCGGGTTCACTGGAATATGACGCTGCCAGGGAGATTGCCGCCAACATGGGAACCTCGATGAACAGCAGCATCAACATTTCCACAGATGCCGGGGCGCAGATTGCCTCCGATCTGGGAAAAGGTGTGATACAGGGCGTTTCCCAGTACATATCCAAACGGATGCGTACGGTAAAGATTACTTTGAAGGCCGGACACCGGGTACTGCTCCATTCACCGGAGAAATGAAATACAGGAAACTATGAAAGAAAAGACAACCATTAAACAAAAGCACATGAAGAAGATTCTGATGATGTTTGCCCTTTTACTGGGCGTATCGGCTGCCTGGGCGCAGCAGAGTAGCGGTGATTATTATGAGGGGCTGACCCGCAAGATCGGTTTCAGCCAGATGATTCCGCCGCATGGACTGGAAATAACGTATGACAAGACTGTCCATGTCATTTTCCCTGCTCCGGTCAAGTATGTGGATCTTGGTTCTACAAACCTGATAGCCGGCAAGGCCGACGGTGCCGAGAATGTAATCCGAGTAAAGGCCACGACACGAAATTTCAGGGAGGAGACCAATATGTCTGTAATAACCGAAGACGGGAACTTCTATACCTTCAACGTGAAGTATGCCGATGAGCCGCTGCTGCTGAATGTGGAGATGTGTGATTTCATCCATGACGGAGAATCGGTGAACCGTCCCAACAATGCCATGGAAATCTATCTGACCGAGCTGGATAACGAGTCACCCCGTCTGGTACGTCTTATCATGAAATCCGTGTATGAGAATGACAAGCGCTGTATCCGTCATATCGGCTGCAAGCGTTTCGGTATCCAGTATCTGCTCAAAGGACTGTACACCCATAATGACCTGCTTTATTTCCATACCCAGGTAAAGAACTCCTCGAATGTGCCCTTTGACGTGGATTTCATTACGTTCAAGGTGGTGGACAAAAAGGTGATGAAGCGTACGGCCATGCAGGAGCAGGTGATTTATCCGCTGCGTGCCTACAATTATGTGACACGTGTAAACGGCAGGGATTCGGAATGTACGGTATTTGCCCTTCCCAAGTTTACAATACCGAACGATAAGAAACTGGTTGTGGAGATGTATGAGAAACAGGGTGGCCGTCACCAGAGTTTTGAGGTGGTCAACGAAGACCTGGTGCGTGCGGAAACCATCAACGAACTGAAGGTACGATGAGAACGAAAGTATTGTATATGCTGGCATTGCTGCTTGTCCTTTCCGTAGGACAGGCAGAAGCCCAGCGGATTCTGCCAAGGATGCAGGGTGTGGAAATGCGTGGAGGTATGGCTTCCGATAACGGATACTATATGGGAATGATACTTTCAAGCTATGCCAAAGGCGGGAACAAATGGGTATATGGAGCGGATTACCTGCATATGAAACACGGTTACCGTCATGTGACCATCCCTTCGGCGCAGTTTACGGCAGAAGGCGGATATTACCTGAATTTCCTTTCCGATGCGGGAAAAGTGTTCTTCCTCAATCTGGGAGGATCGGCACTGGCTGGATATGAGACGGTAAACTGGTCCGATAAAAAACTCTATGACGGGGCCACTCTGAAAAACGGCGATGCCTTTGTGTACGGCTGTGCCCTGACGCTGGAGATGGAACTATACCTTGCCGACCGTGTGGCATTGACGGCTTCCTTGCGTGAACGTTTCCTGTGGGGCGGAAGTCTCGGACATTGCCATACCCAGTATGGAATCGGCATCCGTTTTATGATAAATTAGTGGGTTATGGAACTGGAAGAGATTAGACAGATTTCCCTTGTCGGTTTTCTTGAAAATCTGGGGCATATGCCTGTATCCCGTAAAGGAAATGATGTCTGGTTCAGATCCCCTTTCAGAAATGAGAGAACCGCATCCTTCAAGGTGGATACGCAGCGGAATGTCTGGTTTGATTTTGGCCTCGGAAAGGGAGGTGACATCTTCCATCTTGCCGGAGAACTGACCGGAAGTACCGGTTTCATGGAACAGCTGGAGTTCCTTTCAGGGAAATCCGGCATCCTTCCCCTCCGGCCTTTACAGGAACGTAAGAAGATACCCCGCGTTTCCGGATTCGAGGACGTGAAAGTGACGGAACTGAGTCATGAGGCATTGAAAGGTTACCTGAAAGAGAGAGGCATTGATCCGGCCATAGCCGGGAGATTCTGCAAGGAAGTGGCATACGGAATACGGGGCAAACGGTATTTTGCCATAGGCTTCATGAACCGGAGCGGCGGCTATGAACTCCGTAACCCGATGTTCAAGGGATGCATCTCTCCCAAGGACATTTCCTGTGTGTCCCTGTCCGGAAAGAAACAGGATACGTGCTGTGTGTTTGAAGGATTTGTGGATTTCCTTTCGGCATTGGTATTGCGGATTGTGAAGGACGAGGACTGCCTGGTGCTGAACTCTGTATCCAATCTGGAACGGTCGTATGCCGTTCTGGAGGGTTACGGTAAAATCCTGTGCTTTCTTGACCGTGATCGGGCCGGGATTACTGCACTGGAGACTTTGAACATACATTTCGGGAATAAGGTTATGGACTGTTCCGGTTTGTATGATGGATTAAAGGACTTGAATGAATATCTGACAAAAACAAAGGAAAACAAATGAAGACAGAAAAGAATATAAGAAAAGGATTTGGGTTGGCAGGCAAGATTGCCATGTTCTGCATAGTTCTGGTCAGTCTTGTACTGACCTCGTGCGAATCCGAGCTGGAAATCCAGCAGAGTTATCCGTTTACCGTGGAAACAATGCCGGTTCCCAAGGAACTGAACAGGAATGAGACGGCGGAAATACGGTGTGAACTCAAAAGTGAGGGCGATTTTGACGGTACGGTCTATACGATCCGTTATTTCCAATATGACGGGGAAGGTTCCCTGAAACTGGACAACGGTCTTGAATTCAAACCGAATGACCGTTATCTGTTGGAGAACCGGAAGTTCAGGATGTATTATACTTCACTATGTGACGAGGCGCAGAACTTCATTGTCGTTGTCGAGGACAATTGGGGAAACATGACGGAAATGGAATTTGACTTCAATGATGCAGGCGATGAAGAGACGGATGCCGTGGAAGATTCTTTGTCAGTTCAGGAAGGAGGTGCCCTATAATAACCGTTAGACTTCTAAGGTCAGTACTGCCATTGGTGGTACTGGCCATGACGGTAACTTCCCTGCGTGCACAGGAGAATGTGGAAGACTCACGTTGGGAAACGGCTGTCAGGTGTATCAAGAAATACGAAGGATGGCATGGTCCGGAACATTATCCGTATGTTGCATACGGTCACCGTATCAGAAAAGGGGAAAAGTTTCCCGTCAGTCTGACAGAAAGTGAGGGAGACAGTATTCTGAGAAAAGACCTGAAGGAAATGTGTGCGTTGTTCCGTCATCTGGGAAAGGATTCGCTACTGATAGCCTGTCTTGCTTATCAGGTGGGCCCATATAGGTTGCTCGGTTATGGCAGGATGCCCAAAAGCACGTTAATAAGGAAACTGGAAGCCGGTAACCGAGACATTTATGCGGATTTCATACGATATTGTCACTATAAGGGAAAGAAAATTCCGTCAATAGAAAGGAGAAGAAAAGAAGAATACAGATTATTGTTTATACAATGAAAAAGAACAGAACAGCCGTGAATTATGAAAAGTTCACGGCTGTTCTGTTATAATGTTCTGTTCAGAAAAAGTGACAGGTGATAAATGAACCGGTTATACTGTTTCAGAGCATCCATATCCAGTTTCATATTTCTGTAAGGATTTGAATCTTCCGTATAGAAATAGATGTCTATTGTCTGGTTGCCATTTTTTATAATCTTACCGTTCAATGGTATCGCGTCCACATCCTCAAATTTTTCAAGAGGAAGTCCTTCTATGGAACCAGTTTCTTGTTTCCCAAGACTGTTTATATAATGATTAAACAATACAAACCCTTTTTGGGCATAATCAATATGAATGCCGTACGGACGGTTACGATAAAAATTCTCTTTTGCCTTTTCCTGATAATTCTCCATCATAATACTACTGACTTATATTGTCTTCTGTTTTTAATTTTCCAGGGGCAAAGTTATGAAAGACTGATATATCTGACAAGTTTTATTTGGTTTATAATGTTATCGATTTAAAATCCATAAAATGGAATAATACAAAATCCTCACTAGAAAAATCAGATAGATTTATCAGTTCGGATAAATTTTTACAGTAGAAAAATATCGTATTATCATATTCTTCAGGTACATCAGTAATTGCGATGTTTACGTATTCAGTATTAAGGCTGTCTTTCCATATAATCTTACACTCTGCAATTTCGGGCTTTTCCCCATATGTTTTGACAAATTTCTTGAAATCGTTTTCAATATCATTTTTTACGGCTTCTATGTCGCAGAGAATGGTATAATTGTCACACTTCTCACACCATCCATACAGAAATGACTCTTCATCATAATTATAGAACTGTTTTGTATTCGGATTGATGAATGCATTGCAGACTACATGATTTTCTCCACATTTGCAACATATAACATTCTCTTCCAGTCCTGTATTTTTTATCTGAAAGGTGTTTGTTATGGCTTCCAGAATGTCGTTAAGCCATACCGGATTGGCCAGAACCGCCTCATGGCGGCTTGTGACCTTGTAATTTTCTCCGGTTATCTTATCATAGACTTCAAGTGTGATTCCTTCTCCGATAGCAGTTACCTTGTGTACGGAACATTCGCACGGATCACCGGTCTTGTCAAACCATATTACGTAAACCGGATTGTCATTGTCTGTCAATACGACTTCGGAAACCGAGTTTACCTTCATCAGTGCAAGTATCCTGCCGATGATTTCATCGCACAGGTTTTCAATTCTTTTTTGGAAAATATTCATATTCAGATGATATTTGGTTGATTGTTTATGAATGGGATTCTTTGTCATTCCAGATCTTTTTTGCGGACTGGATTGTAGGGACAGGACTGTACCAGGTAATTGGTATTTCTGCCCTGAGTCTGACTGTGCTGTCTGAAACATTCGATGTCATCTTCCTCCAGTTTCAGTTCTCTTCTGTTCTTTTGCAGGAAGTCTGCTGCCTTTTCTATGGAAGAGAAGACCGCCTTTGGCTCGAATGAACTGTATTCGTGCCATGCGTTGCAGCTGAAAAGGATATACATTTCAGCCTTTATTCTGTTACTTGCTGCCATATCTTATCTGATTATTCGGGTTGATAAATGACAAAGCCCGATTCCGCTGGTAACGGAACTGGGCCTGTCGTATTCGGTTTCAGGTTCTAATTCTGGTTATATGAAAGCAGGAAATCGGCCATTGCTCCGTTCTGTGGAATCATGGCAGGAAAATCAGTCTTTCCAGGCTTGTAGATTTCTGTCGCTACATTGTAGACATCCCACGCTGTAATGCGTGGCTGTTCAAGTGAGAGTTTGAGCAGTTCTTCCGTAAACACGGAAATCTGTCCCTGGTTAAGTGGATAGGTGTCCACCTGTGATGCCAGTCTTTTGTCTGCACTGTCATGCGATACACGCAGAGCCGTCAGCATACCGATAATCATGTATAATTCACCGGGTGTCAACACCTTTTCCTTGAGCCTTTGGATTCGGCTTCTGTCCGCATCCATGTCACGCTCAAAATTGCGCATCCAGTCATCCACCTTTCCGAACAGTTCCTCGGTAGTCACCTTGTCCTTGCCGTAGTTGGCAACGCTTCGTTCGGGTGAAAGGATACACTGGTTGTGGCAGATACGTACGCAGGGACCTATCGCTGCCTGAATTCCGTCCTGATGGTAGGCTACCACGAGTGTGGTTGTCAGTTCGTCGGTATCCCCGTTCAGAATGCGGATGGTCGTGAAGATCCTGCGCAGTACATGTGCTTCTACCGCCTTCTCTCCATAGGTCTGTTCCACCTGTGGCAGGATGACCACTCCGGGCTGTGTACGGTTCTTGTTCTGGGCGGCGAAGATTTCCTCCACCTCGTAGTTCAGGTTGTGACGGCGGCAGATGTCCGTCATGCGCTGGATGACCTGGTAGTGGTAGATTCCCCTTACCGGATTGCCGTAGATGTCGTTCTCCTTGTAGGTACGCTGTAGTGTTTCAAGGTCCATTACTTCGATTCCGTTGTTCTGGAAATCAAACTGTCTCTGATTGTTCAATGTTGCTAAAGCTTCCATAATTATATTTTTTAAATGGTTGGTAATTATTTGTCCAATAGGTTGATGATACGGACTGCCTCTTTGAAGCGTCCGATATTTTCCGGAAAAGGATTCCTGTATTCCTCTTCCTTCATGCGTCTTATAGAAGGTATTCCCGTCAAGGGCAGAGCCTGGTTGACTTTCCATCCGTCGGTGAATGCCTTCGGCTGGAGACTGTCATGACAGATCACTTCCCCGATACATCCGTGGATGAGCATGTTGCATACGGTCATCATGCAGCAGGTCCGGCTGATGTCTTCTCCGACCAGATAGTTTCCCGGATTGTGCGCATGGTATGCCAGCAGGAGCCTTCCGCTGCCGCATGTAGGGTCTCCCATCCTCTGTCCGGTCTCTTTTTTACCTGCCGCGCACATGACCATGAGTTCACAGATATGTGACGGCGTGAAGAACTGTCCGTTTGCCTGCTGTCCCGGTTTTGAGCAGTAGGCCATGTGGAGTTCACCGAAAGCGTCGAACCAGCCCGACCTGCCGATTTGTTTCTGCATGATACGTGTCCATTCGGCTGTCATTTCCATGAACGAGGCGTTTTGCTGACGCTTGTATTTCCAGTTGCTTATTGGCGGTGCTCCAGGAGAGAAGCCGTGGATGATGAAACGCAGCAGGTCGTTGAATACGGTCTGTATTTCATAGCCGCATGAGGAGGCAAAGCCTGTGATGAGCCTGTCGAGCGGCCTGACTTCGTTGGAGATTTCATATCGTGCCATATTCCTTTATTTTATAATTGGTTATAGATTGTCGTTGATTCTGTATACTGTTACGGTATGGTTTTCATTGTCCGTGTGGATTCTGACCGGACCGTATCCCATGAATTTCATGCGGATTTGTCCGTGCTGTCCCATACCGTTCCACTGCTCACGTGATATTTCCTTAATATCCATGCGGTATCCCCAAAGTACAAGAGAGTCAGGCAGGATTCCCTTGTAGAGTCTGCCTTTCAGGATTGCGGCCAGCTCGTCCAGCTCGCTCCGGCTGTATAGCGTAAATGAAACGCTGCGGAAGGTGTATTCGCCTGTCCTTTCCCTGTCCCGGTGTTTCATGATATGATAGCGGAACCAGTTACGGGTGGTGTAACCGTCATACAACGGATTCGGTTCTCTGTATTCCCATTTCCTGACCGGAGCATCAAACCTGAGACTGCCCGTATTGCTGCGCTTCCCGAATCCCCATGTCCTGAATATGCGGATTTCTGTACCTGCGGGTTTCATGTTCCGGATATTGACCTGCGTCCAGGGACTTCCGGTGGTATCATAGGCGGCTTTTCCCATGTCATCGAAACAGAATACCGTTTCCGGTATCAGGCATATATCCGCATATTTTCCTGTTATCCGTTCTATATGAGCTTTTCCGAAATAGTCACCAGAACGTGAGACAAATTCCACGCAGTCTCCTTCTGTCGGGCACATCTGCCTGCTTCGGACATTCTCAATCAGTTCCAGCATACGGTTCACTTTCCGTACTTCCTTTTCTGTAATGGGATACCCGAAGTCACCGTTTGCCAGTTCAAGACTGTCAAGGTCATATCTTATCTTTGTATTCATCCTGTTCTCCTCCTGTTTTGTGTATAGCGTTCAACCTGTCGGGTGACCATATCACAGAATTTCTGGCCGTTTTCTTCCTCACTCCTGAAATAGGCGGCCATCATCAGCAGGTTCTTGTTGTAATAATGCACCCATTTGTCATGGAAATGTGCGCCGGGAACCTGTCCGAATGTTTCCTGAAACAGTTCCAGGGTCAGATCCTCGTCCTGTCTCCTGTTGTATTCCCATATTGCCAGAAGCAGCATGTCATTGTAATTCAGTCTCATATTGCGTTGGTATTTGAAATGGCCATTATGATGTTGCAGCAACCGATTTCCCGGGCATTCTCCTTCAGCTTTCCGTTGTTTACCAGTCTGTCGTATGCCTCATGCACAAACCTGTATGCAGGCGAATCATATCCGATACCGTGAAGATGTGATGTCGTAGCCACATTTATCCGTGATGCCATCATGGAAAGTATGTCCTCTTTCCCTGCGTGGCGGTTGCTGAAGGCATCCAGTATATTCCGGTGGATGCACGTTCCGTATCTGGCACGGTAATATTCCAGTTCTTCTTCATAGGTGAAGGAATACACCTCTTCCGCTATCTTATCCTTTACAAGACGGAATGTACGGCCTCCTTTTTTCAGTATGGCTGTAATCTGTGGAATATGCAGTGTTTCACAGTAGCCGCTTATTTCCATCGGATGCACGTACAGGCGTGTCTTTCCTTTTACAAGATACATGGCCTGTAATGTACAGCCTGTTCTGTCCGTGTCGAATCCTTCTTCATGGAACTTCTCTTTTATTTCCTTGTAGAATGCGTCCGTTTTCTCATGGGAAAGACCTTTTCCCCATTCATATCCGCTTTCCAGACTGAAAAGCAGATGGAAGAGGGTTGTCCGCCCGGTCTTGCTTTCCCAGTAGCCGTAAAGGTCGGCCGTGCCGGATTTAGGTCCGAACCTGTATCCGTCCGGAGTATAGCTTTCCATCACTTCCAGGAGTGAGTTCATGAAATTTTCCGATTCTTCCGATTTCCACCATTCTGACGTATCGTCATCCATGGCATAAGCCGGTATATGGTTCATAACCTGCAGGTATTCCGGAGTCTCTTTCAGAATGTCCAGCATCCTTGTGACGGCTTCCTTCCTTTGTCTGATGGAGAACAGTTCCGTTCCGGTATCCGCGTGAAGCCTGTTCTGTGTCTTCTGGTCTGTAATCATGACTTCTGATATTTATTGTTATACATTGTCTGCCTGTAAGGTACAGGCATTCTTATTTCTTGTTGTCCCTGTTGTCTGTTTGCCCGCATCCCTGCAAGGCTTGGCGGAAAAAAATACCGGAGCGAAGCGAGGATGATTTTTTTCCAGACAACCAGCCCGGCAGGGCCGCCTTGCGGGAGTTGCGCGGCAAACAGCTATTTTTACAGCAAGAAATGAGGATGCTGTCATCATGTCTCCGGCATAAAAAAAGGGAACCCCATATTGCATGAGGCTCCCCAATACAGACTGTCGCATATATGTCAGGTATGTATGCTCCATCCGTGGAAACGTTCCATGATGACGGCAAAGGATTCGTCCGGATTTCCATGATACAGCAGTCCTCCGACAATGCCTGTATTCCCGTCCGGATAACGTTCGCAAAATCCGAACGAATAAGGCGCATGGTCGTAATAGAGTTCGATTTCGCATGGACGGTTCTCGTTCTTCTCCCATTGTTTTAGACGTTCAAGACAGTTTTCCAGGGTTTTGTCATTGATTGATTTTGCATACTGTACGACCTTGTCGTAATGCTCTTGTGAACAGCAGATTTTCATATCGTTTGAATTTATTGGTTGGTAAATGTTTTTTCAGTCAATCCAGAAAGTACCGCAATGAGGGCATCTGCATCCGGCAGGATACTCATTCGAATACCGCACGTCACGGTGGCGTTTGTAGTTCATGTCACCGAAGATACATTTCCCGTCTCGGAATGTCTGCTCATAAGCGGCTTCCTGTTTCTTGTATTCAGCCATCCGGCTTTTTCGGACCGATCCGGTAAAAGGTTTCATGCCCGTTTCCCATTTTGTGGAATCACACCAGTCATTGGTCATGCCGCAGACTTCATTGGCATAGGAATAGTGTACCTGTGAATCGACAAACAGATTCTCCCTTCGGAAAGGGAAGGTGATGTCCAACGGAATCCGTACATGATGTCCGGAACCGTTCCGGCTGTCGGCAATGGCCACCACTACATTCCCGTGGAAACGGATGCTCTTGAAATCGTTCTCAGGGTCTTTACTGATGAGCCTGTCAAACATGGCGTTGAAGTAGATGCGCAGTTCTCCGCCGTATGTGGCATTCTCTACCAGTTCTTCAATCTTCTCGTCAAACTGCCCCTTTTTCAGATGCAGTGCGCGGCGTACCTTATGGCAGGCCATGGCGACTGATTCTCCCCGCAGTGAACAACCGGTCAGATATCCGCTGATTTCCACTCCGAGCGAATAGAAGAAATTAGTGACGGACGAGTTGCGTATCAGGTCCTTTACCGGGTCGGAATCGTTCCGGTCGTAGATAAGTTCCCTGATTTCATCTTCATGCTCTTCAAACTCTCCGGCTAAATTGTCCGTTTCCATATTCTTTCTTGTCTCCTCCAGATAGTCGTGCATGTTTGAGCTTTCCTGTTCCTCATACCATTCGTATGCCTTTTCATAGAGTTTTTCCATATTGTTGGAACGGATACATTCCTCCTGGATGTCTTCATGCTCATCAAGATCATCCCGGTAGTCCACGTAGTAGAGGCTTACATACTGTGGAATATAGTCTGTAAGTTGTAATGTCTGGTTCATGATTCCTGATTTTAAGAGTTATACAAACGAAAAAGCCCTGCTTGTCGTGCAGGGCCTGATTCTTGTGGAACTGAAACCTTTGGAATGTCTGTTTGTATGGTATCTCCATGTCTCAAGCAGATAATCCTTGGTTCCCTTGATACTTCCGTGTACCATACATCCTTTTTCATCGTACAGGTAGCAGGTGTTAAGGAGAACCGGTATGCCGTCATGCACCTTGTACATGTGCAGCTCAATATCATTCTTTATGGCGGCAGACTTTTCTTTTTCCACTTTTCTGTGTATGGCTTTTCTGACCTCGCCGATATGGGGTGAGGTATAGCCGATTATTTCCGAATGGAATGCAAACTGATATTTTTCCATAACACTTTATCCGTATTAAAATTCTGATATAAGTTCATCTTCATATACCTCCAGTTCAAGACCGCTCTCAACAATCCTGACCAGCCAGCGGCATTCCAGTCTTTCCATCAGTTCGACGGCACGGTATCCCTTATAGGGACGTCTCAGAAATACAATGTCTCCAGTTTTCATATTTGTTCCTCCTTTTTATTGTGCGTAGATTGTTTCTATCAGTTCTGCATCCGTAAGATAGCGCAGTTCCTGTGTGGAACAGAACAGGCAGATGCCATCCAGCAGTTCATTTGCCGCAGCATCCAGGTTCCGTACTCCTTCGATCAGAGATTCTTCCAGTTCCTTGCTTGAAACAAGATATATTCCGTGAATGTCTTGAACAGTTCTCAAAGGGAAATGTCTTTCCTGATAGATGATGTCCTTTATCATGTCATCCTGTGGTGGCAGTTTGGCGCTGATTGTCTTGAACTGTTCGGGTGCGAGTTCCTTCAACCTGTCAGGATTGAAGCGGAACATTCTGAATCCCTGATATTCAAATCCGGCAGGTTCTGCTATTCTGTTATTGGTCAGAAAATCATGCACATGTCTGTTGCAGTCCCGGTTGTCCACATAGGCATGGAACGGGGGAAGGGAATTGAGGTTGACGGTGATGTCCATGTAGGATTCCCAGCATTCCGAATTATCTTTAGACCGGGATTCAAGTCCTACATACAGATTGTCATTGTCGATATAACTGTTCAGGACGAGTCTGACCTCAATGCGTTCAGCCGGATCTGTGGCTGTTTTCCAGTATAGAGTGTTCGATTTGTTCATACTTGTATTGTTTTTATGAGGGAATACGGCAGTCATTTTACCGCATTCCCCGAATGTTATAATTTGATATTTGTTATATCCTGTGCGGACTCCTTTTTCACGGTCCTCAATCTTTTTAGGAGATACAGGAAATATTCACGGTCATAGATCCGGAAAAGAAATTCCTCTGATGTCTCCTTGATGTGTCCAATGAAAGTTGCGGATTCCCTGCCGGGAGGATATTGAAAGAAATGTCCGTCGGAAACAAGGGTGAACTTCTTTCCTGATATATGGTCTATCAGTTCGTCCGGAGTTTCGTAATGCCCTTTTCCTTTATAGAACTGATAATGGTTCCGGCGAAGACTTTTCAGGGTATTCGCCATGTCCGTCCTTGCTTGTCTGGAATCTGATTGGATGACAAGGTTGCAGATGAATACGGGCTGTTTTCCGTCCAGTGAAAAATAATAGGGAATGAGTCTGGCTCCGCTGATTGTTTTGCTTGTTTCCTCTTTTGAGATTACGGCTTTCCGGTTGATGATTTCCAAGTGACGGTCTATCTGACTGTCCAGTTCGGATTGCGGAGTGAGTACGGAGCGTAGGCCCTTGAAATATCTTCCTTGACGGGTGAAGCAGAAAGAGTACATATTTCCGTAATACGGTTCTCCCACAAAGAACGAGTTTTGTCTCATGCGCAAGGGTGGCAGTACATCCAGCAGGTCATAGTAGTCTTCTTCGGTGATTTCCTTGAACGGTTCGGACAGGGACTGATTGTATAGCCGCAGCTTCTTGTCTATATCAGAAGTTGTTACGGCTTTCAGATAGGGATTGTTTTCCCGTATGCGCAGTTCTTCGATTGTTTCCCCACCATAGTCATTGTGGAATCCGTCACTCATACTTGTCAGGCATGTTCCGTCGAAGTAGCGGGAATCGATTACATATTTCAATCGGTCTTTCATGTCTTATAGGTTTTGAAGGTTCAACACTCTTTTGACTGCATATACGGCATTCTGTGTAAGTTGCCGTTGCCATGCCTGGTATCTCGGCGACCATTTGAAACCGTATGATTTCAGTTCCTTGCGCCTCTGGTCATCCGGAATACTGTCAAACAGGATTTGCAGACGGTCTGCCTCATAGTTCCATATCAGCATTCCGCCTTCAAATTTCAGTTCACGGTTTTCCCGTTCTCTGATTTCCTGAAGTTTCAGTCTGGCCTGGCGTGCCATTTCCGGCAGTTGGAAGAAACGGTTTCGTGGAGTGATAACCGGTTTTTTGCATTGCGCATTGAAGTCTGTAATGAAGTCCACCGCTTTCTGTACGATTTCCACTTCTCCTTTTCCTGCATAGGTGCTTACCTTATTAAGGATACTGCTGACGAACAGGGCACGGCTGTATCCTCTTGCTTTACCGGTATCAATATCATGAATGGTCTGTGCGCTGCTTGCAATGTCACGCTTCAGGCGGTTCCATGCCTCCTCCTGTTTCTGTTCTTCCGGTTTGGCTGCCTCTTTCATTCTTTCCATGGCAGCCTTGAAGCGGTTACGCCAGTCATGAAATTCATCAAATCTGTTCTGGTATGCGTCCAAGGCCTTGTTGTTGCGCTGGCAGTTGAATTTGGCAGGCCCTGTCACCATCGGACTGGCACATCGTGAGAGACTGCCCAGCAAGACAGAGAACTTGCTATGGTATGCACTGACATACTCGTTTTGCTTTTCTTCCGGAATCTGTTTCAGATCCTCTACAAGTTGTTTTTCATATTGCATGATGTCTGTTTCCGCCCTTGCTTCAGGTTCGAAGGAACTCCATCTGTATGCGTTATAAGCTGTATCAAGCAGGTCTTCCAGATAGCCGGGATACAGAAATTCCACTGCTTCCCATTTTTCAAATTCATTTGGATGCAGTTCTGTTTCCCCGTCTGCCGTTTCGATGGTGTGTACATAGGAGCCCATTCCCGTACAGCGTTTACGGAAATGAAAAAGGACGGCTTCGTCATCCGTCCCTTGTTCTCTGATTTTCTTCACTCGGTAAGCATTCTTTCTTGTCAACGTGACAACCGTCTGTTTTCCGGTCTTGTCCTTCATGAGGTCTGCTACTGTACCTTCACATACCTTCTTTCCAACTTCTTCAGTCATATTCTTTTATTTAAATTAGACATGACCGGCTCCGTGGAGCCAGTATTTCAATTTCTTACTGGCCCGGCTGTTCTTTGCCAATGACCGGTGCAAGGCTTGGCGGGAAAAAATACCGGAGCGAAGCGAGGATGATTTTTTTCCAGCCAACCAGCCCGACAGGGCCGCCTTGCTCAGTCAGTGGCAAAGGGCGATATTTGCTGTAAGAAATGAAATAATGGTTGAAAATTATATTGCGAACTTGTTTGGTAATACTTTTATCTCATAATTCTTGTATACATATGAGTTGTAAAGAAGTCTGAGTATTTTTTATGATACGTGCTGTTATGTTCAATTGATTTTATATGTAAAAACAGTATTAATAAACGTGCATAACATGTGTTCCTAGAAGGTAACACTTTATCAAAATCAGTTATTTCTATTCTATAATTACCCTAAGATGATGCATGAATAAAACTTTAAATATTATGTGATATTAATCGTTCAATAGGTAGATAAAGTAAGTACACCTAATTGTGACAACTATTTTATATAATATATATTTGGAGGACCCATAGGCATTAAAAAGAACTGTATAGAGAAGTCTATTATGTTTGTTTTGACTTAAATCTATAATAAAAGTTTGTTTTTTTTATATATAGAATAACTTTGCGAGAATATTAATAAACTTAGTATATTTTATTTTTGTATGACTAAATAAAAGGAATCTATGATAAATTCTATTTCGTTTAAAAATTATAAAGCTTTTTCTTCTGGTCGTTTAGAGCTAAAGCCAATAACAATTCTTTTAGGAGCTAATAGTTCTGGAAAAAGTAGTTTATTACAATTATTTCTTTTGATTGAACAAACAATGAACAATCCAGAGCCTTATGAATCAGCTTTAAAACTAAATGGGCGATTTATAAATTTAGGCGAAGATGAAAACCTTATTAAAGATAAAGATTTAACCAAGATTTTAAATCTTGAATTTTCATTTAATGCCGCTCCTTATATTCAAAAATTAAGATTATTTTTGCAAACAATTGACCAGTAATTGACTCAAATAGTAAGACTAATTGATCGAATTAAAGAAGGGAAAAATAGTCAATTTGATTTATTAGACTATGGAATCTATACACCAAGGAACATAATAAATGAGATTAAAAATATAGAATATACACATAAATCAATTGATTTAGAGAGTCTCAATGAGAAGACCAAAATTATTAATTATATACTTTCTCATCAAAATTTTTTAATGGACAATTTGCTTGATGAGAAAATGACTATACGTAAGTACTCAAATTAGGGCTATATTTTGAAAAAAGTATCTTCGCCGCTGAACTTTAAATATAAAATTATGTACAGCAGTGAAGATTTGGAAAGGTTCTATTTCCAGTACCAGACGGAGGCCATGCCGAAGGGCATCTCCATTGAACAGTTCTGTTCACGTAATAAAGTACCTTATAATATATTCTATAAATGGTACAAAGATACACGCAACAAGATCGTGGAAGTAAAGGTGGATGGGCTTCCAACCTCGGCTCAGGAAGAGCCGAAACAGGAAGGCCCTTCTCAGGAACCATCTTCTACAGTAACGAAGCCTTCTTGTGTTCGTATTCTCGTGGAGTTGCGAATGACCAATGGACTGCATATCTCCCAGAAGAATCTAAGCTATCAAGAGCTGAAGCGACTGATAGAGAAACTGGAGGGCCTATGCTGAGTGTTACCGGTATTAATCGCTTCTATTATCTCCGTGACTTTACGGATATGCGATGCAAGCATAGCCGGGTGTTATCCATCATACGTGAACAACTCCACCGTGAGCCGTCTGACGGGGATGTGTTTATCGTCATGTCCCGTGACCGTCGTATAGTAAGACTGTTCACTTATGACAACCGTTCATATACCCTGTTTGAGAAGAAGTTTGTAGCCGGTCATCAGTTTATGAAAGTGGATCATAATGGTGATGAACGAGTTTACAGAATAGACTGGAAAGATGTGGTGTTGTTATTGGAGAATCCAATAGTTAGCACATTGAAAATCAAATAATTATGTTGCTTGTTTATTCGTTTTTCTCATATATTTTCACTATCTTTGTAGTTGAAGATCAGAGCATTACGGATGAAGGAACTGCAACATATCATAGAACAAAAGCAAGAGCTTCTGGCACGGGAATCGTTCTCGCGCCCTGCTCTTGATTACAGTGAAGGTATGACAGCAGAAGAACAAAAACGTTATATCAATTACCTTGCCGAGCGAGTCCGTGAGGCGGATTTAGGTCTTCGTGCCCGTGATGCTGTGCTTCAGGATTTCCTGGACAAGCAAAAGGAATATGATGAACGCTTGTCCAAGCTTGATGACGTGTTGTCTAAGGTGTCGTCTTTAGAGTCGTCATTGAAGGAAAAGGACCGTAAATTAAAATCGGCAGAACGTAAGGTGGCAGACCTTACCGCCAAGCTGAAGTTTGCCGACAAGAATCGCTTTGGTGACAAAAGACAGAAAGTAAAGAAGGCTGAATCTACAAAAACGGAAGAGTCAGACCGTGGTAAAGACGAGGATGATTTTGACGGTACTTCGTCTTCTCTTCCAGACAACCGCGTTTCCAAGAACGAAACTTCTTCCAAAGAGGAAAAGCCGTCAAAGAAGGAACATGACTTGTCCAACCGTCCCGAAACTTACAGGACCATGCGCGTTAAGGGACCGGCAGAAGAGTACAAGTCAGATGATGCTAAAGTGCCAGGGCGAATCCTTGGCAAGAAGATGGTCTCTGTTTTCCACCTTGAGATGAGTCTCGTTGAGAAACGCTTCGAGATGGTTCATTACGTTGAGAAAGGCAAGAAGCCGAAGTGGGGTTATTTCCCCAAAGCAGGGAATCCTGAATTTGTGACGAAGTTCGAGGGAACAAAGGCAACACCTGAGTTTCTACAGGCAATAGCCTACGAGGTGTATGTGAAGAACGTCACATTCGGGCTTCTCCATCAATGGCTGACGGATATGGGGATGACCGTTTCTGCAAATACGCTGCGCAATTGGTTGAAGAAAGGCAAAGTTTATCTTGACAAGCTCGTTGAGTCACTGGAGGAAGTAGCGTTGGAGAAAGACTCCATCGTGAACTGTGACGAGACTTGGTGCAAGGTGCGCAAATACGACCACTACAAGAAATGTTACATCTGGGTACTTGTGAACAAGGCAGAGCGTGTGGCTATCTTCTTCTACGACAATGGTTCCCGTGGACGTGATGTGCTTACAGACTTTATCGGTGATGCAGAATTGAAGAGCGTCATGTCTGACGGCTACAATGCTTATACCTTTATTGGCAACGAGTTGAAAGCAGCCGAGACTCCCAATTTATCCAAGACAGACCATCAGGTGTGTCTTGCACATGCGCGTGCGAAGTTTGTGAAGGCAAGCGAGCAGGCTGGCGACAAGAATGCCGATATCTTCATTAAGTATATAGAGGATTTGTACAACTTGGAACGCCAGTATACAAAGGATAATCTTACTGACGAGGAGAGAGGGAAACAACGTCAAAGTCTTGAGACGAAAGGCATCCTGATAAATCTCCGCACTCATCTTGGTATAGAGAAGTCCAAGGATCCTGCGACTGTTACTCCTTATTTGCAGAAAGCGTTGAACTATCTGGATACATTTTGGACAAACCTCTTTACCTATATAAAGGATGGAAGTTATCCGATAGACAACAATGCAGCTTATCCAAACTTTTTAGTTATCCAAACTCCTTCAGCTATCTACGCTTAAATCAAGCTTTGACATTTCAAGAGTTTGGATAATTGATGGAGAATTCAGTCCACATTAATACCAAACATGGCGGCCAGTGAACGATTGTCCGGCATAGTCCATTTCTTTTTCATTGTCTGCGTTACATTGTTTTCAAGTGATTTTATTGCTTCCCTCTTCTGCTTATCGGTAACATCTTGATAGACCATTGTTGATGTCAAACTGGCATGTCCCATCAACTCCTTGATTTCCACGATATTTATCCCATTTTCACGCCAGTGGCATGCGGCTGTATGGCGCCAAAGATGCGCATGCATAGGATTGGGAACTTCATTGCAAGTGAGTCTTGCCTTGTCAGCATGAAGTTTCATCCTTTTGCTTACAGCAGGCTGGGTCAGCTTACACCGCTGCCCATGGACAATTGAGTAAAAGAGATAATCCTCCTGATTAGGAGTTTTTCCATGGAAGAGTTTCATGTAGCGTTCGTACCATTTCATTATGCCCGATTGAAGATATACGGAACGTATTTTACTCCCTTTGCCATGGAGAATAGCGTATGGATCTTTGACATCAGTCCGAAGGTCTTTTACTTTCAAAGAGAGGATTTCATCGATTCTCCCGGCAACTCCATAACACATCAGCATAAGGAAGAGATCCCTGACCCCAAGTTTTGTTGTTGTATCGGGAGCTGCAAATAGAGCCCTTACGGCATTTCTTGTCATCCCCATTATATGGACCTTCTCTTCTCTCATTTTCTTAACATGCTCTTTTGCGTTAAGATATAATCCGGCAAAGGCCACATCTCTACCACCTATATATTTAAGCATGCATTTCATAGCCCCCATCCTGCCATTGCAGCTTGCAGGCTTTAGATTTCTGTTGTCTCTAAGCCATAGGAGCCAGTTGTTGAGAACCTCGGGTGTGAAGCATTCTATGCTTAATGTAAATGGGGTATATCCTTTTTCTTCCAGATAGGATACATACAAGGAGAGTGATGTCCTATAAGCTCTTTCAGTATGGGAACTACATCCCCGCATTCTTGGAACATAGATGTTTATCCAGTCGCTTATATATTCCGCAAGGTGTCTGGCCTGAAGACTTATCCCTGCACAAGATTTTTGCTTCTTTTTCATGATTCATAATTGATTAGGTTCGTTTTCCGGATTGGGGGGAAGAAGGTCATCGAAGGCATCCCCACAGTTCTTTCTCAGTTTGTCTGTAAGCATAGGTGTCAAATGAAAATAACCGAAGGTGCTCTGTATGTTCTTGTGTCCCATGCTTCTGGAGAGGAAGAGTAGCTTTCCGCTGAACTCAAAGCCATGTTTTTCCCACTGTGAGATATTTGTGGTGGCATAATGATGACGGAAGTCATAAGGACGTGCTGATTCCTGGCTTATACGCGGCCACAGATTTCTGAAGTGGTAGCCTTCCCATGCCGCCCTATGGGGTTTGTCACCTGTTGACGGAAAGAGATAAATTCTCTCAGAGAGCACATTTCCAATCGCTTGATCATATTGACGAAGCAACTTCAACATGCTTTCGTGCAAAACCACACGGTGCTTGTCTATACCCTTGGATTTCTCAATGTTTACCACTCCGGTCTGGAAGTCGACGTCAGCTCTCTTGAGTTCGCGAGCCTCACAAGTTCTCATTCCTGTACTGAAAAGAAGACGAAAGAACACTGGAAGTTCAAGCATATTGATAAGTCGGGGTAAGGTCCGTTTACTCTTGTAATATTCATACCAGAATATATCGCATTCTCTGAAGAAACGCGATAATTCGTCTTTCGAGAAGAAGTGTGGTACCAGTTCAACCGGCACATTTGCGTAGCATCGTAAGATGGTTACACCTGTTTTACCACGGTCACGAAGATAGGATACAAAATTCCATATGGGAGTAGTGCGGTATCGGCAGGAGTTCCCCTTTTCTGTGGAACGTGGCTTGCACCACTCCATCATCACTTGCGTCAGTTCTGTGGATGTGGGATAATGAGAGTGGATATAATTGTCGAAGTAGTGCAGATTCTCATAATATGTATTGCTCCAGCTGTTTTCTGCTTTCTTCCTTGCGATAAAATTCTCCATATCCAGAGCCAGGAAGGATTTAAACGGTCTTTCCATACACAGATATAATTAGATTGAAAAATAATTTGGAGGCATAGGGTAATCCTCAATGGATAAAGCACAAGCCCTCAGATGATCAATGCCGGAGTCTGCATAGTGTTTGAGTGATTCCGGAGATCTATGACCTACGATTGAAGACACGACCTCACATGCTGTACTTTGCCCCAAAAGAGTGGTTACAAGGTTGTGCCTCATTAACCGTAACCCTCCGACCGTATTTTGTCGGACACCTGCTATCTTAAAAATCTTGGATAAAATCCCGGCAACCGTACCCAAAGATCTGTCCGTTGATCTCTGCTGGAGGAGAATAGGTCCTTCTAATTCGGCATTGGCCCTTTCCAACGTCAGATAATCGAAAAGTTCATTACCGATGTGGACATTCATTGGAAGAGACAAAGGTTCTCCGGTCTTTGATTGAATCAGGCTTACAGCCTCATTTCTCCAATCAACATTTCCAGTAGTCAGCGATATGATATCAGTTCCACGCAGTCCCCAGAAGAAAAGAATCCAACCAACAAGTCTGTCTCTATGAGTAAGTTTGTTTCCCTCGTCCAGAAGGACTGCTCGGATTTTTTCAAATTCTTCCTTCTCAAGATAAGGATAAGGTTTCTCACCTGACTTAATATGCGGAAGCCAATTGATGATTTTCGTGACATTGGTCTTGACATATTCTTCCTGATGATAAGTCTTGATAAATTCAAAAGCACGTTTCAAAAGGGAACAGAAATCTTTTCCGCGTTTCTGCTTTTCTCCATCATGGAAGAACGCCAACACACTTGACTCAGAAATATCATTCAAAGAGAAAATATCAGAATTCTGGAGATAGGACAGAAAACCTATAAGCGCACGTGTTCTGATATATATTGATTTATCACTGATGAACTGATGGCTCAACTGTTCTTCTTTATGGAAGCGAACAAGTGCCTGGTACTCTTCTGTAAGTTGGGTTTCAAGCGGTTTCCTGGGGAAAAGACACCCATGGACTTTACGATCCGGCAACTTCCCTTCTATATGGAAGCGTTTCACGTTGCCCAGATAAACCATGAAGGCTTTGAATCGGGGCTCGTTTGGTTTATAACCTCTTCGTTTGACTTCATTCCAGAAGATTTCCTCATAACTTTCAGATGTTGGCCCTAAGCTTAAAACTAGATTGACGCATCGCCTTGTGAGCCGGAAAGCATCCCTGTGATAGTTGTTTGTCTCCAGATGCTCAATTAACTTTGGGAAATTGGATTTTAGGTAAGATATGTCCATAGGCTGATATGTTTTGGTTAATATTAGCCCATAAGTTATAAATATTATCCAAACTTTAAATCCATTATTAGTGGATTATCAAGTGATTACAACAATAAGTTTGGATAACTAAAAAGTTTGGATAAGCCAGATTATCCAAAAGTTTTGATAACCTGGCCGAGCGTGCAGTCCGTCCTCTGACAACCCAACGAAATAGCATGCTCCACTTTGGCAGTGATGAGGGAGCGAAGATGGCGGCCACTTATCACAGTATAATAAGTACGGTGAAGCTGCAGGGTCGGTCGGCGTGGGATTACCTTGGAAAGTTTTTTGTTAACATCTTTAACGGTTGCAGGGATTTTTTCAGTATGCGACCTGACAAAATTGGATTGGCAATATGCCAATAGTTAATAAACAAGTGAAATTTTTAACATCTCAATATATAGGCACTTGCAAAAGTGCCCATACAATGGGTTATGCCCTAAATTGAGTACAAACTGACTATACACCAAAAGTTTTCAATATATAGTGATTTCTTTACATTTTTAAAACCTATTAAAGACTTATATTCAGTATCGGGAGTTTTAGGGTATAATTTAAAGTATAATCCACAAACAAAGAAAATAAAAGTTGAAGATCAATATGTAGAAATTGGAAATAAAAGATTTATTCATCTTGATTCTAAAGGAATTAGTAGCGACATCTTAGACGTTGATGTAATAAAAGAACATTTACACTTTTTAAAGGATGCCTTTGAATACGATTCATTAAAACTCAATGAAAAATCTAAAAATTTAGTGTCTAGATATATTGCTTTATTTTTTAATGAAGCATATGATATTATTGCTGAAACTTTTGAAAATAAAAATATAAATTATGTTAGTCCATTGCGAGCTTACCCGCAAAGATATTATCTTTTAGACGAAGCTAATATAAATACCACTTTGAATACTCAAAGTGGTACAAGTTTAGCAGAAGTGCTTAAAAAAAATACTCAGGTAAATTCAAGGGTAAATGCTTGGCTTAAGAAATTTGGATTGCGAGTAACTGTAAAGGAATTTAAAGATATTATTCATAATATAAAGATTAATCAAAATAATTTGGATTTAGACATTACCGATGTGGGATTTGGAATTTCACAGGTATTACCAATTTTAGTCCAAGGTTTTATGTCAAATAATAAATCGTTAACATTAATTGAACAACCTGAAATACATTTGCATCCCAAAATGCAAGCAGATTTGGCAGATTTATTTATTGATATACTTAAATTAGCAGCGGACAAGAAGGGGAAAGTAAAAAAAGTTTATTAATAGAAACGCATAGTGAGTATTTGTTAAAGCGTTTGCGAAGGAGAATCTCTGAAGGTGCTTTAAGCAGTAAAGATGTTGCTATTTATTTTATCGAACCTAGAAATCAAGAAAATAATGATTCAGCTATAATTAAAAATATAAAGATATCAAAAGATGGTTCTTTTGAGTGGCCTAAAGATTTTTATATTACAGAATTTGAGGATGATATGACTTATTTTCAGAATTTAGCAAAAAAAGCGAAATAATGAATAGATTTACTATTGACGTAGATTTTATATCTTTTGCAGGTATGAAAGAGAACTTTGATTTACTGTTTAATGTACTAATGGTATTTATTCAGGATAATGAGTTTAGATTATGTTTAGACTCTTCAAATATAGCATTAGCTGAATATAATAAGATTGCATTGGAGAGTGAAGCTATTAGATTTTGGTTCAAATGTTTGTTTGAAACAGAGCAAAGTAGAAAGTATATAGATTATATAAAAATTGAAAAACAAAAATATTCTCATGATAAACAAATTTATATTGAAATATGTAATTGTTCATATAGTAAAAATAAAAGAATAATTGTTGCCAATAAACAATCCTACGGAGAATTAATGGATATATTGTCAGAAAAGCAAATAAATCTTTTAGACGGATACGAAGCTAAGTCAATGCTAAATACACGTGTTATGCAAATATCATATGGGAATAATTCTCCTAATATTAATGGGAATAATAATATCGTAAAAAAATAGTAATTATTATGAAACAAGTTTCTAAAGGTAATCATTCGCCGAACATCAATGGTTCAGGAAATCAAGTATCAACAGGAAATAATTTTTCCAATACTAATGAAAATAAAAAAATTAAAGTGAAATATGCAGCAGGTGGAGGAATAATAGGTTTCTTGCTAGGTATAGCTGCTTCTATAATTGCAAATATAATTACGTCAGGATTATGAATTCTTGTGTATGGGGTTCTTTATTTTTTGAAATAACTGTAAGTTTAACACTTCTGATATTATTAAAGATTCTATATTTGTAATTTATAATTTGTGAAGGTGTCTCAAAAACTAAAATAACGACTCTCTAAAGTTACAGATTGTAACTATAATGTTTAAAAGGGCCGTATCAAACTCTGTATAGAGTCATTATCGGCCCTTTCTTTACTAAACTAAGGTACTCAAGTTTCAAGTTATAAGTTCATATTTTCAAAAAATGAATTTTGACACATCCTCAAATACTAAGCCCGTTTCTAGGTTTGCGTTTCATCCCCTTAAGTATTTGTGCGGATTGTTCCTGATAGGATAGAGGTTGGCTTTGCTTTTTGCCTGCCTCTATCCATATAAGGAGCTCATCCTCATAGAAATATAATTTCTTACCACGTTTATAGGCTGGGATGAGACCTGTACGAGCTAGTCTATAGATTGTCGGTTTTGATTTTTGGATAAGTATGCTAGCCTTATCTATGTCAATTAGTTGATGCTGATGATCAAGTCTCTGTGGTTGTAAGGTTTCAACCAATTGATAAATTTTCTCTACTTGTTCTGTTAAATAGCTTACAGCCTGCGGAAGCTTGTCGAATGTGATAGGTTCTTTTGTCATACTATCTGTTTTTACTTTTGAGGATTGATACTTGTTCATGCAGTATTTATGAATATAAAGTCTGATTTATTGAATTATATGTGGATTTAATTTAATTATGCACTCTGTTTCTGAGTGAGACATCTTTTTGATTATCGTGTTGACTTCATTTTCTTTCATGGTATCAGCAAATACCTTTTTTATGAATTCTGCTGTATATGAACGTCGTTTACCTAATGCTTTACCTATGTTCCAGCCCAAATGCATAACATCTATAGCTTTCAATTTTGAATCTATTTTTATAGGAATAATACTGGTAGAAGTTTTATCCTGAAAGAAGTCCGAAATATACATACATAAACGCTGAAGATTTTCTTGGCTTGTATAAGCAGCCATCGTTTGATGGATGTATATATGTACTAACTCTAGCTTTTTATCGTTCGTACGTTTCTGTTCTATAATAGTATTCGAACGGAGTTTTTCATATTCCATAAATGCTTGTTCTGGTGCAATCACAGAATCATTAAGATGTTCATGGATAGACAAAGATTTGCTATGATGACATAAAAATATGATTATCTCATACAATGCAATTTGCATTGATATATATAATCCTGTAGATATTATAAAGACCGATATAAAAATAATATTTGAGCTGAATTGATCAAAGCCTGCATTGACTGCTTCAATGCGTATAGCAAGTGCTATAAGAAGTAATGTTCCAGCTACACTAGAATCTAAAATAAAATATTCAAATTTCTTCAAATACATAAGCCATATGTTTAACTGTTCGTAAGCAAAGGTAATGTTTACTGATTATGTATTATCAGAAAATGACAAGAGTGACATCAGACTTCATCAAACGTCACTAATTGTCATAAATAGTTTGATTATTATTGGAAAGTAAGAAGTGTTCAGATGAAATAGGGGCGGATTAATTTATGGGATTGGATATAAGACATGAATTTATAACTTATCATATAATAAATAAAAGTGGTATTCTTTCTATATTATATTATATGATAGGTTACGCTATAATTCCAATAATCGTTCCGCTAATGGCGCATAATATTTTTGTACTTCTTCAGCTGTTGGAGTATGACCGCCAGGAAAGTGGTATGAATATTTATAATGCATTAAAAATAAAGGCTCAAAGTGTGCTAGATAGTCATTCTCACCAAATATCCCCCATATATTTTCTTGGTTAGCTACCTGACAATTGTCCCATTGATGCTGTTGAAGTTCTGCGAATTCATCAATCAATGTTTGGTTAATGACAAGCTGCTGGTTTCCGTTAGCTCATGGAGATTTGTATTCATGCGAACCAATACGTTCCATCAGGAAGCTTGTCATTTCGAAATGGGGATTTCCGAGTAAAGCAGGGATATTGTTTTTAGATGCTACTATCTGTGCCAAAAACGAGCCATTACTGTTTCCTACCAATATATCAGGATGTTCTTGGTTGTACAATCTTTGGATAAAGTCGATAGCTTCCTGTGGATGCAGGGGTAAGTCTGGACTCAAGACTGTTGCCTTACCGCTGAAATATTCTTTCAAGGCAAGAGCTGGGATACATGTACTTGATGCAAAGAAACCATGAAGGAAAAGAATTTTCTGTGCCATAATCAACAACCGCTTCCGTCAATATTACATGTTGCTCCTTCATTAATAGGACGTGAACGTAATCCGGCATCTTCTGGATTCAAAGTAACCGTACCGTCTTCCAATACAAAGCAAGGAATTCCAACGGCTCCAACACTTTTGGCTTCATTAAAGGCTGGATGATGATCACGTAATCTCAAGAATGCTTTCAAATCTCTTACGTGTTGACCAATATCGATGACCTCATATTGGTTATTACCTTTTACTTGCTCTTCTACATACGTACAATCCGGACAAGTTTCCATTCCATATATTTTTATCATAGCTGTAGTTATTCATTTAAAGACTCTATTTTCTTCAAAGATAGCGATTCTGTCAGATAAAGCAAACATAAAAACAGGTCATATCCGATAGATTTATCAGATATAACCTGTTAGTAGGTAAGATAAGAGCTATATTATTTCAACGAAATCTTATTAGCTGTCTCTCGCTTCTTGGAATTGACCAAATCAGCATAAATCTGTGTAGTCGAAACATTTTTGTGAGTAAGCATTTTTGATACTGTGTAAATGTCTGTGCCTAAAGAGATTTGTATGACGGCGTATGAATGACGGAAGCAGTGGAAGGTTATGTGCTTTTTGATTCCGGCTTCAGAAATCCATTGCTTGAGAGGCTGATTCGTCATAGCTCTGGTCAGTCCTTTGAATACTCGGCCTGAACCAGGAATACCACATAGTTCCAATGCTTCGTTACTGATGGGGAGAGTGGCTTCCGTCTCTGTCTTTTCCGTACAAATTCTGATGTAATAGCCATTGTCAGGACCGACTTCAATATTATCCCATGTAAGCTGTAAAATATCGCTGATACGAAGACCGGTCATACAGGAGAATAATGAAGCTTGTTTCAGTACAGGAATCTTGCATGGTGTAGTGGCCAGTTTCTTAACTTCTGCTAATGTGAGATACTGCTTTTTGACTTCTTTCCATTCAATCTTGTCTATGAAGTCATTCAGATTTTCACGTAGCATCTTCTCTTGATAAGCTATTTTCAGTAATGCACGGAAAGTTGAAAAATATCCAGCTGCCGAATTTCTCGAAACGCTGATATTAGGGTGACGGATCTGTTTACAGTTCAGTAGATACTGCCTGAACTTCTGACAAAGCTCTACCGTTACATCACCGAAAGTGCAATAGCCGTTTACAAACTTTTCAAAATGCTGGTAAACGCAGTCCCATTTGTGATACTTCAGTTTTGCTTTCTCACGAAAATAGGCAAGGAAGTCAGCTTTCATTTTGTGCTTGTCAAGAAATCCAAATTCTTCATTGACGATTGCTTGTACTCTGATACAACGAATGGCTTCAGCCTTACTCAGCATCTCATTGTTGAAATCACGTTCAATCTCATTTTTAGGACGGGCATAGATATAAATGCCAAGATATTCCCTACGACTCATTTTCATTGTGTACGGATTGCGAATAGCCGGATAATAGTCCAGGTAGAGAGAAATTCTGCCGTTACTGATAACTCTTTGTCTCAATGTTACGTTAGTACATGTAAGTGCCATAATATAAATGTTTTTGGTTGATAAATTATTATTATCGGTACAAATTAAACTGGTGTTTTCTTGGTGAGTATTCACACCGGGAAATAACTTATACCGGGATTATTCAATGATAGGATCTTCGAACAAATTATCGAGCTCAGGTTTGGATATAAGAGTATATTTTCCTTTCTTAATCTTGGGAATTTGATGATACTTGGTATAATGGTATAACTGGTCTCTTGTTATTTTGAATTTTTCCATAGCCTCTCGAACTGTATAGTATTTGGGTTCTTCAGCCTGACGTATTCCCTTTGCTGTATCGAAGTGCTTTTTTGAATAGTATACAGTAATACCAACCTTCTTTTTCGGAATGGCATTTTTATAAACAAAAGAGTATATAGCGTTAAGGCTCATTTGAAATTTGTCCTGAACTTCTTGCACACTATACCATTCTGTAATGTCTGCATCTGGAGCCTTCGAGGAAAAATAAGTATCAATATGCTTTTTACTCCAGTAAGTCTTACCACGATTGAACGTTTTTGGAATTTTATTTTTCCTAGCCATCACAAATATCCATGATTCGCTAACATTGAATTTTTCTATAATTTCAGCTGTAGTATAAAATTCTGTGATTGCTTGTTTCTCCTTAGGTGGCAACTTAAAATCTGCAGCTGCAGGATGATTAAACATATTGTTTATGTCATCTTTGCTTAAAAGAAATTTAGTTCCTATACGTGTTGCTTTTAGATCGCCTCGTTTAAGGTAACCATATATTGTTGGTCTTGTTACTCCAAGATAAATTGCAGTTTCTGTAATAGTCAGAAAAGGTTTGTCTTTAATCTTCTCAATAGGTTTTTCTGTAACAATTTTTTCAGTTAAATTATTATTGGCAATTATTGCTGCATCACGCTTACGTTTCTTATATAATGCGTTTCCACACTTATGGGAACAACAATTTGTCGTCGTTTTGTAGGCAATAAATTCTTTACCGCACCAGGCACAAATTCTTTTAATTTCAATTCTACTTTTCATTTTATTTCGCTTTATTTCACCCAATAATCTGTATAATCCCGTAAAATTCTGTAAAATGGCGTAAACTCACTCCACAATCTGTCCAGCGTAAAATGCCGGAATTTTGCTTCGTGGTACAAAAACGGTACAAAAAGATGATGTACAAAGCTTATAAATGACTAATATTGACAGTAGAGCAACAAAAAAGGCGCCCCGTAAAGAGCGCCATATTAATCGATTGTAATCAATTTAACTCATTGATAATCAGATGGTTACTTGCCGATGCAAAAATGTTCGAAAATATTCCCAAGTACCATATCGTTCGTAAC
>ERZ773264.1085-NODE-1085-length-34986-cov-25.187999_pt1 | contig 34986 bp, 25 predicted proteins | sample MGYA00511910_ERZ773264 | MGnify/ENA primary metagenome ERZ773264 (study PRJEB29015, sample SAMEA2737739) | human gut metagenome | biome: human gut; feature: human-associated habitat; material: faeces | place: China | collected 2012 ...
GGTTCTCTCCCTCCGGCCCTGCGGGGCCACCTCCCTCGCAGAGGGAGGCAAGGAGTATCACAAAAACGCGCAGTACCATTCCAAAACGGGCCCGCCAAACAGCATCGCGATCACGATGCCCGCACACAGAAACGGGCCGAAGGCGAAGTGGTCCTTCTTCCCTGCCTTTTTGGAGGCCAGCAGGTATATACCGTACATACCGCCAAAAACAATGCCGAAAAACATCGCCAGCAGCGTATTCTGCCAGCCCAGGAACAGCCCGGCGGCTGCCATCAGCTTGATGTCGCCGCCGCCGAACGCGCCGTCGATGACAAGGCAGAGCAGAAACATCGGCACACTGACGCAGAGCGCACCGATGATGTGCGGCAGCCAGTCGGCAGGGGAGAGCAGCACGCTCACCGCGCCGCAGACCGCCAGCGCCAGATTCAGCCGGTCCGGGATGGTCTGCGTCTCGGCATCAATGAGCGAAACGCTCAGCAAGATCCCGCAGACCGCCAGCGCCAGCAGCGCGGCCCAGCTCATGCCGAACAGACCGCCCGGCAGGGCGTAGGCAGCGCCGTACCGCCAAGTGCAGCCCAGCGCCAGCACGCCGCCCAAAAGCTCCACCAGCAGGTACCGCGCCGGAATGTGCGCACCGCAGTGGCGGCACCGCCCGCGCAAGAATAACCAGCTGAACACAGGCACTAAGTCCGGCGCACCCAGCGTGTGGCCGCACTGCGGGCATACGCTGCGGCCCTTCAGCGGGTCCATGCCCCGCGGCAGCCGCCACGCGACGACGTTCATAAAGCTGAACAGCGCCGCGCCCAGCAGAAAACGAATGAGTCCCAACAGAAGCTCAAGCAGCAGCATGGCCCACCCCCGCGCCGTATTGCAGCCGGTCCTCCGCGCGGAAAACGCGGTAACCGCCGTCGGCATCATAGATGGCGTACATGCCGTTCTCCTGATACAGGAGCCGCTGCACGGTGTAGCCGTTCGGGTCGATCTGCAAAAGCGTCACGGTGCCGGGCAGTGAGCCCAGCGTGCGGATTTCCTCAGCGATGCCGTCCGCAAAGCCGTCCGCGCTTGTCTGGTCGGCGAACGTCTGCCCGGCGGAGTAGCACTGGGCAGACACGGCACTGGCCGCCAGCCGCGCAGCCTTGACTTGAGCCAGGGCCTCCCGCGCACGGGCCTGATAGCGCAGCTCCGCCGCGCCGGTCACAATAGTATACAGGACAGCGCCCAGCGCCAGCAGTACGGCGAGCTTTTCCGCAAACGCAGCTTTGGCCCAGCGTTCCCCGGTATGGCGCAGCCATGCGCCCAGTCGTGCTGCCAGCATTGTTACACATCCTCTACCATATAATAACGCACTATTTAGTATAGCGTGCCGGGCCTGTATTTGCAAGAAATTTCGCGAAAAAAACTCTGTTTTTTGTTCAAAGCTAACGGAAATTATGGCGAAATCGTGCACAACTTGCCGCTGACCCACTATATTTGGTGTAAATTTGCTGAAATCTCGCGGAGTTTCTTGCGAAAACGTCACATTCCGAGTATAATGGCAATATATATAATCTGATATTGTGTCTAATTGTAACCTTTCACCGGAGAAACGACGGGAGCATCTATGGTGCAGTACAATAAAAATATAAGAAACAAAAAGAAAGGCTTTACGCTGGTGGAGCTGATGGTCGTTCTGGCTATCACGGCCATTCTGGCGGCGCTGGTCGGCGGCGGGCTGATCGCCTACACGCGGCTGGCCCGGTTTGAAAAGAACGAGGCCAACGCCCGCACGCTGTTCCAGACGGCGCAGATCTCCCTGACCCGGATGGAGACGGCGGGGGAGCTGGATGCGTTCCGCCGGCAGGCCATGGAGGAAGGCGACAGGGGCGACCACTTCCAGAACGACGTCACCGTGACCGACGCGGACGGCAAAACCCTTGTGAGCCGCACCAAGACCGAACTGAACCAGAACGTGGCCGCGCTCTACTATGATCGCGCGGGCGCTGCCGCGGGCAACCATAACGCGCTGGTGGAGCGGCTGCTGGGCGATTACATCTACGACGCCTCGCTGCTGAATGCCTCGATCTGCGTCGAGATCGACGTGCAGAGCGGGCAGGTCTACTCGGTCTTTTACGATACCAAATCCGATAAGCTCCGCTTCAATCAGGACGGTGCTACGAATATTTATGACCGCAGCTATGACCACCGCCGCAATGACAGCCTTGTCGGCTACTACTCTGCCGAGGACCGCGTCAACGTTGTGCAGCTGGTGCAGACGAAGCTGAAGGTCAAGAATCCCCGCCTGACGAACGGCGAGACGCTGACCCTGAGCTGGAGCGGCAACTCCAGCCTCGGCGATCTGGACACCTCCTACACGGCCACGGCCTACGATGCCAAGGATACCGGCAAGACGAAGCCGCTGTTTACCATCACGATCAAGCGCGACACCGCGGGTACGGCGGATGATAACAAGCAGGTCATCACCAAGATGCCTGTCACGATTTATACGTATAATGATGCGGGCCAGCAGACCGGCACCGAGGAGAAGAAACTCTACTTCCCGCTAAGCTACAACAAGGGCAGCTTTGTGCTGACGCTGGACGCCATGGCGGACGCGGCGCTGCTGCGCGCGTGTGAGAACGACGAGGTTGCCGCCACGAGCCTGTACAGCATCACCCGTCTGCTGAACGACCCGAAGGACATCTACATTGCCATGCGCGCCGAGCCGCGGGAGAACTACAGCGATACCTACACAGCCAGCAAAGAGGAAACGACGAACGAGGAAAACACCCTGCTGGCCAAGGGCGGCACGGCGGTCACGGCAGACCTGAAATATTTCCGCCATCTGTACAACCTGCGCTGGTCTGCCGATTGGAAGATTGCCGACGAGGGCACCTACACGCTGACCCCCCAGGCCAGCAACAGCACCGGCCTGAACTGGACGGGCGGCGGCGTCACGGTCTACTGCGCCGCGGGCGCATGGCCTCCTGTGGCCAAGGTGCCGTCCCTCAATGACCCTGTCGCATGGCCGACGATCCCGGAGCTGGGTGAAAAAATCGAACTTACGAGCAAAACAACGGTCCTTGCAACCAAGACGACCCGTGTGCCCATCCTCAATCTGCAATTGAGCAGCAAGTCCGTTGCAAAAACCGGCAGGGCAGGGAAGGACGAGCTGGCCGACCACTATGTCGGCCTTATCGGCGAGAACAAGGGCGAAATTTCTTACATCACACTGCGCGACCCGGACATTCAGGTCAACGTCAAGACCGAGACTGTCGACGCCGGTACGCTGCCGAAGGCAGACCAGCTCAAGCTGACCGCGACCAAATTCGTCACGGCGCTGGCGAAGGACGACGAGAACTGGCGCGATGTGCGTGCCGTCGGCGCACTCTGCGGCGTCAACACCGGCACGCTGGAAAACTGCGCCCTGACCCGCGGCACGAACTCCTCGACCAGTGCGCTGGTGGCCGCGGCGCTGGCGTTTGGCGACTCCACCACCGCGACAGAGCGAACAGCAGAATACAAGACCGTAAATAACAAAAAATATACCTATTATACAGACGAGCCGCGCGGCATTGGCGGTCTCGTCGGCGTTGCCATACCCAAAACAACGGATTCCGTCATGCAGGACCTGACCGTTGCGTCGGACGTGACGGTGGCGGGTCTGCTTGTGGACAAGAACACGAAAAACGTGGAAACGACCACAGCGCCAGACCAGCAGACCGAGAAGGCCCGCTACGCTGCCGCGGCAGCCGGGCCGGATGGCGAGAACTCCCTCTGGCGCAGCGTCGGCGTGGGCGGCGTGTTCGGCACGGTGGACGCCGCGAAGATGCAGACGACGGACAAGACGAACATCGTCAACAACGGCTTTGTGACCGGCAACGGCTTCACGGGCGGCATCGTCGGCAACCTGTTTACGACAGGCGCAAATACCAGCACGCCGAGCCTGACGGGCCTGAGGAACAACGGCACGGTCAGCGCGGGCGCCAACTATAAGGGCGATACCGCGGGCGATGCGCGCAGCCTGGTGCTGGGGCAGTTCTTCGGCGGCATTGCGGGCTACGGCAGGGGCGTGACCCTGAAAGGGTGCGAAAGCGTGACCCGCAGCGACCTGACCGAGACCCAGTTCAAGGAGCAGGTCAAGGCGGGCTTCGACGAAACCGGCACATTGACCGACGCCAGCCCCCTCAAGGGTGATTTCGTCGGCGGCCTTGTCGGCTACGGCAAGGATATTACGCTGGACAACTGCAAGACCGGCAAGGGCTACGTGCTCGGCAGCCGGTTTGTGGGCGGTCTGGCCGGTGGCTTTACCGGCAGCGGCGTACAACAGAACGATACGAACAGCAGTGACGTCTTTGGCAGCCGCTACGTCGGCGGCATCGTGTCGGTCAACGGCAGCAACAGCCAAATCAGCGGCATGACCAATACGGGTCTGGTCGCGGCCTTTGGAAAGAACGCGGCCTACGTCGGCGGCATCGTCGGCGTCAATGATGCCGACTGGGGCGGCAGTCAAGACCCGAATGCCAAAGCCACCGTGCAGAACTGCGCCAACCGTATGTCCGGCGACAACGCCACCGACACCCGCCGCATCAACCTGCTAAGGGATCTGAGCGGCTGCGCCGACTACGTCGGCGGCATCGCGGGCAGCAACGGCAAAAACGGCGTTGTGACGTGGGATAAGAACGGCACCTCGACGCTGGGTGCTATCCTGTACGGCAACAACTACGTGGGCGGCGTGGCCGGTTATAACGATGAAAATGCGACAATCTCCAACTCCTCCGGTCAGAACCTGACCATCAGCGGCCAGATCGTGGCGGCGGGCAAGGCTGTCGGCGGCATGATCGGCCTGAACTGCGCCTCCACGCTGCCCTCCGCCACTGTGAAGGTCAGCCGCGTGGCAGGTCAGCAGCTTGTCGGCGGCGTCATCGGCGCCAACCTGCCGGTGGGCGGCTTCACTGTGACGGGCGGCGCGTTTAACACAGATGTGGCCTCGGGCCGCGTCGAGGCCAACGCCGTCGCGGGCGGCATCATCGGCTACAACCGTCTGTTGGCGGCCAAGCCCGCAAACGTTACGCTGACGGCGCTGCTGCCGACGATTGACAAGAGCACCGGCGTGCTGACCGACAGCACCGACGTGAAAACGGCGGACGGCACAATCATCCTGACCGGTTTCCAGAACATGCTCAACCTGCAGGCCGACATCTACGTCGGCGGCATCGTCGGCGCAAACGACGCCAATACGAAGCTGACGATTCAAAATGCAGCCAACGGCGCAACGCAGAACGCCTTGTCCGTCGGCGGCCTGAACCCGTCCAACAACGGCGCGTTTAAAGGCGGCGTTTTGTTGAGCAAACTGGCCGATGGCCGCTATGACTTTGGCACCGCGCGCGGCGCACTGGCGGGCGGTATCATCGGCTATGCCACACCCAACACAACGTTGGAAAACTGCATAAACTACGGCACAGTGGCTCACAAGTGCGCCGCGGGCGGCTTTGCGGGCTGGAACGAGGGCACGATCACCGGCGGCAGCATGGCGGCGTCCCTCGGCAACCGTGAAGCCGGGTATACCTATCTGGGCGGCGTTGCGGGCGTCAACGGCGGTCGTATTCAGTCTGCCTCCCCGGCTAAAGACTGCGCCGTGCGCGGCGACAGCTGTGTCGGCGGCATTGCGGGCGTCAACCTGGGCGGTGACGCCAAGGCAAGCAAGGGCCTCATCATCTGCACAGAGAACAGCAGCACTGGCACGGTAGAGGCCAACCGGTATGCGGGCGGCGTGGCTGGTGCCAACGTCGGCAGCATTTCGCTGTCCGGCAAGCTGCAAAGCAGTGTCACCGCTACCGGCTATGCGGGCGGCGTGGCCGGTATCAATACGGATAAGGGCAGCATTTACGGCGATGAAAACACCACCGGCACGGTCTGGGGCAGCGTCACTGCCGCCAACTACGCGGGCGGCGTGGCCGGTACGAACAGCGCCGAAATCACCCGTGTGGATAACTACGCCTCGGTGCGCGCCAACACAAAATATGCGGGCGGTATTGCGGGCGTGAACTACGCGGGCGGCAAAATCAGCGCCTGCGTCCATGCCCAGAATCAGGTCTACGCCACCAACGGCGAGGCGGGCGGCATCGCGGGCAATAATAATAAAGACGCGCTGATTGAGAATGTGCAGGTCCGCGCCGACGTCACCGCGGCCAACGGCACGGCGGGCGGCGTCACGGCCACGAACTTCGGCATCATCGGCCAAGGCAGCGGGCTGGAAAGCAGCAGCAGTGTAAGCGGCTGCACGATCACCGGCACGTCGGAGAGCATCGGCGCTGTTGCAGCGTACAACGGCAAGGACGCGACCATCCGCAACGTCAGGCTGGCGAAAAACGCCAACGTGCGGTTCAGCACCCCGGCGGTCACCATCGGCGGCCTTGCGGGCATGAACGAGGGCATCGTCACCGGCTGTCAGGTCGAAAACGGTGCGCTGGCGCTGAACAACGGTCTGCGCGCGGGCACCAACACCGTCACGCTGGGCGGCGCTGTGGGCCGCACCACGGCGGACGGCAAGGTCAGCAGCACCGAAGTTCTGCTGGACCTTACACAAAATCTTGATAAATATACAAATTTGGGCGGCGTCGCAGGCCAGAACAACGGTACCCTGGAGCAGTGTACCTATTCCGGCACGATGGGCGGCGAGGCAGACCGGGACGGCCTTGTCTCCGACGGTGCACGCAGCACCGGCAGCACGGTGGGCGGCATTGCCGGTCTGAACAATAGCAAAATCACCGGCTGTGAGGTCAAATACATCAAACTGCAGGTCAGCGGTATCAGCAACATCACCACGACCCAGACCGCAGACGAAAAGCTCGCCAGTGCCAGCCATGTGGGCGGCATTGCGGGCCGCAACAATGCCGAAATCGCCAACAGCTATGTCGCCACCGAGCGCAGCAACAGCGAGGGCAGCATCATCACGGCGCGTTACGGCTTTGTGGGCGGCGTTGCAGGCTCCAACAACGGCACTATCAAGGGCAGCGGCAGCAAAAAAGCGCTGGTCAGCGACGACACAACAAAACTCGCCCTTGTTGCACAGGTTGAAAATTGGCTGGGTGCGGCAGATGCCAATGCCGGCATCAACAGCATGGCGGCAGAGCTGACCACAGGCAAGACCTACGCGGGCCTCAAGGGCGTTGACACTGTGACGGACAAGGGCTACACGAACGTTTACAGCGACACAGGTCTTGCCGCCAATGATCTGCTTGTCGCCCTGCGCGGCAGCAACAACAGCGAGACCGTCCGTGCCGCCGGTTATCTGGGCGGTCTGGCAGGCTTTAACTCTCTCCGCGGTACAATCGACACTTCCGCCACCGGCCAGTGGTTTGTCTATTCTGACAATGCGACAACGGCATCCACCGTCGGCGGTATTGTCGGCCAGAACGAATCCAACGTCACAGACAAAAGCGTGCTGGACACTGTGGTAAACTGTGCCGCCGTGCGCCGGTTTACGCGCGTGAAGAACGAGGATGATACAGACGATGACAATATTTACAAGGTCGGCAGCCGTGTGGTTGTCCATGTGGGCGGTGTCATTGGCCAGCAGCAGAACCGCAGCGATGACCGGTGGTCTGTCAGCAAGGTAGTCAACTGCGGCAGTGTATTCAACAGCCGCTCGGCCAATGTGGGCGGTGTGATCGCCTATTGGCTGGACTACGGCGGAACCGTGCAGAAATGCTTCAATTTTGGCAAAATCACAACAAACACGAACGACAAAAACAGCGGTTACGGTGCAGTCGGCGGTATTGTCGGCTTTATTGACCAGCCTATTTCCGGCGGCACCACAAATGTGCTTTCCTGCCGTAACTACGGTCAGATTTGGTATGATTCAAACGGCGCAAATGACTGTGCGGGCATTATCGGCAAAATCGAGATGAAGAAGGTCACCGATATTATGACGCTGAACATCATCGACTGCGTCAATAGCGGTGCAATCAAGGCAGCGTCGCAGGCAGTCGGCATTCTGGCATGGATCGGCCCGTACGACAAGGGGAATATTGATTATGTTACAGTAAATATTGACCGCTGCCGAAACCTTAATACAGACTTTACGTGTAGCAGAAAAATCGGCATTGTTGGCAGCCGCGGTAATGGCTCTGGGTCGAATAAAGCAACCAATGTCACAAACTGCTTTGCCACGGTTGGTACAGATTGGTTCCCGATTGCCTATTTGCGCCTGAGTGGCGAGAATGTCACCGGCCACGGCAACTATTATATTGAAGATTCCGAAAGTGCAGGCAAGAGCTTCTTTAAGAAAGATTCCCGTAAACTGACCACAGAAAAACCGAATAGTACAACAGGTAACTGGGAGAAAGCGGATGAGCAAGGAAGTGACAAGGCCTACAACGAGACAGATTGGAACTCGTCCTCGGGAAAAGTAAAAGCACACCGTCTGTACATAGGCTATAACGTCGATGACAAAACCTATCCTTATATTGCGTTCCTGCCCACTTTGGCAGAGGGTGGGAACGGCGCAGCGTACAGTCTGTGGTGGATTAGCGGTAGTACACCTGCGGGCCCGCCTGCCGAACCAAACTCTGCCTATATCAAGACCGACGGTAACAAAACCTACATTTACGATGATACCGGCGCGGGCAATGATACCAATCCCGGCAACCAGAGAGCGACTGTGATGCTGCAATTCGGCGAAGCCGCGAACAGCAAGGTCAAAAAAGACGTTGATATTACCGACATCACGGACGAGGTCATCCAGAACTACTATAAGTACGTGCTGGACAGCACCAAGCCCGCCAAGCCGGGAGAAATCCACGTCAAGGCCAGCCAGGTGCAGGACGCGGACAACAACGTCTATGGCCGTTATGAAGTGACGTGGGACGAGCCGAACGACAAGAACGCCAGCCCCGCCGCTTACTACCGTGTTGAAATTCTGCCCTGCGACGATGCGGGTACTGTCGCACCGGATGCAGATCCCTATCTCAAAGCGGACGTCTACCAGCGCAGCTATACCTTTGTGGCAGATAAAGCGTGGACGGGTAACTTCGTCGTGCGTGTAACGCCCTACAACACCAACAACGACCCGACGCAGCCCGACCACCCCAAAATCAGTGACGTGCAGACCTTTATGCACGCCCTGCCGACACCGGAGATTGAGTTCCGGCTGGTCAAACGCAAGAACGGCGGCTTTGACTGGAATCAGTGCCAGACGCCGGATGAAAAACGGAGAGAATTCAAGTATGAGGTTGTCGCGGTGCTGAAAAACTACACCGAATACCCGACAGACGAGGCTTGGACCGTCAAGCTGACCGATGGAAAGCATACTTATTATTTCAGCAGACAGAATGGCAAGCAGTACATCCGTCTGGCCAATAATTTGGAACGCACTTTGACGCTTACGGCGTTGGCAACCCCGGACAACAGCAGCAGTACAAAGTATCTGCGCTCGGCCCAGTACAAGTCAGAGACCTATCTCCCGTCCCAGTGGCGTGACCACAACGGTGAAAAAGGCCAGGACGAGGACGGTCTGCCGCTGGGCACGCTGGAAAAGGACGGCAGCACGGAGTATGTGACCTACACCGGCCAGACAGCGGAGAGCTTTGAAGCAACCGTGAAGTTCAGCTTTACCCCGAGAGTCAAGAACGGCAGCGAGCACGGCAGCCCGACCTACCGCGTCATGCTGCTGGCAAAATATCTGGGCAATGACGAAGTCAACGGCGTATCTTTGAACGGCCAGTACATCACGCTGGCCGCGCGGGAGGGCATTGTGACAGGGTCTCCCGTCACCTTCAACCTGAACAGCCTGCCGTCGGATGCTATGACGAACTACACCGACTTCCTCGTTGTCGCGGTGCCCGTCACCAGCGGCAAGGGCGATATGAAGTATCGCTGGGATGCCAAGGCGGAGGAAGTGTCCGCAGCCATCGCCAGCCATGCGAACGAGACAAACGACACCGACAAAGAAATCTGGTGGAAGAACGGCTATGAGATCGTCCGCACGGGCGAGCACAGCTATACCTATGCCCATCTGACGCCGCTCTGCTTCTCCGACGTGAACCGCACCGATGGCACCGATGACCAGGGTTGGGCTATACAGGCCACGGTAACGACCCCGCAGATCATCTTCAAGCAGCTGAACCTGAATGTTCTGAAAGCCCCGACGCTGGACAAAAACACCGAAGGAAAAGTTGACGAGAAAACCAACGAGTTGACCTATACGTTCAACTGGACGCAAGAGGACATAGGCACGGAAACGCCGACCTACAGCATCAAGCTCTACGGCTTGTTGACGGATGAAAACGGCAATGTGACCGGTCAGGAGCAAATTGCGCTGAAGGACGGCGTCACCCTGACGCCGAAACAAAATGGCAACAGCTTTACCCTGCCTGTCAACGTGGATACCATGCTGGCCAACGGCAGCGACAGCTGGCGCTATGACAAGGTCCGGCTCGAGGTCACCCGTGTGGCGGCAGCCGGCACCGATGAAATCGGCGCGTCCGCTGTGGCGGATTACAGCGTTAAGCAGCGCCTGCCCGGCATCAGCGCGCCGAGCTCCATCACCCGCGTCAACGGCGAGACCGACAACGCGGATGCCCTGCTCTACACGGTCAGCTGGTCGCCGTCCGACGACGCGCGCATTGGCCACTATGACCTGTGCGTCGTCGATGACGGCGGCAATACTGTGCTGACGCTGCGCACCACGGGCAACGTCGGCAGCCTGACGCTGGATCTGGAGCAGTATCAGGACGCCGAGATGCGCTTCCGCGTCATTGCCCGCCGCAAGGCTGATAACAATACCTGCTTTGACGGCCCGGACGGCGCGTTGAGCCAGCCCGAGACCATCGTCCGCCGCGCCGCTGCACCCACGGTTACGGCCAGCAGCTTTGCGCCCGACAGCCCGAATCAGGAGACGTTCCTGAACGACCTCAAGCTCAACATGACGCTGAACGCAGCCGCAGAGGGCAATGTCTACTTTACCGGCTATATCTTCAGCAACGAGAACAATTACAATACAATTGCCGATTTGGCCAGGACATGGCAGAATACCCCCACCGGGCAGGCCAAGTACGAGGCCCAGCAGGAGTTGACCAAAAAACTGGACGAGATGCTGAACAGCGGCGACGCCGAGCTGGTCATCCCGAAGGACAGCCGCACGGTGGGCGGGAGCGCCAGCGCCAACGACACCACCGCCAGCTATACCTTTGTGCCCGACGGCAACGGCTTTACGCTGACGCCCGACCATGCAAAACAATACCTGCTGCCCGCGGTGCGCGTTATGCCCACCGACGGCAGGACAGCGTCGAACTGGTTCTACTTCCTGCAGGATGCCGCAAAGGCGCAGCTGCCGGCCATCACGCTGGACGCCCCCGTGGACGCTGCCGAACCGGAACGCGCACTTGGCAATGCCGTTTACAAGCAGGAAGTCAACCTGTACAACGACCCCGAGTGTAAGAGCAATCGCGGTACGGCCCCGCTGGAGCTGCGCCGCTTTACGGTGGAGTGGACCGCGGTGAACAAGTACACCCAGGCCGACGGCACGGTGCGCAACCTGACCGACAGCTATACCTTTACCGTCACGCCGCTGGACAAGGACAAGGACAAAAAGCTCTACAGCATTACGGTGACGACCTACGACAGGGACGAGACGGACGAAGACGGCACCACGCATAAGCGCGGGGAAATCAAAACCGTTACCAAGACCTATAACGACATAACGACGCCGCTTGACAAGCAGACCGACGAGACCCGCATCTGGTACGACCTGAGCGTTGAGCCTGTCTACGACAAAGATAACAACCTGACCGGCTGGGAATCGCAACCCTATAACGTCACCGGCACGGTGGAAAAGGACGGCGGTACGCTGTACTACAAGGCACAGACGGTTCCCATGCTGGAGCTGGTGCAGGAGGACGGTGCCGAGCCTGTTTACCGCATCACCCTGCCCGAGCTGCAGGAAAAGGTGCAGGACGATTCGCTCGAGCTGCAAAAGTTCACCGCAAGTGTGACGCTGCAGACGCTGGCGCACTCGGATGACAACGGTAAGACCGTTGCGTCCGATTCGGTCAAGGTCCCCGTCAACGAGACGAACACCGCCGATGCGGCGGAGGATGCCCAGAGTATGGACTCCGCGGAGAGCGTCGCGCCCGCCGAGACTGCAGAAAGCACGGCGGCGGAAAGCGCCCCCGCAAGCGTGCCCCCGGTCCTGATGCGGGCCCGTGCGGCACTGCCCGTGACAACCCCGGAGACCGCCGCTGCCCCGGATGAGACGGACGCGACGGAAACCGCGCCCCCGAAACAGACGGAAACAAGCGACGCATCGTAATTTTATTTCAGGAAAGAAGGTGGCATTATGCACCGCAGGGCACGCAGCATTCTGCGCGGGGAGCAGGGACTTTCGATGATACTGGTCCTCTGCATCGGCGCGCTGTTTGTGGCGCTGTCGGCAGCGCTGGTCTATGCGGCCTCCGTGCTGACGGCCAATGCCAACCGCCAGCTGCTGGAACAGGAAGCCTACCAGCTGGCAACCAGCTTTTCCGACGTGCTGGAAGGGGAGCTGAACAATAAGGACAGCGACTTTGCCAAGTTCGTCAATGAGCAGTTCATGTTCTCCCAAAGCTACGGCAAGGACATCTATGACTTGGAATCCCAGCCCAAGGAGTTCGCCTGGAAACCGAACGGCAGCCAGCCTGATGGCGGGGCCGAGGCCATCACGGTAACACTGCGCCGCCGCCCGGGCGACGGTGCCGACAAGCTGAACCAAACGGCGAATAGTACCAGTGTCACAGACCTGCTCAATCTGCTCAACACACTGGAGGGCGAAAACCGCAAGGGCATGGAGATCGTCGATTTACAGCTGGACATTACGGTGACAGTCACGAAAAACGGCGAGAGCTTTGCCTTTACGCGGACCTATGACCGCACAGTGAAGTACGACAGCGACGGCAGCCAGGCAAAAAACAATACATTCCCCAAGGTGTATTACACAATAAAAGACAGTACAACAAAGTATTACCGTATTAGCGACCTGACGTTCTACGCCCCCGGCAGTGGTGACCTGACCATTACTGGCGGCAACATTGACAGCAACCGCCTGACGTTCCATTGCGACACCAGCCAGCAGCCCGATTCCATCACCTACACCCGCGGTGCCAAACAGAGCACCGGCACAACACAGGAGTGACCCGCTATGAAACATACTTTACAAAGTCAGCGCGGCGAGACCATTGTGGAAGTGCTTGTGTCGTTCCTGCTGCTGATGATTTTTACGTCGATGTTCGTCGTTTCGCTGCGGTACGCCCGCGCCATGTCCCAAAAGGCCGAAACGCTGCGGGAGACAGCCTATGCCTTCTGCGCCGGGCTGTACCCGGCCAATAACGCGCCCCCCAGCTGGGTGAATGAGCGGGAAGGGCTGGAGTTCTCCTTTGGCGATTACGGTGAATTTACGGTGAAAGGCGTCGAGCTGGACAGCGTGGAGACAAGCGCGGAAGTTACGGAAAACGGCCAAAAAACGACGGAACAGCACAAGTTTTACCGCTACAGCAAGAGCACGGCAGAAGGGACGACCAACCCATGAAGCAGCGTTTGAAAAACCAGAACGGCACAACGCTGGTGGAGCTGATCGTCTGCATGGTGCTGCTGGCGATCTTTACGCTGGCGGCGGTCACGCTGATACAGCCCAGCGCACAGGCGTACATGGACATCCAGCAGCAGACGCGCGCGCAAAATCTGGCCGATGCGCTCATTGAGACGATCCGCGGCGAGGTGCTCGAGGCGAACGGCTATATCCGCTTCACCGACGGCGCGACGGACCCTAATAATTTGGACAGCGTTTTTTTGTCCAAGGGTAACGACTACAGCAAGGGCACGGCATTGGAATTCAGCGTCTACCCCAACCACATTGAGCTGATCGACAAGGACTGTGTGCCGCCGCTGACAAAGACAGACGGCACAGCGCTGCTGACACCGGAACAGGCCAATGCGCTGAATGGCTACCTGCACATGCGCTTTTACCGCGATGAACTGAATGACGCCTGGCACTACGGCAACCCGCAGCACACAAAAAAGGACAAGGCCGAGGAAAGTACCGTGACGACGGTCAAACTGCCCTACGTTGCCTACGGCTACACAACGGCCTATCCCCGGGATGCCTATATGGGGCTGTTCATCAGCGAACTGCATTTCTACGCCCGCAGCTGGACGCAGGACGGCGACGAAACCAAGACCCCGCGCATTACGGCTATGACGGTGGTGCTGACTGTGGCCAAGCGGGACGCCGACAACCAGATCGTGCCGCTGTGCACCCAAAAAGCCATTGTGCAGCTGCCCGGTGAGCCGGTCATCCTGTATAAACCCGGCACCTGGGACGGCAAGGCATCGTCGGAGTCGTGAGCGGTGCCCTCCGGGTTGATTTTTGAAAAGTTTATTACAATCCCGGCGGAGGTACTGGACAAATTCAAATGGATTCGTTATACTTTAAAACATGAATACCTGTGTGCCGGACAAAATGCAGGAACGTCATGGGCATCAGAGCAGAGAGGATGACTAGGATGGCAACAATTGAAATCAAAATGCTGGGCGGCTTTGAGATCCGTGTGAACGGCAAGCCCGTGCTGGCACAGCTGGCGCAGTCCCGCAAGGCAACGGCGCTGGTGCAGTATCTCGTTTTGCGGCGCGGGGAGCGCGTCTCCCACAAGGTACTGACCGATACCCTGTGGGCAGGGGAGCGGTCCACCAACCCGGACATGGCCCTGCGCGCCATCTTGCATCGCTTCCGCCTTATGATCGACGCGGAGGGTCTGGATGAGATGAAGGACTGCATCGTGACCAGCCGCGGCTACTACCAGTGGAACCCCCATCTGGACTGCAGCGTGGATGTGTTTGAGGTCAACGACCTCTCGGAGCTGGCCCGCAAGGAGAGCGACGCCGAGAAGCGCAGCCGCATTTATGAACAGATCGTCAACCTGTATGACGGGCGGCTGCTGCCGCAGTCTGCGTCCGAGCCGTGGGTCGAAAGCGTCAGCGTGCGTCTGCACGGGCAGTACCGCACAGCCATTTTAAACCTGCTGGAGCTCTGCAAAAAATGGGGCGAGAGCACCCGCATCGTTACGCTGTGTACCCGCGCGCTGGAGCTGGACCCCTACGAGGAGCGCCTTTATCTGGAAAAGATCGTCGCGCTGGAGACGCTGGGCCGCCACGAGGAGGCGGAGGATCTGGCACGCCGCGGCAGCGCCATGGGCTGCCTGCATCATGCCATTGAGCCGGGCCGCGCAGGCTCTGCCTACCGCCAGATGCGCCAGGCAGACCGCAATATGGAGAGCGAGGTCTCCAAGCTGATCTCTGCCCTGCCGGATACCGAGAACACGGGGGCCTGTATCTGCGACTTTGAGACGTTCAAGGAAATTTACCGCGTACAGCGCGGCGTGCAGGTCCGCTACGGTCTGCAGGTATTCCTGGCGATCCTGACCGTGGCTCCCAGCCAGAACACCGATGCTGCCGAGACCGCTCTGATGGTGGAGCAGCTGGGCGATCTGATCCGCACGAATCTGCGCCAGTGCGATGTGGCCGCCCGCTACACCGATATGCAGTATGTTGTTATGCTGAGCGGCAGCACCGTCGAGAGCGGCACTGGCCCGCTGGAGCGCATCAAGGCCGCGTTCTACCGCATCCCTGCCCATGGCCGCTACCTGTTGAGCTATAGCCTCTATGTTCCCGAGGCCAAGGCCGACAGCGGGCGCGCCCGCCGCCGCAAAAAGACGGCGAAGAAGGAAAAATAAGTGAGCCGTTAAGCCGTACAGTGAAAGCTGTGCGGCTTTTTCATTACCCTGGCCCCCTCTGCGAGGGGGCTCCGCCCGCAGGCGGTGGGGGAGAGAACCTTGCGACAAACCGAAATATTTCGGTTTGTGGCAAGGTTCTCTCCCTCCGGCCCTGCGGGGCCACCTCCCTCGCAGAGGGAGGCAAGGGTCTGTTTTTTACACTTTCCACAATCTTTTGCCTAAAAATTTTTACAAAAAATCCGAAAAAACTGTTTAAATTTCCACAACAATGTGGTAAAGTAGTATCAAACAGGCGGGAGTGTTCAAAAATCACTGCGCCGCAATGAAATTCTACGCCGCAGGGCTGCCGGAAGCAGCCCCGGCGCGAAAAGAGGTTTGACGATCCATGGGCTACGCAAGCAAAGACATCCGCAACATTCTGGTGGCCGGCCACGCCGGCTGCGGCAAAACGACGCTGACCGAGGCACTGCTGTACATGAGCGGCGCTTCCGAGCGTATGGGCCGTGTCGAGGACGGCACCACCGCCAGCGACTTTGACCCCGAGGAGATCCGCCGCAAGGCATCGCTCAACTCGAGCGTTGTCCCCGTCGAGTACGAGGGCATCAAGTACAACCTGATCGACGCACCGGGTCTGTTTGATTTTGAGACCGGCGCTGCCGAAGGCATCATGGCCGCCGAGAGCGTGCTGATCTGTGTGTCCGGGCGTTCCGGCGTGACCGTCGGTGCCGAGAAGGCGTACCAGCTGGCGCTGAAAAACAACAAGGCGCGGATGATCTTTGTCACCAAGGCTGATTTGGAAAACGCCGACTACTTTAAGATCCTGGAGCAGATGAAAATTAAATTCGGCCCCAGTGTCTGCCCCTGCGTCGTGCCCGTCCGTCTGGACGACGGCACCGTCGCCTACATCAACCTGTTCAGCCAGAAGGCCTTCAAATACGAAGGCGGCAAGCAGGTCCAGATCGACCTGCCCGACATCGGCCACCGCTTTGAGGGCCTGATCCAGGCCATGAGCGAGGCCATCGCCGAGACCGACGAGGCTTTGATGGAGAAGTTCTTCGAGGGTGAGGCTTTCACCACAGAGGAGATCGTCCAGGGCATGGCCTCCGGCGTGCGCAGCGGCCAGATCACGCCCGTGTTCTGCGGCTCTGCCGTCAACGCGCAGGCGCTGGATATGCTGCTCTACAACATGAACGTGCTGCTGCCCGGCGCGGACACCGCGTCCGCCGTGGGCGAGTCTGGCGGCGAGCCGGTGGAGATCACCGCCGACCCCGCTGCCCCGCTGTGCGCCTACGTCTTTAAGACTGTGGCCGACCCGTTTGTCGGCAAGCTGAGCTTTATTAAGGTGCTGTCCGGCAGGCTGACCGCGACGAGCAACGCCGTCAACGCCCGCACCGGCCAGCCGGAGCGCCTGGGCAAGACGCTGACCGTCTGCGGCAAAAAGCAGACCGACACGCCCGAAATCGCCGCCGGTGACATCGGCGCAGTCGCCAAGCTGGCCACCGCCAAGACCGGCGATACCCTGTGTGACCCCGCCCGCGTTGTGGCGCTGCCCGCACCTGTGTACCCCATCAGCAGCTATCGCATGGCCGTCAAGGTCGCCAAGAAGGGCGACGAGGGTAAGGTCGGCAGTGCGCTGGCCCGCCTGATCGAGGAGGACCCCGCCATCCGGTTCGTGGTCGACCCCGAGACGAAGCAGCAGATCATCAGTGGTCTGGGCACCCAGCATCTGGAGGTCGCGCTGGCCAAGCTGAAGAATAAGTTCGGCGTCGAGATCACGCTCGAGAATCCGCGCGTGCCGTACCGTGAGTCCATCCGCAAGAGCTGCAAGGCGCAGGGCCGCCACAAGAAGCAGACCGGTGGCCACGGCCAGTTCGGCGACGTGTGGATCCAGTTCGAGCCCATCGAGGGCGAGGGCATCGAGTTTGCCGAGAACGTGTTCGGCGGCAGCGTGCCGAAGAACTTCTTCCCGGCAGTCGAGAAGGGCGTCCGTCAGGCCGCCGAGCACGGCGTGTTGGCCGGTTACCCGATGGTCGGCATGAAGGCCACGCTGCTGGACGGCAGCTACCACCCTGTTGATTCCAGCGAAATGGCGTTCATTATGGCCGCCAAACTCGCGTATAAGGCCGCCATCCCCGAGGCCGGCCCCGTCCTGCTTGAACCCATCGGCGCATTGAAAGCCCACGTCCCCGCCGACAACACCGGCGATATTATGGGCGAGGTCACGAAGCGCCGCGGCCGTGTGCTGGGCATGAACCCCGATGACGACGGCCTGCAGGTCGTCGAGGCCGAGGTCCCCGTGGCCGAGATGCAGGACTTCACCACCTTCCTGCGCCAGCTGACCCAGGGCCGCGGCTACTTCACCTTCGAGTTCGTCCGGTATGAGACCCTGCCGCAGATGCTCGAGAACAAGGTCATCGAGCAGGCAAAGGCATTGGGCAACTTTGCGGATGAGGATTAAACGAGAGATGTTCTTTCTTTGCAAAGAAAGAACCAAAGAAATTCTGAACAAGTAAAATAAAAGCACCTGCTGACCGGTATGCGTGTGACCGGTCAGCAGGTGCTTTTTGGTTGAGACATTGAAAGCTTCTTTGCTTACTTTCTTCTCGAAGAAAGTAAGAGAAAAGGGAGTCTGCGGAAAGGTGCCAAAGCCCCTCAGGCCTCGCAGGCTCGGCCAGTCCTTCGGACCCGAACCCCTCTGTCGCTTCGCGACATCTCCCCGCGCAGCGGGGAGTCACCCCGCAATGCGAGGAGCCTTTTTTGCGGGCTCCGCCCGAGAAAAGCCTCCCCTCACAGGGGAGGTGGCCGAGCGCAGCGATGGCCGGAGGGGCTTCTTGCCGTTAACCGCTAGCACCGGCCTTCCGGGAAGCGGCGGGCCGGGCATGCCCGGCCCCTACAGCGCAGCAAAATGAAAGGCAAGGCCCCCATCACGTGATCTTCAACGCCCGCTGCACGCGGTACACAATGTACTTGAACAGCCCGGCGATCAGACTGAACTCCACCCAGACATAATTGGGCAGGTTCCGCCACTTGAATTTCGGTTTGTTTATCTTCGGCAGCGCCGCCCACGCCTCGCGGAAGCCCTTCGCGTAATCCCCGCCGAAGCCGCGCAGCCGGAACATAAGCACTTTGAGCAGATACCCCAGCAGCATCGGGATAAAATTCAAAACCAACATCAAAATCGGCTGGTTCTTGTAGGGCAGCAGAATGCTGTTGCGCCCGCTCTGGATGCTCTTAAACGGGTTGTAGCGCACAGCGCCGGTGGTCGCGCCGCAGATGTGGCGGCAGCGGGCCGTGGGGCAGTAGACGTTCCTGTAGCCGAAATTGTTCGCACGCCAGCTCAAGTCGACGTCCTCGTAATACGCGAAAAACAGCTCGTCAAACACGCCGATCTCGTCCAGAATCGACTTGCGGTAGAGCGCCGCGCCGCCGCACGCGCTGAACACACGGCAGGGCTTTGTATAGCGGCTGGCCTTTAAGCCGTCGCCGCGCTTGCAGGCAAAACCCAGGATCGTCACGTAGTCGCCCGCGTCGTCGGCCAGCTCCGGCTCATAGTAGCGCAGCATCAGGCTGCTGACCGCAAAAATTTTCGGGTCGGCGTCGGCGGTTTTGATCAGCTCCGCCAGCCAATCCGGCTCCGCAAAGGCGTCGTTGTTGAACAGCGCCATGTATTCGCCTTTGGCAATCGCAATGCCCTGGTTTACCGCATGGGAAAAGCCGGTGTTCCCGGCGTTCTCAATTAAAGTGTAGCGGTCCCGTCCGCAGTAGCTGCGGGCGATGTCCAGGCTCTCGTCGGTGGAGCCGTTGTCAATGACGATCAGCTCAAAATCCTGCTCGGTCTGCGCCCAGACGGACTCGATGGAGTCCCGCAGCCAGCCCGCGCCGTTCAGGTTCGGGATGATGACAGATGCTTTCATGGCGCCTCCTCAACGGTAATAGTAGTAGGCCAGCTGGCTGTGCATCGCGGCGGTAAACACCATCGCGGCCACAGCAACAAACAGGATGACCAGCCCCGCCACGACCAGCGCACGGATCAGGTATGCCCGGGCCAGCCGCCTGCGGGCCGGGTCCTGCGTGCCGCCAAAGCTCCACACCACCGCCAGCACGAACCCGGCGATGGGGATGGCGAACAGCAGCATGGCCGCCGTCGTTGCGCCCTGGCTCATGGCGTCGATGCGGTCCTCCTCCAGATCCTGCTCGTACAGCGGCTCGCCGGTCTCAACGGTACCCTCCGGGGACTGACGCATGGACTCCAACAGAGCCTCGCCCATCGGGATATGCGGCAGCGGTGCGCCGCACTTGGGGCACCGCTCGTCGTACGGGGCAGTCAGCAGACCGCAGTTTTTGCAAAAATGTGCCATAAAAACCTCGCTTATTCGTCGAATGCCAGACCGCGGTCCAGCTGGGTGTTCAGGATGATCTGGGTGTTGGTGGAGCCCATCTTCTGCATCTTGGTCAGCAGGTGCTCCAGCGCGTCAATGTCGGTGCAGCTTACCTTAATTATAAAGTTGTAGCTGCCTGTCACGCGGAAGCACTGCAAGACCTGCGGCTCCTGCTCGATCATGGTCAGAAAGCTCGCGCGGGTCGCTGCGTCCACCAGCACCGAGATCAGCGCTTCGACCCGCGCGGGCGCGTCTGGGTGGCGCAGCACGACAGTGTACCCGCCGATGACGCCCTCCTGCTCCAGGCGGTGGATGCGGCTGGATACGGCGGGACTGGTCAGGCTGACCCGCTGGGCGATGTCCTTAACGGGCATACGCGCATTTTCCGCCAGCAGTTGTAGGATTTTGTGGTCCAAATCGTCCATGGATTGACTCCTTGTCGTTGTTTTGTGTAATGCGCACAAAAAAATAAAGTGAAGTATACAATCACTGTTATCTTTAACAAAATTGGAAAAGTATGCTTTTTTGTGCGCTTGCTAAATAAAATTAAGTAGGAATGACTTTATTATAATCTTTTGAAAACCAAAATGCAAGTCTGACATTTGACATTTTAAGAAAACTTGCTATAATAATATTTGTAATCAATCAAGACATTCACTGACCTTTATATACTTTCCCACCCCTCTATGCACAGAGCCCCGCAGGTACCCCCTGCGGGGTTTTGTGTTTGTGTTGGCAGGACACAACGCGGGAAAGTGTGCAAGAATTGGGGGCTTTTTGCCTTTCCCCGCGGGGGAAGGTGGCCCGCAGGGCCAGATGAGGGGCGTGTGCACGGCAGCAGCCTGTAAACGGGCAGCATCTGCAAGGTCGACCCTCATCAGTCAGTGGTCGGGGCCACTGACAGCTTCCCCCTCCGGGGGGAAGCCATGCGCGCGAAAGGCTGCATTTTTACATTTTAAACCCCGCCCCGTTTGACGGCGCCCGGACTGTCGTGGTATAATATAAATTCCGACACATAACGTGCATTTTTAACGGAGGAATCAATATGCTCATCCCTGTGCTGCTTTTTATTGTCGGTCTGTTGTTCCTGATCAAGGGCGGCGACTGGTTTGTTGACGGCGCGTCCGCACTGGCCCGCCGCTTCCACCTGCCGGAGCTGCTCATCGGCGCGACGGTGGTCTCCATCGGCACGACGCTGCCGGAGGTCATGGTCTCCACGATGTCCGCGCTGTCCGGCCATGGCGAGATCGCCTACGGCAACGCCATCGGCTCGGTCATCTGCAATGCGGCACTGATCGCGGCCATCACGATTGCGGTGCGCCCCGGCAGGGTAGACCCCAAAACACTGAAAACCCCCGTCGCCTTCTTCTTCGCGGCGGCGGCCATCTACTGCATTGCGGCCTATGTTTTCGGCAGATTCACCCGCGTCATGGGCATCATCATGCTGGCAACGTTTGTGGCGTACATGGCCGTCAACGTGCTGCAGATGAAAAACACCCCTGCCGGTGAGCAAGAGGCGTCCGAGGAGGAGGAAATGCCCCTCGCCAAGACGCTGATTCTGCTTGTGCTGGGCGCGGTGCTGATCGCCGTCGGCGCAAACCTGCTCGTGGACAACGGCACCCTGATCGCGCAGGCCCTCGGCGTGCCCGAGAGCGTCATCGCCCTGACGTTTGTCGCACTCGGCACCTCGCTGCCCGAGCTGGTCACGGCCATCACCTCGCTGGTCAAGGGCCACAGCGACCTGTCGCTGGGCAACGTCGTCGGTGCGAATGTCTTTAACCTTGTGCTGGTCAGCGGCATGTCGATCACGCTGGCACCCTTCACCATCCCGCAGAGCGCCACGCTGTTCGGCATCAATTCCAGCCTTGTGCTGGATCTGCCGGTCATGCTGGCCGTCATGCTGATCCTGACGGTCCCCGCCCTCGTCAAGGGCAAGCTGAACCGCGCCCAGGGCATCCTGCTCCTGGCGATCTACGCCGCCTTCTGCGCGGTGCAGTTTGCGCTGTAAAGAAAAAGGCGTCATTGCCCATGTGGACGTCCCCGCCGACGTGCGCCGCGCCTTTGCACAGCTCCAAACCGTCTACGGCAAGGAGACTCGCGCCGCCAACCCGGCGTTCGCCACCCAAAAGACAGAATAGAATTTCCATGCCCGGCATACACTTCCGCGAGGTGGTGTGTATGCTGGGCATTTTTGGTTTGTTTTTGCAGGCGGCGGCAGGGCATATTCTGTATCTGGCGCTGCATCTCGAAAGCGGGTCCTTCCCGCGTCCGCTCCCGCCGGACAGGGAGCGCGCGGCCTTTGCCGATCTGCAAAAGGGCGGGGCAGCCGCCGCACAGGCGCGGGATACGCTGATCCGCCACAATCTGCGGCTCGTCGCGCATATCTGCAAAAAATACTATGCCGGGAACAGCGCACAGGACGACATGATCTCCATCGGCACGATTGGGCTTATCAAGGCGGTGGATACCTTCGACCCCGCCAAGGGCAAGCGCTTTGCCAGCTATGCGAGCAGATGTATTGAGAATGAGCTCCGCATGGACCTGCGGCGGGGGCGGCGGACGGGAGTGACGCTGTCGCTGCAGGAGCCGCTCGAGGCGGATGGGCAGCTGACGCTGGCGGACACCCTGCCCGATGAAGCCGACATGGAGGCCGGCTGCGAGAGCCGCGCCGACGCCGCCCGGCTGCGTGCGCTGGTGGACGCTCTGCCCGCCCGGGAACGCGCTATTATGCGGCAGCGGTATGGATTTGATAGTGCGCCCAAGACCCAGCAGCAGACGGCGCAGGCGCTGCACATCAGCCGCAGTTATGTTTCGCGGCTGGAAAAGCGCGCACTCGAGTACCTGCGCGGCCGGTGGCCGACGGAATGACAGGAACGGCGCAAAGAGAATGCAATCAACTAAAAAATGACGGGGGGGTACACAAAGGCCATTTGCGGCAAATGTGTGGCATGATGCGGCAGAACGCGCCACATATATGCCACACTTTTGTAAACTGTCGAATCTATGACATAAATCGGGAAATGCACGAAGCTGCCCGCTAAATATGTCAGATTTGTAAAGCCGTTATAAAATAACACGAAAAACTTGAAAAATTTTCGGAAACTCATTGACATTTCGCTGACAAGCGGATACTATAGAAGTGTAGACAATTTTTAAAGCGAGGTATACCAACGTGCATCTGACAAAAAGCGAACAACAGATCATGGAAATTTTTTGGCAGGCGGATCACGCGATGGCACAGACGGAAGTCGTGAAAACCTGTGTTGACCGTAAATGGAAGGAACGCTCGATTTTCTCGATGCTGAACAGCCTGATGGAGAAGGGTGTTCTGCGGGAGGTTGGCTTCGTGCGCAGCGGTAAGACCTATGCCCGCACGTTTGAGCCTGCCATGTCCCACGCTGAGTACCTGGCCTCGGTCATTGCAGAGCAGCTGCCCGCGAAGCAGCTGCCCGAGCTGATCGCGGCCCTGATGCAGAAGGTGGAAACGACCCCTGCCATCCAGAAGGAAATGCGTGCCGCCCTGCGTGAAAACGCACAGTAATCAATGATTTGTTCAAAAAAGCACCGCCGACCCGTGACCCGGATCGGCGGTGTTCTTTATTAGGAGGGATGGCTCTGCAGGGGCGAACTTTTCGTTCGCCCGCTGGCCGTATGCGGCAGGGGCAAGGTGCCCGGGCGGATATGGAATCCGCCCCTACGCTGTAGGGACGATGCCTGCATCGGTTCGGAGGGTCTGCGGCTGCCGCGTGTGCCCGGCGGGCAAACACAGCGCACCCCCCAGCCGCCTTAAAAAGCGGGCAAATTACCCCAGGATCCCGCTGTTTTTGATCGCCTGTACGGCCTCGCCAATCTTCTCAACGGGCATCGTCAGGGCAAAACGGACGTAGCCCTCGCCGCTCGGGCCAAAGCTCGAGCCGGGGGTGCAGATGACGCCGGCCTTGTCGATCAGGGCCAGGCAGAATTCCATGCTCGTCTTGTACCCGGCAGGCACCGGGGCCCAGACAAACATACTGCCGTGGCTGTCGGGCACATTCCAGCCGATGCCGCGCAGACCGCCGCACAGGGCGTCGCGGCGGCGCTGGTACTCGCCGCACTGGCGCTGCACGCCGTCCAGCGGGCCGGTCAGGGCAGCAATGGCGACCTTCTGAATGGGCAGGAACATACCGAAATCGATCTGGGTGCGCAGCTTTTTGCAGGCAGCGATGACATCGCGCCGCCCCACCAAAAAGCTGATGCGCGCGCCCGTGACGTTGAAGCTCTTGCTCAAAGAGAAGAACTCCACCGCGCATTCCCCGGCACCCGGCGTGTTGAAGATGCTGCCGCCGTGGGCACCGTCAAAGATAATATCGCTGTAGGCGTTGTCATGTACCAGCAGAATGTCGTACTTACGGCAGAAATCAACGATTTCGGCGTAGAGCTCCGGCGTGCCGATGCTGCCCACGGGGTTGGCGGGCAGGCTGACCAGCATGAGCTTGGCCCTGCGGGCCACGTCCTCCGGGATGGAGGTGACGTCGGGCAGGAAGTGGTTCTCCTTCGTCAGCTTGTAGTACCACGGCTCGGCACCGCCCAGTTTGGAGCCGGTCATAAAGACGGGGTAGCAGGGGTCGGGCAGCAGCACCAGATCGCCGTCGTTGCAGAGCGCCAGGCCCAGATGGCCGATACCGTCCTGGCTGCCGGAGAAGCTCATGACCTCGTCGGGGGTGATGGTGTCCACGTTAAAGCGGCGCTTGTAGTAGCCGCAGACAGCCTCCAGCATCTCGGGCAGGTCGCGCAGGCTGTACTTCCAGTTTTCGTTGTTCTGCGCGGCGTCGATGAGCGCCTGCTTCAGGTAGTCCGCCGGTGCAAAATCCGGCGTGCCGACGCTTAAATTGTAAAGATGACGGCCCTCGGCCTCCAACGCGACCTTTTTGTCGTTGAGCGCCGCGAAGATCTCCGGCCCGAACAGGTCCAGACGACGAGAAAACTCCATATCCCAAAACCTCGCTTATTGATGTAGCTTTATACAAAAAACGCACATTTTCTTGTATAAACATCCCCATTATACGCCGCCGCGCCAGCGCTTGCAAGGGGGTTATAAAAGAGGTATAATAAAAAATATATTGAAATACGGTAGGGGCCGCATATATGCGGCCCGCAGCTGTATGGCAGGCGGACGCCTGCGGGAAGGCCGCGGGCCGGGCATGCCCGGCCCCTACCGGTGCATTACGATCAGGAGCATTATCACTATGGACAAACGCAATAAAACTGCTCTGGCTTACCTGCTTGTCGGTGTGGCGGCGGCGGGGCGCGCCCTGCTGGCCGTGCCGGAAAATACCGCCATACAGGAGGTCTCGCTCACCGTGCTGGCCCTTGTGGGCTATCTGCTGCTGGCCTCCAAAACCAGGCTGCCTACCGTGTTCGGCGCGGCGGGGCTTGTGCTGGAGCTGATCCTCTGCGGCAGCCAGACCGGCGGGGCGTGGGCACGGCTGGCCCCGGCGCTGCGCGCGGCAGACCTGTGGCTGTTCTGGGGCGCGGCGCTCGTGCTGGTGCGGCTGGCAGGGCGGCAGCAAAGCAAAATGCCGTACATTGCCGCCGTGCCGCTGGCCGTCTACACCGTCACGCACTTTATCCCGTCGCTGACCTCCGTCGCCGCCGTCAGCTTTGTGGTGTTCAGCGTCGTCATGCTCTGGTTTGCGGCCATTATGATCCGCGCTTACAACGACGCGCGCATAAAAAAATAAGGCGATTTTGCGCAAATCCGTTCCGCGATAAAGTGACAAATACCGCAAACTGTGTTATACTAAATACGATTATAAAAATCCAGCCGGAAGGAAGGCTTTTACTATGATCCCTTTTAACGTACCGCCCTGCGTGGGCGACGAGCTCGACTACGTCAAGCAGGCCATCGACTCTCACAAAATCTGCGGCGACGGCGCCTTTACCAAACAGTGCAACGCCTGGTTGGAGGAGCGCTTCCACGCCCAGAAGGTCCTGCTGACCACCAGCGGCACTACGGCGCTGGACATGGCCATGCTGCTGTGCGATATTCACCCCGGTGACGAGGTCATTCTGCCCAGCTACACCTTCTCCAGCACCGCCACCGCCGCTGTGCTGGCCGGGGCAAAGCTCGTCTTTGTGGACATCCGCCCCGACACGATGAACATCGACGAGACGAAGATCGAGCAGGCCATCACCGATAAGACGCGGGTCATCATCGCCATGCACTACGCCGGTGTCGCCTGTGAGATGGACACCATCATGGACATTGCCCGCCGCCATGACCTCAAGGTCGTCGAGGACGCGGCGCAGGGCGTTATGAGCAGCTACAAGGGCAAGGCACTGGGCACCATCGGTGATTTCGGCTGCTACTCCTTCCACGAGACAAAGAACTACTCGATGGGCGAGGGCGGCGCACTCGTCATCAACAATCCCGCGTACAATGAGCGCGCGGAGATCCTGCGCGAGAAGGGCACGAACCGCGCCAAGTTCTTCCGCGGTCAGGTGGACAAGTACACATGGGTCGATTTTGGCGACAGCTACCTGCCCAGTGAGCTGAACGCCGCCTATCTGTGGGCGCAGCTGCTCCACGCCGACGAGATCAACGACAACCGCATGGCGACCTGGAACGCCTACCACGATGCCTTTCGGCCGCTGGCCGACGCGGGCAGGGTCGAGCTGCCCACCATCCCGGCGGACTGCGTGCACAACGCCCACATGTTCTACCTGAAATGCAGGAATCTGGAGGAGCGCACCGCGCTGATCCGCCACCTGAAGGCAAACGATATTCTGGCCGTGTTCCATTATATCCCGCTGCACTCCGCCCCGGCAGGCAAGAAGTTTGGCCGCTTTGACGGCGCGGACGTCTACACCACCGCCGAGAGCGAGCGCCTCGTCCGCCTGCCGATGTACTACGGCCTGACCGAGGCAGACCGCAATAAGGTCATTGCCAAGGTCCTGGAATTTTATGCGCAGTAAGGCCCTGCCCGGCTGGGCGCACACACTCTGCACCGCTGCCGCCGCGCTGGTGTTCCTGCTGGCGTATGAGCTGGTCGTCTACAGGGTGCCGGTGACGGAGATCTTCCTGCCGGTCAGCTCCTGGAGCGACGAGGTCATCTACAGCAAGCAGCTGGCCGCCGCCGTGCAGTACGGCGCACCGCAGGGGTACTTCGGCTTCAATGAGTCGCACGCCGCCGTCGGCACCTACGCCGCGTGGGGGCCGGCGGTTTTTCTGGTCTATGCGCTGCCGGGGCTGCTTTTGCGCGGGCAGAATGCCTTTTTGTGGTGCAACCTGCTGTTCGTCGTGCTGGGCTGGACGTTTTTCGCCCGGGCCGCGCGGCTTGGCTGGAAGCGCCAGCTGGCCTTTGCTGCGGCGCTGGCCGCCATGAACGCGCCGATCCGCTATGTGTTCTCCGCCATGCAGGAGCCGCTGCACTATGCGCTCATGCTGGCGGTGCTGGGCTGCGGCATTCTGGCGCGGCGGGACAAAAGCCGCGCCGCGTGGGCGGGGCTGTGTGTGCTGTGCGCCGTGGCCACGTTCGTGCGCCCCTATGAGGCCGTGCTCTGGCTGTTCCCGCTGGCGCTGTGCCGGCAGGACCGCCGCCGCATCGCTGTCTGCGTGGCGGGCGGGGCGGTTTCCTTGGGCGGCACACTCGTGCTGATGTCCAAATTCTACGCGCCCTACTTCTTTACCAATGTCGATTTAAGCCCGCTGCAGGAGCTGGCCCGCGGGCAGGTGGTCTCCGCCGTCAGGGACGTGGCGCACAAGCTGCTGGACGCCCTGCGCACCGTGGCAGAAATGCTGGCCGACCAGCTGGCAAACCGCAGCGGGGGACAGTACCTGCTGTTTTTCCTGCTGCTGGGCGTGACGCTGGTCTGCCTGATCGTGGATGCCCGCGCCGGGCGGCCCGTGTTCTGGAAGGGCTGCGCCGCCGTGACTGCGGTCATCGTCTTTCTGGCGCTGCTGCTGATGTACCGCCCCGTTGAGGGCTCCCGCCATACGCTTGTACTGGATGTGCTGCTGCTGGCGGCGCTCCTTGTGGAGGACGCCCGCCCCGCCGCGGGCACGGCAGCCGCCGCGCTGGTGCTGGCTGCGCTCGGCGTGCTGAATCTGGCGGACGGCTTCACCATGCCGCGCTACAGCGCCGAATGGGATGCCGCGGTGCAGCAAATCGAGGCCGTGCTGACCGAGAGCCGGTCCGCTGTGACGAGCGCCGACCCCTGGGACAGCACCGTGGCCTACGCCTTTGGCGACCCCGTACACTGTGGTCTGCTCTACGGCGTGCCGGACGGCATGGGCATCCAGTTTGACGAGACCGCCTACCTGACCGACCCGGCCCATGAGATTCATTCCCGCTACGTCCTGACCGCCGCCGACACCCCCACCGCCGCCCGCTTACAAGCCGACGACTGGACGGTGCTGTACGAGAGCGACAGGGGCGTGCTGTACGAACGGTAGTGCGCTGCCGTATTTTTCTTGGCCCCCTCTGCGAGGGGGCTCCCGCCGCAGCGGGTGGGGGAGAGAGCCTTGCCCCAAGTGCCCGTCTGCCGTACACCTGCCGGGTCTATGCAAGCATCGCCCCCTGCACCGTAGGGGCGGATTCCATATCCGCCCGGGCCGTCTGCCCAAAACAACGAGGTAAACCCATGAACACACCCACTCTCCCCGTCCTGACCGGCACAGCGGTCACGCTGCGCCCCATCACCGACGCCGACACGGACCTTATCGTCAAGTGGCGCAACACGCCGTCTGTCGTACAGAACTTCATCTTCCGCCAGACCTTCACGCCGGAGATGCACCGCAGCTGGCTGGCGACGAAGGTCGCCACCGGCCAGGTCGTGCAGTATATCATCCTCGACAACGCCGACGGCAAGCCCGTCGGGTCGGTCTATTACCGCGACATTGACAACCACAACCGCAGCGCCGAGTACGGCATCTTCATCGGTGAGAAAAGCGCCCGCGGCAAGGGCCTTGGCACCGAGACGGCCCGCCTGTTCACCGATTTTGGCTTTGCGGGGCTGCATCTGCACCGCATCAGCCTGCGCGTGCTGGCCGAAAATGCCGCCGCCCGCCGCAGCTATGAGAAGGCCGGCTTTGTGCAGGAGGGTGTTTTCCGCGATATGGAGCTGCTGGACGGAGCCTACCGTGACGTCGTCTTTATGGCCAAGCTGGCGGAGAACTGACGTGAAAAAACCGATGCAGAAAATCCGAACCTGCCTGCAAAAGACCCCCAATGCGCTGCTCTGCGCGTTGGGGGCAGTCGTGTTCCTTGCGGGCTTTTACTTTTTGTGCTACCGCACGCCGCTGAACGAGGTCTGGCTGCCCACCACGATGAACAACGACGAGGCGCTCTATAACCGCCAGGTCGTCAGCGTGCTGACCCACGGCGGCCCGCAGGGGTACTTCGGCTATCAGGAATCCACCGCGGATATTGGCCGCTACGGTACCTGGGGTCCGCTGCTGATTTGGGCCTACGCGCTGCCGGGTCTGCTGTTCGGTGCCAGTGTAAACGTCGTGCTGTGGTGCAATTTACTGCTGATTGCCGTGGGCATCGCGGTGTTTGCCCGCTGCGCGCGGCTGAATTACTGGCAGTGCATCGCGCTGTGCGGCGCACTGTTCAGCATCATGCTGCCGCTTCGCTCCTGCGTCAGCGGCGCGTCGGAGGCCATGCACTACATGCTGGCGCTCCTCATCGTCGGCACGGCGGCGGCCCTGCACCGCAGCGGCAAGACTGGCTGGCTGATTGCCTGTGCCGCGGCCTGCGCGGTGGAAACGATCTTCCGCCCCTACGCGCTGCTGTTCTGGGTGTTCCCGCTTACGGCGGTCTGGCAGAATAAGCGCCGCCGCGCAGCCTGTTTGGGCACGGCGGCGGGCGGGTTCGCGGTTTCGCTGTTCGCCATGGCCAAGCTCGCTGCGCCCTATTTCAGCGACGGCGGCATGGACTTTGACGGCATCCGTCTGTTATTGCAGCTCCATCCCGTGGCGGCGGTCCGCTATGAGTGTGCCCGCGCTGCGGCCCTGCTGCACGCGGCCTGGCGGGACGATATTCTGCCCACACTCCACGGTGAGACGACCTACATCGGCGGCGGTTGTGTGACGTTTTTGGCCGTTGTGCTCGTCGCGGTGGTCTGCCTTGTCTGGGATAAGCACAAAGGCCGCCCGCTGGTGCTCAAGGCCTGTGCGCTGTTTTGCAGCGCGGTCATTGCGCTGGTACTGCTGTTCATGTACAACATCGACCCGCGCCACATGATGCTGCTGGCCATCCTGCTGCTGGGGGCCGTCGTTGTCGAGGACGCCGCGCCCGCCGCCGTCTGGCTGCCGGTGGTCGTCGTCCTGCTGCTGCCGATGAACTTCCAGCGCGGCAGCCTGCCCGAGAAAAACGCCGAAATGGCCGCCCAGATGCAGACCGTCGAGGCCGCCCTGACCGCCAGCGTGCAGGATGCCGGGGCCGACCCCTGGGACCACACACTGGCCTACGCCTATGACGACGGGGTGTTCCACGGCTATCTCTACGCCGTGCCCGCGGGTATGGGCATTGAGTTTGACAAAAACAGCTACCTCTGGGACGAGGAAAACCCGATTTCCTCCCGCTACGTGATGTGCGGCCACGACGCCCGCGTTGCCGCCCGCCTGCTGGCCGAGAACTGGCAGCAGGTCGTCTCCACCGAGGATCTGGTGATCTATAAGCGCCCGTGAGCGCAGAAGGAAGTACACAGCTATGCAGAAAATATCTTACGTGATCCCGTGCTACCGCTCCCAGCACACCGTGGGGGGCGTGGTGGCGGAGATCGCCGCCACCATGCAGACCCTGCCGCAGTATGACTACGAGGTCATTCTGGTGAACGACTGCTCGCCGGATGATACCTTCGGCACGATCCGCAGCCTTGTGGCGGCGGACAGCCATGTCGTGGGCGTCGATCTGGCGAAAAACTTCGGTCAGCATGCGGCGCTGATGGCGGGCTTTCACAAGTGCAGCGGCGACATCGTCGTCTGCCTCGACGACGACGGCCAGACCCCGGCGGACGAGGTCGGCAAGCTGCTGGCAAAAATTGACGAGGGCTATGACGTCGTCTACGCCAGCTATGACACGAAGCGTCAGGCCGGCTGGCGCAACCTGGGCAGCTGGGTCAACAGCAAAATGACCGAGATCATGCTGGGCAAGCCGCCGGAGCTCGTCGTCAACAGCTACTTTGCGGCGCGCCGCTTCATTGTGGACGAGATGCTGCGCTATGAGCACTGCTACCCCTACGTCATCGGGCTGGTGCTGCGCTCCACCAAGCGCATCTGCAACGTGCCGGTGCACCACCGCGCCCGTGAGGAGGGCCGCAGCGGCTACACGCTGAGCAAGCTGCTGAATCTCTGGATGAACGGCTTTACGTCGTTTTCCGTCAAGCCGCTGCGCATTGCGACCTACATCGGCACGCTGTTTGCCGTGGCGGGCTTTCTCTACTTTATCTATATCATCATCGACCACTTTACCCGCGCGGCGGCCCCCATCGGGTGGGCGTCCACCACGGCGCTGCTGCTGCTGCTCGGCGGCATGATCCTGGTCGTACTGGGCATTATGGGCGAGTACGTGGGCCGCATCTACATGTGCGCCAACGCCGCGCCCCAGTACGTCGAGCGTGAGGTCATCCGGCATGAGGAGAACGACGCATGAAGCAGGCGAAATGGTTCCTGCTGCTGCATGTGATCCTGGGCATCTATGCGGGCAGCAGCGTGTGCAGCAAGCTGGCCGCGCAGCAGCCGTTTTTGAGCGCGGCGTTTATCGTGCTGTACGGCCTGATGCTGCTGGCGCTTGTCACCTATGCGGTGGGCTGGCAGCAAGTCATCAAGCATCTGCCGCTGACGACGGCCTACGCGAACAAGGCCGTCACCGTGGTGTGGGGCATTCTGCTGGGTCTGGCCGTTTTTGGTGAGGCCGTCACGCCGCGCCAGGTCATCGGTGCGGTCATCATTATATGCGGCATCGTGCTTTTTGTACGGGCCGACAATGAGGGGGAGGGCGGCAAATGAGTCAGGCACAGCTGCCCTATGTGCTGCTGTATCTGTGCAGCACGTTCCTCTCCGCGGTCTCGCAGGTGCTTTTGAAGAAGGCCGCGCTGCGGGAGCACAAGTCGATCTTGGCGGAGTATACCGACTGGCGGGTGATTTTAGGCTATGCCCTCTTTGTGGGCTGCACGCTCTTAACGATGCTGGCCTACAAGGGCGTACCGCTCAACGTCGGGCCTGTACTGGAAGCAACAGGCTATATTTACGTCACGATTTTTGGCGTTACGATCTTCCATGAGAAGATGAACCCCAAAAAGCTCGCCGCACTGGCGATGATTTTGGTCGGCATCCTTGTATATGCGCTGTAACGAAAAACGTCCTGCCTGCAACATTGCGCAGACAGGACATTTTTTATTTGGGCATTTGGAATTTCTTTGGTTCTTTCTTTGCAAAGAAAGAACCTACGTACTCTTTATTACAGCCTTTCCGGTACGCGGCGCTCGCGGCGCTGCACCGGGCTTCTCTGCAAAACGGTGGCGGCATGATCCAGCAACAGCGCCAGCAGCAGGCCAAACACCACGTCAATGACACTGTGCTGCTTGAGCAGTATCGTGGACAGCGAGATCGACACACACAGCACCATGGCGGCGGGGCGCATCCAGCGGCGGCGCGGGGCATCAAAGATTGCACTGCGGTAGTACGCCAGCATCAGCGTGACCGAGTTGAACACATGGATGGACGGGCAGACGTTCATCGGCGTGTCGCTGCGGTAGATCATCCGCACAAGCTGCGCAAAAATGTCGGTGCCCGGCACGTACTTCGGGCGCAGGGCAAGACCGTTAGGCACAATGGCATAGAACAGAAGCGCCATCGTCATGCCGGTGAACAGCGGAATGCACAGCCGCCAGAAATCCTCCCGCGGGGCCTTATACAGCAGGTAAAACAGCGTAAACGGAATCCACGGAAACCACAAAATATACGGTACAATGGCATATTTGCAGAACGGGATCAAATCGTCCAGCTGGCAGTGTACCCACAGATCCGGTGTCTGGATCGTGCGCTCCAGCAGCGCAAAAAACGATAAGTAAAACAAAGCATAGAGCGCCATGAACCAGACCGGATGGCGCGAACACCAGTTACGCATACATTTACACCCTTTCGATGATGTACTATTATACGCCGCACGCGGCGCACAAAACAAGCGACAATCTGCACAATTCGCAGCTGCATTTTCGACAGGATATTGTGGAGATTTTGTCTATGCCGCCTTCTGTATACTAATACGAATGGCCGCGCGGGAATAATGCGTTACAGATGTGAAAGAGTTGTAAACAAACAAATGGCGGAGCGGTAGGGGCCGGGTATGCCCGGCCCTACAGGGCAGCAAAAAGGAGCCCGTCACGAAGGGACGAGCTCCTCGGCTTATACTGTATTTTACTCCCCCAGCACCGCGGGATGGCCGGTCGGGGTGTGCTCGCTCTGGAATTTCAGCGCGGCGGCGATGAAGCCCTTGAACAGGGGGTGCGCACGGTTCGGGCGGCTCTTGAACTCGGGGTGGAACTGCGCGCCCAGATGGAAATCGCGGCCCGGGATCTCCACAGCCTCCACAAGGCGTCCGTCCGGGCTGGTACCGGCGATGACCAGACCCTTCTCCTCGAACTCGGCGCGGAACTCGTTGTTGAACTCATAGCGGTGGCGGTGGCGCTCGTCGATCTCCGTCGTGCCGTAGCAGTCGGCCATCTTCGTGCCCGGCGTGATGACGCAGGGGTACTTGCCCAGACGCATCGTGCCGCCCTTCGTCTCAACGCCCTGCTGGTCCGGCATCAGGTCAATGACGTTGTGCTGGCCCTCGGGCGTAAATTCGCTGGAGTTGGCGTCGGCGTAGCCCAGTACGTTGCGGGCGTACTCCATGACCATGATCTGCATGCCCAGGCAGATGCCGAAGTAGGGCACGTGGTTCTCACGCGCGTACTGCGCAGCCTGGATCATGCCCTCGATGCCGCGGTCACCAAAGCCGCCCGGCACAATGATGCCGTCCACGTCGCCCAGCTCGTCGGCGCAGCAGTCCTGGTCGACGAGATGCTCACTGTCCACCCACTTGATCTCGACCTTGCTCTCGTTCTCAAAGCCCGCGTGGTACAGGCTCTCCATGACGCTCAAATAAGCGTCGTGCAGCTTGACATACTTGCCGACCAGCGCAATCGTGCAGGTCTTGCTGCGGGTCGCAATGCGGCTGATGAGCGCCTTCCACTCGGTCAGATCGCTCGGCGGGGTCTGCAGGTGCAGCTGGCGGGCCACGACGTTCGTCAGACCGGCGGATTCCAGCATCAGCGGGCACTCGTACAGGCTCGGCATCGTCAGGTTTTCAATGACGCAGTCGGGGCGCACGTTGCAGAACATGCTGATCTTGCGCTTGATGTCGTTGCCTACAGGGCCGTCGGCGCGCAGGACGATGATGTTCGGCGCAATGCCCATGCCCTGCAGCTCCTTGCAGGAGTGCTGCGCGGGCTTGGACTTGTATTCGTCGGAGCCGGAGATGTAGGGCACCAGTACGACATGGATATAGCAGCAGTTCTCGGGGCCCTGCTCCAGACCGACCTGACGGATGGCCTCCAGGAAGGGTTGGCTCTCAATGTCGCCGGTGGTGCCGCCGATCTCGGTGATGACGACGTCCGCCTCGGTGCTCTTGGCCAGATTATAGATGTAGCTCTTGATCTCGTTGGTGATGTGGGGGATGATCTGCACGGTCTGGCCCAGATAAGCGCCCTGACGCTCCTTGTTCAGGACGTTCCAGTAGACCTTGCCGGTGGTCAGGTTCGAGTATTTGTTCAGGTTTTCGTCGATAAAGCGCTCATAATGGCCGAGGTCGAGGTCTGTCTCGGTGCCGTCGTCGGTCACG
>ERZ773264.1088-NODE-1088-length-34879-cov-3.833994_pt1 | contig 34879 bp, 31 predicted proteins | sample MGYA00511910_ERZ773264 | MGnify/ENA primary metagenome ERZ773264 (study PRJEB29015, sample SAMEA2737739) | human gut metagenome | biome: human gut; feature: human-associated habitat; material: faeces | place: China | collected 2012 ...
TCCACCATTGCCATTGCAGAATTAGCACAAGGCCTACATGCCGCAATTTCATTTCGACTTTCAATAATTTTATTGTGCGTTTTTAAGCGATTTCCATACATTTGCTGACTTACAAAATTCGCAATATCCTGATGCATCCTATATTGAACATCTAACATAACTAACCAATTATGACCTTGATTATTTTCTACTGCATCTGTAATTCCTGTATGTTCAAATATATCTTTTGATAACCTATTTTTTTCTTTATTTTGCACAATTGCCGGAAGTTGACAAAAATCTCCAATACATATAAAAAAAGACTTTGCAAGCCCTGATGCAAATACAACTTGCGGAACATATGCCATACTTGCTTCATCAAAAATCACGACATCAAATTGCTGCTTATATATCTCCCTATCTGCTGTTGCCTTTGATATTGTAGTTGTAACAAATATTGAAGAATGAATTAATGCTTTTTCCTGTTCTAAAAGATTCTCTCTAATTTTATTTAGTTTTTTGTTTATTTCAATTCTTTCTTCTGTTTTTTTCTTTAATTTTCTCTTTTTTTCAGATAAAATTTTATACTCTTGCTCCAATTTCGGATTTTTATGAAGAATATATTTATATGATGTAAGGTATTCGCTTTCAATCAACTCTTTTGTTTGTGGATAACCATAGCGAATTATTTTTCCTTTTGGCAAATCTACTTTGTTTGCCACTCTCAATAAAGCACCATCTACTGAAACATTACTATATGACAACATTAGTACTCTTCTTCCCTTATTAATGTGTTCTATTGCTATATTGGCTAATGTTTCCGTTTTTCCTGTTCCCGGCGGTCCCCATATAAATGTGATTTTTTCATATGTAGCCCTATTAAAAGCCACATTTTGGCCACTAACAATGCCAGACCATTGACTAATCTGATTTCTTCCTCTACACGCAATATCATATGCTAATGAATTTTTTTCTTGATTCATTTCATCTAATCTATCGCTTAATAATTCTAACAAATGCCATTGTTCAGATGTAAAATCAATACTCTCGATACTTTCCCCTATATATTCCATAGTTCGTATAATAATGGTAAAATCCTCACAAGAAACAGTGTAAGCTTTTACAATTTTTGCTGGAAACCATAACTTTATTGCTGTTCCTTCCGGATAATGTAATTCTATATCAGTGTCAAAAGCATACAAATATTCTCCTTTTTTCGATGCAAGCCTCTCACCATCAATAATTTTTTTCTTTTTCCCTCCAGTCAAACGTAAATACTTAATTTCCTGATTAAGTAACATTTTATATTCTTTACAGAATTTTTCAAATGAAGAATCTATGCTATCTTCTTTTAATTTTTCTTGCAGCTCTTCATCTTCTAATTCTAAATAATTTGCAAAAGCTGATGGGTATAAATATTTTACTATTTGTCCATAATAATCCACTGATATAAGACCATTGCTTATATTTGTTATTATACCTATTGTTTTTTTATTTACTTCTATTACACGCATCCCAATAAGTTTGTCCGTATTCATTCCTATGACTTCACCTCATCTCCATATGCCCACAGTTATTAGTGCTATTACAAATAGTTATCTTATTATTCTCAATGTATCAGCTGATTTTCTCATAATGCAAAAAATTCTATTCCTCCTGCTGCTTATAAGATTGTTCAATTATTTCCATAACATTGTCTACATCTGATGTATGATCCATAAACACTTCAACATCTCCGTTTCCCCAACGTCCAATGCCTGTAATATCCTTGCATATTCCTTTAGGATCATAAATATCTGTAAACTTCATATTTACAGTTATTCTTAATCTCTGTTTTTGTACTACCACGTCAACAAAATTTGTATCCACTTTGTATGCAATATACAATTTTTTATATTCTCTCTTTACATCTGATGAAAGATTCATAATTCGCTTATCTAATACTTCAAATAGCGTCTTCGTAAACACATTAAAATCATATGTATCTAATGAATACTTATGAACCGGCTTTTCCTCTACACAATACGGTGCAAGCTCTTTTTCTGATATCATAGGATACTTCCATACTTGTTTTGCTTTGTCTGTTAATAATTTTGCCCTCTCTTTGATATGATTTTCATTCCATTCTGTCAGTTTAACAAGATAAGAATTTAATCGCAATGCACTTTCCTTAAAGCCACCTTCCATTTCCATTTTTATAATAAACGGTTTATCACTCATTTCAGAATTATAAGCTGTAAGTGTAAGATTTCCTATTGTATGAAGATATTTTTTCTGCACTTCTTTCCAATTTGTTCCCAATTCTTTCTTCCATTCATCATTAAGGTTAACATTTTGTGGCATAATATGTTCAATAGTATAATTTTCAATTACAATAGGTGCCTTATTCTTATAATTTTCCAAATGACTTAAAATGTAATTTCTTGAACGCATATTATAAATATCTCTTGAGCAAAATGCATTCTCAAATTTATCATCGTTTGGAAACTGTTTATAATCATCTCGTAAAACGAAAAATGCTTTAATAGAATTCATATAATCATCCTGTTTTATCTCGTTTCGCAAAGTTGCAAATGTTTTATTTAAAGAATTTGTCGGAATATCACAAATACTTCTTCTAAAAACATAACTTATACATATTTTAAGTATTTCAATCAAATTTTCTTCTGTTATAACTTTCTCTGAACAATCATTGTGTACCTTAAGTAGAAATGGAAATGCTACTTCCATACGTAAATCATTTACATCCGCATACAAATTCTTTATTTCAGGATTTGAATTTCTAACAAATACCATATCTGTGTAATATTTTGCATATTTTAATAAATCTTCACATAAATCAGCGACTGATGAAAACTCACAATTTATATGATATAATTTAAATTCTTCATAAACTTTGTTTATTTTAGGAATCCTTGTCAATTTCATTGTGAGATAATCACGGAAAAATTTATCCATGATTGTGCCTTGTTTTTCATAATCAAACATTAACTCCATAGGTCTCCAAAAATGTTCATAAATAAAGCTTTGCTCATTATTTTCTAACCCCATAAGTATATAATTTCGGATTAAATCTGATTCTGACAATTCTTTGCCTGTAGAATTTAAACTCTCAAAAATTGCCTGTGCATCATCCACTGCTCTATCCAACGTTATATTTACTATCTGAAGTTTTCCTATAGATTCATAAATTTCTGCCGGCATTAACTCTTTTTTTTCTATTTGCTCCACAAAGAAACTATGATTCGTCAATAAGCGTGACACTATATTCTCAGATATTGGCTTTCTTTCTATTAAATTTATAAGAATATCTCTATCGTTCTCCGTTAATAATAATTTGTATCTTTCATCACCTTTTTCATATTCATTTTTAAGTAGCATATTATCTATTCGTCGAAAATTAATGCTGATATCTTCCGGATGATCTATTGAATAATCCCTAAGCGCTATCAATAATAAAGTTAGCGTTGTCATTCTCTGTTGTCCATCAATGATCATATATTTCTGAACCCCTGTTGGCATTGCTTGTTCTGCAATATTAACAATAGACCCTACAAAATGTCCTTGTTTATTCTTTTTCTGCATATCAACAATATCATTCCAAAGTCTTTTGCATTGTTCAATATCCCAGCTATAATATCGTTGATATACTGGAATCAAAAACTGTTTATTTCCATTTAGTATTGAATATATGTTTCCTTTCGTTGCATCCAAAATGTATTTCTCCTATTCCTGGCCATATTTGGTTTGTGACTCAGCCACTAACATGAAGTCTTTTTCTTCGTTAAAGGAATGAACTTTGCTATTAAAAATTATTTCATCCTCTTCTTGTCTCATATCATTATTATCTGTCCACAACTCGCATTGAGTCATAACAGTCTGCACTGCATCATCCATTCCTTCTGGTGGATATTTATGCTTCTTAAGCAGTTTTTTAATCATCATTCTCATTCGAGCCCTGGCTGAATCCCTTTTCTGCCAGTCGATTGTGCGATTTTTTCTCAACGTATCTGCAAGTTCTTTTGTTATAGCAATCAATTACTCATTTTCATAAAAATCTTTTATTGCTTGTGGTTTTGTAAGTGCATCATAGAATGCCAATTCATCCGCAGTTAGTCCTAGCTTTTCTCCTTCTTTTTGTGCAGCTGCAATCTGCTTTGCAAGATTTAGAAGTTCTTCTATTACCTGCTCATTTGTAAGCATTCCATTTAGATACCTGTTCATAGCTTCCTGTATTAATTCGCTGAATTTTTCTGATTTTACCACATTAGTTCTCCTATATATACGAACCTGCTCTGCAATCAATTTTTTCAATAATTCTACTGCAAGATTTTTCTCCTTCATCTTTGAAACTTCCTCAAGAAATTTAGGATCAAATAGAGAAAAATTCTGTGAAACATCAGAAAACAGATTTATTACACCATCACTTTTAATGCTCGCCTTTAATAATTCGTTAATTCTCGAATTCATTTCCGGCAACGAAATTTTCTTTCCATGCCCTTGATTCATAAGTCGCATTACTAAAACTCTAACTGATTCGAAAAAGGCAGCCTCAACACGTAATGATTCTTCAACCATTGAAGAACAAAGAGATAATGCCTGTCTTAAAAGCAATGCTTCTTTCAAGAATTCTGTTCTATCTTCTTCTTTATGTATATCAACAATAAAGTTTACTCCTCCACTGATTGTTCTTGATCTTTCCAAATCAGTACCTGACATAAATTTAGAATAGTCATAACCATAAAAGAAATCTTGACATATAGAAAGTTTTTCAAGAAACTTCGGATATGCAACTTTCGCAACGTCAGTATCACCATAATTTTTCTTATCTCTTGATGTATAATCATTCATAGCCTCTTTTAAAGCAGACGCAATGCCAACATAATCAACTACAAGTCCACCTTCTTTATCTTTAAAAACACGATTAACACGTGCTATTGCCTGCATAAGATTATATCCCTTCATCGGTTTATATACGTACATTGTTGCCAGAGAAGGTACATCAAATCCTGTAAGCCACATGTCAACCACTATAGCTATCTTAAGTTGGCTATTATTATCCTTAAACTTCTTTGCCATTTCGTCCTTATGACGTTTATTCCCAATTATTTCTTTCCATTCTTCTGGATCTTTATTGCTGTCCGTCATGACAACACCAACTTTTTCAATCCAATCAGGGCGTAATTCAAGAATCTTTTTATATATTTTCATAGCAATTGATCTTGAATATGCAACAATCATTGCTTTACCTGTAAGAAGATTTTCTCTATTATTCTCGTAATGATCCAAAATATCTTTTACAAGTGAATTAATTGTCTTATCATTTCCAAGAATGGCTTCCATTTGCCCTAACTGCTTTTTACTTTTTTGAACTACTTCTGCATCTGCATTTTCTGCCATCAAATCATATTCTGCATCTATTAATTTAAGCGTATTTTCATCAAGTTTTAACTTAATAACTCTACTTTCATAATATACCGGTCTTGTTGCACCATCTTCTACAGCTTGTGTCATATCATAGATATCTATATAATCACCAAATACTTCTCTTGTACTACGGTCCTTCATAGATATAGGTGTACCAGTAAAGCCTACATATGTAGCATTGGGAAGACAATTTCTAATAATTCGTGCTGTTCCTGTAACTATCTTAGCCTCTTTGTCTCCATCCTCATTCTCAATAATCTTAACTTTTTCTTTAAGTCCATACTGTCCTCTATGTGCCTCATCAGCCATGACAATAATATTTCTTCTTTCTGATAATGGTTCCTCAGACTCCTCAAATTTTTGCATGGTAGTAAAAATAATTCCATTAGCTTTTCTTCCGTCAAGCCAGTCTTTTAATCCAATATCGTCTTTAGTAGAATTAGTTCCGAGTTTTCTACATGTAGCATGAACCGGCACTTGTCGTAAAAATGAGCTGCACTTTGCAAACTGTCCAAAAAGCTGGTCATCCAAATCATTTCTGTCTGTAATTACAACTATTGTAGGGCTGTCTAACGCTTCCTGTAATAAATGTGCATAAAACACCATAGACAATGACTTACCAGACCCTTGTGTATGCCAGAAAACACCGCCTTTACCATCTGTAATTGTTGCTTTTTTTGCCATTTCAACAGCTTTTTTAACGGCAAAATACTGATGATATCCTGCAAGAATCTTGTACTTCTTTAGCCCCTCATCAGAAAAACAAATAAAGTTCTTAATAATATCAATAAGCCTTTCTCTATCAAACATTCCCTCAAAGAAAGTGTCAAATTGGGCATACTGAGTATTTTCATAATTACCGTCTTTGGTTTTCCACTCCATAAAACGATCTTCACCAGATGTAATTGTTCCAGCTTTAGAAATTAGCTGATCACTTATTACACTAATGCAATTATAGATAAACATCGAAGGGATCTCATGAATATAATTTCGTATCTGTGCGTATCCTTCTGATGCATCCGTTTCTTCTCTTGAAGGTGATTTTAATTCAATAAGTACAACCGGTATTCCATTAATAAATAAAATAATATCCGGTCTTTTATTACTGTTTTCAATAAATGTCCATTGATTTGCTACTACAAAAGAGTTATTGTCCACATTTTTATAATCTACTAAATATGCAAGTGATGAGCACTGTTTGCCGTCTACAGTGTATCTTACCGGTACTCCGTGCTGTATATAATCCATAAACAGCTCATTCTTCTGAACTACATCGCCATTTTCATAATTTTGTATCTTGTATATAACATCAGAAATAGCCTCCTCTGAAAGAGAAGGGTTTAACCTATGAATATATTCATTTAGCACATCACTATATAACGGACTATAAAAGTCTCGCTCTATATCCGGACCATATACATGCTGATATCCCATGTTTTCAAACAATTCTATTATTGAATTTTCGTAATCTGCTTCTGTAAATGTTGTGGACATATATATCACCTCTACTCTTTGTTATGTATAATTTTATCGATTATTCTTTTTGCTATTTTATCTGCTTCTGATTTTTTATAACCATTATTTTTTAATTTTTTGCATATTTGTATTTTTATTCTACTTATTACAGAGTCTCTTTTCATCCAATCTACTTCTTGATTATCTAAGAAAATCTGTTCAATTTCTTTTGATATTTTCATTTCTATATTTTCTTCATTCATCACTTTTTTCAATCTGTCTGAATTATATTTGCTAACGTTCTCTTCTATATTTGCTGATTCTTTAGTAACATTTTGAAACTTTTCAAAATAAGAAACCGATCTTCTTAAATGTTCATTATGCCTTCGAATATACTTAAGTTGATATTCCAACTCTGGAAATAAATGTGCCTCATTTACATTGCAATTTTCTAGTTCTTGCCTTATTTGCTCTTTATTATCATCACTTATATAAAAGAATTTTTTTTCGAATTCATCCCTTAAGTTTGCCTCTGACTTAGTTATTATAGCATCTTTCAAACTATTACCTATATTTGAAATAGTTAACTTACCTGGTAATAAAAATGCACCACTCTGTCTAATTAATCTATCATTGTTCATAATTGGTAACACTGTACACACACTCTGGCAAATATGTATAAATTCACTCATCCCATTCTCTTCTAACCATTTCTTCTTTTTATCAATACTTATTATCCCATCTTCATATAGTTTAATAATAATTTCTTCCAATGTGCAATCGTTATTCATATTATAGCTAGCCATTTTTGAAAGAATTCGTACATCTAGATCATTATACTTTAACGGCATATTATCCTCTTTAAAATACACCATACCTTGTGGTGAAACCTTCTCGGAACTTTTGTTTTCGCTATCTCTATATTCCTCTTTCTCATAATGCTCACACGCAAAATATAATGCTACTAATGGATTTGTTGTTATGTCTAGTAATCTAGTACACATTCCATAATGCTGATACTTCTCCATAATTTCAAAACTATCACTAAGATTGTAAAATTCGTTTGGGACCTGTCTCAGTGGTTCTGTCATCAAATGATGTTCTATGCTTAACATTTGGTCTCTAAATATGCTTGGTCTTATATCCCAATAATCTACAGCCTGCCCTCTAAAAAATAATTGAGCATTAGGATCTTTTTTATTTTGATTTAAAATACTTATCTCTTTCATAAATTCATCAACAGACGTAATTTCTATTCCATCTGTTGTATCCAACTGCATATGCATTTTTATCACCTCTCAAATGTAGCAAAAAACTTTTAATGAAAATAAACAATAATTTAGTAGCTTAGAGGTCGATGTTGGAAACATCAAGCTCGCCGGACATCAATCTTGGTAACAGAGTATCACGAAGTGAAGCTAATCTTGTATTTTCTTCTTTGTGATGTCCTATTATTTCAAAAATTGGTGTAACAATTGATGTGTAACTATGTACTTCTTCAATATCTAAATTTGATACGGACATAGAAGCAATGTGCTGAGGGTAAATGTGCGGTTGAGCCGAACCCGTTTGAGCATCGAATATCTCTTTTTGACGTTTTTTTAGAAGCACATACCAAAAACAAACATCATCTGTCATTGAACTGTCAATATAAGATGAGTCGGACGACCAAATAGGGATATTCCATAAGCTTACATATCCTGCATTAGCACCTGATGCTGAAATTGCAAGTACAGGCGATTGAGTATTTGCAACATTGTGATAGGTAGAGGGTTCTAATCCTCCGGCAATTACAGGTACATCGCCAAAAATCGCATTTTTAGAAAGCAAACTTTTTCCACGCTTGGGCGTAATGTAGTCACCAATGGCACAAGAACCATTTGAAATATTAGGGAACATATTATCAAATATTGCCTGAGCTTGCTGCTCTAAATTATTGTTTACAATTGTTGAAGTGCTTTAGCTTGCAGTGCAGGAGCGTAGTGTATTAATTGTTATTTTGTTACTTGTAGCCATTTTAGCAGTTATTTTTATTAAAAATAACTACAAAGAAAATGGAGATGATATTATGAGTTGTAAGTTAAGAAAAATTATTAATACAAGTTTAGATTTTTTATTCACTATAAGTGAAAATATAACAGAAAGTGCACTGCTGGCTAAAGTACTTCAAATATAAAGTGCTCTATTAAGAAGTATAAATATTGCATTTGGAAAGGAAAAAACATGGCATTAGAAAATAAACTGAATATCAAAGATTCCGCAGAACTTGCGAGAATAGAAGAAAAGATAAGCAAGAAAAGAGCAGTTGAATTATTTGAAAATGGATATTTAGATAATTATAAAGCAGGAACATATGAGATGCTTTCAGCAATTCATAGATATTTGTTTGGTGACATATATGATTTTGCTGGAAAAGTGAGAACTGTAAATATGTCAAAAGGAAATTTTCGGTTTGCACCTGTTATGTATTTGCAGACGGCAATTGAAAATGTAGAAAAAATGCCACAGGCTACATTTGATGAGATAATTGAAAAGTATGTGGAAATGAATATTGTGCATCCATTTCGAGAGGGTAACGGTAGAAGTACAAGAATATGGCTTGATTTAATTCTGAAAACAGAATTGAATCAAGTTATTGATTGGAGTGCAGTAGACAAGGAAGATTATCTTTTGGCAATGGAAAGAAGTCCGATTAAAGATATTGAAATTAAGTATATATTGAAGCAGGCGTTAACGGATAAGGTCGATGATAGAGAAGTGTACATGAAGGGCATAGATCATAGTTATTATTATGAAGGCTATATTGTATACAAAGCTGAAGATTTATAGGTATATACTCCTATCAACGGCAGGAGAAATAAAAAGAACTGCCGTTGCAAGTCGTTCTCTTAAAATAATTACAAAGGAGAATGGACTATGAAACAAAATTTGATTACAGACATTATTCAGGGAATGCTTCCATATTTGAATAATGCACAGAGTAAGCGATTACAGGAGATATTACAATCAACTTTTACAAATTATGAAATAACGTCGAGTACAGGGAAAGTGAAAGAAGATGAACAAGATTTTGTAGAACTTTTTTTGGCTGCTAAGCGCATCGAAGGATGTTCGGAAAAGTCACTTAAATACTATGAAGCAACAATAACAACGATGTTAAAAACAATAGATAAAAATGTTAAATATATCGTGACAGATGATATTAGAGGATATCTTACAGAACATCAACAAAAGAAAGGTTTAAGCAAAGTTACAATAGACAATATTAGACGTATACTTTCCAGTTTTTTTTCTTGGTTGGAAGATGAAGATTATATATTAAAGAATCCAGTTAGGCGTATACACAAAGTCAAGACTGGGACAAATATTAAAGAAACATATTCGGATGAAACTTTGGAAATAATGAGAGATAATTGCACTGAATTAAGAGATCTGGCAATAATTGACATGCTTGCTTCAACGGGGATGCGTGTTGGTGAAATGGTATTACTTAATCGAAATGATATAGACTTCAATGAAAGAGAATGTGTAGTATTTGGTAAAGGTAGCAAAGAAAGAGTTGTATATTTTGATGCAAGAACAAAGATACATTTGCAGAACTACCTAGATAGCAGAAATGATAATAATCCAGCATTGTTTGTATCACTTAAATCGCCACATGAAAGATTTAAGATTGGTGGCATAGAAGCCAGACTTCGGAAATTTGGAAAACAGTTAGGATTAAATAAAGTTCATCCACATAAATTTAGGCGTACTCTTGCTACTGTGGCTATAGATAAAGGAATGCCGATAGAACAACTTCAACAACTTTTAGGACATAGAAAGATAGATACAACATTGCAGTATGCAATGGTTAAGCAGAGCAATGTAAAAATTGCTCATAGGAAATATATAGGATAAAGAGGATGGCGTTATGGCAAAATGGATTAAATGTAAAATCAAAGATATTGGTAGTGTGGTAGGTGGAGCGACTCCGTCAACGAAGAAAGAAGAGAATTATTTAAATGGAAAAATTGCATGGATTACTCCGAAAGATTTATCTAATTTTAGAGGAAGGTATATTGGTCAAGGAGAAAGAAATATTACTGAAACAGGAATGAATAGTTGTTCCACTCAACTTTTACCGGTAAATACAGTATTGTTTTCTTCAAGAGCACCAATTGGTTATGTTGCTATTGCTGCAAATGAAGTATGTACTAATCAAGGGTTTAAGAGTGTTATTCCAAATGAAAATATTAATCCAATGTTCTTGTATTATTTACTCAAATATAATAAAGATAAAATTGAAAATATGGGTAGTGGAACAACATTTAAAGAAGTATCAGGAACAACTATGAAGAACATTGTTGTTTCTGTTCCTGCAAATATAAAAGAACAGGAAAAAATAGCTTGTATATTAGACACTATTGACAATAAAATAGAAGAAAATGAGAGAATAAACAATAATTTACTTGAGCAAGTGCTTGCCATATATCGTCATCATTTCGTAGATACCACAAACGAATTGAGACAAACTTGTCGTGCTGACGAATATTTTGATATTTCCATTGGTAAAACTCCTCCGAGAAAAGAGCCACAATGGTTTAGCACTAACCCAAAAGATGTTACTTGGGTATCTATTTCTGATATGAGTACTTGTGGTTTATACATTAGCGAAAGTTCCGAACAACTTACAAAAGAAGCAGTTGACCGTCATAATGTCAAAATCGTACCTGACAATACCGTTCTGCTTAGTTTCAAATTGACGGTTGGCAGAATTGCAATAACAGACGGCGAAATGACCACCAACGAAGCCATTGCTCATTTCAAAACCGACAAAAAAGAAATCAATGAATACTTATATTGCTATCTGAAATGCTTTAATTATCAAACAATGGGAAGTACTTCATCAATCGCAACTGCCGTGAACTCAAAAATCATTAAAGGTATGCCTTTCATAGTACCTACCGATGAAGAAATAACTGAATTTCACAGTTTAGCAGCTCCTATGTTTGCAAAAATCAAGGCAAATCAAGCTGAAATACGCAATTTGACATCACTTCGTGATACTCTTTTGCCCAAGTTGATGAACGGTGAGCTTGATGTCTCCGACATCGACCTCTAAACCGCTAAATTATTGTTTATTTTATTGTTAAGTTGTATTTTTTTGTCTAAATCACTTAATAGATAGCCTATTTTCTTTTGAGATTCAAAATCTGGTACATCTACCTCTATTTCATCGAATGTGCTACGTGTTATTGTATCAAATACAGAACCATGCGTGTTTTTCTTCAAAGGTCTTATGTTGTATTTTATTAAGTAGTACAAAAAATCTTCATCCACAATCCGTTTTTTTGCTCTTAAGCCATAGCATGACTGATTAAAAGCCATTGGGTAAGGAATAGTTGCTATTTCTCCTACTGTTCCTCTTGCTGAAATAATAATATCTCCTTTATCAAGCAATTTCGTAGACGAATTCATTAACCCAAGTTCAGTTATGTGTTTTTCAGTTTCATAAACATATCTATTATCATTACCAAAATCCTTGACAGATAGCCAAGGAATATCTCCATTCCAATAATCTGGATTAGATGTTTTAGGTGTTCCTCCTCCAATTAAATCCATGATTTCTGACAACTTATATTTCATACCCAATCGCCCCCAATTTCTTTCTTATCTCATCTTCCAATTCATGGGACTTAGCAAACATATCAGACAACTCTGACGTAAGTCTTCCCATCTTTTCTTCAAATGGTTCACCATCGTCTTCCTGCTCTTCAATACCTACATATCTACCTGGCGTAAGAATATAATCCTGCTTTGCAATATCCTCAGTTGTTGCTATAGCACAAAATCCTTTTTTCTCTTCCAATGTGCCATTCTGAAATGCTTCAAATGTATCCGCAAGTATTTTTATGTCATTATCTTCAGGATTAACTGTTCCATCTGATAAATCTCTATGTTTTCTGTCAACCATATGTCCCATATTTCGAGCATCTATAAATAAAGTTTTACCTTTTTGTTTTTTATTATTAGAAATAAACCACAATGTAACTGGAATTGTCACACTATAAAAAAGTTGTGTAGGCATTGCAATAATTCCTTCAATTTTGTCATCTTCAATTATATTTTTTCGTATTTCTCCTTCTCCACTTGTCTGTGTTGATAATGCACCATTAGCAAGAACAAGTCCTATCTTTCCGTTTGGTGCAAGATGATGTATCATGTGCTGAATCCAAGCATAGTTGGCATTTCCAGCTGGTGGTAATCCATATTTCCAACGTGGATCCTCTATAAGTCTTTCCTGATTCCATGGATGATAGTTAAAAGGTGGATTAGCAAGTATAAAATCTGCTTTTAATGTCTTATGCCAATCATTTGTAAATGTATCTGCCTGATATGAACCTAGATTTGCATCTATTCCCCTGATTGCCATATTCATTTTTGCCATTTTCCATGTATCTGCATTGGCCTCCTGACCATATACAGATATCGCTCCTCTTTTTCCATTATGAGCCTTAATAAACTTTGCACTCTGAACAAACATGCCTCCTGAACCACAACATGGATCATATACTCGGCAATTTTCATATGGCTTTAATATTTCAACTAATGTTTTTACAATACTAGAAGGTGTATAAAATTCTCCACCGCTCGTGCCTTCTTTTTCTGCAAACTGTGCAATACAATATTCATAAGTTCTTCCTAATAAATCCTCATTAATCTCTGTATCTGACATATCAATACTATTAGTAAATATATCAACTACATCTCCCAATACTCTTTTATCTAAATCCGGGCTTGCATAATTCTTAGGAAGAACATCTTTTAGAGTCTTATTATCTGCCTCTATTGCCTTCATTGCATTATCAATAACTATTCCAATCTCTTCTTTGTGCGCTGCCTCTGCTATCGTTGACCACCTAGCTTCCTCTGGAACAAAAAATACATTTTCCATTGTATATGCATCTATATCATCTTCAAATCCATCACCTTCATCTACAAGTTCTCTATATCTTTTATCAAAAGCCGCTGATATATATCTTAAGAAAATTAAGCCAATAATTACCTTTCTGTATTCTGCTGCTGGAATATGTCCCCATAATACACATGCTGCATCCCATATTTGTTTTTCAAATCCTATATTTGCATTATTCTTATCTGCCACTTTTAATCCTCGCTTTCGTCTATTTTTCAATCTCTACAATATCATCGAAACCACAATTCAACTCTAAACATATTCTTGCTAATATATCTAACGATACTTGCTGTCCATTATTTAGTTTTGTAAATGTGCTTGGTGCTATTTTTGTTTTTTTTCTTAATTCAGTTTTTGTTATTTCTCTGTCAATCAATAATTTCCATAACGGTTTATAAGTTATTTTTACTTGTTTTTCTGACATGTTTTTTCCTCCGATTATCACGTCAAATATTTCTTCTGTAATAAATTAAATTATATCACCTTTTTTTCGTTAAAGCAATTGTTGCTTTTGAGTTCTCGAAACATTATAAATTATATGTACAACAAGATTTTACGTTAGCATTGCAATAATTTCCCCATCATGTTAATCCTTTAATGTAATTTATACTCTTATCATAGTTCTTTCCATTTTTTTCAGATAATTTGTTTAGATATGTGCAAATCTTGTCTTGATTTTCTTTTATAGCTTTTGTCATTTCATTTAATGTTACCCATGTATCTACACATTCAAAATCCATTACTCTTTCAACATATAACCTATTTTCCACATACATATTTTCATTGTATTCATAATATACTTCGTCATCAATTAATCTGATTAAAGCAATTCTATCACCATAAAAAGTTGCAAGATAATTTAAGCATATTGACAAATTATCTAACTCAACAAAATGTAATCCTCCATAAAAACCACAATCCACCATTATTTCTGCTTCCTTATACTCTCGAACTAAGTTTGTATGTATAGAATATAATTTTTGATTTTTTATTTCATATGTAAATTTGCAGAATTTTTTTCCTTTTAAATCCTTTCCATATAATGCATGACTTTGCGTGTAACAAATCCTTCTTTCTCTCTTCTCTACATCTTCTTCTGATTTCTCAAATAAAAGTCTTTTATTTGTTTTTACTATTTTTCCCTCTTTGTTTCTTCCCACAACCCATTCATTATACATACTGACGTATCCATTTAATGCCTGCCTTCCAATATATTCATTCAATACTTCTTCTGAATTATCTATTTGTGCACTTTTCATTGCATATTCAGTATATAATGGTATATTTCTATATTTTTTATTTGCTACATCAACCTCATTTTCTTGATTTAATTTTTTAATGTATTTTTTCTGATATATTGTATTTTTTCTGATATAATTTTTTATCTTAGAAAACATTATTTTTACTTCTCTCCTCCTAATATCTAAAATCTCTCCTCATGTACTTCCATTTAATCCGTGCCCTATAAATAAAAAAGAGAGCATCCTCTCGCCCATGTAAACACGGCTCGTGGATGTTCTTCAACTATATCGCTCATCTAATTGATTTGTTTCACAAATCAATTAGCACGCGTCATTCGTAGAATGACGCATAACAAATAAAGGGAGAGGTTCTCATTTATGCAAGCATAATTCGAATCTCTCCCTTTATTTGTTAGGTCGCTCTGCTCAAAGCTTCGCGATAACTATTTCATCTGAAGTGATAACTTTTTCTATCACTTCCTATTATAATAGGCAAATCACTATATATTTTTATTGCTCGTCCAACTCACAAGTTGGACTATAAAATCATTGTTATCACACAACTAATTTTTCAACCAAACTCTAATTTTAAGAAAGTTGGACTATTTCAAAACTTGGACGACTCTACAGAGCTAATAACTTAGAATTAAATAGTTCAATTTCTTCATTCATTTTGTCAGGCATAACTTCTGTATAAATATTTGCTGTAGTTGCATAATTGTTATGCCCCATAATCTTCTGAACAACTTTAATATTCATACCTGCCTCAAAACATCTTGTACAAAAACTTCTTCTAAGTGCATGTGGCGATACAGGTTTCATATATACCGGTTCACGATTTTCCTGTACAGATTCATAATCTTCTTGAAGATTAATTGATTGAACAATCTTGTTTATGATTGGTGCAACATTATATCTTGTTGCTGCCGATCCCATTGAAGATGTAAATACTAAATCAGACAGTCCTTCTTCATATTCACTCCTGTAACTTTTCCCCAATTCTTTCTTAATCCTGTCCTGATTCTTTTTTTGAAGCTTTAGCATTTTCTTGCAATCAGCCATCATAGGAATATCTCTTACTGAATTAATAGTCTTTGTAGTTGTAAAACGTAAATGTCTTTCGCCATATTCATATTGACTATATAATGCTCTTCTGATATGAATAATATCATTTTCATAATCTACATCTGACCAACATAATCCTCCAACCTCACTGATACGCATACCTGTCAGCAACATAACTTTAAGCATTGGATAGTACCATGCATATTCTGTTTCTGCTGTCTCCAAGAATTTTTTCTGCTCATCCACAGTTAAAAATCGCCTTTGTTTGGAATCTGTTTTTTCTGGAAGAATAATATCAAAACAAGGATTTATAGCAATCAGTCCATTATTCTTAGCAGATTCAAAACATTCCCTGAGACTACCGAGAGCATCTTTTATTGTAGTAACACCAATGCCATCACTCATCATTCCATTAATAGCTTCCTGTATGTCAAAATAAGTTATACTGTTTAACTTTCTCTTTCCAATCCTTTCACCAAAAGTTCTTTCATATCTTCTAGTCATAGGGTATACACTTGTAGCTTTTATTTTAGGAACTTTAAATGTATTAAACCATCTGTTTCTGAAAGCATTTACCGTAATATCACTACTTATAAGTATAGGATTCTCAGCCTCTTGAACTTTCTTATCAAATTCTGCCAATACCTGTTCCTTGTCGAATCCTGAAACACGAACTGAATTTCCATTAACCTGTTTTCTTGCTTCCCATAAACCATTGGAGCGTCTTCTTAAATTAGGTTCTTTTTTATTCTTTTTAGTTGTTGTTTTATTCATTTGTTCTACCTCCTGCATAGTCGCAATAGGGAACAAACGTTCTAATTGTATTCTAGCAAAGTTTGCTCTCTTTTACAACCCAATTCTTTGGTTATTTATATATTTTCTATACAAATATTTTTTAATTTAGGATTTAGTCTGTTCAGCTATCCATTTGTCTAATAATCTTTTATTTGCATATGACCTGTTTCCTATGCGTACAACAAACTCATGTGCATGCTCCTTAAAGAGTCTTCTGCAAGAAGTTTTTCCGATACATAGATACTTACATGTTTGCTCTAAATTTAGCAAAGCTGGTTCAAGATAATTTATATCTTCTTTAACGCTTTTTGACTCCATCTTATACTTCATCTATGCCTATCCTTTTTGAATTATTCAAGTATTGTTCTATTATATTTATCAACTCAACCGGTAAATCCTCTTTCCAATATAATGATTCCTCTAAATCAAGTTGTTTCATCAAATTTCTATCCAATAACTTCATAATCCTTTTATTATTGGATAAGTTTCCCAAATGTCCCAACACCTGTCTTTTATCTACTGTTAATATTTGTTCTGTCAGTATTAAAGAATTCTTTTCCAAAAATCCCTCCATGTTTTCCTTATTTACAAAAATATGCATTGGATGCCTATTTTTGTCCATTCGTGAAGTGAACGGACATACATTATAAATCATTGAATTCTGATTACTTTTTTTATTACTAACAATTACACACGGTCTTATCCCCGATTGCACACAACTGTTTATATATTTGTCTAATTTAACGTACACAACATCTCCTCTAATCAGGTAGTTCTTCCATAAAAGTCTATCATTAACTTTGCATTTTATTTTTTTCACTGTATTGTCCTCCTGCTACTCTATCTTTTTCGTATTTGCAATTTTAGTATTCCTTCCATAACAGATACCACTGTTCCTCCAGCTTCATTTATCATTCCTACTTTTGTATATGCATCAACGCTGTTACGGGATATCTTTGCAATCTCCGTAACAATAATTGCATTTGCATCGCCTTTTTTAATAGATTCAATAACGTTCTGAATTTGTTTATTCATAATCATTGGTCCCATTGCATTTCGACGAATTATATTTACAATCATAATACCATGAGCTTTCGCATACTGCTGTATAAACTTTAACTGTTTATTTTCTTTCTTATCTGCTTCATATATGCTTCCATCATCAGACAAATAAGCTATTGCTCTTAACTTACCTTTCTTTGTGTTTATTACACTCCCATTTCTATGTTTTGACATTTAATGACCTCCTGATATAGCTACATAGGATTATTTTTCTTTTGCAACACTATCTAAAATACTGTTAAAAATTTCCATGCATTGTTTTCTCTTGCTTATTTCTAAACTATTAATTTTATGTTCAAATTCTGATACATTAACACTAAATCCTAATATTGTATTAGCATCTGTCTCCAATGCATTTGCCACTTGAACTAATGTTTTAATAGTCAAATTTCTAATCCCCTGTTCCACCTTATTTATTGTATCTTCTGATTTTCCAATGGCTTCACTTAAATCTAAAACCGACATATTATTCTCTTTTCGTATTGTTCTAATATTTTGCCCGACTATATAAGAATCATATATGTTTAAGCTATTTTGTCTCATTTCTATTCTCCTTAGCTTTTAATTCATAATTTTGCATTACAGTTCATTTTTTATAATTTATTTAACAACCACACTCATAATTGACTGTTGCAAAACATCCCTCGTCAAACAGATAAACTCCTACCCCACAATCTATCATCACCTCAAGAAATGCCTGTCTTTCAAGTTCATTATCGCTGATATCTTTTAATGTTCTGACTACAACAAATTTAATGTTTTCTTCTTCCATCTCATAAAGAAATTGTTTTATCATTTCTCTTTCAATCGTTGTTTCATCACTGGCATCAAGAAACCAGTAATCTACATTTAATCCACGATTTCTACACTCTTTTCCTATACGCTTTGCAACATCAACAACTGTATTAAAATCTTTTCCCGACTTAATAAAAATCACTCCATTAGCTACTTCTCTTCCGTCAAATATTTTTCGCATAAACTTGTTCCTTCTTTCATTATTATTTGACTAATCAATGTGCACGTTTCTTAATCACACGATAACTTTATCGAATTTTCACGATGTTTTCTATGTGGTTACTTGCGTACTTACTACGTATCGTTTACGTATCCTTAAATGTTATCCAATATACCCTTTAATATCTTCATAGCAAGATTCTTTTTTTCTTCCGGAATATTATGCAATAAATCATTATTTTCTTTTCCCACAATTATGTAGTCTAATGACGTTTCTAAAGTCCGTGCCATTTCTACAAATGTTTCTATACTTGTACTATGTGCTCCAGACTCTATTCCACTATATGTTCTTGGGGATATTCCAATCTCATCTGCAAAACTTCTCTGCGTATAACCTTTTTGCTTCCTTAAATATTTAATTCTACTTCCGCTCTCTTTTATGTCGTAATACAAATCAGCCCCAACTTTCCGGCTGCTGTCGAAAATATAGAAGTTTGATATATAACGCTCTTCGTGGCAAAGTTATATTTATGTTTTTACATATTAATATAAGTACAATTCCTTCTCTAGAAAACTGAGATAATTTATAAATGTATTTTATACAATAAGCCTGTAATTCTTCTTTTGCCATCTATATCTTCTCCTATGAATATTAGTTTAGAACACTTCATCTTCCTTTAAGCCAACCTATTTTAATTACTTAGTTCCTTAAATAATCATATATTTTTCTTCTTCGCTTTTCCTCCCAATCTTATTAGGAATCGCATTAAAAATATCTGAATTATATTCCGATCCATCCTTTTCAGCAAAAAGAAATACTCAACTCCTAACATCCACCAATTTAATTAATAGCAAAAATCCTAGAATAGATATACGATATAAGTCTATTTAATTTACAAACGCAAAGGAGATTTTATTATGAGCAACTTACAAACACACATTGAAAATTATTTAAAATACTGTGAAGAACAAAAAAGACTGGACTATAAGACACTAAAGGCATACAAAATCGATTTGTCTCAATTTTGTCAAAGCATATCTACAAACAATCTTACTGATATTACTTCGTCTATGCTTGAAAATTACATAAGTGAGCTTCACCAAAAATACAAGCCTAAAACTGTAAAAAGAAAAATAGCATCTATGAAGGCTTTATTTCATTATTTTGAATACCGTGAAATCATTGATTTAAATCCATTTAATAAAATATTGATTAAATTTCGTGAACCGACATCCTTACCCAAAACAATTCCTTTAAACACTGTAGAAACAATTTTATCTACTATATATACAAAAAAGGCAACTGCAAAAACTACTTATCAAAAGAGAAATGCACTGCGTGATGCAGCTACAATAGAATTGCTATTTGCAACTGGCATCCGAATATTTGAACTCTGTTCACTACAGATAGATGATGTTAATTTAGAAGACGGAACTATTTTAATATCTGGAAAGGGTTCGAAAGAGAGACGATTGCAGATTGGAAATATTGAAGTTCTTAATATTTTAAAAGAATATAGATTAGATTTTTCTAAAGAAATTGCAAACTGTGGACATTTCTTTGCTAACCAGTCTGGGCATCCTTTATCAGATCAGACAGTACGAAGAATAATAAACAAATATACTTCTCTCGCATCTATCTCCCAGCATATTACACCTCATATGTTTCGTCATACATTTGCAACCAGCCTTTTAGATGCAGATGTGGATATACGATATATTCAAGAAATGCTCGGACATAGTTCAATTAATATTACAGAAATATACACTCATGTAACCACTGCAAAACAAAGAGATATTCTGACCAATAAACATCCAAGGAATGGTTTTCATATTTAGCAAAAAAGACAGCACTCATTGAGATGCTGTCTTTTTTACATATAATGCTAAATTGTGTTAATTATTCTTTGTCTTTCTCTCTATATAAATCCCTCGCTACTATAAAAGGCAATCTAACTCAGACAGTCACTTATGTATAATTTTATACCTTTATTTGAAAAAATATATTAAATCCTTATCACATAGAACTCTCTTTTATGTAAATTTATTACGTTTCTTTTGCATTGTTAATATTGCTTCAGCCAATTTTCCACCCTGAATAGTACCTTCTAATTTTTTTTGTAGTCCTTGCATATTAATTAATAAGTAATCTAATCTTCTTGTCTGATGAACCAATTGTAATTGATTATAAAAATTATTTATCGTCGTATCGTCAATATATTCATCTTTTATTCTGATATAATATTTATCGTCCCTAAAAAAAACATTTGCTATTTTCCCATCATCCGTATTAAGTATATCAATATAGTCTCCCACAATTTTGAAATTTTTCTTATTTCTATTACATTGATAACATGCAAGCACAAGATTTTCCACTTTTCCTGATTTTTCTTTATCATCAAACAATGATTCAGCTATGAAATGATCTACTTCAAAAAGAGTTGCTGGAAGAATATCCATTGAAACTCCACAGTAAGCACATTTACAATTATATATATTACAAAATTCCTTATTAAAAGTGGTATTCCTATCATGCACCTTATTGTACATTATTCTTTGTCTAGGATGAGCTAATCTTATCTTCTCATCAAGTACTTTTTTCTTATTCTCTACATTTTCCAATATTGGACAATATTCTGTATTTCTATAATCATTCGTTATCATATTCTCTTTTTATCTCCTCAAACGCAGAAATAAGTCTATCAATATCGGCCACTGTTAATTTATCGTATCCACTTTCTCCCTGTAATGACTGTTGAATCTCTTCAAAAAAATACTTCTCAACATAATTCTTATCTTCTATACGTTTTAATAATTTTCTATATAATTTAACTTTTTCAACTGCCTTATCCAACACAGGTTTCCATTCTCTTTCAAAAAAGTCTATACTAGAACAATCAGATGATGTATCAAATTTCTTTATTACTTTATATTCTTCATCAACATCATTTTGTGTAACGACGATAACTTCCTTAAAAGGAAATACTTTCCTTAATATTATTTCAAACTCTTCACCTGCTAATTTCTGATTTGATAATTTAGCATTTTCAAATAATAGTGAATCAATAATTATGATATCAGCAGAATGAACATACTTGTCACTTAATAAACTTTCATAAGTATCTTCTGTTTCAAATTTACGTTGCAAATTCTCAATATTTATACCTTCATAACAATACTGTTCATACAAATATTGGCTAATATATGAATCCATATTATCATCAATGTACAATATTTTTATAGCATCCATTTATAGCTTTCCTCCAATTGTAAAATCTATTTCAAATCCATTTTTACTTGTTATGTCAAGTACCTCTCCACCAGACATATTCAAAGTATTATTAACAATCCACATTCCTAATCCATGTCCTTTCTTTCGTGAAGTTTCATGTGGTTCTAATATTTTCATAGGGTTCTTTTTGTATTTATCTGGTAGCCCAACTCCATTATCTATATAACGAACAAGTAGCATATCTTTTGAAATAGTAATCCTTATTTTTATTTCTAATCTGTTTCTTTTTTCATTCTGTTGAATACTATTTAAAATCAAATTATCAAATATGACAGTTATTACATCTTCTGGAATAGTAAATCTTATTTCATTATTCACTTCAACACTAATAGTTATCCATGCATAATCATTCTCCCAATTATTCTTAACTTTATCTAATAATTCTTTTATTCTATGCTCTTCTGGGAAAAACTGACCTTTCTCCACTTCTTCCAGCATTACATCCATAAACTGTAATAATTTTATGCCAGTATCTCTATTCTTTTTCAACAATTCAGGAACATTTAAATGTGCCAGCTTAGTATTATCTGGCTCACACAATTCTTCCCACATATCATATTTTTTAAGCGCTTTCACAATAAAATCATAATTTCCATCTATTTTATTTCTATCGTTTTTCATTTCATGCGCTATGGATGTAGCTTTTAATCCAGATGTAGCAAGTACGTTTAAAATACGTACATCATATTTATATCTTTTTTCTGTATTTGCAATATTATTTTTATATTCTCGTTGTTCGTTTATAAATTCTTTCAGTTCATCTATAAATCTTGATTCTTCATCTTTTGTCAAAGTTTTTATTATTCCCGGATTCTTTACAACTTTTGTTGTTATAGAGTCTTCTTTTTTTGCTTCCGGCTTATTCTTCTTATTAATGTCTCTAATTAACGACTGTCTATAGCGTTCAAATTCAGCCAAACCCGTGTGAATAATTTCTACAAACAACTTATAATGATTATTTTCATCCAACCCTTGTCTATTTGCTAAGTCCTGAAGATAAAAATTTCTTTTTTTATCAATCTTCACAACTCCTGATATTTGATTTTCTCTTACTCTCCAAGAACCAGTGGGATGTGTTGCAGCTGCTGGTGATTTTCTTGAACGCTTTCCCAACCCTAACCAATCTTTTTTTCCCTCATATGACGAGATACTAAAAGAATTTCTATATAATATAATTCCATAATTATATCTATTGGATAATACTTTTCTCTTGTATAGAAAACGCTCATCATCTCCTGTTAACACTCTATCTATTCCAAAATATAATTCTGCAGTAAAATCCCCTAATTCCACAAGCAAATTATCAAGATCATTATCTTCATCATCAGAGCTTTTATCTGAATATTCTTTTTTTAAATCGATTTCATTTGAATATCTGAAGATATTGTTTTTACAGTATTTTTGAGCCTTCTCTGTAAACTCATCAGACTCTACACTGCAAAGCAAACTTCTTTTCTCTGCACAATAACTCAAGTTGATTTTAGAAGAAAAGTTTACACCTTTTTCTGGTTTTTCAAATACACGCTCTATCGGTATTTCCTTATCTCTAAAAAACAATTCTATTTTCATTACATTATCACAATAAGTTCTCCCTAAATATTCAGCTAAATTATTTGCAACTCTTTCAGTCCATTTATCTCTTAATTCTGTAATTATTACTTTTGTTCCAATACATGAATAATCTTCTTCATCTTCCAGAGTACTATAATTCCAATCAGTTATCCAAGTTATTGATTCACAATTTTCTTTATGCGAATAGACTTCTACATTTGCACCTAATCTCGCCAAAGCAAATCTACCAACACCTTTAGATCCAGCCTGAACTCTCTTTTCCCCGTTAACACCTTCTATTTCATAACCTTTGCTACTTTTTCCAATATGCATCCAGTTTCGAGTTATATCATCTCTATTCATCCCACAACCATCATCTACAATTTCAATTCTATCTTTATTTATTACTATTTTTGTTTTTGACGCGTTTGCATCAAAAGCATTCTTTACTAATTCTAAAATCGCAGACTCTTTATTTGAAAAGTTTTGAACTCCTAACAGTTCTGCTAGTATACTGTCTTCCACAATATATTTCAATTTTTCCATTAAGCTTCCTCCTGAAACTTATAATCTTCAACATCCTTTGATGTTATTCTTAAAGAGCTTCCACTAATATGTATTCCTACATCTAATACATATTGCCTAAAGTTTCTACTTTCTAATATGCTCACTGCATCTTCTAATGTATATTCATTATTATCTTCTCGTTTAACAATATACATTCCCGAATACGGAATGCACTCCCTGCTAAGTCTATAAACAGCTATCTTGTCAGTAATGACTGTTGAAATAAGTAACTTATCACTATTTAACCCTGAAAGAGCCTGTGATCTTCCATACTCATACCATTTTGCGTTACTATCACTTTTACGTTTATCTAATCTTGCCCTAAAATCACTCAAATATGCCATCGTCTCTGGATAATTACTTTCAAATTCGTCTTCTTCAAATTTTACTAAATTCCCATTATCGTCATATCTATATGGAAAAATAATTTTTTCATTTCTATTGTATCTCAGCGATCTAGGAGTTGCTGTATCTCTTATCAAAACTCTTTCTATATTATGCCCATTGCAAATAAAGCCTTGCGCAGTTTCTTCATACTCCTCTTCTTTAATTACATAAGCTTCATTCAACAGTGTTGCAACCACATGTGACACCTTGAAATAATCACCAAATCGCTTCATCCCCTTCTCTACATTTTCTGTAAAAAACCACTTATCCTTCAATTGTTTTATAGGAATATCTATTCTTGTTTCTAAGGTCATATCCTTATAATGTAACGCTTCTTGTTGTCTTTTCTTATCTAAAACCATAATTGCAGACTTGACTAATGCATTGTCAAATACTTTTTCTTGAGTATAATCCTTGATAATTGTTACGTAAGGCTTCATATAGTTTCTCAAGTTTAATCCAAAAACCGTTTTAAATATGCTACTAGGTACCAAATAAGCCATTTTTCCATTTTCTGCTAATGACTTAATACTTTTCTCTATAAAAGCATAGCAATAATCAAATTTTCCCTTTACACACGTTTCAAATTTTTCCTTCACAAACTTTTGTTGCTCTTTTTTTAACTCGCTATATGTTATATACGGTGGATTTCCTACAATGAACTGAAATTGAGTTGTTTCTTTCCATTTCAAATAATCAGTATTGTGAATTTTCCATTCCACCTCTTTTATATTATTTGCTCGCAATACTTCATCTAAATTCAAAATACATTTTTCATATTGTTCTGTATCAATTTCAACTCCATAAATGTCTCTTTCTAATCCATATCTGATTTGTTTTTTTGAAAGCCCCTTTGCCACACAGTCATCTATATATCTTTGCACAACTGCGACCAAAATATTGCCATCACCACAAGAATTTTCTAATATTGTCTTTCCATATAAGCCTTCTTTATACCCAACACTATCTAATAACTCTCTTACATAATTTTCAGGTGTAAATACCTGGCACTTCTTGTTCATAATTTACCTCTTAGCATATATTTATATCTTAATGTAGTCTTAATTTTTTCAATTTTCATACAAAGACATTTTTTCGAGTAACTTGTCCCCTTTAGTTGTTATAATATATTGACCTTTTGCATGTACCATCTCAATATAACCATATTTTATTAGTTCTTTAATAATTTGATTTACCTTTAACTTTCCACATGGTACTCGTCTCGCTATTTCTTGCTGACTAAGCAAACAAATACTTGTACTATCATTTTGTATTTGATTATCTTTAATAATTAATAGTACCTTTGTTTTTTCATTTACAAAATTCAAAACTTCATTCATAATTACACCTTTTTAATATTAAACAATATATATATTGGTTTAATTTTGAAACCATTATACCATTATAACTTTCTATTTTCAATTGTAATTTATTTATATGAGTATTAGACTTTTATTATATTTTAGCAGTACAATTGTACAATCAATCTCTTTCATCACTTTAATTATCTCCTAATAGAAAATCAATTTTATAAATCATTTTGAATACTCTGGTGGTTCAGATTCTGTATTCTAATGCGTATCAAACCATTATTCCAGACGTCATTGAGCCACCTTTATTTTGTATAAGTGTCAATTCAAAAATTTGGTTTATTTTGTCGGTCCTTACTTCATCAACGATGTCATAACATCCTTTACAAGATATGGCTTTTATCATAGCCGATACAAAACAAGCTTATATAAAGAAACTCATTTTACGCCTTATAGTGATCTAGTATGTATAAAATATTCACCTTTTTTACAATAATCCTGAAGTTTCAATTTTAAATTTATTATTCTAAGTCATATATAAGCTTAAAGCTTACTTTTTATAAATCTATAATCTATCTTCTAACTAAATGTTTTTTTTAATAGATAATAAGAAATTATCTAGCAAAATAAATTAAATAGTGGGAGAAGTTGCATTATGAAAAAATTTATTAATGAGCTTAAGGAATCGATACAACAGCAATCGGATATTTTTGATAACACTTTAATTCTTAATCCGGTAGAAAATGTGCCATTCAAAGACATTTTGGAGCCATGTTCAGTTTTTTTGCATGGCTTGTATAATACTGATACTGTGCGTGATTTAGAGTCAAAATACAATTCAAAAATACAATTTAGCGGAAGAGGTCAAATTACACAGGATGTAAATGATATATATAATCAATGGGCTAAACTACTAGATGGTGAAAAGGTTTCTATGAGATTGCTATCGGGATTGCATGCACATACAGTTTTATTTATGGGCATAAGCAAAATTGGCGATAAAGTTCTTTATTTGCCTGAAAAAGCCGGTGGTCATACTTCTGGAAAAGCTATTTTGGAACGTTTAGGTTTACAAATAATGGAATTGCCTATTGATTATGATAATTTTAGAATTGATATCGAAAAAGCTAAAGTTATATATGACTCATTTAATCCAGATATCTTATTCATTGACAGAAGCGAAGGGTTGATATATGAGGACTTTACAGAATTATGTTCCTATTGTGACTGTTATAAAATATTTGATGCATCGCAATACTTAACTAATATTATCTGCAAAGATTATAAAAATCCTTTTGAAATGAGATTTAATCTTATTCTATCAACAATGCACAAAAATCTTCCAGGACCACAGCGTGCATTTGTTTGTAGTAAAGAAGATGATAAAATGTGGAAACAATTAAAATCACACATAAGTACATATGTATCTAATATGCATGTATTTACAATTTATTCAGCTGGACTATTATTAGATCATATGGATCAATTATGTACATTATCAAAAAGAATGTTAGAAAATGCAACATTATTAGACAAATGCTTATCTGATAATGAAGTAATTGTAATAGAAAGAAAATACTTTAACAATGAGATGCCAACACATCATTGCTGGATAAAAAGTAATGGACAAGAGGAAGCGTTTAAATTATATTTGTCTTTAGAACAATTAGGATTAATGTCCAATTATAGATTATTACCATACAATATAGGATATGGTTTAAGAATAGGTATGTCCGGAGCAACAATGTCTGGACTTAAACCCGAACATATACCTGAATTAGCATACATAATTGGAACAGCATATAAAGACGGTTATTCAGAACAATTAAAAAAGCGAACAACAGATTTTATTAGATACATAAAGGAAAAAGCAAATGAATAATAAAGTATACTACCATACAGCACCATATAAAATTGAAGCAGTAAATGATATTCTTACACTACCAACAGAAAAATATGTAACCCTTGAATATCTTTATTGTGGGATATGTGGTGGTGATTATTCTACTTATATTGGAAGGCGTAACGATTTTCCGTATTCCTTGGGTCACGAATTTGTTGGCAGGGTTACTAACATAGGTGATGATGTTTCAACTTTGCATATAGGAGATTACGTTATATCGGATTTCAATTATAGATGTGGTAAGTGCAGTAATTGTATATCTGGTAACAGTCATTTATGTTTACAAAATGATGCTCATAAATTTAGCAATAGAGCGTTTTCGCAATACGGAAATATTCATGAGAGCTATCTTTATAAAATTCCATCATTCAGTTTTTTGCCTAAAGCTTGTTTGATAGAGCCTTTATCATGTGTAATTCATGCTTGTAATTTATGCAAATTGAATAAGGATATGAGTATTGTCATAAATGGCTGTGGAAGTATTGGTATGTTATTCATTTTTTATCTCTCAAAAATATTATCTTATGAAAATATTTACATAAATGAAATCAATAAAATGAGAGAAAAAAATATTATAAAATATTTTCCTGTAAAGGTTTATGACCCCGATATGATTGATAAGTATGATTATATTATTGAATGTAGTAATTCAACCAATGGAATAAAGAAATCACTTGATTTATGCAGTTTTGGAGGGCATATTTGCATAATGAGCCATTTATATGGAATTAATACCTCTTTTATTTACGAAAATATTTGCAAAAAAGAATTAGTACCAATATTTCCATTAAGAAACGGAAATATTGATACCATTAAATTAGCAATAAATTATATCGGCAAATTTTGGGATGATGGTGCCAAAGAATTATTGGGGATATATGATGATATTTATCTTGCTTTCAACAAAAAAAATATTACTAGTTTTAACAAGCAGATAGTCAAGATACCTCATTAACGTTTTTTGATTCGATTAATAAAATTTCTATATTTTTCCAATGTTGTATCAAAGTCTAACCATTGGAATGCTTCCTTTAGTGAAAAAATTGTATCATTATCTTTTTGCATAATTGCAATCTGAAGTCTGAAAAATACATATACTTCATTGTCATTTAATAGTTTTTCTATTTTACCTAATGTGCCAGAAGAAATGCTAGAATTCTGAGCATAATCAAGATATGCTTGTGCCATGTAAGCAAATAACTCACCTGATTGATACCCATCTATTTTATTTAATCGAATACTTTCATCAATATTATTTTGAGCTTCTTCATAATTGCAAAGAATAATATCTGCTAGTGCTTTTGAATAATGTAGCTTTGCTTCATTTTTCCGTTGATTATCTTGCTTGACATAATCTAGTGCTATTTCAAAATTGTTGATGACATATCTTTCGTCGTAATAACACTTAGTCTCAATTAAGTTTGTGTAAATATAAGCTTTTGTAGCCAGCCCACAATTATAATTCTCTAATACTTTATTATATTCATCAAATGCATTTTTCCATAAGCCATTAAATCGATATAAGTGTCCCCTTGTCCGTTGCAGTTGAAAAAAAATATAAAATGAAAATATAGAATCATCAATGATTTTTTCCATATCATCTATCGTCCTAAATGCATTGTAAAATTTGCCCTGCATAAGTTCCAAATCAGCAGCATATAATTTAATTTGTGAATAATACCAATGTATACTTTCGTCATTAGTTAAGTCTTTGTTAAGAGTATCAAGTTTAACAGCTAATTGATAGTAATCTCCAGTGAGTGAATACGTATACTGAAAGAAAATATCATATGACTTTTTATGATATCCGAGGTTATTAGAATCCAATATTTTACTTAAAGAAAGTAACGATTCTTTTGTACCATTTTTCTTTTCGTTTACAGCATTCATAAAATGAATCATATCTGAAATTGCTATATTAGTATTTTTTTTAACATTTATGTGTTGTAAATCAATGTTTGTATCGAAAATCATAAAAAATAAATCAAGTGTTTTTTCAACAATAGATATTGGCACTTCAACACTATTATCGAAATCGCTTTCTATTTTTATAATATTATCTAGTAACATTACAATAACATTAAGCGAAATAATATTATTATAAACTTCACGATGGATTACATAGTCAAGATAATTATTTAAATTGAATATTATTTGTGTAAAAGGCAGTACTTTTATTGCATTTTTACAAAAAACATCATGTAACTTTACAAAATCACCGTCACCTTCTAAATATTGAACCAAGCTAACATTGATTATTTCTTCATAATCATAATAAGGGCAGGAAATATTACACGATTTAATAATATTCTCGAAAATACCTTTATTAAAGACTCGTACTGTTGTCAAATTAAGTATTACTTCCTGCCATTTAGGCTCTAAATGATCTATAAATTTACTAACCAAAGTTTCCCTATCATTAAAAATAGCTTTATCTATTATATTCTCATTAGAATGCTCTAATTCTTTTTTATATACATTAACAGCTAAATCTACGTATATAGGAACACATTCGGTACTTTCAATAATATTATCTATAATGTCTTGTTCGTTAATATGTTTAGATAAATATTCTTTTGTATCTTCTTCAGGATAAGCTTTTAACTCATAGGGTTTAAGGGCGTCAAATTTCCACAACAGCTCTTCTCTGCTTGTTATTATATATAATCCACTTTGCAGACTTGATATGAAGCGAAATAACCACTCTGAAGGCGCAGAATATGGTTTGCTAGGGCAATAGGAATCAAAAATAAAAACCAGATTTCTTTTTTTCCCTTTTTTGATTAATTTCTCCTCATTTCTCAATATATCCATACCCAAATAAATCGGTAAATTATATATTAATTCTGTCTTATTCATTTCATTAATACCATCAATATCGTTCCAGAGAGAAACTTTTTTAATATTTCTTTTAATAGATCCAATTACATCTAAAATTCCGCTTATACTAGGAATTCCCATTTGAATTGAATTAGGATCTAGTTTACTTTGTAAAAAATCTATGGATTCAAAAAAAGAATCAGCAAAATCACTAAAAAAATTACTTTGAATTTTTTTTATGATTTTATTATCCAATTGATATATATCAATTTTTTCATGATACTTTAATAGTGCATACTCAAACAGAATACATGAATAATCATATTGATTAGCCAACTTAACTATATTTTCTAGAAATTGTTTATTGTTAGAAATTTCAAATGAAACTTTTATTAACTTGATTTTTTCAGGAGATTTTTGGGAATGTGCGTTTATTTCGGATTCCAACTCATTTATTAAGCAGGTTTTACCAATCCCTCCCATACCATATATTGATATTAGCTTAAAAAAATCTATTTCTTGTATTCGATTTTTTATAATGCCCATAATATATTCTCTAATTTCTGTTCTATCGACAAATTCTTCAATCTTTTTATGTTTGATTGGTAACATTCTATCCATATTTTTCCCTCAAATAAATCCATCCTATTTTTACAATATTTAATCGAAAACTTCAAATTATTTAACTTATTTTGATAGATAATTTCTTATTATCTTACAAAAGTATTATACAATAAGTAACTGATTATTTCATTCTTTTTCTAAAAAATATTTCACTCCCTAAAATGAAATTTTAAATTCCACTCTCCCATTGACAGGTGGAATTTAGTTTTACATAAATGTAATTTACCTTTTTACATCTATTTTTTTTAAAATTGCATATTTTTCCACCTTCCTGTATTATCTTTCCATGTCATCTGATGACAGTGAAAGTAGATTGTTATGTCAAACCTTATTCCCGGAAATCAAAAATATTTAACTTTGGCTGACCGCAAATTTATTGAAGACTCACTGAATGACAACTTGTCTTTCAAAGAGATTGCCAAATACCTTTGCAAAGATCCAACTACCATTTCAAAGTAGATTTGTCTTCACAGAATGGATGATATTAATCCCAAAAGCTACTGTTTTCACGCATCTTACACAATGGAACATTAAAAAATGTGTTAATCACATCCATTCCTACGCTAGAGAACAGCTTGGGGAAAAACACCTTATCAATTGTCACTTGAAAAATTTGGTCCGAATATTCTCTGGACCCTGCAACTTAAATACATCCCACCTGATGATGTAATTCTAACACCTAAGCTACTTAAATAACATTTTTACAAATCCGTCATCAGAGGCATGCTAATTTCAAATATAACATATAGGTCTGTGTAATTTACTTTTTAACACGGAATTAAGTTTTACAAGTCACCATTACTAAATAATCATTTTTTATCAAATGTATGAGAGGATGTCGAATTCCAGTATGGTTGAAATTTAGGGAATTGGACCATATTTGAAACTTTACATTTGCAATTAAGCTTTATTTAAAATTTTATAAGCTAATCTTTCCCCATATAAAATTTTTTAATTTCCACCAGTCTTCTGATAATTCATTTAATAATGAAATATTTTTATTATCCCAAGCTTCTTGTATTTCTTGTAAGTAAAAAAGAATTATATTATGCATCTGATTGTCATCTTTTAATTCAATTACTAAAGACTTATATTCTGTATCAAGCTCTTTTATTTTTGCATCACTGTACTGCTCATACTTTTTCATCTTTACTAAAATATTTTGTATTTTACAATAAGCTCTCGCCAGTTTACTCTTCTCTTTTTCATCGTCCTGCTCTATAACTTTAGATGATTTTTCACTAATAACCTTAAATAACTTTTCAAAAACAATATCAATTTCACATTTTCCATCAACATATTTTTGAAACAATTCTTTAGTAAAACAACTGTTTCTAATAAACAATTTTGCACTTTTAATTCTATCTTCCAATCTAGTATTTTCTAAAAGATATTCATCACGGACTTTTTCATTTGAATCAATATACTTTGTTTTTAATACCTTATAGATATTTTCAAGCAAAATTAATCTCCAAAGTTCATTGTCTATATTAATATAATCTTTTGTTAAATCATTAGCAATTGCTGAAAGCGTACTGTAATCTATCTGCAAATTTTCTGAATTATTATGAGAAACAATATTTTTTGTTCCTGCTATTAATTCATCTATACTTATGTTAAAAACTGTTGAAAGAATCCTTACTTTAGCAATTGATGTCTCACTTTCTCCACTTTCCCATTTTGTAACTGCCTGTCGTGACACATTACATTTTTCTGCTAATTGTTCCTGAGTAAGCCCTATTCTCTTTCTGTTATATGCAATATTTTCTTTTAAACCCATAATATAAATCCTCCATTGCTTTTTCTAATGGGACAATATTAACAAATCTTTAGATTGCAATCCACCAACTATGACTATCATTTCAGGCAACTATTAGTTGCATTAGAATAAAACTATTTAATTCTATTGATTTCAACAAATTCTCCGTACTCATCTCCTATGTTTTTATAAGTAATCAAATTCTTTTACTTTTTCGTCTTTGTAAACCAGCCATTACGATTTTTAATTTCTTTGCTTGATGCATATTTTCCTGAAATACCAAACTTAGTAATAGCTTCATTAACAATATTTCTAATTTCTAACTTTTCGCCTATAACCCATAGTCTTCCGTTTATATTTCGATTATCTACAACTTTCAATCCATTTTCTTCAAAAAAATTTCTTACATCACTTATAGAAAAATCACTTTCTGTCTTGATCGCTGTGTGTTTTGTTTTTTCAACTATATCATTTTTAGTTTCAGATTTTTTTTTCTTACTTAAATCCTTTTGTTTGTTATACCTGTTAATGTCAACTATAACCGGATATACAAATAATTCATCTAATGCTCTTGTGTATGCTATATATTTTTCGTTTTTAGACATCCTTCCAGTAAAAGAAATAACTGAACTAAACTCTAGACCTTTTGCATCATCAATATTCATAATATTCCATCTTGTATGATGCAAAGTAGAATTTCCGTCCGTCATATCATTAAATTTTTCCTTATATTCTGCAAAAACATCCAGTATGTATTTTGCTTCTTCATCGTCACCTATAAGAATAGCAGCTAGACCTGTCCTTTGTTCATCTAAAAGTTGTGTAACAATAGAATCTTTAAATTTTTTCTCAGTGTTTAATTCATGAACTCCCTTACCAGCAGTGTTTATTGCTTTCATTTTCATATTAAACACTTTATTACAATATTCTGTAACTTGTGAAGAATTTCTATAGTTTTCTTGCATTTCGTAAAAATCAAAATCTATAATATCAGAAAGTTCACTCCATTTATCTATTCCCTTAGTATTTTCAATATGCTGATGCGCATCACCAAACATATTGAAAACAATATCATTTCCATTTATATTTTTTAGCAATCTACCTTCTTCCGGAGCAATTCCCTGTGCCTCATCTATAGATAAAAGTGCTTCTTTTTCACCATTAGGACTTCCTTGAAATTGATATAATGCTTGTAAATATAAATATGCGGAATAATTTTGTGTTGGCATTTTTCCATTTTTGTTTTCTTTTATTCCAACCTTTTTCAAAATCATATCGTATGCATTCTTTGCCGCGCTCTCTCTTATATAATTTAATTGATTTCTCAGTTCAATAATCTCATTATATTCCTTAAAGCTTAAATATTTATCATTTGTTGCCTGCAAAACTCTTATCTGAATCTGCGCCTTATCGATTTCATCCCTTATTTTATCTACATAATCCTCATACTTGTCATCTATCTTATTGCACTCCCATGAAATCATAAAAAATAAGCCAATCAATTGTCCTATATTTTCAATTGCATCATACAACTCTTCCATTTCATTTTGACCATACTCAGATTTTAATTTTAAAAATGATTGAAAATTATTTTCTATCTTTTTACTATATTCCACCATAAAATTAAAGTATTCATCATCTCCGTTTATTCTATATATTTTTGTCTTAAGTCTATCTATATTTCCTCTTGCCTGTTCAATTGTTTTTTTTCTATTTGCAATTGCTTTTTC
>ERZ773264.1110-NODE-1110-length-34256-cov-13.053419_pt1 | contig 34256 bp, 36 predicted proteins | sample MGYA00511910_ERZ773264 | MGnify/ENA primary metagenome ERZ773264 (study PRJEB29015, sample SAMEA2737739) | human gut metagenome | biome: human gut; feature: human-associated habitat; material: faeces | place: China | collected 2012 ...
GTAGCACGGAGCAATCCGTAGGCATCAAAGTCGGGGGCTTTTGACCCCGACATCATAAAAATAACCTTATAAAAGGAGGAAATTATAAATGTTAGTAAACACAAAGGCAAAGATCGGTGTATTTTCCATCGCTCTGGGAGCATATCTGCCCCAGTTCCCCCAGCTGGTGCCTAATTTCGAGGCACAGTATGAGGATTTCAAGAAGACGATTCCCGATACTGTAGATATCGTTGATGGTGGCATGGTGACCACCAAGGAACAGGCTATGGCAGCAGGTGATAAATTCCGTGCTGCAGACGTAGATCTGGTATTCCTGCAGTTGCTGACCTATGCAACTTCCTATAACGTACTTCCCGCGATCCGTGATCTGGATGTGCCTGTAGTATGTATCAATGTGCAGAAGAAGCTGGCGCCGGACTATGCCAATACCGATATTCCCATCTGGCTGGGTGACCTGTATGCCTGTGGTGCCGTAGGTGAGGCTGTGGCAGACCTGGAGCGTGCAGGCAAGAGACATGCTGTAATCACTGGCGTGGTAGAAGGCGGCGACCCCGAGGTGGCAGCTCAGATCGAAGATTGGTGTAAGGCAGCTCAGGTCCGCAGACGTTTCCGTCAGACCAATATTGCCCAGATCGGCCGCCCTTATCCCGGAATGATGGATCTCTATATCGATGAGACCAACCTTTACAACAGAATGGGCCTGTATACCAAGCAGTTTGACTGGGAAGATATGTGGGCTATTGCAGACGATATTACCGATACCGAAGCTATTAAGGCGAAGGCACAGGACATCATCGATACCTTCGAAGTAGAGGGTGGCGCTACCGCAGATGACGAAGATATTCTGGATATGGCAAAGCATGTGCTTGCTTTCGAGCAGTGGGCGAAGGATGAAGACTTAGGCATGATCGCCTCCCATTATGCCGGTAAGGCACAGGGAGTAGCCGGTAAACTGGATTCCATGCTGATCCCTGCATTTTCCATGCTGATCAAGCAAGGTACCGCATGTGCCGTAGAAGGTGATATGAAAGTTGCCATGGCAATGTCCATTCTGAAGACGATCTCCGGTATGGGACAGTTGTCCGAGATGTACTCTATTGATTTCAACGAGGATATCTGCATCATCGGTCATTCCGGATCCGGCGATGCGGATATCTCTCTGGCACATAAGCCCACCATGAAGATCGTTAAGGTATTCCACGGCAAGGTAGGCGGCGGATATCTGACTCAGTTCTATCCTCCCGTAGGCCCTGTGACCTATCTGGCTATCACGCAGGATAAGGACGGCAACTTCAAGTTCGTTGTGGCAGAAGGCGAGAATCAGCCCGGCCCGATCTTCACTTTCGGTGACACCAATATGCGTACCAAATTCTCAATCCCCTGCAGAGAGTTCGTGAACCGTTGGAGCGAGGCAGGCCCTACCCATCATATGGCAGCAGCTGCCGGCAGACATATTGACACCATTTTAAAGGTTGCTAAAATACTGAACGTACCGGTAGATGTGATCACACGGTAAGGGCACTTGTGTAAATATGGCGCAGTAACCACAGGAGCAAAAAGCAAGCTCTGAAAGAGCAATTTTGCGAATGAAATTCGCAATAGTTACGAATGTTTATGATTTAAAAACAATATGCCTGTGGGCGGAGTTCACAGGCAATGGAAAGGCTAGGTATTATCATGAAATTTTTAGATGCAGAATTTGTACAGGGATTTATCAGAATGGCAGATGACGGCTGGCAGCAAGGCTGGCATGAACGTAACGGCGGCAACCTGTCTTACCGTGTGAAGCCGGAAGAGGTAGAACTGGTAAAGGAGAACTTTGAGCCGAAGGAGTTCCAGCCCATCGGCACCACAGTTCCCGCACTGGCAGGAGAGTATTTCCTGGTGACCGGCAGTGGCAAATATTTTCGTAATGTCAGCATTAAGCCGGAAGATTCTATCTGCATGATCGAACTTGACGACAAGGGTGAGAATTACCGTATCGTATGGGGTCTGGTAAACGGGGGCAGACCTACCTCCGAGCTCCCCAGCCACCTGATGAATCTGGAAGTGAAGAAGCTGCAGGATCCCGACTACCGTGTGGTATATCATGCACATACCACCAATATCATTGCACTGACCTTCGTGCTTCCTCTGGAGGATAAGGTATTCACCAGAGAACTGTGGGAGATGGCAACCGAGTGCCCCGTAGTATTCCCGGATGGTGTGGGCGTAGTGCCCTGGATGGTACCGGGCGGCAGAGAGATCGCAGTAGCTACCTCCGAACTGATGAAGAAATACGATCTGGCCATCTGGGCACATCATGGAACCTTTGCCGCAGGCAAAGACTTCGACCTGACCTTCGGTCTGATGCATACCGTAGAAAAATCCGCAGAAATTCTGGTGAAGATGTTGTCCATGCAGCCGAATAAGAGACAGACCATTACCCCCGATGATTTTCGCCATCTGGCAAAGGACTTCGGTGTGACCCTTCCGGAAGAGTTCTTATATGAAAAATAACGATCCGAGGGACACACGAAGGAGCCTCGAACCGTTATATCTTGAATGCCTGACGTTATCGGCGCGATTTTAAACGCGCCTCGTTAGGTGTCATATCATACATTTTTTTGAACTGTTTGTAGAAGAAGTTCTGATTCTCATAGCCTACAGACAGGGCAATCTCAGACACCGGCAGCGCGGTGTGGGACAGCTGATTCATAGCGACTCGCATACGCTGCCGTGTTTGTATTTCCTTAAAGGTAGTGCCGGAATATTTTTTGATCATACGGCTCAGGGAAGAGGGGGTGTACCCGATCTGTGCAGCCAGTTCGTGAAGAGTTCCGGTATCATAATGCTCCGCCAGGTATCTGCGTACCACCACCATCAGGACATTGCTCTGCTCATCTTTCTGGTCTAATAAAATATTTTCCGCATTGCTTAAGATATGCATGAACAGCAGGGCAAAGGTGTGTTCCGAGAGCTTATGCCAGTTCTGAGGCTGCTGTAACAGAAGGAAGACCGCATTGTGGATGAGGTTCTGGATGCAGGGATTGTCGGAGACGGTAAAGTACAGATACTGACCGACACAACTGTCACCTTCCAGCGCATTGATGATAAAATCCGCCAGAATATTATCCTTGTTGATCAAAGTCAGGATATTCTGGAAATAGGCGGGGCGGATGATGATGTTAATGCCCAGATCTTCCTGGCCGCAGGCTATTACCGCATGTTCGATATGTTGGTTCATAAATAGAAGTTCCCCGGGGCGGAGACAGATCTCTTCTTCATTTATGACATGTGTGACAGAACCGGAGAGACAATAAAAGATCTCCACGTAATCATGTTTATGCTTTGGAAAATCCACAAAGCGGGTGTGGCGACGCAGAGTAATATCATCTTCGGAGTGTTCCAAAAATTTATCACTCTCTACTACAAAATCCTGTTTGCTGGTGTAGAGATTCTTCTGAACGGCAATATTACCGTCTAAAATCTGTTGTTCCTCCGGTGTGATATAGGCCGGATCCAGAAAACCGTTCTCATACATATCGATCGTCATTCCTTTCAGCAACCCGCAATTTTGAACTGCGGGCAGGTTTTTCGACTGAGTTTATTTTACAGGAAAGAGACAAAAACCTCAAGATGTGTGCAAAAAGTGATTCTGCATTGCACGTGTCATTTTTGTGTTGTATATTAATAGTGATTGTGAACAATAAGCAGCTTTGCGCCGGCAGTCCAAAGTATGCAGGTTGTGGAAAGATATGAGGATTTGTATGGCAGATACCACAGTTAAAAAGATCATCTGCAGTTCCTGTGGGGCAGAATTTGAGGATACCCTTCCGAAGTGTCCCTATTGCGGAAGCCTGAATTACAAGGGCGCCGAAGCGGAATATCTGGGGAAACTGGAAAGCATGCGGCAGGATATGCAGCAGTTGGAGCAGGTACCGGAGAAGGAACTGAAGAAAAAACTGAAAAAGAAACAGAAATTTGTGATTAAGCTTCTGATCTTATTGGCGGCATTGGCAGCGATACTTGCGGTAATTGTGTTCCGGGTGCGGTATATAGAACCCAGGGATGCCAGAGCGGATTATCTGTGGGAAAAAGAGAACTTTCCGATACTGGACCGTCTCTATCAGGAGAAGGATCTGGAAGCACTGATGGATTTTTATGAGCAGGCTGTCGAAGAGAACAGAACCATAGACCGATGGGAACACAGTGGTATTTTCCGCTGGCTCATGAGCTGTCGGGATGCGAGGGAATATCTGGCACTGGAGCAGAGTGGAGAGACTTTGAATGAGTATCAGCAGGCATTGCTGCTGGATGATTATTGGATGATGCGGGGACTGGACTACAGCGAGGTCATTCTGACGGAGAAAGACAGGGAGTATATCCGTCCTTATGTGGAAGCAACCCTGAACAGTCTGGCAGACCGTTATACGTTTACCGCAGAAGAAGAGAAAAAATTCGAGGATAGTCTGCGAAATAATTACGGTTATCCCAGATATGAGGATTGCGAGGAATACATTAAGAAGCATAACGAATAGGAAAGGATCATAAAAGCAATGATGAAATGTAAATATTGCGGGGGCAATCTGACATTGGAGCAGGCATATTGTCCGCATTGCGGAAGACCGAATGAAGAAGCCGCACAGCATGTCAAAGACATGGAGCATTACAAGAGCAACTTTGAGGATACCAAAAGTGATGTCTATGAAGTGGCGGAGAAAAATACGGAGATCATGTCACATATGATAATCATCACAGTGCTGGTGATCCTGTGTGTGGTGGTGTTTGTAGTATCTGCACGTAGTTGGAGCATCCACAGAGGCTTGCTGCAGTTTGATGCAGGGATCCGGCAGAGCAGCTATATGAAACAGATGGAACAATATCTGGAAGATGAGGATTACATAGGTTTATCAGCTTTTTGCGACAGGCATTACATCCGGCCTTATAGCAGTAATAATAATTATGAAAAATATCAGCTGCTCATGGAAGCCAGCGGAGCGTATCGTTACTTTTATGAAAGTCTGATGAAGGCAGTTACGATCAACTCCGGCAATGTATCCATACTTCCCGGTCTGTATGAAAATATTTCGGATTATTACGAGCAGCTGGAAAGGATTCTGCATCCTGTGGATAATGATTATAGGGCAAAACAATATCGGGAACTGCCGGAGGAGCAGAAGGAAGCCATTCTCCGGATGGAAGAGAATGAGAAGGCACTGCTGCAGACCTATTTTGGCATGACCCCGGAAGAGGCAGAGAATTTCGGTACGATGTCAAATGCACAAAAAATCTTATTCCTGGAAGAAAAAGGCGAGGTGATGGGTTATGGTAAATCTGAAGAGTAAGCTGAAACAGGCACAGAAGCAGAGAGGCGCGCTGCTTGTGATGAATCTGGTGATCATAGCCCTGTGCCTGATATTGTTTTGGGGAACCATTCATATGTTCCGGCAATTAAATGACGCCTTTTCCCGTCCTGCGAAGACCAACTGGATGGAGAATAATGTACAGAGTGAAAATTATGCCTACCTGTTAGTAAATTATCACGAGGACATGGCGTACGGCGGCTTGCTGTCCGGAACAAAAAAGGAATGCTATGGTGTGGCGAGATATTTTGAGGCGGCGTCCATGTATAAGGCATTTCTTCAGACCGGAGATACGGAGCGAGCTGCCAGAGAAAAGGAGAAGATGGATGCCGCATATGAAGAAATGGGTGACTGGAATATTGCAGCGGACAGCATCCGGGAAAGACTTGGACTGGACTGACAGATTTGCTGTAGGAATACCGGCGATATTACTGGCAGCCTGTCAGACAGTGGGATGCCGGATCAGTATAGAATACCATACTTCCGTACATAGAACGATGCAGTCGTGGCTGGAACAGGTCCCTATGGCAGGCTGGATTTTGTGGTGGATAGCAGAGACATTACTTTTTGGACAGATGCTGCGATGGCTGTTTGTGCATGCAGGGAGAGACAAGGCAGTTCAGGAGGACGGTATCGGGAAAGGTATCGGAAAGAGAATATTTTTGATTTTTGCAGGATTGTTGATAGCCTGGCTGCCGGTGCTCCTTTCCAATGATCCCGGATTTTATAATTATGATATTTATGGGCAGGTGCCTCAGGTGATGTATCCGGAGGTGCCGTATAATACACACCATTCGTTACTCAGCACGTTGGTCATGGGAGGCGTTATCACATTAGGATACCGGATCTTCGGGACGATGGAGAAGGCAGTATTTCTGCACTCCTGCTTCCAGATGACACTTTGTGCGGCGGCCTTTTCCTACAGTCTGGATTTCTGGTATCGGCGATTGAATAGAAAATGGCTGTTGGGAGTCGGATTTTGTTTTTATGCTTTTCTGCCGACGATTGCCTTGTTTTCCGTCAGTACGACCAAGGATGTGGTATGCTCTCTGGCACTTTTTATTGCATTTCACCTGTTGTATGAATTGTATGAGAATACGGAGGGATTTTTTCGGAAGAAAGAGAAAATCGCAGCATTATCGTGCAGCCTGATCGTGGGAGCGCTGTATCGGAAAAATGTAATTTATGCGGTTTTTCTTTATCTGGTGTTGTGCGCGGTTTTCTGTAAAAAGCAGAAAAGAAAGATCATTTCACTGTTTGCGGGAACGATTCTGCTGACCATGTTATTGTCTGTGGGAATGGAAACTCTGCTCCATGCGGAAAAAGGTTCCGCGGTAGAGGCTCTGTGTGTACCGCTCCAGCAGATTGCAAGAGTATATACAGATAAGGGAGAAGCGGCGTTTGACAGTGAGGAATTGCAGCTGCTGGATCAGATCATGGACAGAGAACAGTGGTCACAATATAATCCGTTTCTGGCAGACCGGATCAAAAATTATGTGAATAATGAAGAACTTCTTCAAAATAAGTTGGAGTATCTGAGACTATGGTTCCGAAAAGGATGGCAGTATCCGGGATGTTATCTGAGAGCCTTTCTGGATAATACGTATCAGGCCTGGTATCCGGGGACATCGGTTGTGGATGATCCGGACGGTGATATTTATTACTTTGATTTCGAGGGAAGAAATGTACTGGAAATGAAGACGATCAGTTCCCGGCTGACAGAATTTTATCGTAAGATATCGCTGGAATATTATTACCAGAAAATTCCGGTGATCCGTGCGTTGTTTGCAATCGGCACCTATTTCTGGCTGGCAGTGATCCTGTTTTTCTACGGCATCCGGCGGCGGAGGGCAGAGATATGGAACAGTTGGCTGCTGGTTCTGGCACTGTGCCTTACGGTCTTTCTGGGTCCCATATCCCTGGTGCGTTATTATCTGCTTTTATTTTATGCAGCTCCGGCAGGTATCTTCTTATTAGCAGATAGACCTTGACAAATCACGGAAGCATGCACTACAATTACTTGCATACGACAATGACGATGAAAAGGATCAGTACGATCGGAAAGCATCCCAGAGAGAGGGGAAGGACACGGTGGCGTGCGGCTGGGAACCCCTTATGACAGAGGATCGGAAACCTCCCTTGGAGTCCTGTGCGAGACGCAATGTACCTGGAAGCGGCGAAGCACAGCGTAGAACCGGCGTTAACGGTGACAGAGCAGGATACATATTTGTATCAATCAGGGTGGTACCGCCGAGTGATCGGTCCCTTTTTCGGGAGCGATGACCCGGCGTTTTTCGTTTCCGTAGATCGTATGAGCAGTTTATTTTCAGAAAAAGAAAAGGAGAGAGAAAATGGCAGACAAGAAAATGGTAGAAGCGATCACTTCCATGGAAGAAGATTTCGCCCAGTGGTATACCGATGTAGTGAAGAAAGCAGAGCTGTGTGATTACACCAGCGTAAAAGGATGTATGGTAATTAAGCCCGCAGGCTATGCGATCTGGGAGCTGATCCAGAAGGAGCTGGATGCACGATTCAAAGCAGTAGGAGTACAGAATGTATATCTTCCCATGTTCATTCCTGAGTCCCTGTTGGATAAGGAGAAGGATCATGTAGAAGGCTTCGCACCCGAAGTAGCATGGGTTACCCAGGGAGGATTGAATGAGCTTCCTGAGAGACTCTGTGTCAGACCTACTTCAGAGACCCTGTTCTGTGATTTCTATAAGAATGACATCCATTCCTACAGAGACCTGCCTAAGGTATACAATCAGTGGTGTTCCGTGGTACGTTGGGAGAAGGAGACCAGACCTTTCCTGCGTTCCAGAGAGTTCCTGTGGCAGGAAGGACATACCGCACATGCTACCGCAGAAGAATCTCAGGAGAGAACTCTGCAGATGCTGAATGTATATGCGAAGTTCCTGGAGGAGGTTCTGGCTATCCCCGCAATCAAGGGTCAGAAGACCGAGAAGGAGAAATTCGCAGGTGCAATTGCAACCTATACGGTAGAAGCACTGATGCATGACGGCAAGGCACTGCAGTCCGGTACCAGCCATAACTTCGGTGACGGTTTCGCCAAGGCTTTTGGCATCCAGTTCGCAGACAAGGACAATACTTTAAAATATGTACATCAGACCTCCTGGGGCATGACCACCCGTCTGATCGGAGCACTGATCATGGTACACGGTGATAACGAAGGTTTGGTGATCCCTCCCCGTGTGGCACCTATCCAGATCTGCATTGTACCCGTTATGCAGAAAAAGGAAGGCGTTCTCGACAAGGCGTATGAGCTGAGAGACCGCCTGGCGAAGGATTTCCGTGTCAAGGTAGATGACAGTGACAAGACCCCCGGCTTCAAGTTCGCAGAGGCTGAGATGAGAGGTTATCCGATTCGTGTGGAGATTGGGCCTAAGGATATCGAGGCAGGCAAGTGTGTGATCTGCCGCCGTGATACCAGAGAGAAGACCGAGGTAGCTCTGGAGGATCTGGAGACCAAGGCAGCCGAGATCCTGGAGACCATGCAGAAGGAAATGCTGGAGAGAGCAAGAGCACACCGCGACAGCCATACTTATGTGGCACATAACATGGAAGAGTTCGAGCAGATCTTCAATGAGAAGTCCGGATTTGTCAAGGCTATGTGGTGCGGATGCCAGGAATGTGAAGACAAGATCAAGGAAAAGCTTGCTGTTACCAGCCGCTGCATGCCTTTTGAACAGGAACAGATCGCAGATACCTGCGTATGTTGTGGAAAACCTGCGAAAAAGATGGTATACTGGGGAAGAGCATACTAAGATAATATGTAACTATTCAGAGCCATGTAAATATCGTCAAATATTCGTCGAATGCTGGCATTCGTAAGAATATTTTATGATATTTATAAGGCGAAGTAACCACATGAGCAAAAAAGAAGCTCCATAGGAGCGTTTTGCGAATGGGGTTCTGAATAGTTATGAAAATATTAATAAGGCAGAGGAAGACGCAGGCCAGTAGTATTGCTACATGGTCTGCGCCTTATTTTTCAATGATAATGCTCGGAAATGAGGAAAAAGATGATCTATCATACATTTGAACTGCATCAGGAGGGTTCCCTGCCGGGAGCACATTTAGTTACCTATATTCAGGAGTATTCGGAGGCAATGGCAATTAACGACAGACCTCTGATCCTGTTGTGCCCGGGAGGCGGCTATACCAGAACCTCCGACAGAGAGGCGGAGCCCATGGCACTGAAATTCCTGGCGATGGGATATCATGCGGCAGTGCTGCGCTATTCCTGCGCCCCTGCGGAATATCCTACTTCCTTAAAGGAACTGGCTTACAGCATCAAGTTCCTGCGGGAGCACGCAAAAGAGTGGCATATCGATCACCACAAGATCGTAGTGGAAGGCTGTTCTGCGGGAGGACACCTGGCAGCCAGCCTTGGGGTGTTCTGGGATGAAGATTTTCTGGCAGAGAGCCAGGGACTTTCGGCATCCGAGCATGAGCTGCTGCGTCCGGACGGACTGCTGTTATGCTATCCGGTCATCACTTCCGGAGAGTTTGCCCACAGAGGATCTTTTGAGAATCTGTTAGGCAGCAGACAGGAGGAGCTGGGAGAGAAGCTGTCCCTGGAGAAACAGGTAACAAATAAAGTGCCGAAGACCTTCATCTGGCATACCTTTGCGGATCAGTCGGTACCGGTGGAAAATTCCCTGCTGTTCGTCAGCGCTCTCCGCAGAGCCGGAGTGCCCACGGAATTCCATATGTATGAAAAGGGAGCGCACGGGCTGGCACTGGCGAATAAGCTGACAGAGACCAACGATGGCAGAGCCGTACAGGAGGAATGCACCTCCTGGGTTGAACTGGCGCATACCTGGCTGGAGAGCCTTTTTGCAGGAGATGTGGAAGACGGACTGCACGCACAGGGCAGAGAATGGTAAGAATAGCAATAAGAGAAAATGAAAACGCAAGGAGCAGTCATGGAACAGGCAGATACGATCGTTCAGATCCCTCACTTCTACGGAAGCCTGAAGGGAATGCAGAAGAAATTCGATAACTATGCAAGACAGGATGCTTTCACCGGATCCACCAGAGAGGAATGGGAAAGTTGGAAAGAGACTTCCAGAGAGACTTTGAAAGAGCTTCTGGGATGGAAATATATGGAGACCTGTGATCTGGACCCCCGCGTGGAAGAAGTCGTGGAGCTGGAGAACGGCATTCGTCGGGAAAAAGTGATCCTTCAGGTAGAGCCGGAAGTATATATGCCTATGTATATACTGATCCCGCCGAAGCAGAACGAAGGGAAGCAGAAATGTTTTCTTGCCCTTCCGGGGCATCAGGGTGCAGGTAAATTCAGCGTGGCAGGACGCGATGATATTCCCGCGGTAAAACGGATGATCGAATTCTACCATTATGATTACGGCATGCAGCTGGCGAAGCGTGGTTATGTGGCAATCTGTCCGGATTGCAGAGGCTTCGGAGAGCGCAGGGATGAGGCATTGCAGAAAGGAACGGATGAGAAATCCTTCCTGACCAGTACCTGTTTTCATCTGGCACATATGGCGGAGCCTTTGGGAGAGACCGTGGCAGGTATGTGTACCTGGGATGCTTCCCGGCTGATCGATTATGTCTACGAACGGGGCGAATGGGATACTGATGATTTAGGCGTCGTGGGATTTTCCGGCGGTGGTATGCAGACGCTTTGGATCTCTGCTTTGGATGACCGTGTGAAAAAATGTATCATCAGCGGATATCTCTATGGGTATCGTGACGCATTGTTATTGCTCAACGGTAATTGCAGCTGTAATTATGTTCCCCATCTGTGGGAACACTTTGATATGGGAGATATTGCATCGCTCATTGCGCCGAGACCGCTGGCGGTCCAGTCCTGCCGAGATGACCATCTGAACGGTCCCAGAGGACTGATGAATGTGACGGAGCAGTTAGATATTGTGCGGAAGGCTTACAGTCTGTACGGAAAAGAGGAATACCCGATCCACGATGTCAGAGAGGGAGACCACTGCTGGCATGAAGAGGTATTGGATATCGCCCTGCCAAGACTGTAAGACATTTATAACCCCTGTTAATAGTTACAAAATATGGAGGAACGTATGGAATATATCGTTCTGGATCTGGAATGGAATCAGAGTAACACCGGTAAAGAGGATGCTGTGGAGAAGCTGCCTTTTGAAATCATAGAGATCGGTGCCATCAAACTGAATAAAGAACGTGTCATGGTCAGCGAATTCAATGAACTGATCAAGCCACAGGTCTACCATGAGATGCACAAGATCACCAGCAAACTGATCCATATTCAGATGCAGGAGCTGGAGCGTGGGAGACCATTCCCGGAGGTCGGAGGAGATTTTGTCAGATGGTGCGGACAGGAGGAGTATCTGTTCTGTACCTGGGGCACGCTGGATCTGACGGAGTTACAGCGGAATATGGCATATTATGAGATGCCGCTTCTGGCACCGGGACCGCTGCCCTATCTGGATGTGCAGAAGCTGTTCGCCATTGCCTATGAGGAGCGCAAGATCCGCAGAAATCTGGAATATGCCATTGATTTTCTGCATATTGAGAAGGATATTCCCTTCCACCGGGCGTTCAGTGATGCCTACTATACGGCAAAGATCCTGATCCGGATACTGGAGGAGCACCCGGAGGTAGTGGTGAACCTGTCCTACGATACCTTCTGTCCTCCGAAGGACCGTAGGGACGAGGTGAAAGCGCAGTTTGATACCTATGTAAAATATATTTCCAGGGAATTCAAGGACAAGACAGAAGCTTTCGCAGATAAGGAAGTCGTGTCCAGCAAATGTTATCTCTGCCATCGTAACCTTCGCAAGAAGATCAAATGGTTCAGCGCTAACGGCAGGCATTATTACTGCGTGGCTTATTGCGAGAAGCACGGCTATCTCAAGGGCAAGATCCGGGTACGCAAGGCATATGATGGCGGCGTATATATCGTCAAGACCACGAAGCTGATTCCTAAGGAAGAGGCAGAAGCTATTGCGGCCCGCAGAGATCACGCCAGAGAAGTGCGCAAGAGACATAAGCACAGCAAGGCGGGAAATACCGGGGAATAGGGACAGAATATGCAAATTACATTTTAGAGGGAGGATGGCAGCGGCTACGAGGCAAGATTTACGACCTGCGGAATCTGTACCCTTATGAAGGAACTGGGACTTACTGAGCTGATCCCTGCCATGTGCCAGTTTGACTACACCATGAGCGAGGCGGGCGGTGTCACCAATTTTGTCAGGGAATACACCCTGGCTTCCGGCGGATCTTATTGCGACTGCGGGTATAAGAAAAAGTTTAAGTAATTTGAAATAATCATTGTATTTTTACAACATATAGAATATACTAAAAATAACAGAACCCAACACGCCTCTCAACGATGCGGACCACGTTGGGTCTTTTAATTTTAAGGGGGAAAATATATGGGGGAACTAAAGCAACATCCATTACCGATGACAATAGACGAACAAATAGAAAACTTGAAATCACTTGGCTTAATTATTGAGAATGAGGAATATGCCAAGAAGATATTAAATGACATATCCTATTTCCGATTAATTAAGGCGTATAGTTTAGGATTTAAACCTAAAAATGGGAAATATGAAGAAGGCGTAACATTTGAGCAGATTGTAGAGTTATATCTGTTCAATGCTAATTTCAGACAAGTGACATTTGCTGAGATAGAAAAAATAGAAGTAAATGTCAGATGCAGAATTGCAAATTATTTTGCGGAAGTTTATGGAGTTCTTGGATATATGGAACCCCAAAATTTTGTGGACGAAGAATATCATCGGGCATTTATGGCTGATATCGAAGAGGAGGTTCGGAGAAACTCAAAGGCGCCGTTTGTGAGAAATTTCAAAACTAATTATGCAGGTGGAAATTTGCCTATATATGCGTTGGTGGAGGTATTTAGTTTTGGTACGCTTTCAAAATTTTACAAAAACATGAAAAATGCTGACAAAAAGGCAGTTGCCAAGAGTTTTGGAATTGGATATACATATCTGGAAAGTTGGTTGGAGAGCATTTCTTATGTTCGCAATGTTTGTGCGCATTATGGGAGGTTGTATAATGCAAAACTTTCAAAGACGCCTATTCTTTACAAAGAATATACACAAGCCGGTATAGGAAACAATAGAATGTTTGGTGTATTATTGTGTATGAAACAGATTTTAAAGAATGACAAGCATTGGAATCTTTATGTAGATCAAATAGAATTGCTAATAGATAAATATGAAAAAGTAGATGTGAAAACGATGGGTTTTCCGGATGACTGGAAGAAATTGTTGGAACAGAAATAGGTGTAATAGAAGAGTATACAATGGAAAACACAGTAGATACCGGGATTCTACTTCCGGGAGGTGTACTTATTTCTGAAAAGAGAATAGTATGATCTCAGACACAGGAGGTAAGCACATGGATCTCGTCAAGATAGGAAAATATATTGCAGGCAAAAGAAAAGACTTAGGTATGACGCAGAAGCAGCTCGCCGAAAAACTGGGTATGAGTGACAAATCCGTATCCAAGTGGGAGCGGGGCGTGTGTCTGCCGGATGTATCCGTCTATTCGGAACTCTGCCAGATCCTCGGTATCAGCATCAATGAATTCCTGGCAGGAGAAGATATTGTCCGGGAAAATATTGCCAAAAAATCGGAAGAAAATATTATCGGGCTGGCAACGGACAGTAAGCAGAAGCAAAAACGATTGAAATACATTATAGATATTCTGCTTGTCACGGCGGCGATTGTTGTTTTGACGGTCGGAATCATGATATTTCGGAAAAATATGCCACAGAACTTTATTGTTCCGGTGGACAAGGACAGTATTGAAATGAAAACGGCGGAAATGCTGTCAGGCGTAGACGGTGCCTTTATGTATAAATACACGGCAACGAATGAATTTAAAACTCTATATATTCATATTTGGCAATACCGGGAAGGAAAGCTGGTAGACAGACAAAGGGCAGGGCTTTCGTATGAAGGAATGGATTCACCGCAGAATGGAACGATTATTATTGTACCGCAGTTTAAGGATCGTACCGTGAAAATTATTATTGCAGATGATGAATCGCAGGGAGATATGCTAATCCCAATCCTGGAGGATGTTCCGGAAGGAGAGCACTATGGATATGGAAGAGCTGCAACGGAAATTCAGGAGAAAACAGATATTGTCTATGATGAACAGCAGCCGCTTCTTGCGCTGATCTATGATAATGACGAAGCGAGAACTTTTGATTTTAGTTATATTGTGAACGACCAGCTGGATGCCCTTGAAATGGATGATTATGTGTACTATTTTTCTTTTGAGTTCCGAACGGAATAGATAAATAAACCCCATTCCGTGAAAACAGAATGGGGTTCGTTTTTAGTTTGCTGCTTTTGCCTTTTTCTCTCTCTTTAAAAACAGGTACACACAGATACCGGCAAAAGCAATCGTTGCGACGATCAGTATCGGCAGTACCGGTATGGAACGGATATCTGTACTGATGAGCTTCAGTCCCTGATACAGTGTGAAGACGCCGAATACAGAGAAGATGGCGAAGGCGAGAGTATTGAGCAGCCCTTCCGGTGTCTTGCTCTTTAACAGATAGCCTAAAAGCATTCCCAGGATGTCTGCTAAAAACAGTCCCAGAGAACAGCCGATCCATACGATCAGTGCGGAACTCATACCTTCATTGGCACCAAAGGTGATGGCGGTAAGCTGTGTCTTATCTCCAAGCTCGGCTACGAAAAAGGTACAGAAAACCGCAAACGGTGCGAACCGGATCTTGGATCTGCCGTTGCCCTCCTCTTCCTCGTCATCATCGCCCGCAAGTGTTGATGCGGCAAAATAAAGAAATGCAAGTGCAGCAATGATCTTGATAAGCCAGCCGGGAATGAATTCGCTGACGAGCCCGCCGGCGAGGACAGCCAGACCGTTCAGTACCAGGATTGCGGCAGCGGTTCCAAATATAATATCTCTTAATTTGTATTTTGAAGTAAGGGCGATCAGCATAAGCTGTGTTTTGTCACCCATCTCTGCGATGAATTCCGTGAGAAATACCTTAAAAAACAATATCATTTGTACGGCCCTCATCTATCTGATTATGATATAAACCGCATATGCTGCGTAAAGAGCCACCATACAGAAGCCTTCGACTCTTCCGATTTTCTTTTTGCTTCCTGCGAAGATCCATACACATACAGTAAATGCGATCAGTACACACAGATCAATGATGTTTTCCGTAATGATGCTGATAGGACTGATGGCGGAAGCGATACCCAGTACCATCAGGATGTTAAATACGTTGGAACCGATGGCGTTACCTAGTGCCATATCGACTTCATTTTTTCTGGCTGCAACGATGGAAGTCACAAGCTCCGGAAGAGATGTACCGATGGAAACGATGGTAAGTCCGATCAGCGTCTGCGTCATTCCCAGGTCGCTTGCGATTCTGGATGCAGCATCGACAGTGAGATCCCCACCGAAGGCGATCGCAGCAGCACCGCCGACAATGAAAACAATGCTGAGCGGTACGGAGATCAGCTTGATCTCTTCATCGGAACCGCCCTCAATCTCTACTTTTTTTCCTTCTTTATTTGCCTTTAAGGCAATTCTGATCATGTAGAAGATATATCCGGCAAAAAGACCTATGAATATTACACCATCGAAATGTCCCAGTGTCATGTTGGCCTGATCACCAAGTCCCATGGTCCCCAAAAGCAGTAAAAGACCGGCACAGATCAGGGAAAGGGGGATATCTCTCCGGATAGTTTCCCGCGCAACCTCTACGGTGGCAATCATTGCACATACGCCGATCACAACCATCAGATTAAAGATATTGGAACCGACGACATTACTGACCGCAAGCTCATTGTTGCCTGTGATAGAAGCCGATACACTGACCGCTGTCTCGGGGAGAGAGGTTCCCATTGCTACGATGGTAAGACCGATGATGATGGACGGAACATGCAGTCTCTTCGCTACACTGGAGCTTCCTTCTACGAAAAAGTCCGCACCTTTAATCAGCAGTACAAAACCGATTACAAGGAATACAAGAACAAGGGCAAACGGGGCATTGTTAATAAGTTTCTCCATGTTTTTCTCCTTTGCGTGATCCATTATAGTGTTGTCAGCCGAAAGCTGTGCGATGATAAGTATCCGACAGAGATAAAAAAGACTCATGTATATCAATTATCTGCCAGTGTGTATTATACACAGACCGTTAATAGATATACATGAGTCTCATTATTTAAGATTTGCCAGATTATACTCTAAAATTATAATCAGAATGTTGACAAATCACACCTTCGCGCTAACTACTCCCTCATGGAATATTCATTTCTTGATAAATAATATCAAAATCAATTGCCGGTGTCAACAGGTGAATGAAGAATTCGTAGGGAGTGTTTTGCATTATTGGTTTGCACTGTCTGCATCAATTACCGATTGAATCTGCTGCATCAGAGAGTCATAGTTATCCTGGTTATCAATTCCCCCAAGGATCGGATCCCCTACAATATTGCCATTTCTATCGACAAGTATGGTTGTAGGGAAAGCCATAATATCAGAGGCATATTTACCCGCATCGGAAGCAGAGTCAATGGAAATATTGCGGTACTTTGCACCCTGGCTTTCAAGAACAGCGGCAGCTTCCTTCATGGCAGCTTCATTGCCGTCGAAGGTTTCGGTATTGATGCCGATGACTTCGCCGCCCATTGCTTTGAGCGTATTGTTTAATTCGTTCAGCTTAGACAACTCAGCAACACAGGGCTTACAGCCGGTAAACCAGAAATTAACGACGGTTACTGCATTGCCGGAAAACAGGCTTTCATCGACAGGATTACCATCAAAATCCTGACCGGAGAAATTCCGGAAGGGAGATGCAGCTTCGGAATTGTTTTCCGGAGCATTATGATCGGCTGCGGTAGTTCCCTGTTCCAGTTCTGCGATCTGTTCTTCGATTTTCCGTATGGTTTCCATATCATCCGTAAGCGTTTTCAATTCATCCTCTGTAAAGGAGTCCTTGTTTGCTTCGACGGTATCAGCCAGATAATCAGCATAATTTTTGCTGGGATCAGCACCACTTTTGCTCATCATGCCGAATACCTTGTTCCATACAGCCTCATGATCTGCAAAAATCTGATTCTCCTGCTGGTACAGATCATCCAGTGAAGTGTTGGAGCTGTCTGCGGATACTGTGCCGGTTTCCGTCAGAGACTCCTTGGTTTTGTCAGTGCCGGCAGCATCCGTTGCGCCGCAGGCTGTAAGCAATAAAGCTATGCACAGTGTTAAAATAGTAAGGAATTTTTTGTTTGTTTTCATGATTGATTTCTCCTTTAAGTAATCGTAATAAGATTATTTTCCCATAAACCGGTAATGGATCGCATCCTTGGGACAAGCCTTGATGCAGGCTCCGCAACGTATGCATTCCGGATGGTCTGGATGCCTGCACACATCCACATCCATTTTACATACCCTTGAACATTGACCACAACCGATACATTTGCTGTCCTCCACCTTAATATTAAGAAGGCTGACCTTATTAAACAGCGAGTAGATCGCGCCAAGAGGACAGATCCATTTACAGAAGGGTCTGTAAAATAAAATGCTTAACACGACAACTGTGATCAAAATAAAGCATTTCCAAGTAAAGAGTTTTCCAAGTGCGGACCGTATGGCTGCATTTCCCAGGGAAAGCGGGATGGCTCCCTCCAGAACACCCTGTGGACAAATATATTTACAGAAGAAAGGGTCGCCCATTCCTATAGAGTTCGTTACGAGCAGCGGCAGAAGGATAACGAAAACGATAAGAATCATATATTTCAGATATCTTAGCGGCTTCAGTCTGGCTGTGGAAAATTTTTTTCCCGGGATTTTATGAAGTAAATCCTGAAACCATCCAAACGGACACAAAAAACCACAGATAAATCTTCCAAGTGTCACACCCAGTAAAATAAAAAATCCCGTGACATAATATGAAAATTTAAATCGGGAGGATCCGATCACCGCCTGAAATGCGCCAATGGGGCACGCTCCCGTGGCAGCAGGACAGGAATAACAGTTTAATCCCGGTACACATACGGTCTTAGCGTTTCCCTGATATATTTTGCCCTTAAAAAAATTAGGGATGTGAATATTAGTAAGCAGTGTGGCAGCAGCCTGTATCCACCCGCGTATCCCGGCTGTCTGCCCTGACAGTGATTTTTTTCTCTTATCCAATTCCGACACACTCCAGACATAATTTTATTGCTTTACCAAGCACGACAGCAGCTTCGCCTCTGACTGCACCGTAGCCGATCATAGTGATCCCGGTGACGAGCAGAACGATCTGAGATATTTTTCTGCACTTCAAGTTATTGTTACTCCTTTCGATTGTGGTATTTATTGACCAGTTGACTTCGCTATTATACAATAATTGTTGTAAAATCTTTGTTAAGGCGGGAAGGAATTTTGAGATTATTCATTGTTGAGGATGAAAAAGAAATATGTGATACAGTTGCGAAAAGTCTGTATGACGCAGGATATGAGGTGGATACCTGCTATGATGGGGAAGAAGCTCTTGCAGGCATCCTGACGGAGAACTATGATCTGGTCGTTCTTGATCTGAATCTGCCCGGCATGGATGGAATGGAGATCCTGAAGGAACTCAGGCAGGAAAATGAGGAGACGAAGGTTCTTATATTATCTGCAAGGGGGCAGATAGCGGATAAGGTTGAGGCGCTGGATGCAGGGGCAAATGATTATATGGAAAAACCATTCCATCTACAGGAGCTTGAGGCACGTATCAGAAGCCTGACCAGAAGGAAGTTTGTGCAGAAGGATGTATGTCTGGAAAGCGGTGAGATAAAGTTCGATACCGTAAGGCGTGAGGCTTATGCAAAAGGAGAAATGGTATCCCTGACAAGAAAAGAAAATGGTATTCTGGAATATCTGCTTCTGAACATGGGCAGACCGGTAAGTCAGGAGGAATTGATGGAGCATGTCTGGGATGCATCTGTGGATAGCTTTAGCGGAGCGATCAGAGTACACATGTCTTCCCTTAGAAAAAAGCTTAAGGCTGTGCTGGGATATGATCCGATTCTGAACAAGGTGGGAGAAGGGTATAAAATACGAGAGGAGTCCGATAGATGAAAAAAATGTCGCTGCAGTGGAGACTTACCTGCATCATTACATTATATATAGCGGTGATATGTGGATGCGTGACGATGCTTGTTTATAAAAACGGTGTATATTATATGGATTCCCTGCAGGAGGCTGTGGATACACGGGGAGATGATCAGCCGGACGATGCGGAGGAAATATATATCAGCATTCCGGAGGACAAGTGGGATGAGTTCGCTAATGACTTTTCTGTCCAGGTCTATAATAATAAGGCGGACTACAGGAAAAACAGCTTGATCATTTCAGCAGTATTGGCGCTTCTGGGTGGAGTGGCTACCTATTTTATAAGTGGACATGCACTCAGACCGATCAGAGAGTTTTCGGACAAGATTGAAAAGGTGCAGGCACAAAATCTGGCAGATTCACGGATAGAAGAAAACCAGGTGAAGGAACTGAACCAGCTTAGCGTTTCGTATAACCGGATGCTGGAACGTCTCTCGGCTGCATTTGAGATACAGAGACAATTTACTGCAAATGCAGCCCATGAGCTTCGCACTCCATTGGCCCTGATGCAGGTACAGCTGGATCTGTATCATTCCAACAGTCATCCGGACAATGATGCAGACACGGTACAGATGATAAAGATGGTTACCGAACAGAACGACAGACTCAACAAAATGGTAAAGACACTTCTCGACATGAGTGAGCTTCAGACAGTAGGACGGGATGATGAAATCATCTTAGATGCTCTGGTGGATGAGGTTTTGGAGGATCTGGAACCTCTTGCAGAGGGCAAAAATATAAGACTGATCGGAAAATGCAAGGATATAACGATGGTCGGAAGTGACATCCTTATTTACCGGCTGGTATACAATCTTGTTGAGAATGCCATAAAATATAATCATTCGGGCGGGCAGGTCACAGTAACCGCAGATCGGAAGGAAAAACATGTGTATCTGTCAGTGGAGGATACGGGAGCCGGAATCCCTGAGGAACTTAAGGAGCGCGTGTTCGAACCGTTTTTCCGGGTGGATAAATCCAGAAGCCGGGAGCTGGGTGGAGTAGGGCTGGGACTTGCCCTGGTCCGCGAAATTGTAAGAGTGCATGATGGCAGTATTACAGTGAAGTCCAATCCATCCGGAGGGACGATCTTCGAGGTGGTGTTCTAAATTGTAGCAGAACAGGGTGTTTGAAGAAGTATGATCAGAGCATTACAAAAAGCAGATATCGAACGAGTTGTTGATATATGGTTAGATACCAACTTAAAAGCACATAATTTTATTCCGGGTCAATATTGGAAAAATAATATTGATTTAGTGAAAGAAATGTTGCCACAGGCAGAGGTCTATGTGTATGAGAATGACTGCCAGATAGAAGGCTTTATAGGGTTAAATGATGAATATGTGGAAGGCATTTTTGTCCGTGATGAAATGCAGTCGCAGGGCATAGGTAAGCTCCTGTTGAATTTTGTAAAAGAAAAAAAGATGAAATTATACTTAAATGTTTACCAAAAGAATACACGTGCAATTCACTTTTATCAAAGAGAAGGTTTTGAAATCCAACGAGAAGGATTGGATGAAGTTACTGGGGAAAAGGACTATGTAATGGTATGGCAGCATGGAAAATCTTTGTAGGAAGAGTGGAAATTCCCAAATTGTCGAAAACATTGCAGGAGAAAGTAAATGAGAACAGAAAGCGTCGAACTTACCGTTTTATGCTTAATACATAAAAATGGCAGATACTTGTTACAGGACAGAATAAAAAATGACTGGAAGGGATATACACTTCCGGGAGGTCATATCGAGCGGGGGGAATCCACCGTGGATGCGGTGATAAAAGTTGTGGTGAAACGGGAAAAAATAATTTATAGAGGGGAATGAAATAATGGAGAAATTGGTTATTGTCGATGGTGAATCATACAAAGATTGGATAACAGAAATATCAAATGAATTTAAAAGGAGCCAAATTCGTGCAGCGGTAAAAATAAATGATGAAATGCTACATTTTTATTGGAAACTTGGAAAAGATATTTCAACCATGAGCAAGCAATACGGATATGGATCAGGATTTTATAAGATACTTAGTGATGACTTAAAAAAGGTATTACCGGATGTTAAGTCATTTTCACCAACCAATTTAAAATATATGCGTTATTTCTATGAATTATATCCTTGTGCCGGAAATCGTCCACAAGCTGTGGACGATTCGACTATCGTTTTTAGAATTCCTTGGAGACATAATAGAACAATAATAGACAAATGTAAAAACAATGTGGATAAGGCATTGTTTTATGTGAGAAAAACACTAGAAAATAATTGGTCTCGTGATGTCCTGGTAAATTTTTTAGATACGGATTTATTTGAAAGACAAGGAAAAGCTATAACAAATTTTGCAAATACATTACCTTCAGTGCAAGGTGATTTGGGCAGGCAATTACAAAGGATCCGTACAATTTTGATTTTTTGACATTACGGGAACAATATGATGAAAAGGAATTAAAGGATGCATTAATTAATAAAGTAAACAACTTTCTAATAGAACTCGGAACAGGATTCGCTTATATGGGGCGCGAAGTCCGTATCACAGTGGGGGAAGTAGAGAAATTCATCGATATGTTGTTTTACAATACACAAAGACATTGCTATGTAGTTGTAGAAATTAAGACAGGTAAATTTGACTCATCTTATGCCGGACAGCTTGGAACGTATGTTGTCGCAATTAATCACCAAATGAAAACAGAGAATGATAATCCAACTTTAGGATTGTTAATCTGTAAAGATATGGATAAAGTCGAGGCATAGTATGCACTGGAATCAACAAGTCAACCTTTGGGAATATCCAGCTATGAATTATCTAAGTTGATACCAGAAGAATTTAAGGGAAGCTTGCCTACAATTGAAGAGATTGAGGCAGAATTGAAAGATTAAAATCCTTGCAAAGGAAACATCGAAGTATATTTTCAATGATGCGGAGGAAAATGAACTCAACTGACAAATTTTAGTTTTAAATGGTTAGGAAAATTGAGGCCTGTGGAGTGGAAAAGGATACAATGATAAATAATTTAATCATTAGACAAGAGACCGAAGAAGATTATAAAAAAACGGAATTAGTGATAATGAGAAGCTTTTGGAATAAATATTGGCCCGGATGCACGGAGCATTTATTGACTCGCATTATTCGTGATTCTCAAGACTACATACCGGAAATAAGCCGAATTGCAGAAATTGATGGCCAGATTGTCGGAGCCATATATTACACGAAAGCGTGGATCGTAGACGGAAATAGTAGGCATGAAATTGCTACATTTGGACCATTAGCAGTTGAACCAACATGGGAAGGAAACGATATCGGTGGAGCGCTTATGCGTGAAACAATAAAACTGGCCCAAAAGCAGGGAATAGCTGGAATTGTAATTATTGGAGAACCCTATTATTATCCGCGTTTTGGATTTGAGAGAGCTTCCAAATATAAAATTACAGATGCCAGGGGAAAATCATTTGATGAAATAATGGTATTACCATTAAATGATGATTTTTCATTAATCAGAGGAAAGCTCATTGAAAGTTCTGATTTTGAAAAGCTCGGTGATGAAGCAGCGTTGCTTAGAATCAGTGAAGAGTTTCCCGAGTACCGCAAAGTAAAAGTTAAGGAGGGTTTTATGCAGATTTTTGAGCAACATTTAGGTGTGGTTGAATCTGTAGAAAATGATATATATAATGTACGTTATTGGGAAAAACTCATTCCTGCAAAATTGGCGGGTGATATTAATGAAAAACCAAAGGCAGGAAGTGATGTTAAGTTTAAATGGAACCATGGGGGAGAGTCGGAAATCACAATGGTGTTTAAAAATCTATTAGAAGAATAATGCGAAGATATAGGAGAAGAGAAGTAATGAAAGTCTATATAGATTTTGATGATGTACTATGTGAAAGCGCAGAATATTTTACAAAAATTGCGAAAGAAATGTTCGGCATTGAGGTCCCTTATCGGCAGGTTCAATTTTTCAATTTGCAGAAATCGTTTGATATAAATGACGAGCAGTATGAAGCATTAATGAAAGCAGGGCATTTGCCGGAAAATCTGTTGAAGTATGAGGAGACGCCGGGAGCTTCCGAGGTGATTAATAAGTGGATGGATCATGGTCACGAGGTTTTTATCATTACCGGAAGACCGTTCAATTCCTACGAACCATCGAGGCAATGGCTTGATGAACATCATTTGGAAAGAGTTCCCTTGTTCTGCGTAGACAAATACGGGCGCGAAACAGCGAAACAGGACTACAAATATAATATGACATTGGAGGAACTTTACAACATGACCTTTGATTTTGCGGTAGAGGATTCTCCGGCGGCGTTTGAGCATGTAATACATTTTGACAACTGCAGGACAGCCGTGTTCGACCGGCCATGGAACAGCCGGGCAGAGCTTCCCAATGACAGGTTTGTGAGATGTAAGGATTGGCAGGAGATTGACCGGTTGTTTGAAAATAGGGAGATAACCAAATGACACGAGAGGATTCCATCAGACAAATAGAAAACTATCCCCCATTCAATGAACAGGAAGAAAAGGACAAAGCTTTGATTCTGGGATGGATCAGGGACAATGAGAATGCATTTTCCAGAAAAAATACTGTAGCGCATATTACGGCTTCTGCCTGGGTGGTAAATAAGGACAGAAGCAAGGTGCTTATGGTATATCATAATATTTATAATTCCTGGTCCTGGCTGGGAGGACATGCGGATGGGGAGACAGATCTGCTGTCTGTTGCTATCCGGGAAGTGAAGGAGGAGGCAGGAATTTCCAATGTGAGACCGGTATCAGAGGAGATTTTTTCTCTGGAATCTCTGACGGTGGATGGGCATGTGAAAAAAGGAAACTATGTGTCCAGCCATTTGCACCTGAATATCACGTATTTATTGGAGGCAGATTCGGAAGAGCAAGTATCCGTAAAGGCAGATGAGAACAGCGGTGTGGCCTGGTTCCCTCCGGAAGATGCTTTGGAGAAATCTACGGAACCGTGGTTCGTGGAACATATTTATTCAAAACTCATTAAGAAAATGGGTATATGAAGTTGGAAAAAACGGAGAATGACCTATGATAAATTTTTTAAAGGCAGCGCCTGTCGTGTTCCTGATCGGAACCATGGTCACGGCTATTTTATATCAAAAAACTTTGTTAGGAATCTGGCTGACGATTGCCATTACCTTTGGAACCACTGCTTATCATTTTATCATGCGATGGGTGGTAGCATTTATCTACAATTCTATCATGCATAACAGGGCAGATTACAGAAAACACTGGTATCAGGTAAGTAAATCCGAAATGAAATTATATGAAAAGCTGCGTGTGAAAAAATGGAAGAATTGTATGCCTACCTATAATCCCAGCCTGTTTGATCCGAGACAACACACCTGGGAGGAAATAGCGCAGGTCACATGTCAGGCGGAACTGGGGCATGAGACAATCGTAGTGCTCAGCTTTGTACCGATTCTGGCAGGCCATTGGCTGGGTGGATATCCGGCATTTATTATTACATCGATCCTTGCGGCCATGTTTGATATGATGTTTGTGATCATGCAGCGATATAACAGGCAAAGGATTCTGAAACTGATAAAATAGAATGGATATTTGATAGAATGGATACTTGATAGAGAAAGAGGACGGCATGACTAAATATAAGTATGGGAATCCGGAGGCTCCCATTGTTTTGATCCAACCGGTAGGAGATCATGATCTGCCGGAAATAGAGGGCGAAGTGGCACAGATCCGGAAACTGACAGCATTGGATTTTCAAATGATTGCGGTGAAAGTGGATGACTGGAACCTCGATCTGTCTCCGTGGAAAGCACCGGCGGTGTTCGGAAAAGAGGATTTTGGCGATGGTGCAGCCTCGTTGTTGGAAGAAATTTTGCGTTTATGCTCGGATGAAAGTAAAACTTATTATCTTGGAGGATATTCTCTTGCAGGGTTGTTTTCTCTGTGGGCATCTTATCAGACGGATCGGTTTGCGGGGATAGCGGCGGCATCGCCCTCGGTGTGGTTCCCAGGGTTTCTGCCCTATATGAAAGAGCACGAGAATCAGAGTCGGGCAGTTTACTTAAGCCTGGGGGACAAAGAGGAAAAGACGAAAAATCCTGTTATGGCTACTGTAGGTGACTGTATCCGGGAGGCACATGCGTGGCTGCAGCAGTGTGGGATCGGCAGTACGCTGGAATGGAATCCGGGGAATCATTTCAGAGATCCGGGCCTGCGGACCGCGAAGGCATTTGCCTGGGTAATGAAAAACTCATAAATTTTGCTTATTGGATCGGAGGAGAGGGATATGGTAATGGAAGCTCTGGTATACATATTGACATTATTGTTTGGAGTATCTACCGTTATCATTATAAAAAATAAGAGATATAAGGTTGTACCTTTTATATGTCTGGACATCATCCTGACATTTGCTGGTTTTGCCATCACATCATTTGTTATTTTGTTTGTAGGGAATGAAGCTCTCGAAGCGCTGCTGATTATGAGCGTGTTTGGATTGTTTCTGTTTTTACTGGGTGTGAATGATATCTATGCTGTATTTTGCTGCAATCAGAAGATAGAAGCTATCTATTGCGGATATAACAGCTACCCCGGACGCTATGGGATTACCAGCTATGCACCGGTGTTTGAATATGTCTGTAATGGCACGGCTTACCATGAGCAGACCACATTGACGGTACCCTATCGCCTGCTGCAGAGGATGACAGAAGGGAACACTTATCCCATCTATATTCATTCAAAACATCCGGGAGTATGTGTTTTGAAGAGAAGAATCAGGTTCACGACAGTGATTGAATTTGGTTTTGCAATTATGTTTTTGGTAGTAGCAATTTTGTGGCAGCGATCCTGAAAATGGTACATAGGAACATTCGGAATATATGGACAATGCCGAATACCGGAGAAACCGGTAAATCAGTAGAAACTCTGAGGTTTGCGGAAATGTTAAGTTCCTTTGCGCAATTTCCCAGAGATGTTGATAGTACTGCATAGCTATTGCATGCTATACTTCATGCGAAAGGAGAGGTGACGGATGCAGTTAGGAAACAATATTCAGACCTTAAGAAAAAAGAAGGGGCTTTCGCAGGAGAAGCTGGCAGAAAAAATTAATGTTACAAGGCAGACCATATCAAATTGGGAATTAGGAGAGACGGCGCCGAATCCGGAGCAATTAATTCTCTTATCAAAGCAATTCGACATAAGCATTGATGAACTGGTGGGAAATGATGCGATGTCATCCGGGAGTTCGTGGGAGAATGAGCATATAAAAGATATCTATATCGGATGGATCGTTATGTGCGGTGTCGTAGCATGCGTATGGGCATTTTCGGCAAACAGATTTCGCTATGTGGAAATATGGGGAATCACCATTGCCGGGGCAGTGGTGGGAGCATGTCTTGGCAGAGTGAGTCATGGGATTTTGATGTATTTGCGAAAGGATAAAAAGTAGGAGGAAGATCAGCTTTTTTCATAATATTTGTACACCATAGACATATCTGCTGCTTTGATGGTAAAGATTGCAAAATTGAGAGTTAGTGAATATTGGCAAAACCGACGAACTCCCGGAGCATGCGATACACATGTCTTGATGTAAGGTCTCCGGATGTGAATTTTCTACGAAAAGTGATGAGTAGTTCTCGTCATGACGGGGCCGCCTACAGTCGACATCCATGTCGACAATCGGCTGACGCGGACATCGTGTCCGCTTTCCCCCTGCCTTTCAGCACTTTTCTAGAAAATATCAACATCCTCCGACAAACATCTTCGACATGGCACCGCATACGCCGGGAGTTCTGCGTTTTGGAAAGTTTAAAAAAAACAGTAGCCCCGGCTGGGTATAAGAATAAGCAGTGCCGCGTTTCTTATACCCTGCCAAGGGCTACGGGGATATTTCGCTAAATTTCAATTTACTTCCGGTGCTTATTCTCCAAAGCCGCTTCCACGAATCCCTTAAATAACGGATGGGGTCTGTTGGGTCTGGACTTGAGCTCGGGGTGTCCCTGGGTGGCTACGAAGAAGGGGTGCTCGGTAAGCTCGCACATTTCCACGATACGTCCGTCAGGGGACAGACCGGACAGACGAAGACCGTGTTCGGTGAGGACGGCACGATAATCGTTGTTGACCTCATAACGATGACGATGTCTCTCGGAGATATTCTCCTGTCCGTAGAGCTGATAAGCACGGGAATCCTTATCCAGTACACAAGGGTATGCACCCAGTCTTAAGGTACCGCCGATATCCTCAACACCGTTCTGGTCCGGCATCAGAGCGATCACAGGATGTGTGGTGTTAGGATCCAGTTCCACACTGTGGGCATCCGTATACCCGATGACATTTCTTGCATATTCCACGATTGTCAGCTGCATTCCCAGACACAGTCCCAGGAAGGGAATCCCATGGGTTCTTGCATACTGGATCGCCAGGATCTTGCCTTCGATACCCCGGGAACCGAAGCCGCCGGGTACCAGGACACCGTTGCAGTCACCTAACAGTTCTTCCACATTTTCAGGCGTTACCGTCTCAGAGTCGATCCATTTGATGTGTACGGTCGCATGATTGGTGATACCGCCATGCTTCAAAGCCTCTACGACACTGATATAGGCATCATGCAGAGAGACATATTTTCCGACCAGAGCCACCTGCACTTCATCGGTTGGATGACGCAGATCCTCTACCATCTTCTTCCAGTCTGTCAGATCCGGCTCCGGACAATCCAGATGCAGACATTCACAGGCTACCTGTGCCAGATGCTCTTTTTCCATAGCTAACGGAGCCTCATACAGATATTCCACATCCAGATTCTGCAATACATGACTCTGAGGTACGTTACAAAACAGAGCAATCTTGTCCTTGATGGACTGATCCAGAGGATGCTCACTTCTGCAGACGATGATATCCGGCTGGATGCCCATGCCCTGCAGATCCTTAACACTGGCCTGGGTAGGCTTGGTCTTCAGTTCCTGAGAAGCACTCAGATAAGGAATCAGCGTTACATGGATCAGAATGGCGTTATCATGGCCCACCTCATGCTGGAACTGACGAATGGACTCCAGAAAAGGCTGGCTCTCGATGTCACCTACGGTACCGCCGACCTCGATGATGGCGATGCGGGTCTCATCATCTGTAAAGTTGCGGTAAAAGCGGCTCTTGATCTCATTGGTGATATGGGGGATGACCTGTACGGTACCTCCGCCATAGTCGCCGCGGCGCTCCTTCTGTAATACGGACCAGTATACTTTACCGGTGGTGACATTGGAATTCTTATCCAGGTTCTCATCGATGAAACGCTCATAATGTCCCAGATCCAGATCGGTCTCTGTACCATCTTCTGTGACGAATACCTCGCCATGCTGGATCGGGTTCATGGTGCCGGGATCAATATTGATATAAGGATCGAATTTCTGCATGGTTACCTTATAACCTCTTGCCTTTAACAGTCTTCCCAGGGAAGCTGCGGTAATTCCTTTTCCGAGGCCGGATACGACTCCTCCGGTCACAAACACATACTTTACTGCCATAATGTTCTCCTCCTTTTGATATAGTAACTATTCAGTTCCATCGCAAAACCGCTCTTTCAGAGTTTTTCTGAATAACATGCCTGCATGTTTTTTGCTCATGGTGGTTACTTCGTTCTGTAAATAGTTATGCATATAAAAAGAGCGAGGAACTCCCCTTGGGGAGCGCCTTCGCTCAATAACTGCCATAATTTATAGTAGCATGACAAAATGTTTAGTTGTGATAAAGCTTCTGGTTCTGGTAATGAGGTTCGCATGTCAGATTCACACCTAATTTGCGGAAGGTATTCATGTCAATCTGGGACAGGATCACGCTGGAGTGCACTTCGGAACCTTTCAGGTTCTTCAACTGCTCCACAGCAGCCTTCGCGGTATCATCCGAAGCTGCACAGATGGAAAGGGCGATCAGCGTCTCATCTGTATGAAGTCTGGGATTGCGGTTCCCCAGATAGTTCGTCTTCAGATCCTGGATGGGACCGATGGCGGTAGGTGAGATCAGCTGTACTTCGTCCGGAATGCCTGCCAGAGCTTTCAGGGCATTTAATAATAATGCGGAAGAAGCACCCAGCAGAGTACTGGTCCGTCCGGTGAGGACTCTGCCGTCCGGAAGCTGGATCGCAGCTGCCGGTTCCCCGGTGGTCTCTGCTTTAATATTGGCTGCGCTGACTACTGCACGATCGTCGATGGTGACACCTGCCTGCTTCATCAGAAGCTCAAGCTTTAAGATCTGGTCGTCACTGGCGGTACCCTGGCGCTTCTGGCACAGAGTGTGGTAGTAGCGGCGGATGATTTCCTGTTTGGCGGCGTCGCGGACAGCTTCGTCATCAACAATACCGAAGCCTGCCATATTGACACCCATGTCAGTAGGAGACTTGTAAGGGCAGCTGCCCATGATCTTCTCAAACATAGCGCTGACTACGGGGAAAATCTCCACGTCACGATTGTAATTGATCGTGGTCTCACCATAAGCTTCCAGGTGGAAGGGATCGATCATATTGACATCGTTCAAGTCTGCGGTAGCGGCTTCATAAGCCAGGTTTACCGGATGCTTTAACGGAATATTCCAGATTGGAAAGGTCTCATATTTGGCATAACCGGCCTTGATGCCTCTCTTGTATTCATGATACAGCTGGGAGAGACAGGTAGCCATCTTGCCGCTTCCGGGTCCGGGAGCAGTCACCACCACCAGAGAACGGGTGGTTTCAATATAATCGTTCTTACCGTAACCTTCATCACTTACGATGAACGGAATATTGGAAGGATATCCGGGAATGGAATAATGACGATACACTTTCATTCCCAGAGACTCCAGTTTTTTCTGATAAGCAATGGCACTGGGCTGTCCGGCAAAGCGGGTCAGACACACACTGCCTACATACAGACCGTAGCCGCGGAATGCATCGATCAGACGTAACACATCCAGATCATAGGTAATGCCAAGATCGGAACGGACCTTATTCTTCTCGATATCTGCTGCATTAATGACGATGACGATTTCGGCCTCGTCCTTTAACTGTGCCAGCATGTTGATTTTACTGTCCGGATGGAAACCGGGCAATACGCGGGATGCATGATAATCGTCGAACAGCTTGCCGCCGAACTCCAGATACAGCTTGTTGTCAAACTTCTGGATGCGCTCGCGGATATGCTCGGACTGCATCGCAAGATATTTGTCGTTGTCAAATCCAATTTTCATTGTTCGTTTCCTTTTCCTCATCGCTGGGCCGGCACACCGCACCGGCATTTTTCCATAACAGGCATAGTATACCACACTCAAAAAGCAGGTGCAATGCAAAACACACAGCAGAGCAGTTTTTCCGGCAAATGCAGTGGTTTGGCAGGCTGTGTGCCGCAGATTTTTGTGAAAATGGTTCTTGCCCGGTTTTATACGGCGGGTGTATAATAGAACTGTTCGGCAACCAGTCACCCGCCAGAGAGAGGAAGTTTTTCATGAATCCTGCCGAAAATTATACATATCGTTATCTGGAGACCGATGATCTGGACCAGTACAACGCCCTTTTGCGCTATACCTTTCAGGTCACGGAAGATGAGCTCACCGCCACCGGATGGAAGGACGACGAGATCAAGCAGTCCAAGTTTCCCGTGCTGGAGCGCGCGGACGTGCTGGGCTGCTTTGACGGAGAAAACCTTGTCTCCCAGTTCGCGGTCTACCCGCTGAAGATGAACATCTACGACGCCGTTTACCATGTGGGCTTTGTGACCAGTGTGTGCACCTACCCGGAGTACACCGGCAACGGCATCATGAAGCGACTCATGATCCAGGGCCTGACCCAGATGCACAAGGAGGGCAAGAGCTTTGCCCTGCTCTACCCCTACTCCATCCCGCTGTACCACCACCTGGGGTGGGAGATCATCTCCAACAAGATCTCCTACAACATCAAGGACCGGCAGATCCCCACCAAGGTGTCGGCCCCCGGTTATGTGCGGCGCGTCGCCTGGGACAACACCGAGTTCCACGAGCTGCACTCCCATTTTGCCTCCATCACCCACGGGTGCCTGTTCCGCAACGCACTGGCCTGGGAGGAGTACTGGCGCTGGGACGAGGATGACACCAATGTCGCCGTCTATTATAATGTAAAGGACAAGCCCTGCGGCTACATGGTGTACCTGATCAAGAACGATATCATGCACATCAAGGAAATGATCTACCTGAACCGCGAGGCACAGAAGGGCCTGTGGGAGTACATCCACGCCCACGACTCCATGATCGACGAAGTGCACGGCAACACCTACTTCAGCGAACCCATCGCCTTTGAGATAGACGACGGCGACATCAAGGAGACCATCCGCCCCTATGCCATGGGCCGCATCGTGGATGTGGCCAGCTTCCTGGAAGATTACCCCTGTGACCCGGACGGCGGCGAGCTGTGCATTGATCTGGAGATCGAGGACGACCTGCTGCCCTGGAACGACCACACCTTCCGCATCCGGTTTGCGGACGGCGGCTGCGCCCTGACCGATGCCCCTGCCGAATACCACCTGAAGATGGGCATCGGCACTCTTTCCACCCTGCTGCTGGGCTACAAGACCGCCGAACGTCTGTTCGAGCTGGAGCGCATCGAGGGCCGGGAGGATGCCGTGGAGCGGCTGGATGATGTGCTGTTCCACAAGATCCCTTATATTTCAGACTATATCTGATGCGGTTTCCGGAGGGCGGGGCGTTTTCCCCGCTCTTCTTTTTTGCTCTTGTGCGCCGGGCACGCGCATGTTAGAATAAGACGATATTATTTTTTCAAGGAGGCTGGGCAATGAAGGGCAGAGAGGCCTATCCCGACGAAGAACTGCGCCGCCGCATCATGGACTTTATCATGGCGGCCGGGCAGACCCTGTTGGAGAACGGTGCGGAAGTGTTCCGGGTGGAGCAGACCATGGAGATCATGGCACGCTCCTTCCACCTGCGGGAGTTCCATGTTTATGTACTGACCAACGGCATTTTTGCCAGCGCCGGCACCGCAGAGATCAGCGAAGTGCGCAACGTGCCGGTGCGCACCACCCATCTGGGCCGGGTGGCGGCGGTGAACGCCCTTTCCCGCGAGATCGCCGAGACCAATATGTCGCTGGGGGAGGCTGAGTACCGTCTGGCGGCCGCCCAGCGCATCCCCTTCCCCAAGGAATGGGTGCAGCTGGTCAGCGGCATGGGCGGCGCGTTCAGCTTTGCCATGATCTTTGGCGGTGATCTGCGCAGCGCCATCGCTGCCGCCGTGGCCGGTCTGGCCGCCAGCGGCTACCTGCTGCTGTGCGGGCGGCACGGCCTGCCCGGCGGCTTCCAGAAGATCACCACCGCGTCCCTCATCACACTGGTGTGCATCCTGCTGTGTCAGGCGCTGCATACCTCGGCCAGCCATGCCATCATCGGTGCGCTGATGATCCTGACCCCCGGCATTGCCTTCACCATGGGCATCCGCGACTTCGTGCACGGCGACTACCTGTCCGGCACCATCCGCATGATCGACGCGCTGCTCATCGCCGCCAGCATCGCCATCGGCACCGGCCTTGTGCTGAGCCTGTATTCTCTGCTCACGGGGGTGGTGGTCGCATGATTTCTCTCACCAATTCCCAGATCGGGGAGCTGATGGGCCAGTTCCTGCTGGCCGGCACCGGCACCCTGAGCTTTGCCATCCTGTTCGCCTGCCCCCGCCGGAGCCTGCCCACCTGTGCGCTGGTGGGTGCCGTGGGCTGGTTCGTGTATGAGCTGTGCGTCATGCTTGGGCTGGGCACCGCTGCGGCCAGCCTGCTGGCGGTGATTCCCCTCACCATCCTCACCCGCGTGTTCGCCATCCTGCAAAAGACCCCGGTGACCGTGTTCCTGCTCTCCGGCATCTTCCCGCTGGTGCCGGGTGCAGGCATCTACTACACGGCCTACTATTTCATTCAGGGCGACAACGCACTGGCGCTGTCCAACGGCATCAGCACCTTCAAGGTCGCGGTGGCACTGGCCGTGGGCATCTCGCTGGTGCTCAGCATCCCGCTGCCGCCGCGCCATCGCTCCGGCTGACGGAAAGCCCAATTTCCTACCAAAAAACTTCGTTGTAGGTGTTGACAAATCCGCCGGAGTGGTTTATTATAAATGCAATATCACAAAAATGGCTGTGAAGAGAAGAGTAGGCCTTCGCATTGATCCTTACCAGAAAGCCCGGGCGATGGAAAAGGGCAGGAAACAGGAAGCTGAAAATGGTCTCGGAGCCGTGTGGGCGAGGCGCAGGAGTGCTAAGTCTGCAACGGGATGCGCCCGTTACAGCGTCCGGCTGTAAGCAGCAGAAGCTGCCGCAGCATCGAGGCTTTGTCCGTGAGGGCAGAGTAAACCAAGGTGGTACCACGGAAGATGTTATGCCTCCGTCCTTGCTGAGCGTTCGGCTCGTGTAAGGACGGAGGCTTTTTTCGTCCTCCGTACAAGGCGTGCGTGGACGGTGCCGCGCCGCCGCTCAACAATTTTTTACAAAGATAGAGAGGGATTTTACCATGATTACTCGTCGCGATTTTCTGAAAGTTACCGGTGTGGCCGCTGCTGCCGCTGCCCTGACCGCCTGCGGTGGTTCTTCTTCCACTGCATCCTCCACCGCTTCCAGCGCCGCTGCTTCTGCTGTGGCCAAGCTGGACAAGGTCAAGGTGGCTGTGCCCAACGACACCACCAACGAGGCCCGTGCCCTGACCCTGCTGGAGAAGAACGGCTTCTTCAAGCTGAAGGCTGACGCAGGCCTGACCGCCACCGCAAAGGACATCGAGGAGAACCCCCTGAACGTCACCGTCGATGAGGTCGAGGCTGCTCAGG
>ERZ773264.1112-NODE-1112-length-34241-cov-6.434125_pt1 | contig 34241 bp, 29 predicted proteins | sample MGYA00511910_ERZ773264 | MGnify/ENA primary metagenome ERZ773264 (study PRJEB29015, sample SAMEA2737739) | human gut metagenome | biome: human gut; feature: human-associated habitat; material: faeces | place: China | collected 2012 ...
TTATATTTAAAATATCTTTGGTCTTCTCAATTATTACTTTTCGAGAAGTCATCCTACAGAAATAAGTAAAAAACAAAAGGGGCTATCCGACTTTTTGGACAGCCCCTTTTCGTTTATGTTCTTATTATTTGGGTTATTTTTATTATAAATAACACAAGTTTATAATGGGGTTTTGTTAATTTTGTCACTCATTTTGTTTTAGATTAGAGATGTTTTTGAATATTCTATTATCAACGAAGTTGGATTTGTTTTTAGACAAGTTGCTGGATTTTAGCGTAGATGCCGGTAAAAACATTTTTATTGCTTGTCTTATTTATTCAATCGGGTGTTTTATAATCAAACAGATAAACAGGCTGGTCGCTAAAATTCTGGAAAAACGAAAAGTGGAACCAAGCGTGCAGACTTTTCTGAAAAGCTTGGTGAAAATTCTACTTAATATGATTCTGGCTTTTGCGGTAATAAGCAAGCTGGGAGTGGAAACCACCAGTTTTGCGGCTTTGATGGCTTCTGCCGGTGTAGCTATCGGTATGGCACTTTCAGGAAACTTGTCCAACTTTGCAGGAGGACTGATAATTTTGGTATTCAAACCATTCAAGGTTGGAGATTATATAGAAGGCCCTGACGTAAACGGAACAGTGAAAGAAATACAAATATTCCATACGATACTCTCGACTCTTGATAATCGTATGATATATGTCCCGAACGGGATTTTGAATAATAACGCCATCACCAATTATAGCAAGCAAGAAACACGGCGTGTTGATTGGGTGTTCGGTGTTGAATATGGAGAAGTAATAGGGAAAGTAAGGGCTGTTATACAGCGAATTATCAAAAACGATCCACGTATATTGGATACACCAGCCCCACTTATTGCTCTTTCCACATTAAATGCGAGCAGCGTTGATATTACCGTCCGTGTCTGGGTAAAAGCCAGCGATTATTGGAGTGTGTTATTTGATATTAACGAGATTGTATATGATACATTCAATAAAGAGGGTATCAATTTCCCATTCCCACAGCTTACGGTTCATCAAACAAGTTCAAAATAAATATTGTGCATGAATTGCAGTTTTGTATCTTTGTAAGACCCAATTTAAAATTATCGTTTGCAATCAACATCGATTTGTAAAGTGATTAGTAATCACGTACAATTTTGAGTTTTAAGTTAACCAAAACTTAAAAACATTCTTGTAAGGTTGACCCTCTGGGATAGACCGTCAGCTTAAAATCATCTTCTCCCACAAACATTGCAGTTTCCTCTTCCCTATTCTTTTATAAAACCAAATCAATTTAGTTATGGAAGAAAAGAATTTAACATTAGAGCAAGAAAATGTAATTAAAGAAAAAGCGAAAAAGCTGAAAACTGAAGGCAAGTATCGCAAGGTGTTCCCGATGGTGGTATTCGGTGACACGGAGTCAGGCGAAAAGGAATTTTATGTAGCTTACATGAGAGAACCAAATTTCCCGACATTCTCCAAGTTTATGGCCGCATCCAAGAAGGACGAGGTACAAGCTATGAGGACTTTGGCAAAGGATTGTTTCTTGGACGGCGACAAGGAACTGATCGACAACGAATCATTGTTCCTCTTCGGTTTGATGGGACAGCTTTCGGAAGTGATCTCTACTCGACAATCTACCATCGTAAATTTTTAAATGACTGGGTGGTAAAGGACGACCAGCGCATCCGGCAAAGGTGCATCTATATTCGTCATTACTTTCCCAGTGTGGATTTGAATAGTCTCTCGGACGAGGACTTTGCAATGCTATCGGAAGACGCTCTTTGGTTGCATGAGCAAATGCTCATTTCTAAGGCTTCCAATGCGCTTCTTGCTTAATTCTATATATAACAAATCCCCCTTGCTGATATTATATCGGTAAGGGGGATTGTCTTTATAGGCTGGAATAATGCCAGTAATTGATTTTCTTCTTTTTTACCCGGTAGCCTATGCCGATTGTAAACAGAAGGGAGTTGTTATAAAAAGTCTTGTCTGAAGAATCGGCTTGCATCATACTTCCCACGCCTGAAAAGCCCTTTAAATAAGCAACAGTGAAATAAAGACTTATCCTATTGCTTAGAAAATAAGACAGACCTATTTCCGGCCTGGCTCCAAAAACCAATTTGTTACTCTGTCCTCCTTTGATAACCCGATAATCCACGCTTGGCCCTACTCCAGCGGACATCATAAGGTTTTCAAATGAATATTTCACCTTAAACAAAGTATTTAGGTGCAAATGATCCATGTTTAATTTGCTGCCGGTAATCGCATTCTTTCCGCTTCTTTTTATATATCCGATCTCGCTGGACAAATAAAACCAGTCGTGATAATCACGATCCAACAGGTAATCATATCCCAGTGAGCCGGTATAAGTTAGGCACGGTGTATCAAAAGGCTTTTCGTTCATCCAAGTACGGTTTATTCCTCCTGATAATTTTAATATTTGGGAACTTAAATTATTGTGGTTAAAAAATAACGGTATAAAAACACACAATATAATTCGTAACATTATATTTTATTTGTTATTTTATAACTTATATCCTATGCCAAATGACAAAAGAAATGTATTAGCTTTCATACTGTTTGATCTACTTAATTTTGTTATGTTTTTCATATAAGATGTTTCAATATTTAATCGTATTTTATCTGTATCATAAAATATCCCTATTGATGGCTTGAAACCTAAAACGACTTTATGAGCAGGAAAAATTTCTTCGTTTTGATTCTCTTCTGGAGCATCCGATTTGAATCTGTTTTTGACGAGAAAATCAAGCGTGGGGGCAATTCCAGCATACAAATTAAATCCCCTAAAATTATATTTAACGTTAAATGAAGCATTTATAGTAATATAGTCTAAGGTATTTTTTAGATGAATCGCCCGAAGATCTGATGGATCGTCAATATACACGGCATTTTCGGCTCCACCTTTTCTTACATATCCTATCTCACTTGACAAAAAATACCATTTTCTCTCCAGATAGTCACAGCCTACATTCATCGAGTACATAGATAAATTATCATGAAAAACATTACCGGGTAAATTCATTTTAGAAAATGATACCCCATTCTCAATTTTAATTACTTGTGAAAAAACTCTTTCACTACAAAATAGGCAAATTAAACCAATTAAACAAACTAATTTTTTCATCTTGTATTATTTTTATTTATACATAGGAAACGAGATGTATTTATTATTATTGTATGTTCATATATTTTTCTTTTATCTTGTTGCAATTTGAATAATAATTTATATATTTGTTCTGAAGTTTAATCTAAAACCAAAACTGTTATGAAAAAGTATTTTAAATTTTTCTTTATGGCTGCTGCCATGTTTGTAAGTGTGATGTTTGCGTCTTGCTCCAAAGATGATGTGTTATCACAATCTGAGAGTCCATTACCATCTGTGAAAACAAGATCGGATGTGCAGAGTAGAAGTTTTGTAGAAACAAAATTAGTTGCTGCACATGCCGAACTGATTGGTTCTCTTCAAACACGATTTTATAATATTCCATTCGCACCTCCCACCAGTCCTTTTAAAGAAGGGAGGTTGTATGCAACTATGGTATACTGTATTAGAGCCACTGTCATTATTCCAGATGGATATACAGTTGAATGGAGTCAGAAAATCCCACCCAGCACATCCATTATGCCAGGTAAAGATTGTATTGTAAAGGGGTTTGAAAAATCAACTGTTGTTTATATGGATAAACCATACATGGATGTAAAAATCAATGGAAATAGAGCCACATTTACAACATACGCCTATTATTTAGCATCCGATATGGAAACTGGAACAGACTTTAACGACAATTTTTTGATTGATGTAAATTTTGCATGGATCAAATCTGGTCAGCCAGCCAAAATCGTTTATGATTTGTACAAATACAAATAACTTAATTCATAAACAATATGATAAAAGAAGTACATTTATCGTGTACTCCTTTTGTTTTATAAACGATAGCCAATTCCCAATGACAATGTCGCTATTTTATTACGGAAAGAATCTCCGTCATAATGCCCAATCGTACTGCCTTTAAAACTATTTAACTGACTAAGATTCAATATCGCATTCCATTTATTATTGATATGATAATTAATTCCTAATTCATATTTTAATCCATATAGGACATTGTTGTGATGAATCGAGGTTTCGGTTGTTGTAATTTGATCTGTGTTTATAGGCTGTTTTTGCCATTCACTTCTGTCTTTCAGTAAAATATCTATTGTCGGCCCAACACCCATAAATAATGTAAAGTGTTTAAAATCATGCTTAAACCTAAATGTGGTATTAATTTGAAAGAAGTCAAGTTTAGCTATTCTTCTGTAATTATATTCATACTGCCCCTGATCAGGATCATATCCTTCCGTATAACGAAAAAGGCTCCTTCCACCTCTTTGGATATATCCTATCTCACTGGATAGCATAAACCAATCTTTTTCTAAATAATCACAGCCTAACATAAAAGAATAAGCTCCTCTTTTCTTCGCATAACCACCGCCATCCATCCATGTAAGATTTGCTCCGTATTCCATCTTTATAACCTGTGAATACATGTCACAAATGCCTATAGATAAAAAGGCAATAACAATCAAAAAGATTTTCTTCATAACTTTATTTTTATTTTAGTTTACGCCTTAAAAACGACTCTGAAATATTTTTATTGTATCCATTAATAAGAAATATATTTCGTACAACAATTGATTTATTTTTTTGCAGCAACGCACAATATCAAGAGACATTATACGTTTATTTCATCTTTCTCCGATCCTTACAAGCAACCTATTCTGCCTATACCCTCCTATTCTTCATTAAAACAATCACACTATGGCACAAATACAGGATTATCAGGTCAATTATGATATTAGCGTAAAAGCTGATGGTATTGATAAGATTACTGATTTTGCAAATGCAATCAGTAAGCTTAAAATGAGTAAGGAGACGGCAGAAAGCTCAGTCAAAAATGTCCAAACAATGATGGACAAATTGAATGTTATGTTTAGACCTAAAGGAAAACTTAGGGACATAAAATACAATGTCACGATCCGAACAGATTTGGCTGAAGACAAGCTAAATAATATTTTAAATCTTATCACCAATATCCAAAAAGAAGCTGCAAACATCAATCTTGTTATCAACGCCGGACAAAAACTGGACTCCCAGGCTATCAGAGCACAAGCCAAAGCCGTATTGAAAAATCAGGAATTGGCTGCGCAAGAAGAGGCTAAGAAATCATCAAAGAAAACAGCTTCGCAAGCTATGGAGGCTATGAGAGAGCCGATTAAAGCAATTGATAAAACTATCGGAAAGGTCAATGCGGCTCTTGTCAGTCTGGAAACCGGAAGAGAAATCAATATTAAGACCGATGTTGCCAAAAAGAAACTGGAAGAAATTCTTAGCTTGCTTGGTCAGATAAAAGGAGCTACCAATATGACGTTGGGAACAAATATGGTCAGTCCTCCTGCCGGTTCCGGTTCTATAGCCATAACTCCTGTTGTTTCCAATACTGTCGATTCAGATAAAGCCAGTCCACGTTCCAGTATTCAGAGAAAAGTCTCGGCAAATGAAAACAAGACAATAAAAGAAGCCGAGAGAGAGTTGAAAAGGCTTGCCAGAGAAAGCGAGAAAGAGTTCAAGAGACAGGATAGGGAGTATACTAATCTCTGGAACAAAATTGAAAAAGAGCAAGAAAGAGAATATCGGGATAACATAAAGAAAAAACTTGATAATTTCCGTAAGCTAACCAAAGATATGGAAGAACAACAGAAGCGTTACGAGAAGTATCAAGAATATGTTATGGCCAATAAGCTGAAAATGGAAGGATGTAAATTAAACTGTGTCAGCAAAGAATAAAATATTAACTTTGCTAACACAGTTTTTTGTGAAAGAAGAATTTGATTTTGAGAGTATCAAGAACAAGGCAATTGAACAGCTGAAAGCAGGTAAGCTTTTGTTAGGTAAAGACGGTGCTTTTGCCCCTTTATTGGAAAGTATCCTGAATGCAGCTCTGGAGGGTGAGATGGATGCATATCTTACAGAAGAACGTCAAATGGGTAACCGCCGTAACGGGAAAATGCAAAAGCAGGTCCAGACTCCATTGGGTGAGGTAACCGTTTCCACTCCCCGTGACCGTAATTCAAGTTTTGAACCACAATTCATTAAAAAGCGTGAGACCATTCTTGCAGAAGGCGTAGCAGACCGTATAATCGGCCTGTATGCTCTTGGTAACAGCACACGTGAGATTAGTGACTGGATGGAAGAGAATCTTGGAAATCGTGTATCGGCAGATACAATCAGTTCCATTACAGACCGTGTACTTCCGGAAATAAAGGCATGGAAATCACGTATGCTTGATTCTGTCTATCCTATAGTCTGGATGGATGCCATCCATTATAAGGTAACGGATGAACGTGGTTGTGCTGTTACACGTGCAATATATAATGTGCTGGGTATTGACCGGGAAGGACATAAGGAGCTCCTCGGAATGTATGTATCAAGAAATGAGGGAGCAAACTTCTGGCTTAGTGTACTGACAGATCTTCAGAACCGTGGAGTTGAAGATATTCTTATAGCCTGTATAGACGGCTTGAAAGGTTTTCCTGAAGCAATCCAAAGTGTTTATCCCAATACAGCCGTACAGCTTTGTGTTGTACATCAGATTCGTAATTCCATCAAATATGTAGGTTCCAAAAATCAAAAGGAATTCCTGAAGGATTTGAAATGCGTTTATCAGGCTGTAAATAAAGAATCGGCAGAAAATGAACTTCTTAAGCTGGAAGAAAAATGGGGCGAACAGTATCCTATCGTTATCAGGTCCTGGCAGGAGAATTGGGATAAGCTGTCCGAATATTTCCAGTACACTCCGGCTATTCGTAAGCTCATATATACAACAAATACTGTTGAAGGGTATCATCGTCAGATCCGTAAGGTGACAAAAAACAAAGGCGTGTTCCCGTCGGATACAACCCTTGAGAAACTGGTTTATCTTGCATACCGTAATATACGGAAGAAGGTGTGTCGTAATACCCGATGCGCCTTCTTTTTTTTCGTTGACTATAAAAATCGGCTCATTTTTTTAAGCTGCGATATTTTGAGGATTTCTTCGATTTATGTGTTCGCAGCATCTAAATATAGCTACTGTAAGCTCATAAAACAGTCCAGTCAGCCAATCCATACCTTCTTTAGCCATTTTTGCACATATCTTTTTTATATTGAAGGCAATGGCAAAGAAGGAAAAGTCCATGAAGACCTTGTCCTTTCCAAAATGGCGGAAACGTTTGTAATTCATATTGTTTTTCATTTGTCCGAACACGGCTTCCGGTTCTATGCATCTCTGTCCTCTGTGTTTCAGCCCTTCCTCGGAGCAGAGCTGCTCTTTGGCTTTTTGCCTGTATTTTCTGAGCCTGTGATTCAGTTCTATCGTCCTGTTTCCTTTTGCTTTAAAACAACGGCATCTTAGCGGACAGCCTTCACATCTGACGGCTCTGTACCTGGCATTTTCGCTGACATATCCGGATGCGGTTTTCACATGTCTAGTACCTATCCTCCGCATCCTTTGTCCCATAGGGCAGATGCAAAAGTCATGTTCTTCATTGTAGTAGAAGTTTTCTGCCTTGAACGGATCCGGTTTGAATCTCGGCCGCTGCTCCATGTGGAAATAGTTATATTTGACGTAAGCTTCCATGCCGTTCTCTGACATGAAGCGGTAGTTCTCCTCAGAACCATAGCCGGAATCGGCAACCACCGTATGAGCCATCCGGTCATACCTGTTTGAAAAAGATTGCAGGAAAGGGATCATGGTCAGTGTATCCGTAGGGTTCGGGAAGAGTGCAAAATCGGTGATGAACTGGTTCTCGGTGCCGATCTGAAGGTTGTAACCGGGCTTCGTCTGGCCGTTGCGCATGGCATCCTCCTTCATTCTCATGAAAGTTGCGTCCTTGTCCGTCTTGGAATAGGAATTCCTCTCTTGCAGCGTGTCCAGATGACTGTCGTATTCCTGGAGTTTGTCCCTATGTTCTTCCAGCTCCTTCAGCTGTTTGCGTCTCTTTTTCAGCTCAGTCTTTTCCTCCTTGGTGGAAGGCTCGGGAACCTGTTCCAGCACATGACGTAATTCTCCCGCCATTTCGGTCAGCATGGCCGGAGTGAACTCAACCTCCTCATTACTTTCCGAATACTTTTCTTGGGCGATGACTTCGTCTATCTGCCCTAGCAGGACATGTATCTTCTTCATCAGGCGCTCTCGGTTCCGCTCAACCGTTTTTCGCCAAACGAAAGTATACTTGTTGGCTTTGGATTCAATCTTTGTCCCGTCAATGTATTCCACGTTCAGGCTGATGAAGCCTTTGGAAGAGAGAAGGAGTACGGTTTGGGTAAACACCTCGTTGATTTCCTTCTTCACCCGATTGCGGAAACGGTTGATGGTAATGAAATCCGGTTTCTCATATCCGGCAAGCCAGATATAATGAATGTCACGATGAAGGAGCTTTTCGATTTTCCGGCAGGAGTAGACGTTGTTCATGTAGGCATACAGAATGACCTTGAGCATCATCTTGGGATGGTAAGGGCTGCGGCCGCATTCCTTATATAGCTTCCTGAAACTTTCAAGATTCAGGCCCTCAACCAGGGCGTCAACCATGCGCACCGGATCGTTATCTGCAATATCCTCATCTATTCTTTGAGGAAAAAGCACTGTTTGGTTGGGATTGTAAGGACGAAAATGTATCTTTGCCATAGTATAAATTCTTATGCCTAAAGATACAAAATCTTCAGGTTATAACAAAGCCCCAGCTTGTGAAAGTCGGGGCTTTGGGTATAAAAAAGAAGGTGCGAATTTTGACACACCTTCTACCGTAATATACGGAAGAAGTGGACTATGCCACTTGCCAATTGGGCTACAATCTCACAGCAACTGGCCATAAAGTTTGGAGAACGATTTAAATTATTGTAATTTTACGCTCGTCGGGACAGGTGGTCCCGCCCCTTGGCGCTGGCCGTTCCCCGACCGACGAGTTTTTTAGAGAAAAAATAATGCGTGACACAGTTTATTTTATAGTGCCTTCACGTGTCTTGGAACGTGTTCGGTGTCCTTTCTTCAGCGTTTTTCTTTCTATATGAAAACATGGCTTTTCCCTCTTCATATATTTATTTCTCCTTATTCATCAAAAACCAACCTTTTCACTGCCATTTATATACGGCAAATCTTTCGTCATCAAAGTTGCCAGTTTTTTCCACGAATGTCTTTATACTTGGAGCGGAAGTATATTTGGTCTGAATAATATCATCTACCAGACAGCTGTACAATCCCCTGATTTCTTTGAAAAGGAAACTTAGGAACATAAGGTTGATGTATTCAGGATTGTTGTATATGTATGTTTTATATGCCAGATATGATTTTGACTTCATATAGTCTGAAGCTCTGCTGCTGAGATTGGGCTTGCGAAGTTCTTCCTGCAATGCCTTTTCCAACTGTTTATATTCAGTGGAATCCGTTATGCTGTACCAATAGTGCTCCTCGGACTTATTAGCCAAGGTCTATCCATGCAGTGACTTCCCAATAATCAGTCGCCATTCTTTCTTATGGAGTCTCTGCATTCCGGGGACATGGTACAGTAAAGGGAGTCCTTTTCCCAGTCCTTGAAAAGAACTTCAATGGAATCAATTTTTTCCTGTTTCAGTTCTTTGTATATGTCCGGCAATTTTTTATCAGAAATGGAGGTAATTTAGAAAACTCCATTTTCAATTCTGCAATTAACCCGTGGCCTGGCTATGATAGAGTCATTGAATACAAAAGCAATTTGCCTGCCTGTTGCTCTTTCTGTTTCTTTCGCCCATTTATTCATTTTGTATTTACTGATTTGCCCGCTAATTGTATATTTCTCCGAATAGTCTGTCTCCAGTCTAAGGAAAATGAAATCTTTAGTTGTCACGATAGGTTCCTTGGAGATACTGTCTGTTTGTTCGGATAAAATGTGGTACCAACCGTTTTCCCGATATCTATTCCGGCTGGTTAGGGAGTATGGCAAGAAAGAAAAACAGACCAGTATTCCCAAATATTTTTTGCTTTATTCATAGTAACAACTTTGTAGAATCCGACTTATCACATTTTTATTTTCTTAGAAAAGGTATAAAGTGAATACGAATATAAATCTTTCCTTTCTACCCCCAAAAGTATATTTACTGTTTATTATTTCTGTAAAAGAGATCATAAATTCCTTTTATCCGTTTTTGAGGTATGAAAAATTGCCGTTTTATAGAAGATGTTATATACTTTTGCGGAAATTTCATGATAAATAAAGTAACAGTGTTTTTATGTACTGTTTGCAGGACATTAATCAAATTTTTTAAAATTTACAAATGTGATGAAAAAAGTTTTTTTACTGTTTTTTTTAGCGTTGTGTTGTACGATGGGCTTTGCACAACTGTCTTTTAATGTAAAGGCCGGCCTTAATCTTAGCAGTTACATTGGCGACAATTCTGACCATTCCAAATTCAAACCGGGGGCACGTGTCGGAGTGGGAATGGAATATCAGTTTACCGATCTGGTTTCCTTGCAGCCTTCGCTGTTCTTTTCGCAAAAAGGTGCGAAATAGTCAGAAGGATATGACGGAAGCATCATAGATGCCGATGCTGATGTAAAAATCAACCAGCTCTACCTGGAATTGCCCATCAATGTACAGTTCCGTTTTAATATTGCGGATAACACTAATCTTGTCATAGCGACAGGTCCGTATCTGGCTTGCGGAGTGGGTGGAAAAACTAAGTTTGATGGCGGGGCATCCGTTGGCAGTATCAAAATCACCGGTGATGATAAGATTGACACATTCGGTAATGACGGATTGGACTATAATCGGTTTGATGCAGGATGGAATATCGGACTTGGTGTGGAATTCGGGCGCATTCTGGTAGGTCTTGATACCCAACTTGGTTTTTGCAAAGTGATGGACGGAAGTGCTCCCCATAATGCTAATATTGGTATTACTTTAGGATATAAATTCTAGCCTGTTCAAATCGGGCAGTTGATAGCTAGCATGTTTCTTTCTGTTTTTTCTATCTTAGAATTGAAACATTGATTTATATTCTATATTATAACTTCCAAATAATCATTTAGTATGAAAAAAATATTCGTTTTATTTATCGTTTTCTTTCTGACGTTAAGCTGCTCATATGCCCAGAAAGGGAAGCAAGCTATAGGTTTCGGACTCAGCTATGGGACAGAGATTGAAAGTATAGGATTGGGGATCAAATATCAGTATAATATAACTAATCCTATTCGTATAGAACCATCTTTGAACTATTTCTTTGAGAATGACAACGTAAGCATGTTGGATGTGAATGTGAATTTTCATTATCTGTTTGCGGTGTCCGGGAACGTTAAACTTTATCCTTTATTTGGTTTGACTTTATCTAACTGGATGTTTGATGGGTATGATTTGGACCTTGATTGGGATGGCGACCATCTTCATTTTGATGATGGAGGGAACCATAATGAGTGTCGGTTTGGTGTAAATTTGGGCGCAGGAGCTGAACTTACTTTACCTCGTAACTGGGCCATGAATTTTGAATTTAGATATCAGCTGGTAAGTGATTTTGATCAAGGGGTCATAAACATTGGAGCAGCATACAGATTTTAAGGAACAGTTCGAAAATTGGACTCATTATTGACGAAAGAGGGGGTAAGCATGATGATTTATGTCTGCCCGCTCTTTTTTTATGCATTTATGATAACCGTATATCAAAAAGAGTAATCAATTTCTATTCTTGACTATCCTTATGGCATTTATAATCATATTTCACTTATTTATAAATAGTTTAAATCTACTGTATTCATATGTAAATATAATATGTAAATTAATAATTGCATGTTTCCAAAAATATTAGCGAACCTAAAATTTAACATATATTGTATTGTTTGTTTTTATATAATATGTATATTTGTGCCGTTAAACCTAAAAATTAATACATAATATGAAAAAACGAGTATCTAATAGTTCAGCTGTTAATATGTTGAAAATCTGCAAACTTCCTTTTGGAACTTCTTTATAATAACGTCTGTAAATATAACTATTCGTTATTTGTCTAAAACTTTTTTAATTTTAAATTTATTATTTAATGAAAACAAATCTGAATCGCAAGGGCTTTTGCCTGCTTTTTAGCTTGTTCTTGTTGGCTGGTGGTGGGGGCTTGTATGCATCTGACTATCATTCTATGAGCCAAGTGCAAGACAATGTAATCAGTATTTCCGGTACCGTAAAGGATACCAAAGGAGAACCGCTGATTGGTGTAAGTGTGTTGGTAAAGGGTACTACCAACGGTACTGTGACTGACCTGGATGGGAAATTCACATTAAAAGTTTCCGCTGGGGATATTCTTGAGTTTTCTTATATCGGCTATGCTTCACAGTCGGTGACGGTAACTAATGCTAATTCCCTGAATATCACATTGAGTGAAGATACTCAGGCTTTAGATGAGGTGGTTGTTACTGCATTGGGTATTAAAAGAGCAGAAAAGGCTTTAAGTTACAACGTGCAGCAGGTAAAATCAGAAGAACTGGTACGTACTAAAGATGCCAACTTTGTCAATTCTCTTAATGGTAAGATTGCCGGTGTTACTATTAATAAAAGTGCCGGTGGTGCCGGCGGTTCTACGCGTGTAGTAATGCGTGGCGCCAAATCGATCGAAGGTGACAACAGTGCATTGTATGTAGTAGACGGTATACCTTTGTTCAATACGACTTTGGGTACTGGCAATGATGTATTGGGTGAGGGTAGAGCTACTACCGAAGGCATCGCTGACTTTAACCCGGAAGATATAGAGAGTATTTCTGTACTGAGTGGTCCATCAGCTGCTGCATTGTATGGTAGTAGTGCAGCGAATGGAGTTATCCTGATTACTACCAAAAAAGGTAAAGAAGGAAAAATTTCAATATCTTTCTCCTCTTCTTCCGAGTTCAGCAAAGCTTATATGACCCCCGAGTTCCAGACAACTTATCGGAACAAGAGCGGAATATATGAAAGTTGGGGTGATCTGATGACTACACCTACTTCGTATGATCCTAAGGATGATTTCTTCAATACTGGTACCAATTTTATAAATTCATTGACTTTGACTACCGGTAACAAGAACAATCAGACTTTTGCTTCTATTTCTTCTACGAATTCAAAAGGCATTGTGCCAAACAATGAATATGACAGATTAAACTTCACTATTCGCAATACATCTACATTCCTCAATGATAAATTACAGTTGGATTTAGGTGCATCTTACGTGAAGCAGACAGACCAAAATATGGTTTCACAAGGACAATATTGGAATCCTGTTATGGCAGCCTATTTGTTCCCGCGTGGGGAAAGTTGGGATGCTATCAGAATTTTTGAACGTGAAAATTCGGCACGTAACATTTCAGAGCAATATTGGCCTATAAGTGAAGGTACTTATGCTTCGCAGAATCCATATTGGACAGCCTACCGTAATGTTGCTCCCAGCGAAAAAAGCCGTTATATGTTCAATGTAGGTCTGACTTATAAAATTTTCGATTGGTTGAATGTTGCTGCCCGTTATCGTATGGATGATTCATACATTGATTTTGAGCGGAAAATATATGCCTCTTCTTATGATGTATTCACTGAAGGTTCCAAAAAAGGCCTTTATGAATACAACCATTATAAAGACCGCCAGGAATATGCGGATTTCATGGTGAATATCAACAAACAAATCAAAGATTTCAGCCTTTCTGCCAATTTAGGTTACAGTTATTCCAATTACTGGGCAGAATTGAGCGGTTATAGAGGTCCGTTGGCATTGATCCCCAACAAATTTACAGCAGGAAACATCAATGCCAGCAAAGCGCGTGTCATTGAAGGTGAAGGTGACAGCCGTGTCCGCAATAATGCGCTTTTCGCCAACTTGGAACTTGGTTACAAGAGTATGTTGTATTTGACTTTGACTGGACGTAATGACTGGAATTCCCGTTTGGTGAATACAGACGAAGAATCATTCTTCTATCCTTCAGTCGGCCTTTCTGCCATTGTTACCGAAATGTTTGATTTACCCGATTTCATTTCATATTTGAAAGTTCGCGGTTCTTATACAGAGGTAGGTTCACCGGTCTCCAGATCAGGTCTGACTCCGGGTACTGTAACCGTGCCCATTGAAGGAGGAGCGCTTAAAGAAGATATGATTTATCCTTTTACAGATTTCAAGGCAGAACGTACCCGTTCTTACGAATTTGGTTTAAGTCTTCGTTTATGGAATAAGTTGAGTGCGGAAGTTACTTATTATAAGTCTAACACTTACAATCAGACTTTCTTGGGTGATCTGCCCGAGTCTACCGGTTACAAACAGATTTATCTGCAAGCAGGTAATGTTCAGAACCGTGGCTGGGAAGCCTCTTTGGGGTATAATGACAAATTCGGTGATTTCAGTCTTTCTTCCAGTCTGACTTTCTCGCGTAATATTAATGAAATCAAAGAAATGGTCGAAAACTTCCATACAGACATTACTTCAGAGCCAATCAACATACCGGAAGTAAGAAAAGATAATGGACGTACTTTATTGAAAGTAGGTGGCAGTATACACGACATTTATGCAGATCGATTCTTTAAGAAAGACAGTCAGGGGTTTGTTGAAATCAAGGAAGACGGTTCTTATGGAATGGAAAATACGGACCCTGTTTATTTAGGTCAGGTTGCACCCAAATTCAATATGGGATGGAACAACTCATTTTCTTACAAAGGTTTCGGATTGAGCTTCCTGATCAACGGACGTTTCGGAGGTGTAGTAACTTCTTCTACAGAGGCTATTCTTGACCGCTTCGGTGTTTCTAAAGCTTCTGGTGAAGCTCGTGATTTAGGTGGTGCTTTATTGCCTGGACAAGGGCGTGTAGATGCAGAAAAGTATTACAAAATGATTGGAACCGGAGATTATCATACTTCAGGTTATTATGTATACAGTGCAACCAATATTCGTCTGCAGGAACTGACGTTGAGCTATACATTCCCCAACTCATGGTTTAAGAATGTGTTGAAAGATGTAACAGTTTCATTCACTGCAAACAATCCGTGGATGCTTTATTGCGAAGCTCCTTTCGACCCGGAGTTGACTCCGTCTATAGGAACTTATGGTCAAGGTAACGATTACTTTATGCAACCAAGTGTCAGAAGTTTCGGCTTTGGTATTAAATTAAAATTATAATGCAACAATGAAAAAGATAAATCAATATAAGCTTTTGGTAGCTTTTTGCATATTGCCTTGTTGGGCATCTTGCGATTATGAGGAGGTTAACACCAATCCCTATGAAGTGACTGATGAGGAGGCGAACCGGGATGGTGTGGCTGTTGGTGGTTCTATTATGAGCCTTGCCAGACAAGTTTTTCCGGTGGGTACCCCTGCAAATAAAACAGATATCATTAACGAATATCAGACATCATTTAATGTTTCTGCAGATGTCTGGAGCGGATATTTTAGCCAGAACAACAATTGGTATAGCGGAAGTAACCATCTGACCTACTATTTACAGGATGATTGGACATCGTCTACCTATACCAGTACTTATACCAAGGCATATGCTTCCTGGAAAAAAATAAAAGAAAATGCAGAAGAAACGGGAAATATGGCAAATTATGCTTTAGCACAAATTTTGAAAATATCCTGCTGGCACAAGGCGCTTGAGACATTCGGTCCGATCCCTTATACATATGCAGGCGAAGGCTTGCTTGTTGTGCCGTATGACACTGAACAAGAAGTGTATACTGCCATGTTCAATGATTTGAAAAGCGCTATAACTGAGTTGACTTCACTGGCAAATTCAGGTGCCAAAGTGATGGAAGATTTTGACCTGGTGTACGCAGGAGATCCGGTTAAGTGGGTAAAGTATGCCAATTCACTGATGTTGCGTCTGGCTATGCGTTTGAAATATTGTGCTCCCGATATGGCCAAACAATGGGCGCATGAAGCCTTGAATCATAGCGTAGGAGTGATGACCGCGAAAGATGATGAGGCTAAAATCAGTCCGAATGCCAATTATGCGTTTGACAATAATATTGCTTATTTGGCAAGCAACTATCAGGAGTGCCGTATGGGTACAAGTATGTATGCTTATCTGCAAGGCTATAAAGATCCGCGCATGAGCAAATATTTTACAAGTATCAAACAGGAGAATTCACTGCCGGGATTTGATGGCAATTGGTATGCCCCTGTGCCTCCCGGACATACTATGGGTAAGGGAGAATACACCGATTGCTCTCAGCCTAATATGACGGGAAGCACACCGACTTATTGGATGCGTGCATCGGAAATGTATTTCTTACGCGCTGAAGCCGCTTTGGAATGGCCAGAGTTTGGTGATGCCGAAGCACTATATAAACAAGGCATTCAGATGTCGTTTGACGAAAACGGAGTCTCTACAAGTGTAGATTCTTATATAACAGGAGCAGGCGCACCTGTATTTGTACGGGTTCAATCTCCTAAGAATAGTTATTGGGCTTCAGAACCTACTACAGCTACTCCAGCTTTTGAAGGAAGCCAGGAAGAAAAACTGGAAAAGATCATGATTCAAAAATGGATTGCACTTTATCCCAACGGGCAGGAAGCATGGACTGAGTGGAGAAGGACAGGATATCCTAAGTTGCATCAAGTGCAGGAGAACAGAGGTTCTGCAAATGGTATAACCAAAGATAAAGGCATTCGCCGTATGGTTTATCCGATAAGTTTCTCCCAATCTGCAGAAGATAGAGCCAACTATGAAGATGCTATAAGTAAATTGAAAGATAAAACAGATAAGGCAACCTCCAGATTGTGGTGGGATTGCAAATAAATAATTTAAAAATGTGTATTATGAAAGTACTGAAAAAACTATTATATGCGATTCCCATAGCGGGAATAATATTTGCATCTTGTACGGATGTAGAGAAAATGGAAATTGAACATATTGGCGGTTTCAATACAATGAACAATGAAGAGAGTGAAGCTTATTATGCCGAACTCCGGGCATATAAGGAAACAGCCAGAAACTATGCCCGTCCTGTGGCTTTCGGATGGTTTTCCAACTGGGCACCATCCGGTGTGATAAGGAAGGGGTATCTGACTTCTGTTCCCGACAGTATGGATATCATATCCATGTGGAGTGGTGCTCCGGGAAGATATGAAATTACGGAAGCACAGAAAAAGGATAAAGAGTTTGTTCAGAAAGTAAAAGGCATTAAATTGCTGGAAGTAAGTCTGCTTTCTCATTTGGGTAAAGGAAGGACTCCCGACTGGGTCTATGAAGAAGTGGAGAAGCAGGCCGAAGAAGAAGGGTGGAATGAGAGTAAACTGAGCGAAGAAAGAAAAAAAGCACGTTGGAAGTTTTGGGGGTATACCTCCGGAAATCCTGAAGGTGCCGACATGAAAGAGGCATTGGCCAAATACGCTAAAGCGCTTTGCGATTCTTTGTTTGTAAGTGAATGGGACGGTTTTGATATTGACTGGGAACCGACCGGCGGATTTAATGATGCAGATAATACATTGACGTATAGAGGTTATAATGGGTATTCTAACATGGAGTTTCTAATAAAAGAAATGGGTAATTACATCGGTCCGAAAAGCGACCCGGAGGGAAAGGGACATAAATTATTGGTTATTGATGGATATATCAATCATTTTGGTCCTGAGCTTGATGAATATATAGATTATTGGATTACACAGTCATATGGAAATTCCAGCCCAAATTATAGGCCACAGAGTGGTAATTTGAAAAAGTTGATTATTACAGAAAACTTTGAGTCTAGCGCAACAAGTGGTGGGCAGTTGTTGAACCAAGCCCGGTGGATGCCTGAAAACGGCACCACTTACAAAGGTGGGGTAGGAGCCTATCGTTTTGACAATGATTATGGTAATACTCCGGATTATAAGTGGATGCGTCAGGCAATACAAATTAACCAGCAGGTATTCAATGAATGGAAAGCCGCTCAGAACGGGGAAAATACAGAAGGAGAACAACCACTGAAGTAAAAAATTAGATTAAAGATTATCATGAATAAGATTCGATTAAAATACATAGCAGGTTTTGCCATTGGAGCATTGCTTTTCGGTTGCAATGACAGTGAAAGTGACTTGCTGGAAACCAAAGTATACTTTGAAGAAAACAGTGTTACTATTAAAGCCTCGGGTGATGATGTCATTACCCATGATTTGCAGGCGAGACTTTCTTTCAAAAGTTCCTCGCCGACAGAGGTAACTTATGAAATAGGAGGAGCAAGTGCGGTAGAGGCTTTCAATGTCGCACATGGTACAACTTATGAACTGCTCGACCCTTCTCAGGCAAGTCTGGAAGTTACATCGGCCACTATTGAAGCCGGAAAGATATACGCTCCGCAAACCACTGTAAAACTCAGTGGTATGGCAGATATTGCTGAAGGAAAAACTTATCTGTTGCCTGTATGTGTGCGGTCATCTTCTTTGCCTGTCATCGAAGGTTCGGATTTCACTTATCTCGTCATCAGCAAACCGGTAGAAATACGGACTGTAGGTCAGTTCTCCAGCAATTATATCAAGATACCGGTAAGTCCGCTTAGTCCGTTCACATCGGTTACTTATGAAGCTTTGATCTATTTAAATCGTTTTAATTCTAATAACACGATTATGGGAACGGAAGGTATTCTGATCCTCCGTATAGGTGACGAAGCTTTACCAGGCGGACACAATGACTGGATGCAAATTGCCGGAAATAAGCAATTCCATTCTGAACAGGAATTTAAAACCGGTCAATGGTATCATGTTGCATTTACTTATGATCAACCTTCGGGAAAGGCTATACTCTATATTAATGGAGAAAAAGCCTCTGAAAGCAGTTGGGATACTCCAAGTTTCGATTTGTCAGACGGCGGATGTTTTGTTGGAAAAGTAAAAGACTTTATGTGGGGAGAACGTCCTTTCAATGGATATATGAGTGAAGTCAGATTATGGAGTGTGGCTCGTACGGAAAATCAGATTAAACAAAATATGCTTTCTGTAGATCCCGCATCAGACGGTTTGTTTGCTTATTACAAACTGAATGGAAAAGATTTGACTCAAGAAGGTGGTGTTCCTTACATTAAAGATGCTTCCGGTAATGGAAAGAATGGAGAAACTGATGTCCGTTTCAAAGAATTGGATGAACCGGTTGCTATTAATTGACATCGTACTTCTCTTTGAATATTTTAAGTAATAACACTGTACATTGAGTGTAACTAAGAAAATACGGGATTCAAAAGGAGAGTTCCGTATTTTTTAATATTTTTATTTCTTAAATTTTGTATTGTAATGATAGCTAACAATGAAGAAGTGGAGACTGTTGATCATTTTTCCATGTTATTCAAAAACAATTATTCCAGAGTAAAATATTTTGCTTATGTCTTGCTGAAATCCGAACCTGATGCAGAGGATGTCGCCCAGGAGGTTTTTGCCAGACTTTGGGAAAGACAGAATATTTGGTTGGACAATGAAAGGGAGTTTGACTCATATCTTTTGATTATGACAAGGAATATCGCATTGAACATATACAAGCATGAGCAGGTCAGACAGGAATACATGGAATATCATATGGTGAAATCAGTTTCCTCACAGATAGACTATGATTTTTTCGAAAGATTTCATTATCGGGAGATGCTTGGGATTATCTATTCTGCATTGGCTGCAATTCCCGATCGCAGAAGAAGAGTATTTGAACTCAGTCGTTTTCATGGAAAAAGCCATAAGGAGATAGCTGTCATAATGGGAATCTCTGTTCATACCGTAGAAAGACAAATATATTTAACGCTAACCGAATTAAGAAAGACTATAACGGCATTTGCTTGATTGGAAACAACTATAATATAATACGTATATGATTGCATTGAATCTGAACTGCAATCAGCGATCTATAACATACTTCAGTTAAGGCATTCGGCATACATGTTAAAGCCTTAAAAACTAATTGGGCGTCATATCGTTTTAGTTGTTTGGAAGTAATTGTAAAAACAGTCCTGTATTCTCCAACTCCATTTTCCACCCACTGAATCTTTTGTTTGTTGATATCATAAAAAGGATCGGAAAGTTGTTTATGGTTGATAAGACCCTGATGAATTGTACTCTTGAAACCTAATGCTAGTAACCACAACTCCGTTCCTGTCTGAAAATTTCCAACCTATATTTTTGTGCATATTATTTGAGCATTTTTTTCGATCAAATTAATTATCATAGTGGAGGACATCAGGTATTAACGGTTTCAAAGATCTTACTTTTTAACAATCTCTTACCATCTCTGCTGCTTGTTGCAATATTTAGTTTTCTTATTTTCAATCATATATTTTTCCTGTTGCAATATAAATTCCTTGTGTTATACAATAAATTTTTGTAACTTTAGTTTCTGAGAATATAGTGAAAATCGCTTAAATGTTATAATTACCTACTATAAATTTAATATTTTTATTGCTATGTTTCTATTTACCAATAGAACATACTAAATAAAGATCTCTTGCTTTTTTCAAATCCAGATACGACTAAAGGACGTAACCATATAACAATAAAAGCAAGTCTGGATAAAGGTCTTACCTGGTTGCCCGAACATCAAATCATACTCAACGAAGCAGAAGGATGGGGATATAGTTGTCTGACAATGATTGATAAAGAAACAATCGGGATTCTATATGAGAGTAGTGTGGCACACATGACTTTTCAGGCGGTGAGATTAACGGATCTGTTAGAAATAAAACTATCTGACATAATAAAAAAATTGAAGTTATAGATGTGTCGTAGTGTGCAGAACGATATACTTTGTTTATTTGTAATTTGTTTTTCTTGTTAATATAAAATCTTATCCCACCTTTTTACCATTCCTTCATCGGGAATATAAGGAACTTACTCCTTTGAAATAGTAAAAAAATAAAGGAAGGTGGCTTTTTACACTATCTTTTTTTTTAATATCATAATGCCCCATTTAGAATACGGTTTGTGTACATTTATTTTACTATTAACACAATTATTTTTATATTACGGTCCTGTTATAAAAAAGAAGTGATATGGATAAAATTGATATCTTTATAGAAGAACTAGCTCAAGCTGAGTCAAACTCTACTTTAACTAATGTATATGCAGGTTCTTCATTACAAAATGAAATATGTAGGTATAATTTGTCACTATATTTTCATTATATGTTAAAAAATAATAGTCACGTCATTTTAGTGAGAGAGGCTCCTAGTTATAGAGGGTGTAGATTATTCGGTATTCCATTTACTTGTGAAGATATGTTTACCCAAGAGTGGCTTCCTGACTTGATGGGAATAAATTTAGGTTATAGAATATTTTCAAAAGATAAGCCTGAGCGTGAATTGTCTGCTCTAACGGTGTGGCCTAAGCTAAAAGAATGGTATAATCAATATGGAACAGTACCGTTATTATGGAATATTTGTCCTTTTCATCCTCATAAAGAAAATAATGATAAAAGTAACAGAACACCTTATGTACAAGAAATAATGGCGGGTAAAGAATTTCTAATAAAATTACTGGATTTATTTGAAATTAAACATATTGGTTCAATTGGGAGAAAAGCAGAAAAAGCAATAAAAGGAATGAAGCATGAGACTTTTTATTTGAGGCATCCGGCTCATAACGGCAGTAATGAACATAAAATAGTATATATCTTGTGAATGATAAATAGAACAACTATATTGATAAACTATGGAAAAATATATTCTATGCCAGCTATAGAAAATAGCGAAAGTGAGATTTCAATTTTAGGCACCATACCTGGAGGTGAGTCTTTAAAATATCAGCAATATTATCAGAATAAAGATAATTTATCATGTTTAGAATTTGTAATCCTAATTGGCCTTTTTTTGAAGAAGTTTATGCTATTCCTTATGAAAAGAGAAAACAGTTATTGTTAGATAATAAAATCTCTTTATGGGATATTCTTGAATCTTGTGAACGTGATGGAAATAGTGATAGGACTATTAAAAATGAGCAATTGAATGATTTAGAAACATATCTGAAGTTACCACCCCAAGATTAGAAAAATTTGCTTTAATGGGCAAAAGGCATATAGCTATTATAAGAAAATGGTATATAATTTGCCACAGAAAATCCATCCAATAGAATTGTATTCTACTAGCCCAAGTAGTTCTGTTAATTCTTCTTCAATATTAAAACAATGGAGAAATGCAATAAAAGAGATATAATGAGAAATGAGAATAAAGGAAGGTAGCTTTTGAAATCGCTTGTAACATGAAATCCGCCAATATCCCCATCGAGTCCATCATGCAGTTTACCAAACTCTCCAGAGAGGAATTTGAAAAATTGCAATGTCTGGATAGACTTTTACTCCAGTCGACAATTTAGCTTGCTTCTGATTTATGCGTACTATCAAATAAATGTTAGTTGGCCTCTTACTTTTAGGTTGGTGTAGATTAAAACTAGCTTTTACAATTTCATTAATGAATACCTGCCCTGCCATAGCCTTGTTCTTTGAATCGGTTCTTTAATTTGGTTCTTAAATTCCGTTCTTTGAGGACTGAATATGAGACAATATGTGCTCTATAAACAAACTGACAAGCCTCCTAGGAATACCCAAACAAATATTAGGTAGTTTGGGACAAATCACGTAAATTTGTACCTCGAATTAGAAATAACAGTATAAATCACTATAAATAAAAACTTTATCACTATGGAGTACAATTTCAGAGAAATTGAAAAGAAGTGGCAGAAAAGGTGGGTGGAAGAGAAAACCTACCAAGTTACGGAAGATGATTCGAAGCAAAAATTTTATGTACTAAACATGTTTCCTTATCCATCAGGAGCCGGACTACACGTAGGACATCCGTTGGGATACATTGCTTCGGATATTTATGCCCGTTATAAACGACTGCAAGGCTTCAATGTACTCAACCCGATGGGATATGACGCATACGGTCTACCCGCAGAACAATATGCCATCCAGACCGGCCAACACCCCGCTATCACTACTGTCAACAATATCAATCGCTACCGCGAACAGTTGGACAAGATCGGTTTCTCTTTTGACTGGAGCCGTGAAATCCGTACCTGTGATCCGGAATATTATCATTGGACACAATGGGCTTTCCAAAAAATGTTTAATAGCTACTATTGCAACGATGAGCAAAAAGCACGTCCAATTGAAGAACTGGAGAAAGCTTTTGCAAGTCAAGGAACTGCAGGATTGAACGCTGCTTGCAGTGAAGAACTTAGCTTTACCGCTGAAGAATGGAATGCCAAGAGTGAAAAGGAACAGCAGGAAATCCTGATGAACTATCGCATTGCTTATTTGGGCGAAACAATGGTAAACTGGTGTGCCGAATTAGGAACCGTACTGGCAAACGATGAAGTTGTAGACGGAGTCAGCGAACGCGGCGGCTACCCTGTTGTACAGAAAAAGATGCGCCAATGGTGTTTGCGTGTATCCGCATACGCACAACGCCTGCTCGACGGACTGGAGACTATCGACTGGACTGATTCACTGAAAGAAACTCAAAAGAACTGGATAGGCCGTTCGGAAGGCGCCGAAATACAATTCAAAGTAAAAGACAGCGATCTTGAATTTACTATCTTTACTACCCGTGCAGATACAATGTTCGGCGTTACCTTTATGGTATTGGCTCCGGAAAGCGAACTGGTAGCACAAGTCACTACTCCTGAACAGAAAGCGGAAGTAGATGCCTACCTCGACCGCACCAAGAAACGTACGGAGCGCGAACGTATCGCCGACCGTAGCGTTACCGGTGTATTCAGTGGAGCGTATGCCATCAATCCGTTTACCGGTGAGGCAGTACCTATTTGGATCAGTGATTACGTATTGGCAGGATATGGAACAGGAGCCATCATGGCTGTACCTGCTCACGATAGCCGCGATTATGCTTTTGCCAAGCATTTCGGATTGGAAATCCGTCCGTTGGTAGAAGGTTGCGACGTCAGCAAAGAAAGTTTCGATGCAAAAGAAGGTATTGTTTGCAACTCCCCACGTCCAGATGTAACCCCTTACTGTGACCTTTCTTTGAACGGATTGACTATCAAGGAAGCCATTGCGGCAACCAAGAAATATGTAAAAGAACATAACTTGGGACGCGTGAAAGTGAACTACCGTTTGCGTGACGCCATTTTCTCTCGCCAACGTTACTGGGGAGAACCGTTCCCTGTCTACTACAAAGACGGAATGCCCTATATGATTGATGAAAGATGTCTGCCGCTGGAACTTCCGGAAGTAGCCAAATTCCTGCCTACCGAAACAGGCGAACCTCCGTTGGGACACGCTACCAAATGGGCTTGGAACACTGTAAACAAATGTGTAGTGGAAAACGAGAAGATTGACAATGTTATCATTTTTCCGTTAGAATTGAATACAATGCCCGGATTTGCAGGTTCTTCCGCTTACTATCTCCGCTATATGGATCCACGTAACCACAAAGCATTGGTTGACCCGAAAACAGACCAGTACTGGAAGAACGTAGACCTTTACGTAGGTGGTACCGAACATGCTACCGGACATTTGATTTACTCTCGTTTCTGGAATAAATTCCTGCATGATATAAACATTTCCGCTGTAGAAGAACCGTTCCTGAAATTAGTAAATCAAGGCATGATTCAAGGACGAAGCAACTTTGTATACCGTATCAAAGACACCAATACATTTGTTTCTCTGAATCTGAAAGATCAATATGACGTCACTCCGATCCATGTCGATGTAAATATCGTATCCAACGACATTCTCGATCTGGATGCATTCAAGGCATGGCGTCCTGAATATGCAATAGCAGAGTTTATTTTGGAAGACGGAAAATACATTTGCGGATGGGCAGTTGAAAAGATGAGCAAATCCATGTTCAACGTAGTGAATCCGGATATGATTGTAGACAAATACGGTGCGGATACACTTCGTATGTATGAAATGTTCTTAGGTCCGGTGGAACAATCCAAACCTTGGGATACCAACGGAATAGACGGGGTGCATCGCTTTATCCGTAAATTCTGGTCATTGTTCTACAGTCGTACAGACGAATATCTGGTAAAGGATGAACCTGCAACGAAAGAGGAGCTGAAGAGTTTGCACAAACTGATTAAGAAAGTAACGGGAGACATTGAACAGTTCTCTTACAATACTTCTATCAGTGCATTCATGATTTGTGTAAATGAACTTTTCAATCTGAAATGCAGCAAGAAAGAAATATTGGAACAGCTTGTTGTCGTTCTTGCTCCTTTTGCTCCCCACGTTTGCGAGGAGTTGTGGGATGTACTCGGACACAAAACTTCCGTATGTGATGCCGAATGGCCTACATACAACGAAGAATATCTGAAAGAGGACACAATCAACTATACCATCTCTTTCAACGGAAAGGCACGTTTCAATATGGAATTTGCAGCAGATGAAACATCGGACGCTATTCAGGCGGCTGTATTGGCTGACGAACGTTCGCAAAAATGGATCGAAGGCAAGACACCGAAAAAGATTATCGTTGTTCCGAAGAAGATTGTAAACGTCGTACTTTAATTTGTCTCACCACAGATTACACAAATTTACACAGATGAATTACGAATAAATCTGTGATAATCTGCGGTAATCTGTGGTGAAACTATCATATAAATCTACTTTTATGTATAAACTGGAAAAGGCAGAATTAATGAGGGAAGTGAAAGATTATATCTACATTACTCTCGGATTGATAAGTTATTCTTTGGGATGGGCGGCATTCTTACTACCCTACCAGATAACGACCGGTGGAACTACCGGTATCGGAGCTATTATTTATTATGCGACCGGATTTCCGATCCAATGGTCATATTTTATTATCAATGCAGTTCTGATGACATTTGCCATCCGTATGCTAGGTCCCCGATTCAGTATAAAAACTACGTACGCCATCTTTATGCTGACATTCCTGCTTTGGCTTTTCCAATTAATAGTCAACAATTATATAGTGGCACCGGATATGACACCGGACGGCAAACCGTTATTGCTTGGACCCGGACAAGATTTCATGGCTTGTATTATCGGAGCAGCCATGTGCGGTGTGGGCTTGGGCATCACTTTCAATTATAACGGAAGTACCGGTGGAACGGATATCATTGCAGCCATCGTCAACAAATACAAAGATGTATCACTCGGAAGAATGATCATGATCTGTGACGTAGTTATCATCAGTTCCTGCTACTTTATATTCCATGACTGGCGTCGTGTTATCTTTGGTTTTGTCACACTGTTCATTATTGGTGTCGTATTAGACTGGATTATCAACAGTGCCCGTCAATCGGTTCAATTTCTTATCTTCTCAAAGAAATACGATGAAATAGCCGACCATATCATAAAAGACACCAATCGTGGAGTAACAGTGCTCGACGGTACCGGATGGTATAGCAAAGGCAATGTAAAAGTATTGGTGGTACTCGCCAAAAAACGCCAGTCATTAGACATCTTCCGCATGGTGAAACGTATCGACCCGAATGCATTTATCTCACAAAGTTCCGTTATCGGAGTATACGGAGAAGGATTCGACAAGTTGAAATAATCAGTTGATTGTTATTGAATAACTCTATTGAAATAAAAAAGAATGATGAAACGCAAACTTGTATTTGCCACTAACAATGCCCATAAACTGGAAGAAGTAGCCGCTATTTTGGGAGACCAAATAGAATTGTTAAGCCTGAATGATATCGATTGCCACACAGATATTCCCGAAACAGCCGATACATTGGAAGGAAATGCGTTGCTGAAATCTTCCTTTATCTACAACAACTACGGTTTGAACTGCTTTGCGGACGACACCGGTCTGGAAGTGGAAGCATTGAATGGAGCTCCCGGAGTCTATTCCGCACGTTATGCAGGCGGAGAAGGACATAACGCGCAAGCCAATATGCTTAAACTGCTCCACGAGTTAGAAGGAAAGGAAAATCGCAAAGCACAGTTCCGTACTGCTATCTCGTTGATATTGGACGGTAAGAATTATCTTTTCGAAGGAATAATAAAAGGCGAGATAATCAAAGAGAAACGGGGTGAATCAGGCTTTGGCTATGATCCTGTCTTTCAACCGGAAGGTTATGACAAGACTTTTGCCGAACTAGGAAATGATATAAAAAACAAAATCAGTCACCGTGCATTAGCCATACAAAAGCTCTGTGAGTTCTTACAACGCTAATAATCCATATTCCAACAGTATATAAAGCACAATAATTCACTCTGCTTGCTCATTAGTTATATACTTCATACATCACGAAAAAGAAGTTTATAAATGCAGAATTGGTAGTACAGCCAGTAAAGATAAAATAACCTGCAAAGACTATTTTATCTTTACTTTAAATATTCTCCTATATTTTATTCTACTTTAATTTCAATAACACGGCTATTCAACTGTCGTGTAGTGAAAACGTTCAAACCGACATTCATCAGATATTCACCGGAGAAAAGCTGACCATTATCTTTCAAAGAAGAACTACTACCGGACATCATGTTAATTTCCTTCACACGATACATCTGATCTGAATTCAATCCTTGTAAACGGACAGGTAATGTTTTTTCTCCATAACGAGGATGAATATCAAAAGCAAAAACCACGGCTGTTTTCCTATCTTTCCCCACATACATGGAAGAAGTATGGTTGCTGCCATAAGGAGAAACAAGACGATACAAATCACCATCAAGAATAACAGGCTTCAAGCGATTATAGTTCTTGACTGCCTGAACACAATACAAGTGATCGCTCTGACTCATATCATCCAACTTAATATCAAATCCCAATTTACACATCATAGCAACATCCGTACGGAACTTAATGCTGGTTCCACGATTCCAAGTGGTAACATGAGCACACAGTGTTTTACTGGGAAATACCTGCGAAAATCCCCATTGGATAAAAAGACGTTCGATAGGATCAGTATTGTCGCTTGGCCAAAACTCTGTAAAATATTTCAAGGCTTCATAATCAGAACGTCCGCCACCACCGGAACACAACATCATAGGAAGATCAGGGTACTTCGCCTTGATTCTGTCCAACACTTTATAGAGTCCACGCACATAATCAATATACAAATGAGACTGGTTTTCTTTCAGATACATTGAATAAATGTTTGTAATAGGGCTATTGCAGTCCCATTTGAAGAAAGCAATACCCGGATACTTGGTCATCAACTTATCTACCACGCCGAATACATGATCCTGCACTTTCGGATTACTAAGATCAAGCACCATTTGGTTGCGGAAATAATATTCATCGCGGTTAGGCAGATGAATCACCCAATCTTTATGGTTTTCATAAAGCTCGCTCTTGGGATTCACCATCTCCGGCTCTATCCACAAACCGAATTTAATGCCTTTCTTTTGTGATTCTTCGACAAGACGTCCGATTCCGTTCGGAAGTTTGTCTGCCGTTTCTTCCCAGTCACCCAATCCCTGACGGTCACTGCTACGAGGATACTTATTAGCAAACCAGCCGTCATCCAACAGAAACATATCCACTCCCAATTTGGTAGCCTCATCTATCAGACCGATCAGTTTATTTTCATCGAAAGTAAAATAAGTTGCTTCCCAATTATTTAATAAAGTCATGCGTGTTTCACCACCCTTCTTTACCTGATGATTGCGTGCCCAATCATGAAAACTACGGCTGGCCTCACCCTTACCCTGACAACTATAAGTGAAATAGAAATCCGGAGTACGGAAAACTTCGTTGGCGGGAAGTTTATATTCAGAAGCATACGGGTTAATACCACTGATGATGCGCAACTCATTCTTATTGTCCACCTCGAAAATAAAACGGAAATTGCCTGTCCATCCCAAAGTACCTACAAGCACTTCACCTGCATTCTCCTGTGAAGGATTACCTAAAGACAGTTGGAAAAAAGGAGAAACAAACAAATTGGCACGTGTACCCAATTTTGTATCCACCACTTTCTTACCAAAATCCAGTTCCCTTTCGGTTATATTGGCTTCATGTGCCCAGTCGCCGGAAAATTCAGTCAGAAAATATCTGCTACTATTCAGGTGCAGCATGGAAGAAGCGTATTTACTAAGGGTAACAGGTTTCTTCTCCTGATGGCTGATTTCACTGAAAGTACGGATGATATTCTCTTTGCCGTAAGCTATATAATGAAGCTTCACTGTAACGGGGTATTTATCATCTTTGAGTGTAATCACCGTCTCGTTGACTCCGTCACCTTTCGGTTCGTTCGAATGCTCCACATACTTAAGCAGCAATGAAGAGTTGTTATCATTATGCCGCATGTGGATAGCAGGTTCAAAGTAATCTTCCATACCATGAGTCAGATAAGCTTCGGTTCCCTGCGGAAGAAATTGTATATCAGAGTCATGGTTCAGTCTTTTACCAAGATACTTCTGATACAAACGCCCGTTATCCCCCACCTGATAAATCAGGCTGGTCCGTTCTGTTTCTATCTTAATTAGAGGCCTATCGGAAGCCTGTAAAATAGAAATAGAACCCAATAACAAAAAAAATAAGAATGATTTTAGTTTCATAGTATATTAGATTCTATAATTTTATAATCCCAACTTAGCCGAAATCTCCAACATTCGTTGAATCGGCTTCACTGCCTTCTTAGCCACCTCCGGATCTACTGTAATCTCCGGTGACTCATTCTTCAGACACTCATAGAGCTTCTCTAACGTATTCAACCGCATGAAGCTACACTCGTTACATCCACACGTACTATCGTTCGGTGGAGCAGGGATAAACGTCGTCTGCGGACACTTCTTCTGCATCTCATGCAAGATACCCGATTCGGTAGCCACAATATAGGTGTTTTCCGGATGATTCACTGCATACTTCAACAATGCTGCCGTAGACCCTACCACATCCGCCAGTTTCAAAACCGTACTCTTACATTCGGGATGTGCCAGCACCAATGCTTCGGGATGCTGCGTTTTCAATTCCACAATCTTTTCAACAGAGAACTGTTCATGCACATGACAGGCACCGTCCCAAAGCAACATATTCCTGTTCGTAACCGAGTTGATATAATTACCCAGATTCCGGTCCGGACCAAAGATTATTTTCTCATCTTTGGGGAAGCTTTCCACGATCTGCTTCGCATTGGTGGAAGTCACTACCACATCCGTTACTGCTTTCACCGCAGCTGTCGTATTGACGTAAGAAATAACGGTGTATCCCGGGTGCTCTTTGACAAACTGCGCAAACTGATCCGCCGGACAACTGTCCGCCAACGAACAACCTGCCGCCATGTCGGGCACCAGCACTTTCTTGTCCGGGCAAAGCACTTTTGCCGTTTCCCCCATAAAGTGAACGCCACACATCACAATAATATCCGCTTCCGTTTTGGCTGCCCATTGAGCCAATGCCAAACTGTCGCCAACATAATCAGCGATGTCTTGTATTTCCCCCTTCTGGTAGTAGTGTCCCAAAATGATTGCATTCTTTTCTTTCTTTAGCTCGTTAATAGCCTTTATGAGTTCATTCATAATAATATTCTTATTTCTTTCCTTTTAAAAAAAATCCTTTGTTAGTGATGATAGCCTGTTAATAATGTTAGCAAATAAATACGATTTTTCTTGCCGGATAAGTTATTAGTCCATACTTCTGTTTTATGAGTTGGTTATGAACTGATGTAAAGGACAAGATATTCTATCCTACTTGCTTCATTATCAATGAAAGCATCGTTAAATGCCGTCAAATAGGAGTTTGCTATTAACTCCCTGTTGATAAAGTGCAAAGTTAAAAACTTTATGGATATAAACAGGCAGATAAGTGCTGAAAAATATGTTTATGTCTGTGTAGAAAGTTTTGGGTTAGTTTTTTGGAATGTTCATAACGAAGGCCTCTTATACCTTCTTTTGAATAATGCAAGAATTATTTTTCAAAATCTTTGCCGATAGTTTTGACAGGTTTTAAACCGTTATCAACACCTTGTTAACTGAAAAGAATTACCTTTGTGGACAAGAACATAATAAAAGAAAAGACGTATGCGTAAACTGAAAATAACAGAACTGAACCGTATCAGTGCCGAAGAGTTTAAACAAGTTGAAAAACTGCCTCTGGTAGTAGTGCTGGACGATATTCGTAGTTTGCACAATATAGGTTCTGTGTTCCGTACTTCGGATGCTTTCCGTATTGAATGTATCTATCTGTGTGGTATAACAGCTACCCCGCCACACCCTGAAATGCATAAGACTGCATTGGGTGCGGAGTTCACTGTCGATTGGAAGTATGTTAATAACGCTGTTGATGCTGTTGATAACCTCAAAAACGAAGGGTATATCGTTTATTCTGTAGAACAGGCGGAAGGAAGCATCATGCTTGATGAACTTCAGCTGGATAAAACCAAGAAGTACGCTATCGTAATGGGAAACGAAGTGAAAGGGGTACAGCAGGAGGTTATTAACCATTCGGATGGCTGTATAGAGATTCCTCAATACGGAACGAAACACTCTTTGAATGTTTCCGTAACTACCGGTATTGTGATTTGGGATTTGTTCAAAAAGTTACGTTAATAGCCATAATATAGGATTGGTTAATAAGTTGTTTATAACGAGTTAATAGCTTAGTTAATTCATTTATAATCAATAACTATGTATTGTTTATAACTATATGGAGCCATGTTGATTCTATGGGTATTGGGTAGTTATTATTATAGTTGTTGATAGTGCGTTTTCAGGCTGTTAATACTTGAGTTGTCAGGTATTAACAGCCTATATGATACGTATTAATAGCTGGGAACTCAAGTATTAACTTCTGAGAAACCGGAAATTAATACCTTACAGGAAGCTTATTAATTCTTGAAATGATAACTAGTATGGTTGAGTAGTGATCAATTAGTTTATAAAGTTGATAAACTTATAAGCCGATTGATTTTAGATCTGTCCGTTCTCTACCATCAACACTACACGTTCCGTTAGTTTGTCTTCACCTTGCGGATCATATTCTTTTTTTAAACTGGCTCCGAACAATGCAGCAAAAGTCTGATAGAATCCCGCTTTGAAAGGTCCCATAAATGCTTTCACCAGTTCATAGCTGGTAGAATTGCTTTGGCGGTCTATTAGTTTAATCAACAGTTTCCCTTGTGTAAAAGAGAGTTTTTTCATTCGGGGAGTATATTGCTCTTTCAATCCTTTTTCAACCCGTTTGATATGTTTTTGACGGGCTTTCTCATTGGGTAATGTCTGAAGATATTCGTAAGTTTCGATGATGGCCTGGTTAATTTCTTTGGAGATAGGATATACCTTTTTCACATTGCGGATCAGGCGATAATATTCCTGGCGTTCTTTTTCATTCTTGAATTTCAACGGACGAAAAATATACACAGTTCTTAACTGGACACATGGAATGGTATCTCCATTGTAGATACACATCGGAACCAAATATCCATTGATGCTTTGTTTTTCTTGAGCTTGCAGGCGCAACGAACAACAAACAATAGCAAACAGCGTCATTACTACTATGTTAAGCCTCCTTTTCACGATACAAAAATAGAATTAAAATTTTATTATTCAGACATTTCTCTTCGATGTTAACCTATTTAAAGTATCTTTGCGGCCTTATCTGTTAAAAAGCAGGAAGAATAAACCATTTTATTGATGAAAACTATTCAACTTTTACGGTTGATAAGTATTATAAACAGCCTGTTAATAATTCCTGCTTGTAGTGCTCAAAACCCTTCTGAAAGTCTTTTAGAAGATGTTCTTGAAGATTTATCTGTTAATAACGATATTAATAACTCTGTTAATACTCTTAATTGGGAAAATGAATTGGAAGAACTTTCCAATCGTATGCAAGAACCAGTTAATTTGAATGTTGCTACCCGTGAACAACTCGAACAGTTTCCTTTCCTTAGTGATATTCAGATTGAACATCTGTTGGCCTACATCTATATACATGGACAGATGAAAACCATCTATGAACTTCAACTGGTAGAAGAGATGGATAAGCAAACAATCCAATATTTACTGCCTTTCGTCTGTATAAAAGCTATTAACAATGAATCTGCTTTCCGGTGGAAAAGCCTGTTGAAAAACGCAGCGAAGTATGGAAAGAATGAACTGTTAACCCGCTTTGATATACCATTTTATAAACGAAAAGGTTATGAACATACCTATTTAGGACCTTCTGTTTATAACTCTGTGAAATACAGTTTTCGGTATAGTGACCGGCTCTATGCAGGAGTCGTTGCTGAAAAAGATGCCGGAGAACCTTTTGGAGCTTTACACAATCGCTACGGCTATGATTATTATTCCTTTTATCTGTTATTAAAAGATTGTGGACGATTAAAAGCATTAGCTGTTGGTAACTATCGGCTTAGTTTCGGACAAGGTCTGGTGATTAGTACTGATTATTTGATGGGAAAAACAGTTTACGCTTCTTCTTTCAATAACCGTAATAGCGGGATAAAGAAACATTCTTCTGCTGACGAATACAACTATTTTCGAGGAGTAGCTGCCACTGTTTCTTTGACAAAAGATTGGGATATTTCTGGTTTCTATTCACACCGTTCTCTGGATGGAGTAATCACTGATGGAACAATCACTTCTATCTACAAAACCGGGCTGCATCGAAGTCAAAAGGAAGCGGATAAAAAGAACCTGTTCACCATGCAATTAACAGGTGGACACGTGAGTTATCAACACAACCGTATCCGATTGGGTATCACCGGTATTTACTACCTTTTCAACCGACCATACGAACCGGAATTAACAGGTTATTCCAAATACAATCTTCATGGAAATAACTTCTATAATCTGGGAATAGATTATGCTTACCGATGGCATCGTTTTTCTTTTCAGGGAGAGACGGCAATCGGAAAACAAGGTTGGGCTTCTTTGAATCGTTTGCAATATTCACCGGTTCAAAACACTCAAATCATGTTGATACATCGGTTTTATTCTTATAACTATTGGGCTATGTTTGCCCATTCATTCGGTGAAGGAAGTACGACACAAAATGAACAGGGATATTATATCGGCTTGGAAACTTCTCCTTTTGCTTATTGGAAGTTTTTCGCCTCATTCGATTTATTTTCCTTTCCGTGGAAAAAATACAGAGTGAATAAACCCTCCCGCGGAACAGATGGTCTGTTCCAAAGCACTTTTACTCCATACAGCAATTTATCCATGTATCTAAGGTATCGTTATAAACAAAAAGAGCGTGACTGGACAGGTAGTAAAGGAACACTAACACTTCCTATTTTTCACCATCAACTTCGCTATCGTTTGAACTATTCTTTGGGAGATGTGTTAAGCAGTCGTACAACTTTAGATTATAATCATTTTCATTCTCAGGACAGAGCTGCTA
>ERZ773264.1144-NODE-1144-length-33629-cov-4.867248_pt1 | contig 33629 bp, 21 predicted proteins | sample MGYA00511910_ERZ773264 | MGnify/ENA primary metagenome ERZ773264 (study PRJEB29015, sample SAMEA2737739) | human gut metagenome | biome: human gut; feature: human-associated habitat; material: faeces | place: China | collected 2012 ...
TCCATGGCAGAGCCAATTGATACAGATAAAGACGGCAACCAATTGACGTTGCTGGATATTATCGAGGACGGCTGCGACATTCAAGAACAAGTGGCATCCCAAATGCAGATTCAGCAGCTCTACCAGTTTTTACAGCAGAAGCTAACGCCACGAGAGGTAGAGATTTTGGTACATCGCTATGGGCTATATGGGCAGATTCCCATGACACAGCGAGAAGTTGCCAAGAAAATGGGCATTTCCCGTTCCTATGTTTCCCGTCTGGAAAAGCGGGCAATTGCCATGTTGCGGAAACAGTACGATCAAACGCCTTTTTCCGGTTTTTGACATCGCTGGGCGGCACGATAGACGAAAAAGAGTAAAATTAGACTACCTAACAGTGCTCCACAGCTGTCAATCCCAATATCTAACAGTCTGCCGGTTCTGCCCGGAACAAATAATTGATGGAATTCGTCTGTGGTGGCATAGAAAATACAGAATGCCCATGCACAAAACCAGCCTGCGGAAAGGGAACGATTTTTCTTCTGGCAATACGTCATCATCGTTGCACAAGAGAGCAGCCCCAAGATGAAATATAGCGTAAAATGAGCGATTTTTCGGATGAAAAACGCCATGGAAGTGTGCGTGCTGCTCTCTAAGTCCATTGCATCTGCTGGAATCCAAGCGGTGCAAATTTCTGCAATTTTATGTAAAACGCCATTGCTAACTGCGTTCGATTGTGTTGCATCCTGTGCAGAGAAGCAGAAAATCACAACACACCATAAAAGCGTACAGCAGAACCAGAACCCGGAACGCTGATAAAATTTTTGTGTTTGCATCAACAAAACCTTCTTTCTCAATGATGCTCCTATTATACACAGATTCCGGCAAAAAGTAAAGAGCTGTGGAACGAATTTGTAAGGGATTTTTTTACAAATTCTGACGAACAAGCGAAAAATGGTCGGATTTTCCAGAGGAAACAGAAAAAGAAACTGCAATTCGTATGATTTTTTTAGAATAGGACTTGTCACAACCAGAAAAAAATGTTATAATAATAGGAAAGTATGTCTTGATCTTTTTCAGTCGGATAGAAAGGAGTTCCCGTTCGGTAATCTGCCGGACTGGAAAAAACGCATTATGGAACAAACGCAAAATCTTGGACGAAAACGTGCGATGTCCGTCATTAGCTTGTTATATTTTTTGCTGATTGTAGCATTGGCGGTGCTCAGCTTTTTTTATACGGTAGAAGTTCCGCAAAAGGCAGCTTGCTGCGTGGTTTTGATTGCCATTTCCGGCGGTGCACTGGCAGCCATGCTGTATTCGAGAAAACAGGTGCTGACGAAAATATGCAGCGTGTTGCTGTTGCCATTTTTATTGCCATCTGTGCTGCTCTGTTTTGGAGAGTGGGAAGTACTCGTCCCCTTGGTCGTGACGGCTCTGCTGGCATTTTTCCTATGTGGCTGTACCGAAACGATTAAAACCGTCTTTGGAACGATTTTCCTGCTGTTGTATGTGCTCGGTTCGCTGGCGTATTTTTTGGGAAGTTCGCTGTTCTCTACCTCTATGGCATCGACCGTTGTAGATAGTGGGATTTCACCTTCTCGCAAGTATCGGTATGAAGTCATCAATACCGAGGACAGCTCCAACGGCAGCACTGCCGTGACGGTTGAACCGAATAATTATGATGTAAACCTGGGCGTTCTCGAATTTCGGGCAGAGGGCTATGAACGGACAGTTTCGCTGGAACGACCCATGCATGAAGAAACAGTTGTTCGCTGGGAAACGCAGACCCGCCAGCAGATTACCGAAGAATTGCTGACCATTTCCGAAGATGTCACTTTGCAGCTGCCGGCAAGCGACCGGAAAGCGTTGGGCTATGATGAAAACGCTACGATTTATTTGCGAAATCTGACCGACCAGGATCTGGAACGGCTGGGTGTTCCGCAGAACAATGATGTCATGTATGTAAATGACCAGGTTTGTTTCCGGTCTTACATTGCAATTCTGGAGGATTATTTCTCTCCATCTAAACACGCAATTTCTGCTTTTTAATTGAGGGTATCAAAAAGAAAAAACGGACATCTTGACCAGTGTCCGTTTTTTCTGTTTCAAATGGAAAGGAACGATGAACCATGGCAAAGGAAAAATTAGAGAAAACCAATGCAATTCGAATTTTAGAACGGGAAAAGGTTTCCTATCAGCACCGCAGCTGGCAGGCAGCGACAAAAGAGAATACAGGTGTAGAACTGGCACAGGCACTCGGGCAGCCGCCGGAACAGGTATTTAAAACGCTGGTTACGGTTGGAAAATCTGGGAATCATTATGTTTTTATGCTGCCTGTTGCAGGAACTTTGCATTTGAAAAAGGCAGCGGCTGCTGTCGGGGAAAAAGCAGTTTCTATGATAAAAGAGAAAGAATTGCTGCCCTTGACCGGATATGTACACGGCGGCTGTTCTCCCATCGGCATGAAAAAGCTGTTTCCAACGGTCATCCATGAAAGTGCCCTGCAATTTGATACGATTTTGTGCAGTGCCGGAAAAATCGGGCATCAGTTGGAAGTTTCTCCGTTGGATATTCAGAAAGTGACAGGCTGCACCTTTGCAGATATTATTGAGTAATCAGGCGGAAGAGCAGACACGCTGCTTTTTGGAGAGCAGCGGAATCGCAGTGATTTTCCCGTAACTTTTGAGCAGGGCGTAGTCAATGAGGATAGCGGGCAGCAGGCAAATCCATGCGAACTGCATACCATGCAGCAACCGCAATCCACAGAGTGGCACTTGAAACGCCAGTGCTGCTACAAACAGCGGAAATCCGACATCGCTCCAAAACGAAAAGCGAATACGGGCAGTTTTACAGGTTTTCCAGAGGCGGAAACAGTTTCCGCAAACATTGCTGGCATAGTAGGAGAGCACAATCCCATAAAAGCCGAATTTTGGAATGCAAACTAGAACAATCGCAATCCGAATGGTATATTCTGCTAAGTAGTTGAGGGAGGAGAATGACTGCTGCCCCATGCCCTTCAAAAGGGCTTCCAAGACGATTTCCAGATAGATGAAGGGCACAACAGGAGCTAACAGGCGAATCAAATGGCCTGCTAATGCTCCGCCATCTAACAATGTACCAATGAGATTGCCATATAACAGCAATCCGGCAGCGATAAAAATAGAGAGCTGCAACGTTTTCTGGATGACTGCTTTTGTCAGCCGCTGCAAGTGGGCTTGGTTGTTGGCAGCCGTTGCACGGGCAGCTTCTGTGATTAAGATACCGGAGAGAGCACAGAGAATGGTAGATGGAAAAAATAGCACCGGAATTACAATTGCTTCAAATGTGCCGAACTGACTCAGTGCCAATTCCGTGGAGTTTCCAGCTTGCCGGAGCGTGACCGGAATCAAAGCATCGTTGGTGCTGCTCAGAGCAGCTGTTAAGCATCCGCCGAATAAAACGGGTATCGCTGCGTGAATGTATCTGCCAAAAGAGAGCGAACATGTTCCCGTGCGGGGCAAACGGCTTCTCCAGCAGAATCCGAGCAGGCAGAAAAAGCCTAAAATTGTGCTGCATCCGGTACTATATGCCATTGCCATGCAGACAGAGGCGTTGGTATGAACAGATTGCAGCTGCAACAACAGCATGAGCACACCGCAGCGGCTCAGACATTCGACAATATCACAGATGGCAGGGTCTGCCACCCGACAGACAGCATTCAAATAGCCCTTTAAGCAGGAACAGACACCGCCCAGCGGTAAAATCAATGTGAAAATGCGGACAGCAGCGGCAAGGTCTGCACTTTTTAGAAATCGCAGGCTCAGCGGTTCAGCACTGCAAAAAATCAAGGCAGAAACCGGAATCCCTAATAGCAGACAAAAACCAATGGCATAGCCGAGAACACGGTTGGGGTTGCCGTTGGGCTTTCCCAACTCTTCTGATACAAAGCGGCTGGTGCAGAGAAAGCCGTTACCATTCGCAGCGACCGCAGCCAGCTGAAAAAAAGAGCCGGTCAATGCGACAATCCCGACGGTTGCAGCACCAATGCGGTGCGTGAGCCAGACGTTCAGCAATAAACTTACCCATTCCAGAAAAAACTGTACCACGGTCAATTGAATGGTATCTTTGAGAATACTTTTTCGTTGCATGAAGCCCCTCCTGTCTATGGGTTTGGTTTTAGTTTATGCAGGAGAACGGGGGTTCATGAATGATGAAACCGTGGTGTAGCGGAATAAATGTGATTCAAAACAGAAAAAACGATGCCAACTTGTTACCGTTGGCATCGTCTTTTTGTAAAAATGCGATTTTCGTTAGTATTCCCAATCTTCTGTATTCCAATCGGATTCTGCCAGTGCATCGGTTTCTGTTTCTGTTTCGGTTGTTTCTGTGTCCTCACTGTCACTGGTTGTCGTCGTTGTTGTTTTCGTCTCGGCTTCATCCAGATTGGTTACCCCAGTATCAACAGTAATGATGAATCCATCGACATTGTTTCCGGAAACGGTGTATTCCTGATCCGGCGGTACCATGACATAAGTGCTGTCGCCAGCTTCTGCCGGTACATAATAGACCTGATAAACCTTTCCGTCCCAGTTGGTGATTTCCAATGGGTTGTCAACAGAATAATCTTTCAATGTTTCTGTATATTCCTCTAAACAAAGGTCGTTTTGCTGCATATAATAAGCATGAGGCTGCCCCACATAGCGATAGTGCCAAGATTCATACTGGATTTCTGTTAGGTCGGTTTTATTTTCCGGATACCGCAGAATGAACCCATAGTGGGCACAGTTTTGGTTGATCCAGTCATATTCCCCTGTGCCGTCATAGTCGGCAGAAATACCATCTTCAAACAGTGAAAAGTCCATGGCATAGCCAGTTTCATGTTCACTGTATCCGGGCTTTGCAACCAGCGTAGACGTATCTTCGCCCGTGTCCTCTAAATCAGCATCATATAATTCCTGCTGCTGTTCCGTAGTACGATAGCCGCTGATGATGATAATATCACTGTGACCAGTTTCCGTCTGGAAGTCGTCCAGCATATGATTCAGGTTGTCAATGACATCGCCCCGCAGCATTAGTTCTGAGCCGCTGACAGAATAGGAATCCGTTTTCTTTTCATAAACCGCTTCCAATTCGTTTTCGTCTGTGCTCTCATAGGCGGTGGAGTTATTCACCAGAATCAAATCTCCGTTGTGAATTTCCTGATTGTCCATGGAAACGCTCTTGTACAGGTCGCTCTGATTGCCGTTTTTGTTGGAATCCGTTGTTCCTGTTGGGTCTGTAGAATCCGGTGTGGTTGTGGTGAGCGGAACTTGCTGGGCGTTATCCTCCAGCCAGGTGCTGCCGGACATTGTGTTGACTTCCGTCCAGTTATCCAGAAATGGATGCAGCAGCGTCAGCCGCATGGCAACCAACAGAGCAGCAGAGATTGCAACTTCTGCCAAAATCCAGCCTGTCCGTCGGTTTTCTTTTGTATTGGCTGAGCCGGAAGCCGTTGGTTTTTGTTTGGATTTGGACGATTTTTGAGCCGATTCCTTCGGCGGTTCTTCTGCTGTCGGTTGTTCCGAAGCGGTTTCGGCGACAGACTGTATTTTTTTGGTCTGTTCCTCCTGTTCAGCAGTTGATTTCTTTTTCTTTCTCTTTTTTTCCTGCATGTAAAAATTGCCTCCTTTTGGTTTGTATGCACCCCTTGCACACAGAAAACCGCTTTTCTTTATTATACCACACCAGATTGAAAAAGGAAAGTCTTTTTTCGGTTTTTTTTATTTTTTTGCAGGGAATCTCGGCGGTTTTCCGAAAAAGAAAAAGTTTTTTTCAAAAAAAGCGGGCTTTTCAAGAAAATCGTGGAAGTTATGTCGCTTTTTCGATTTTTATCTTGACAGTGAAAGAAAAATCATGCTATAATGAAAAGAATGAATGCAGAAATCGGCACTTGTCTACGCTCTTTCTTTTCTTTTCTTTTTTGTGATACTCTGAGAAAGTCCCATCTTTAGAGAACAGATTGCAGAAACCAAGAGAAACGGCGTATCTTATTTTTTGTCAATCAGGTCTTGCGGGACGCATCGGAAACGTGCGGTCTGGTCATTTTTCCCATTCGCCCAGCAAAAAAAGAAACACAGGGGTATGATTTCGTCATTCATGAAAAACAAAAAAGGAGAACACATGCATGAAGTTTGAACTTCTGGAGGTTGCCGGAACGCATATTTTCAGCATGAAAGCAATGACGCTGGTCTTGTTTTTCATCTTTGCAATTATTGTTGTCGGCTACCTGGTCGGAAAAATTTCCATCAAGGGCGTATCGTTGGGCTCTGCTGCAATCTTTTTGGTTGCACTGGTTGCCGGACATTTCAAGGGCGTTGCATTTCAAGACATTGCTTCTTGGCAGGAGAGCCTGCCGGTAGTTGACCACTATTTTAAGTTGGTGCAGAATCTGGGGTTGGTTTTGTTTGTAACCTCTGTTGGATTGATTGCAGGGCCGAGCTTCTTTAAGAACCTGAAAAAGAATGCAAAGTCCTATGTTGCACTGGGCGGTATTATCATTATTACCGGATGTCTGGTTTGTGCAGCCATTACGCTGCTTGTTCCAAACATCAATTCGTCGATGAGCGTTGGACTGTTTGCCGGTGCGTTGACCAGTACGCCGGCATTTGCAGCAGCACAAGAAGCCGTTGGCGAAGCAAGTCCGCTCTATGGCAATGTTGCCGTTGGTTATGCGATCGCATACCCGTTTGGGGTTATCGGCGTTGTATTGTTCGTTCAGATTATCCCGAAAATTCTGCATGCAAATATGGATGAAGAACGGGCAAAGCTGGTTTCGATTCAGTCAAATGATGCGGCTGGTAACAAGCAGAGAAAGTTGTTTGAAATGGATAAGTTTGGCATTGCAGCATTTTTCTTAGCAGTGATGATAGGGTTGATACTGGGTTCGTTTCATATTCCGTTGGGAAAAGGTTCGTTCAATCTGGGAACAACGGGTGGCCCATTGATTATGGGTTTGATTTTCGGGCACTTCGGCAGAATCGGCAAGCTGAGCCTGAAAGTTGACCAGCACGTTTTGAGCCTGTTTCAGGAATTGGGCTTGATTCTGTTTTTGATTGGTGCTGGTATGGATGGCGGTGCAGAATTTGTTGCTGTCTTGAAGGAATACGGGGCATTGCTGTTCCTGTGGGGAGCACTGATGACATTGATTCCCATGATTGTTGGATTCCTGTTTGCAAAGTATGTTTTGAAGCTGAGCCTGTTTAACAATTTGGGTTCGATTTGCGGTGGTATGACCAGTACGCCAGCATTGGGCACGCTGATTAAAACAGCCAATACCCCGAATGTGGCTTCTGCTTATGCTGCAACCTATCCAATTGCATTGATTCTGGTTGTGCTGCTGGCACAGTTCCTGACAAGATTATAACTATTTCCTGATTGACAAGAAGGCGTGCATGCGATTGTATGCACGCCTTTTCTCTGTATGAAGATTGGGCGGAAAGGTTGTGGGAATGGCTGCATAGAATGAGAATAACCAAAGTCAAACCCGAAATATAAAAATTAAAAAATCAATATTCGAAATTTGCATGCCTACTTGACAGATTGCAAAAAAACGTCTATAATAAGAATCGTGTTTTCCAGATGCATTCAGAAACAAAAAAATAGGGAATTAGGGAGGATTTATGTCATTCACAACGATTGAATTCATGTTTCGATTCTTGCCCATCTTCCTGATCGTTTATTATGTCGTGCCGACACGATATAAAAACATGATCTTGTTGATTGGCAGCTTTGTATTTTATGCGTGGGGACAGCATTTCTATTTGCTGTTGCTGATGCTGTCGATTGTCGTCAACTATACGTTTGGTAGGTTGATTGGAGAGAGGCGATCACAAAAAAAGCCCTTACTCGTGCTGGGCTTGATTTATAACTTCGGGCTGCTGGTATTTTTCAAGTATACCAACTTCTTTATCGAAAACATCAATGCCTTGCTGACGGCAACGCATGTTCAGATTCCAACCATTTCTGTGGTCATGCCGTTGGGCATCAGCTTTTATACATTCCAAGTGGTTTCTTACTTAGTGGATGTCTATCGAGGCGAACAGCGTCCGGTTAAGAATATCATTAATTTGGGCGTATATATTGCGATGTTCCCACAGGTTACCTCTGGGCCAATCGGACTTTACAGCGAACTAGAGCCGACTTTGCTTCGCCGGCACTGCTCTGTGCTGAATCTGGAATCGGGGCTAAAGACCTTTATCATCGGTATGGGGGCAAAGATGCTGCTTGCAAATCCGATGGGAACGCTCTGGGCTGGGATGTCCCGTTATGGTTATGAAACGCTGTCCTGCCCGTACGCATGGCTTGGGGCGTTTGGATATAGTTTCCAGCTGTATTTTGACTTTGCCGGTTATTCTCTGATGGCGATGGGCTTAGGGCAGATGCTAGGCTTGTATGTGCCGAAAAACTTCGACCACCCCTATATTTCCGGTTCAATGGCGGAATTCTGGCGGAGATGGCATATGACATTAGGACGCTGGTTCAAGAAGTACTTATATTTTCCGCTGGGCGGAAGTCGATGCAGCTTTGCAAAGACCATTCGGAATACGTTTGTAGTCTGGGCGTTTACCGGACTTTGGCACGGTGCAAGCTGGAACTTTGTATTGTGGGGATTGATTTTCTTCGTGCTCCTGACGATTGAACGGCTGGGGCTGGGAAAATTGCTGGCAAAAACAAAGGTACTGAAACATATTTATGTGATTTTCCTGATTCCGCTGACATGGGTCGTGTTTGCTCTGCCGAATATGCAGGATATTGCAACATATTTCTCCCGTCTGTTCCCGTTCTTTGCAGACAATACCGCAAGCTTTGTCAATACCAAGGATGTTATACGGGCACTGCATGACTATTGGTATTTGTTAATCGCCTGCGTTGTGTTCTGTCTGCCGTTCCCGTCCAGATGGTATGAAAAACATAAAAACAGCAAACTGGTGATTTTGGGACTGGTTTTGATTTACCTGATGTCTGTTTATAAGATGCAGACCCAGACCAGCAACCCATTCCTGTATTATCAGTTCTAAGGAGAGGAGATTTCATGGATTTTTTAAAGCAATGCCCCCTGTTGATTTGTGTACTGCTGACCTCTCTGCTGATTCCGTGGGAACTGCTGAAAAAAGAGGATGACAGTCAAAAGGCTGCTCCGACAACGGTCGCAAAAATTACAACCGTTGCGACAGAGGCAGCAACCACTGCACCGCCTGCCAATGATGGAGCAACACCGGACGGCAGCGAAACCGCTGTTTCCGGCAGTGATTTGACGACAACAACGGTTACAACAGAAGCGGCTGGGGAATATGTTCCGCTTGCAAATGCGGATGAAAGCTATTTTGAAGATGCTCTGTTTATCGGGAACTCTCGAACTGTAGGCATGTATCTCTTTGGCGATATGCCGGAAAGTACGGATTTCTTTGCCGATGTTGGTATGACGATCTATGATGTGATGGATGCAAATATTGATGTTCCGCCGGAAAGCGGTTCAAGCAATACGCTGACGGGCTTGCTGACTGCCAAGCAGTACGGAAAGATTTATATCATGTTTGGCATCAACGAACTGGGCACGGGTACGTCTGAGTCGTTCGTAGAATATTATCAGTCTGTGGTACAGCAGATTTGCCAGATGCAGCCGGATGCAATTGTCTATGTACAAAGTATCATCAATGTTGCAGCCTCGGCGGAAACCGATGTCATCAGCAACGCAAACATCAACGAAAAAAATGCGTTGCTGTCCCAGATTGCCGATAACAAGCAGGTCTTTTATATTGACCTGAATCCTTCTTTGGTGGACAGCAGTGGCTACTTAAATTCGGACTATACTTCAGACGGCATTCACTTGGGCGGTAGCTCGCTGCCACTCTGGAAAGATTGCCTGCTGGCAAATGCAATGCAGAAAAATTCGGGAGCAGGTGCTGCCGGAGGAGCAACAACAACTGTATCCACAATATTGGATGCTGCTGCACCAGCGGAAGAAGACACCGAAGCAAATCCGGAATAAGCAAATTGATTCTTACAGAAAACAAGGGTATCTGGAAACAGATGCCCTTCTTTTTTATTTGAAAAAAGAAAAATTTGCATTGCTGTCCGTGATGGAGAAACAATTGAATTTTCTATAGAAACACGTTTTTGCTTTCAAAAACAAATTGCACGAACATAATTCTTTGAAAAAGATGGTTTTTTTCAATCAAACTGATTTTTTATTATTTGGATAGGATGGAATGATTTTTTTCTTTTCTTTTTCTGAATAGCTCTTGCAAAATGATTTAAAAAGTGTATAATGATACTCATACAGAAATTCAGACAGTTCGACATTGCTTTTTAATGTTTCTACAGGATAGCGACAGACTTTTAAAATCACAGAATCATGTTCTGTTTGCGAAAGGAAGCGAAAAACAAATTCCTGCCGAACGGCAGACATGCAGAAACAAAAACAAATCTGTTTACAATGTGGAGATACTGAATGGAAAAGCCATATAATCCGTTTGAGAATGTACAGACTGTCATGGAAGAAGCCATGGAAGTGGGCGGAATTGACCGGACAATGTTTGAAATTATCCGAAATCCGCAGCGAGAAACGAAAGTGTATTTGCCGGTGGAAATGGATGACGGCAGCATTCACGTGTTCGAGGGGTGGCGGGTGCAGCATTCCAACATCCGTGGACCATTTAAGGGCGGAATCCGGTTTCATCAGGATGTCAATCTGGATGAGGTCAAAGCACTGGCGACATGGATGTCCTTGAAGTGTGCCGTTGCAAATATTCCGTATGGCGGTGCAAAGGGCGGTGTACGGGTTGACCCGCATACGCTATCGAAACGGGAATTATGCCGACTGACACGGCGGTATACTTACGCCATTGAACCGCTGATTGGACAGGATAAGGACATCCCAGCACCGGATGTCAACACCAATGCACAAACGATGGCATGGGTGCTGGATACCTACAGCATGCTGAAAGGAAAGCCGTGTCCGGGCGTTGTAACCGGAAAGCCAGTGGAACTGGGTGGCTCAAAGGGCAGACCGTCTGCAACCGGTAGAGGGGTTGTCATCAGTACCAAACTGATTTTAGGAAAGCATGGAAAAGAATTGGCTGGAACGGCGGTTGCCATTCAGGGTATGGGCAATGTTGGCAGCAATGCAGCAAAGATTTTTTATCATCGGAATGCAAAAATTGTTGCTTTGAGCGATGTTTCCGGCGGGATTTATTGTGCAGATGGACTGGATGCGGATGCAATTGCAGCCTATACCGGAAACGGCGGTCTGCTGAAAGATTATAACGGTGCTGGTATCCAGCATATTTCCAATCGGGAATTGCTGACTTGTGCCTGTGATGTATTTGTACCAGCTGCTCTGGAAAATCAGATTGATGAGGAAATTGCAGCAGAAATGCAGTGCAAGTTCATTGTAGAGGGTGCAAATGGTCCAACCACTGCGGCAGCAGATAAGATTCTGGAACAGCGTGGTATTGTGTTAGTGCCGGATATTTTTGCAAATAGTGGCGGTGTCATTGTATCCTATTTCGAGTGGGTGCAGAATATTCAGGAACTCACTTGGGAGCGGGAACAGGTCAACGAGATGCTGGAAAAGTTGATGACAAAGGCATTCGCAGCCCTCTATGAAACCGCTCAGGAAAAACACTGCACGCTGCGAATGGGTGCGTATGTGGTGGCATTGCAACGGCTGATTGATGCAGAAGTCATCAAGGGCTTGTTCCCGTAATGCGGAGAGAAACATTCAGAAACTTTATTTTTGAAAGTCTGGTCGGTTCGCTGGAATCGGCTGGACTTTTTTGTGTTTCGGGCGAAAAACGGAAAAAATTGGTGCAGAAAAATCAAAAAATCGGGAAAATGATGCGGAACGGCGGACATCCGTCCACCACAGAGAAACGGTATAGAGTTTTCAGAATGATGGTTTGAAGGGCGAATTCTTAATAAATCATGGTTTCTGATGGGGGGAGTTTGTTTTTTTAGGTGGGTTCTTGCTACAGAATCAAATTTTTTTGTTTTTCTTTTCTTTTTTCTTGAAAAACCGAGAAAAAGAGTGTATAATATAAATTGCGTGAGGCGAACGACACCGTTCCCTCATCGTAAAAACTGACTTTAATTTTATGCAGGAGGTTTTGACCCATGGTGTTCACATTTAAGAATCAGTACTTGCAGGGTGTATATGACAAGACTGCAAAGTGCTACGCAAATGAACCAGAATTTTTACAGGCTGTTGGTGAAGTACTGCAGTCTCTGGAACCGGTTGTTGCAAAGGATCCGTCCTATGAAACAAACGGCGTTATCGACCGGATCGTAGAACCGGAACGGATGATCAGCTTCCGTGTTTCTTGGGTAGATGATAATGGTAAGGTACAGGTAAACCACGGTTACCGTTGCCAGTTCAATTCTGCAATTGGTCCGTACAAGGGCGGTCTGCGTCTGCATCCGTCTGTTTGCCCGTCTGTTATCAAGTTCCTGGGCTTTGAACAGATCTTCAAGAACAGCCTGACCACACTGCCGATGGGCGGCGGCAAGGGCGGTTCTGACTTCGATCCGAAGGGCAAGTCCGACGGGGAAGTTATGCGTTTCTGCCAGAGCTTTATGACAGAACTCTGCAAGCACATTGGTGCTGACACCGACGTTCCGGCTGGTGATATCGGTACTGGTGCAAGAGAAATCGGTTACATGTTCGGTCAGTACAAGAGATTGCGGAACGAATTCACTGGCGTTCTGACTGGTAAGGCTCTGTCCTACGGCGGTTCTCTGGCAAGAACAGAAGCTACCGGTTACGGTCTGCTGTACTTCACAGAAGAAATGATGAACGTAATGAAGAACGATACCGTTAAGGGTAAGACTATCGTTGTTTCTGGTTCTGGTAACGTTGCAATCTATGCAACTGAAAAGGCTACTCAGCTGGGCGGCAAGGTTGTTGCTCTGTCTGACTCCAACGGCTACATCTTCGATCCGAACGGCATCAACCTCGATGTTGTAAAGCAGATCAAGGAAGTAGAAAGAGGAAGAATCAAGGAATATGTAAACCGGGTAGAAGGTGCAACCTACACAGAAGGCTGCAAGGGTATCTGGACAATTAAGTGCGACATCGCTCTGCCGTGTGCAACACAGAACGAAATCGACGAAGAATCTGCTAAGATCCTGGTTGCAAATGGTACAAAGGTTGTTGCAGAAGGTGCAAACATGCCGTCTACACCGGAAGCAATTGCAGTATTCCAGAAGAATGGTCTGCTGTTTGGCCCGGCAAAGGCTGCAAACGCAGGCGGCGTTGCAACCTCTGGTCTGGAAATGTCTCAGAACAGCGAACGTCTGTCTTGGACATTCGAAGAAGTTGATGCAAAGCTGAAGGGCATCATGATCAACATCTTCCACAATGCATATGACAGATCCAAGGAATATGGCGTTGAAGGCGACCTGGTTGTTGGTGCAAACATCGCTGGCTTCCTGAAGGTTGCAGATGCAATGAAGTGGCAGGGTGTTGCATATTAATTTGCAACCCACCAGTTCTTTTCATTGACAGCATTGTTTTGACACACATCATGGGCATAAAATAAACAAACAAACCCGTTTCGGTGCAGCTGCATCGGAACGGGTTTTTTGCGTCTAACATCAAATTTGTGTGATTTTTCCTATTATAATAGTATACTTCGATAAAAATCGGGACGGCGGTCTTTCTGCACGGGGAACGCCTGTCGGGTTTCTGCAACGGTTTTTGCGGAGAGGTCACAGACAAAACAACCAGATGCACTGCGGCAGTCCTGTAAAATTGTGCCATCTGGAGCAATAAAACGACTGTCACCGCTGTAATGCAGCCCGTCTTGTGTGCCAACACAGTTGATTCCGGCTATATAGACTTGGTTTTCAATTGCTCGGGCAGTCAGCAAGCTGCACCAATGGAGCTTTCGGCGTTCTGGCCAGTTTGCCGGAACAAGAATACAGTCCGTTTTTGGAGCGAGAGCCGAAAAAACTTCCGGAAACCGCAAATCATAGCAAATTAGACAGCCGAACCGAATCCCATCAATTTCACAGGTCGGCAGAGCGTTGCCCTTTTCAAAAAATTGGTCTTCTTGTGCGTAGGAAAAGGGGTGTAGTTTTACCATATCGAAGAAAAGTGAACCGTCCGGAGCAACAATGCTGTAATGGTTTTCTGCTTTTCCGCTTTTGGTAGCCTTGACCCAACCAAATCCAAGATAGCATTGCCCAGTGGTTGCCAACTTCTGCATCCAAGGGACAGTATCCAGACCAGCGGCAATGCTGGAATGTGTATCCATATTGAAGCCGGTGAAGCTCATCTCTGGAAACAGCAGCAGCCGTACTTCCATCGCCTGTGCGAGATTGCAGATGGAGAGTGCTGTTTTCTTGTTTTTTTCGTATTGTTTGGAAAAAATTTCTGTTTGTGCAAGTGCAATTCGCATATAGACAACCTCCAAATTTTTTTTCATTATACCATACGATTTCACATTCTGCAAGCATCTTGCAAAAACTTTTTCTGTAAATCATCGGAAAAATAAATGAATCTGTTGAAAAATGAGAATCCTATTTTTTGGAATATGAGAAAACTTTTTTAAGTATTTTCGTTGAAATCAGGTGCTTTTTCGTGTGCAACATCTATTTTGATTAAAATTAGCACGATTTTTGGAAAAAATATTGTGCAATATATATAAAAATGGAATGCGTGAATTGAGAAAGCAGACGAAAATCATGATGAAATCGTGACGAATCTTAAAATAGCCTTGACAAAGCACAGGCGGATTGGTATAATATTGTTATGATGTGTTTATAGAATTGAAATAAAGGGAAATGCTCTGAAAATGGGTTCCCATACTTGAGAAAAAGAATTGCAAAAAGAATAGAGGAACAATCATGACACAAAAAGAACTGCGAAAACTGAAAAAAACAGAACTGCTGGAAATGATGATTGCCCTGCGGAACGAATTGGATCGGGTGCAGGCAGAACGGGATGCATTGCAGGAACAGCTGAAAACAGCGGAACAGAACGCTTTGCATCAGGTGGAAACAGATGCAGTGCTGGCAGTTCAAAAAATATTAAAAGCAGTTGAGGATGAAACCGCTGCTTATCGGAAACGCATCCAAGCAGAATCCAAAGAAACAAAATCGGCATCACCGGAAGTTCCGGCGGATTCTCAGTAAGGAGGCGGTTCGATGGAGAAGCAAACGATGGATTTTCCAACTGCTGCACAGCTGACGGAGGAACTGAAACGAATCCGATACCGAAAAGGCTTTCGGAAGATGCTGCGGAGCACCATTTCTTCTTTGCTGGTGGTTGCAGCGGTTGCCGTGTTGATTTCGATGCTGTTTTTGCCGGTTCTGCGTGTGACAGGAACGAGCATGACACCCACATTAACGAATGATGAGTTGGTTATCTGCGGAAAGCGGAGCAACTTCAAAAGCGGTGATGTGGTTGCTTTTTATTTTAACAATAAAATCTTATTGAAGCGGGTGATTGGCGTTGCCGGCGATGTCATTGACATCAAAGAGGACGGAACGGTTTACGTCAATGGAACAGCGTTAGAAGAACCATATGTCAATGAACTGGCATTTGGCGAATGTGATTTAGAGTTGCCGTATCAAGTTCCGGAAAGCCGGATCTTTGTAATGGGTGACCATCGTGCTACTTCTGTAGACAGCCGTTCGAGTGTGGTTGGCTGTATTGCAGAGGAATATGTTGTTGGCAGGGTCATTCTTCGGGTTTGGCCATTAAAAGAAATTGGGACAGTTCATTGATATAGAGATAGACAGTTTGATTTTATCCAATGAAGGAGGGCATTTTTTATGAACATCAATCAGAAAATTCAGGAATTTCTGACAGAACATCAATATCAAAAGAAGAGAAGAATTTTTACGGCAGTTTTGTCTTTGATGATTGTGTTTTCTGTTGTCAGCAGTCTGATTATGCCCGCCATCAGTATGACTATGCAGGATTTGGACGATGCAGCAGCGGTGGATACCATTGATGCAGAGCCGGCGGAAGAAAATATCATGCTGCTGGGAGATGGACAGGTGCAAACTGAGCCGATTAACCTTGCAGAAAAAGCAAAAAGTGATGGCACTTTTAAAATAACAATTACAGATTTAGATGCAAAGCAAACAATTGATGATAATTATATTATTAATAAAGACAAGGCAAACATCGAATTTTATTTAGAATTCACATTAAATAATATGAAAAACATCTTCAAAAAAGATGCGGACTTTGATCAACTCTATATTGATATTGCTAATTTTGATGCAAATGATAGCGGAGAATTGTATGATGAACAGTATTCTGAATCTATAAAAGCTGGTAGCTATAAATTCGAAAATGGAAAAATTTATATTAAACTAACAAATGAATATATTGATTATATTGATGGCGGTACGGGAAATGTAACTGGTACTCTGAATTTTTCCGGTGAGTTGAGCCGAAATAATACTGCCAGTGGTGACCAAACCGTCAACATTGGTGGAGAGAAAATCACTATTAAGTTTCAAGATAAGCAGGCTGGTGTAGAGAAAAATTATTGGGTAGATTCCAGCAAGGGCGAAATTGAATGGACGATTACCGTAAAGCCCAATGGACTTTCTCTGAAAGATTATACTTTGGTTGATAATATGTTGCAAAAGGCTTCTGGTGATGTTTCCATTAACCCATCCAGTGCAGCAACCTATAACCCCAATGATAAAAAAGTAACCTTTGATGAAAGCAATACTGGCGATGTAACAATTAAATATCGCACGAAAATTGGAACAGCGGATTTGCAGGCTGGTAATGTGACGAATAAGGCAACTCTTCAAAAGGATGGAGAAAATCCAATTGAAGATTCCAAGACCGTTACTTTTGATAAAACACCTGTCAATGTTACCAAAGACGGAAAAGCAGACTATGAAAATGGCAAGTCCAGAAACAAGAAAATTGACTGGACAATTACCATTACAAGCAAATATGGCACATCTCTGAATGGCTATCAGATTAAGGATGCTAATTTGCCAGACAACGGTGTTACCATTTCACCAAGTGGCAGTGGCACGTTGACGAAAAATGGTGATGGCACTTGGACATTGAATGTAGCGGATAATGTGACAGGAGTTACCTTAAATTATAGTGCAGATGCAACTGATGGCGACAATAAAAACAGCGTTTCTATTCACTATCCAGACGGAAGTCCGACTGGTGGGAATACAGAAAAAACTGTGTACTATAAGAAAGAATCAGAAATGATTTCTGTCAATAAAAACGGTAATTACAATCAGGATACCCACGAGATTACTTGGACGATTCAGGTAACGCCGGTAAATGGTTATTCCCTGAAAGATTATTATCTGGAAGATGGTCAGTTCCCGTCTTCAATAGACCAATTTACCGCATCTGGCTGCAATACTTCTGATTTTACCATCAGTGGGAATCGCTTAACATTTACAAGTGATATTAAACAGGCTGTTACATTACAATACAAAACAAAAGTTTCTGTTCCAGAAAATAATGGCAATGCAGAAGTGACAACCGTTGTCACCAACAAAATCGAAGATAAATTTACGACAACAAAGGTTGTATCTGTTTCTGTAAAGTCCAGAAATACCATTACCAAAACAGCTGGCAGTCAAAATATGAGTTTATCACAAAGCAATGCAATTTCGCAAGAGTTTTCTTGGAAAGTGGACATTACAAGAGATGGCAGCTTTGATGGCTATATTTATCAGGATACCTTGACAGCTCCTGAAAATGGAACACATACCATTACAGATGAACAATTAGCTGCTTTAAAAGTCCTTGCAAAAACGCAAGAATATGGAAACGCAACCGAATTAGTAAAAGGTAGAGATTATGAAGTTGTCGAAAAAGCAGATAAAAGTGGATTTGAAGTAAAATTCTTGTCTACAACAAAAGATTATAACTATATTTCTTTCGGATACAGCACAACCGCTACGATTCCAGAATCTGCTGCTTATGGACAGTATACCTTTAAAAACAAGGGTTCTTCCAACAAGGGCGGCGGTGAACCGAATCCGGGCGTTACCATTGAAAAGAAAAATCCAGTGCAGACGATTTCAATTCATGTAAGAAAAGATTGGGAGGATAATAACAATTCTGCCAATGATAGACCAACCAGCATTACTTTCAAGGTACAGTATCAGGAAAACAATGGCGAATGGAAAGCCCTGAAAAAATCTGGCGATACCTATCTGTTTGAAGGGGATGCGGACTATAGCAGTGCAAGCGTAGTAGAAGTTACGCTGAACGCTGAAAATAAGGCAAACTGGACAGATTACAGATGGGAAACCACGCTTTCCGGACTGCCATCCAGTGTCACAGTGAACGGGAATACGAAAACTTATCAGTATCGTGTTCAGGAAATCAAGTATAACGGCAATCAGGCAATTGAAAACGGAGTTTTTTCCACTGAAAACGGTGTTTATCGGAATATTGGCGGCGGTTATAGTGCGGCAGTAGGAACAAATAACGGGGAAGCACTCGTTATCAACAAGTATTATCCAAATGTTTCTCTGCAACCGGTGAAATATTGGAAAGACGGCAACAATCAAGACATCACCAATTATAATGGCGATATTACAGAAATCACCGTTGTTCTGGTCAACAAAGAAAGCGATGGAAAATTCTATCCGGTAAAGGACAGCAGTGGAAATCAGCTGACAGCAACCCTGAATGCAAGCAACGGCTGGGGCAAGAAGCTGACTGCCTGGGGCGGTCTGTCCAGCGAAAAGAATTATCTCCTGATCGAAACAGCGGTTAAGCTGAAAGATGGGACAACAAAAGACCTTTTCTCTGTTTCGGATAGTGGCACAGATTACAACAGTAAGGAAATGTCTTTTGCAGTAGACGGAACGTATTATAAGGCAACTCTGCTCGGCAATTCTGTTCAGCCGACTGCGAACGCAACAATTTCTGTTACCAATACCGTGTATGAAACCAAAAATATTACTGTTCAGGCAAAAAAAGAATGGAATCCAACTACAGTACCAAACGGCGTTTCGGGCGTTGTGGTAGAATTACAGCGGAAAGCCAGCAACTCGAATAACTGGACAGCTTATCCAAAAAACGATACCACAAAATCACAGCAAACCTTGAAGAATTCTAACAGCTGGCACGCAAGCTGGAGCGATCTGCCGAACCAAAATGTAGACAATACCGGCAGAATCAGCTATACCTATCGGGTCGTAGAAGTTGGCTATGTAAAGACAGATGGAACGACAGTTGCGATTCAGAATAATGCGTTCGCACTGGCAAAGGATACACAAGGCAACGCTGACGGACTCTATCGGGTATCCTATCAGAATCAGGAACTGACAGCGGACGGAATTGTTACCATTACAAACAAGCATGAACCGCTGACATCCATTGAACTGACACCGGAAAAACAGTGGACGGGAGATACAGACAACAGCGGTAATGTCAGTGCGGCAAGACCGACAAGCATTACATTGCAGTTGCAGAGAAAAGCCGGAGAAAATGGAACATGGGAAAATGTAGAGGGAAAAACCATTACATTAAGTGCTTCTAATTCTACTGTAAGTACATCGTGGGATAAAACAACTAATTGGCAGTCAAATACGAAGTTCACAGATCTTCCGGCAAAGATAATTACAGTCAATGCAGATGGTTCTTATACAGAAACAACATATTCTTATCGTTTGATTGAAACAGGATACACATTAAATGGAACAACAACAACAATTCCTGCTGGTGATGTTTCTTTCAAGGTTTCTGTGGGAGATGTAGACGGAACTTATACCTATTCTTCAGATACTAAAAGTGAATACAGCGGAAATTTAACGATTACAAATAGTTTTAAAGAAAGCGTGGGCATTACAAAATATTCTTGGGGCAATGGAACAACACCTGTAGATTCGATTGATGCTTCCAATATTGCAAGCTTGAGTAAATATTTAAAAGATATCAATGGCGAGCAATATTATGTATTCAACTGGGAAATTGAGTATAATACAAATGATGCTAAAAAAGTACCTCTTGTTGCAGATAAATTGCCAGATGGATTTACTTTATGTGTAGATATTAGTTCTGAGTATTTTCACTCAGGAAATTGGCAAAAAGATTATGGTCAGCTTTTGTTGCCAAATGGTGATAAAGCAGCAGAAACGCAAGTTGGCAATACGGTTTCTGATCCTCTTAAATCAAAAAAATATTATACCAATCCATGTATTGTGTGGAAAAAAGCTGGATATGCGAATTATATTGCACCAGTTAATAGCAAAGAAAATGCTTGGAAAGACCCAACCCAAAGCCCTTCTCGTTATTATTATGATACTGAAAATAATGTAATTTATTTTGGTTTACCTTCTATTTCAGAACCGCCAGTTTTTCTTTATAGTATAAAAATAAAGAAAGCAGATTTAGAGGCAAAGATTGCACAAGGAAATGTCAAGATTGAAAACCATGCAGATGTTTATGATTTGAATGGAAATCCTACTGGAAAAGATGATAACGCTTCTCTCATCATCAAAAACCAAACCCCAACCGACCTCATCACAAAAACCTATCAGGCAGCCGCTCTTCCGGGTTATATCTCTTATACCTTGGATATTAACCCGCAGGGCAAGACCCTTTCCAGCGGCGATACCATCGACATCGAAGACCTCTTCAAAACCGTTAGCTATTATGACAGCGACTGGAACGGCGGCGAAATGACAAATGGTACGAATCTGGTCGATGTCCTGATGCGAAACATCAATATTTACAAGATTGATGCAAACGGCGACAAACAGCGGCTCTCTGCCAGTGAGTATACCCTGCAGTTCGATTGCAGCGAAAATGGTGTGCAGAGTGATGGCGAAAAGGGTGCAGCTCTTCTGAAACTGACGGTTCCGGATGCAACCCATTTGCAGGTGACTTATTCCTATAAAATCATCGCCAACAAGAATACACCATCTGTCATTCATGGCTGCAAAGTCAGAAAAAATGGCCGCTATGTGCCAATGGAGAGCGGTCTTGTTCCGCCAGCAGGCGATAAGATTACTTTCTCCAACACGGCAAAGCTGAAAGCAGACAGTGCCTCCGGAGAATCTTCTCATAACAATCAGGAATATACCGTATTCCAGTCTGGCGGTACGATTTCTACCAACCCGATTCCAAAGGTTTATAAAATCAATACCGGCGACTATACCATTAAGTCTTTGAACGCAAGCTTCTTGCTGGCAAAGTATGAATCTGGAAACTGGTATTATGCATCGAATGTGAATGCAGATGGAGCGATTACTTGGGGCAATCATTCTTTCAGTGGCAAAACTGTCCCTGCAACAGATGCATATGTCATCAAAGTGGAAGGAACACAGCCGAAAATCAGCTTGGAACAAAATGTGCTCTATAAGCTGGTAGAAATCTCTGTTCCGGCAGGTTATGAGGGTTCCAACTTGAATCTGCCGTCTGGTACAGATTTCAGAGCGTTGGTGACTGGCTATCTGAACAGCAATTTGACAAAGTACGGAGATCAGGATTATGCAACATTCCTGAACAACTATAATCCGAATCATTACTTCTCCTTTAACAGCAATGTCAGCGGAAACAATATTCCACATGATGTGAGTCAAAGCGAGATTCAACAGATTAAATCGGGTGATGACCTCAATATCCCGAATAATGAATTGATTGACATTGGTGTGCAGAAGCAGTGGGTCAACAGCAACAACACAACGCCGAAAAATGCTTCAATTACAGTAGAACTGTACTGGTCATATGAAAAGAGTACCAGCGGCATTCCAGCCAGTGCAACATTGGCAAAAGCTGAAGATTTAGGCATTCTGGACAGCAGCTTTAACGCAACAAAGACTTTGACAAAACCAGAAAATGCAAAAGTTTGGACAGATTTGCCGAACGGAAAAGCTGGCAAGCCGATTTACTACTATGTAAAGGAAACTGCTTATACTTATGGCGGTAACACGTATACCTTGCAGGAAGGTGGCAGCTATAAATCTGGTTCTGACCTCGGCGGATATTTGCCGATTTATCAGAACAATGCAGCCAATGGAGATGCAACCGTTCAGATTCAGAACACACAGCGTCTGATGCTGAAAAAGGTGTGGAAAGACATCAACAATGAGGATATGAATCCGCTGTCGAGTTCTGTCAATGTTACAGTTTACGGTGTTAAAGTAGATTCTGCTGGCAATGAAACCAAAGAAGCATTGTTTGAAACTCCGGTTACACTGGACAATACGAACAGCTGGCAGCAGGATATTACAGACAGAGTTATTGGTAAAGATTTGAGTGTTTACAAGCGGTTCGAGGTAACAGAAACAGGCGTGGAGGATACCAGCAATATGGTTATCAGCTGCGTATTTAACTTAAACCAGAATACTGGTGAAATTATCGTTACTAACAAGAGCACACAGCCAACCGATGCTTCTGTAACGGTTCAGAAAGCTTGGAGCGATGGCGAAAATCTGCACGATGCAGATACAGTATCGGTAGATTTGTATCAGTCTACGACTGCTCTGCCGAGTGGTACAACATTCAGCTTGGATTGGTTGAATAAAAACGCAACAAAGCTGGCTGACAAGACTGTAACGCTGAACAAGGATAACGACTGGAGTTATACTTGGGCGGAACTGCCGCTGAAAAATGATAGCGATCAACCATATTATTATTATGTATGGGAAGATACTGCAAACAGTACGATTGCAAACAAGGATAAGTATACAGCAACTTACACGAAATCCAGCAACAGCACGGCCTACAAGACCAATTACACCATCACCAACAGCAGAAGTGCGATTACAGTACAGAAGCAGTGGTATGATGAAGATGGAAATCTGATTACCAATCTGTATGATGAAGATGGAAATCTGATCGTAAATAATATGGCAAATTTGCAGGAAATCACGCTGAAGGTGTATAAAAAGACTGGAACAGTTCCAACTGATCAAATTGGTGTCGTTGCTTTTGGGGATTCTATTACAGATGGCTATGAATGGCAATATTCTAAAACTGAGAAGTGTTATCCAAGCAAACTGACAACCATGCTTAAAGCAGCTGGTTTCAAATTAAAGAACGATGCAGTTGCAAATAAGGGCAATAGTGGAGAGCAAATCGGTGAAGCTGGGAATGGATTCCGCAGCCGAGTAACAAGCGATATTCCAAATGATACTAATATCGTATGCTTATTGGGCGGTACGAACGATATTCATCAAAATCGAAATGATAATCCTGCAAAGGGCGACCCTGATAAGGTCTTTAAACGACTGCAAGCACTGATTGGCGAGATCAAGACACAAGCACCAAATGCAACGATTTTTGTAGGCAGCATTCCGCATTTTGACTTCTACAAAGATGGAACATTAACAACAGGCGGAGGTTGGTGGAATTGGCTCTCAGGTTATGCAGATAAAGACGGTGCAATTCCAAATGGTCTTATTGATCAGTATAATGCAAAAATCAAAGCATATGCAGAAAAAACAGCAGGTGTTTACTTTGTGGATGTATGCAGCGTGGTAACAGATGATGATATTCGTGCGGATGGTTGTCATCCAAATGAAGCCGGTTACACGAAAATTGCAACCGCTTATTCCAATGCAATTCAGGACTACTACACCAACAAGGAATATCTTAAAAAAGATAATAGTCAGGATGATTTGGAGATTAAGCTGAACAACAGCAACAACTGGACTGCTGCAATCGATGTTCCGGCTGGTGATAATACCTATTGTGTAGAAGAAGTGAATGTTCCAGATGGCTGGGATGTCACCTATGAAAACAACGCACAGCAGGCAAATAGCACCACACCAATTTTGGTGAAGAACCAGAAGCAGCCGACTGACATCAATCTTACAGTAGAAAAGATTTGGGCGAAAGATGAAGCAAGTACAAATAATCGACCAGCCAACATTTCGCTGACTTTGCTGCGAAGCAATGGCAAGAAACAGGATGGTTCTACTGCTGCAAACACAAGTGAATGGTTCTGGGAAGAACTGAGAATTCCAACACCAACACCGACAACGAGCGGCAACCGGTGGACGTTTGCCTATACAGGACTTCCAGCAAAGGATGTTTATGGGAATGATTACCATTACAAGGTACAGGAAGCAGCGGTCAGCGGCTATACCGTTTCTTATGGTCTTAATGGAGTTGGAGAAGAAAACGGCGTGACTGCAGCAGCTGGCGAAACTGCAACCTTGCATGTAACCAATACCCGTGCGATTACATTGCAGATTGAAAAGCAGTGGTCGGATGGTGCAACGAATCAGCACTTGAAGGATGCAGTTCAAGTTCGGATTTATCGTTCGACAAATCCAAGCGATGTTCCAAAAGATGTAAATCTGACCTTGCAGGTGACACCGGAAACGGTTTCTGTTGGTGTCAACGGAACGGCAACGGTTACTGCAAACAAAAAGATTACTGTAAAGGAAATCGCAAATGACACAATTGCAAATGCAACTATTTCTGAAGACGGAAAAACCTTGACCATTACTGGTGAAGGAGCAGGTGAAACCACCATTACAGTTACCGATGGAACGATGGAAAAGACGATCACGGTTACTGTTGTGACCGAACCGACTTTGAATCTGTCCATCAGTCCGACAAGTATTGAAGTGAATGGAACTGCGACCCTGACACCGACCATGAGCGATGGAAGCACTTGTGACAATGTGACTTATGAAATCACGGATGGAACGGACGTTGTTTCAATTTCGGGCGATACGGTTGCGGGCTTGAAAGCCGGAACGGCTACCATTGTTGCGAAACGGGGCGACAAGACATCTGATTCGGTTACCATTACTGTTACAGAACCGCTGCTGAGCTTGAATCCGGAAACTGTGACTGTTTCTGTTGGCGATATGGCTACGATTCAGGCAAACCGGACTGTGACGATTTCACAAGCTCCAGTTGACAGCATTGCAATGGCTTCTGTAAGTGGAAAAAACATTACTGTAACAGGTGTTGCAGCGGGTTCGACTTCTTTCACGGTAAAGGATTCGGACGAAAATGAAAAGACGGTTTTGGTTACTGTTAACCCGAAGCAAGTGGCGAATGGAAAAGTGCTGACAAGTGGGCAATCTTATGAGTTTAATGTTCCAGCAGACTATCAGAATAACATCCAAAAAGTAGAGATTTCATTTAAGGATTATTCTGGAGAGTATTATGGTGATGGTGGCATGGAGATTCATTTTGATGACATGTATGCAGGATGGATTGGAATGTCAGGTGCTTCTAATGTAAGAGAAGTATTATTTTCAAGTTTAACAGACTTTGCTAACAGTAGCAATGGCGGAACGGCTATCTGGACGGCAAAAGGTGCGTCTGGAAGTAGTGTTAAGAAAATAAAAGTTACTTTAAAGAGCAAAGCAACGACTTGCACCATCACACAAATCAAAATCACAAAGACAGACGGAACAGCTTATACTGTCACTGATTTTGGTGGAGGAACTACGCCAACCACGACTACGACCACAACAATAACTACAACCACAACTACCACCACAACTACCACCACAACTACCACTACTGCGAAGGATAAAGTATTTACAATTCCTGGCGTATCTGTTGGTAAAACTATTACAGTTACCGTAAAAGGTACAGCAGGCACTACCATCAATGGTTGCTTTGGATACAATGATAATGGAAGCGATCATCCCACAACACCAACTTGGTATCAATGGGAATTTGGCGATCAAAAAATCAATTCAGATGGCACATTGACCTTGACGCATACTGTTCGAAATACCTATACGGATGGAGATGTCTTCTTCAAGGTATGGCACAACAATTCAGCGGTGTCGGATATTACCTACACAATTCGTGATAGCAGTTCCGGCGGCGGTTCTGGCGGCGGAGAATCCGGCGAAACAAAAACAGTGACACTCAAAAAGGATGCAAATACTGATATTTGGTTCAAGAAGGATCATAGTGATGTTGCAATTAGCAGCATTATGATTGATGCTGCTAAATTGGATACAAGTGAGATGGATCAAATGTACGTTAATTTAAGAAGTTCTACAAATCCATATGGTGCGGTTGCTCATTTTTATATTAAAAATTATGGATCTTTATTGATTGGTGATTGCTATAATTGTAAAGCTTCTCAAAATGGAACTACATTTACTATTAGCGACTTTACTTATAATTTGAACCGGATTACATTTGAGAAAAGCAAATTATCCGGCGATGTTGCAATAACTGTCAATTATGCCACCACCCCTCAATCCCTCTCAGCCCCACGCAGAGCCGTTGCAGCGGCGGCAGTCGTAGAGTCGGCACAGCTGCTCTCTGACGACGAAACCAGCGGCGTTCAGACACAGGCTCTCGAAAACACCATTGATGCAAGCGAAGTTTCCGATAGCGACTGGGCAAGCGGTCTGCTGCTCGAAATCGACGCAACTGACCACTGGCAGGGCAGCGTAATGAATCTTCCGGTTACCGACAGCAACGGCAACCCCTACTACTATTGGGCGGTGGAAGAACCTGTCACGGGCTATACGCCAAGCTATCTGTTCCAGGATGCTGACGGCTCGCAGAGCAACGCCATCAAGGCAGATGCACAGGTGGACGGCACAGACATCATCGTCCTGAACACCAAGCAGGATACCTCCTACACCCTCCCCAGCACCGGCGGAACGGGCGTGACCCGCTATTATCTCATCGGCTTGCTGCTGATGGGTGGCAGCGGACTGGTAGTTTGTTATCAATTTCGGCGGAAACGCCATGGAAATTGTGCAAAATAAACAAAATTAGAGTTCTTTTGTTGACATTTTTGGAAAAAGTTTCAGAACTCCTTGACAAACGCATTGACTTGTGTTACAATAATATCAAGGAGTTCTGAATAAACAGAGAACCGTGTACGGAGCGGAAAACATACCGTCGTAACAAAAAATTAAAATGTGACTGGCAACTGAAACAAAGTCGGCACAGAAAAGAAGGAGCGTTTATTATGAAAAACACAAAAAGGGCAAGAAGAGCCGCAGCGTTCGCCGCAGCCGTAGTGATGGCAGCTTGTGCAGCTATTCCGATGGGTAGTTCGTTCTCTGCAAGTGCAGTAGCTACTGAACATACGATTTCCTTTACTGGACAGGAGGGAACCGGCACACATACTTATCAGGCATACATGATTTTTTCTGGTACAGCTACAGCAAATGGATTTGGTGAAGCAGTAGAATTGCAGGGCATCCAGTGGGCGAATCCAACTGGTGCAGCAGATTTCTTGAAGGCATTAAAGGATGATACAACAATTGGTTCTGATTTTGCAGATTGCACAACTGCTGCTGCTGTTGCTGATGTTTTGAAGGGTTATTCAGTAAATTCAGATAAGGCGAAGGCATTTGCAGATTTGGCAATTGCAAATAAGGGTAATTTGAAGGCTGTTGGAGAAGCTGGTTCTACCATTACTGCTACTGAAGATGGTTACTATGTAATCGAAGAAACAGGTGTTACTGCTGGAACAAGCACAATGACAGCACACTTGCTTGGTGTTTATGATGCTTCTGTTGGTGCAGAAATTACAGTAAAATCTTCACTTCCAACTTTTGAAAAGAAGATTATGGATAGCAATGACTCTGGAACGACCGTTCAGGATGGTTCTACAAATGATAAATGGCAGGATAGTGCTGACCACGATTTCGGCGATAAAGTTCCATTCCAGCTGACTGGTACATTGCCGGGTGATTATGCTTCCTATAAGCAATATAAGATGGTATTCCACGATAACTTGCAAGATGGCGTTTATGGTTCTCCGGAAAATGTAAAGGTTTACTATAAGCATGGTACAGATAATGCAGTAGAAATTAGTGATGCAAATTATACAATTTCAAAACCAAACACTGCTGATGATGGCTTTGCAGATACACATGGTGATAAGACCTGTAATCTGGAAGTCAATATCGCTAATTTGAAAACCGCAACTGGCGATGTAACATTGCAGGCAGGCGATAAGATTATCGTTGAATATCAGGCTGAACTTTCGACGAAGGCGAAGATTGGCGAAGAAGGCAACTGGAACAGTGGTTATCTGGAATACTCCAACAACCCATATCATACTGGTGAAGGAGATACTACCAGTAAGACACCAGAAGATATGGTTGTAGACTTTACTTATCAGCTGGCTGTAGATAAGGTGGATAATGCAGATAAGCCGTTGGAAGGTGCTGGATTTACACTTTATAAGTTCAATGGAACTGATTATGAAGCAGTTGGTAATGAAATAACTGGCGTTACAAAGTTTGAATTTAAGGGCGTTGATGCTGGTAAGTACAAGTTGGTCGAAACAACAGTACCAAAGGGCTTTAATAAGGCTGAAGATCTGGTTTTCGTTGTAAAGGCAGAACACGATGAAACAGCGGATGCACCAACATTGAAAACACTGACTGTTGTAAGTGAGAATGGAGATTCGCTTACTTCAACAGATAGTGCAGCTGGAAAATTTGTCGTAACTAAGAACGTTGGTTTGGCTGCAACAAAGATTATTAATAATTCTGGTTCTTCTCTCCCGTCCACCGGTGGTATCGGTACAACGATGTTCTACGTTGGCGGCGGTGTGCTGGTTGCAGGTGCTGGCGTGATCCTCATCACCAAGAAGCGGGCAAAGAAAGACGCTGAATAAACCACGATCCGGAACGTCCGGTTTTCAAAAATCCTAATTTCACAGTCTGCCGGCGGGTGTATGCCTGTCGGCAGGCATTAGGGAGTGCCTCATGAGAAAGAAAAAAACAGGTGTCATTTCAACCATTTTTTTGATTTTGATTTTACTGGTGGGGCTCTCCGTAATGCTGTATCCAACCATCAGCGACTGGTGGAATTCCAAAGTACAAACCCGTGCCATTGCAAGCTATAGTCAGGCGGTCGAGGAACTGGACGACGGCGAAGCGGAACTGCTGCTCCAGCAGGCAAAGGACTACAACAAAGACCTTTACAACCTGCCCGCCCCGTTCACCAACTGCGACCAGCTTTCTGCTTATGATTCGCTCTTGAATATCTCCGGAACGGGAATCATGGGCTATATTACCATTCCTGTCATCCATGTGGAGTTGCCGATTTACCACGGCACGAGCGAAGAAGTGCTGAATATTGCAGCCGGACATTTAAAGGGGTCGTCCCTGCCGGTCGGCGGAGCAAATACCCATTCTGTCATTTCCGCCCATCGTGGCTTACCCTCGGCGAAGCTGTTCACCGATATCGACCAGCTGGTCGTGGGGGATACGTTCACGATTACGGTTTTGGATCAGGTTCTGACCTATCAGGTCGAACAAATCCGAATCATCCTGCCGGAGGAGATTGAAAATCTCTATATTGAGCCGGAACAGGACATGGTAACGCTGATGACTTGTACACCTTACGGAGTCAATACTCATCGGTTATTGATTCGTTCCAAGCGAATTGATACAAAATACCAATCTCACGCTATGGTTGCTGCCGATGCGGTACAGTTAGATCCCATGCTGGTTGTGCCATGTTTATCTGCACCGCTGTTGTTGGGATTATTTATTTTCTGGGGCGTGAGCGGAAAGCGAAACAAGCGGCATTTTCCACATGAAGACCCGCTGTCCCTGTTTTCCGAAGAACCGCCGAAAAAGAAGAAAAAGTAGGGAGGAACTGCGAATGATACAGCGAAGATGGTTTGCTCGTTTGCGTTATGGTGCAGCGGCATTGTTATTTTTTCTCTGTTTTTGGCTGACACCCATGCAGACAGAAGCTGCTACAGACGGAATGCTGACGATTATCTGTAAAGACGGCGATACCATTCTTCCAAATCTGACGTGGAAGCTCTATCGGGTCGGCAATTATAATGCTAACGGTGAATTGCTCTTAGAGGGCGATTTTGCAGATTACCCCGTCAACGGAAAGCTGACGACCACTGCTGAAGTGCAGGATGCAGCGGATACGCTGGCAAATTTAACGGTGGTGGATGCGATTGCACCGCTTTCAACTGGGAAAACAGACCAGAGCGGAGCAGTGACATTTGGCTCGCTGGAAACCGGAGCGTATCTGATCGCCGGAAAGCCGGTTGTCGTTGGGAATCAGCGATATATTCCAGCACCAGCTCTGTTGAATCTGACAGAGGAATCCGGCAGCGATACGTTTCGATGGAATATTTACCCGAAATTTACCGTGAAGCCGTTCTCGACTTCTTCCACAGTCAAATATAGCGTGGAAAAGGTTTGGTTGCACGATGAAGGCATGATTATGGATCGACCAGAAGACTTGGTGATTCAGCTGTATTGCGATGATGTCATGCGAGAAGAAGTTACCCTGAACGAGGCAAATTCGTGGTCGTATTCTTGGGAAGGGAACGAGCTGGAAGAATGGCACGTCAAGGAAGTTTTCGTCCCGAAGAATTATTTGGTGGTCTATAAGCAGAACGATACACAGTTTTTGATTTTCAATTCTCACAATCAGACGGGTTCTCAGGAACTGACAACCGCACCAATTACAACCACAACGACGACTGAAACCACGACCATCACAACTGAAACGATACTTTCTGGAACAGAAACAACGATACTGGAAACAACAACACCAGAAACCACGACCTCTGTGGAAAGTTCGATTTCTGGCGGCACAGCAATTGTTTCTACGACAGAAACTGGAACAGCAACGACAACATCCGGCAGTGATATAACAACTACTGGAAGCAGTGGCTCTACAACCAGTGGTTCTGGTACGGGAACAACCGTTACCACTACAAAGCCCACTTTGCCGGCAACGGGACAGCTTTGGTGGCCAGTTCCATGCTTGGCAGCAGGCGGATTGGTGTTGCTGGGTGTTGGTTGGCGAATGGATAAAAAAGAGGACTAATGCATGAAACGATGGAAAGCAGGACATTTTGTAATGCTGGCGGGGGCAGTGCTGCTGATAGCGGCACTGTCCCTTGTTCTTTGGAATTGGCATGAAAGCAATCAGGGCGGAGAATCTGCCAAAAAAATACGGGATACCCTTCATTCTGCCCTAGAAGAAGAGGAGCAAACTGGCAATGGTTTCCCGATTGCCACAACGATTGTTTCTGTTCCAGAAAGACAAACCACAACACAAGTGGCAGGAGGGATTGGTTCTGGTCAGGATTCCGAAACAGGAATGATTTCCGGTGTGGAAACGTCCCGCCCGCAGATTGCGGATGCATGGGATGCCTATCAGACGACAACCGGAACAAATCCTGCCAAAGAACAGGAAATATGGGCGGAAATTGACAGCGATTGGTATATTGGCATTCTGACGATTCCAACCTTACAGGTGGAAGTTCCGATTTTTTCGGAATATGTATTTGAACAGTTGCCCTATACTCCCTGTCGCTATGCTGGCAGCTATCTGACCGATAATATGATTGTCGCAGCCCATAACTATGATTCTCACTTTGGACGAATCCGAAAGCTGGATAGCGGCGACCCGATTGACTTCACGGATGTAACCGGAACGGTCTATCATTATCAGGTCATACAGACGGAAATATTACCGGATACCGCTGTGGAGGAGATGGAGCAGGGAAACTGGGATTTGACGCTGTTCACCTGTACGCTCAGCGGAACGCAGCGTGTAACGGTTCGTTGCGAGCGGATTTCCTAAATGATTACCCGTGAATCAAGATGCTTTTTGATGCCATTCTATCTGTGGATGAGAATGGCATTTTTTATTTTCTAAAGTGTTAATTTTTCCGGTTGCATTGTATTTTCATTGAAAATATGGTATAATACTTCTTTACAAACGGAGAAATGGGGACATTGTTTTCGGGGAAATTGAAAGGAGCATGATGATGCAATCAAACTGGTTAAACAAGTTAGAACGAAAAGTCGGAAAGTTTTCCATTCCCAACCTGATGAACTTGATTTTGGTCGGAATGGCAGTGGTATTCCTGTCGGATATTTTTTTGAGTGTTCAGTATGGAACAACCCTTTCCAGCTACCTTTATTTTAGCCGTAGTGCGATTTTTCACGGGGAAGTTTGGAGAATTTTGTCGTTTCTCTTTATTCCCATCAATTCTAGTCCAATTTGGATTCTCTTTTCCATGTATTTTTATTGGCTGATTGGGTCTGGCTTGGAACGGGAATGGGGAAGTTTTCGGTTCAACGTCTTTTATCTTTGCGGAGCAATTGGAACGATTATTTCCGGCTTGATTACGGGCTATGTGGGCAACACCTATTTGAATTTTTCGCTGTTTCTGGCGTTTGCTCTGCTGTATCCAGATTTTCAGGTGATGCTGTTCTTTATATTGCCGGTGAAAATGAAATGGCTCGCATGGCTGGATGTGGCATTTTTAGCGTTAGAATTTCTGCGGAGCAGCTGGTCGGGAAAGCTGGCAATTCTCTTTGCCCTTGCCAATATTCTGTTGTTCTTCGGAAAAGATTTCTGGCAGTTTATCCAGAATCAGATTCGGCGGTATCAGTACCGAAAAAAGATGAAGTAAGTTCAGCGAAAAGAGGCGAATCGCAGTGAAACAGTGGCAGCAAAAAGTATTTGGGATTGTTTTATTTATTGCAGCGATTTTTTTGATTTTAGCGAATTTTGAAGAATCATCCTATGCATTTTCGTTTTTGTTTGAATTGATTCAGCCGGTCATTGTAGCAGGTGTTCTGGCATTCTTTTTACATATTCCGATGAATGGTTTCCGGAATTTCCTGCAAAAACATGCCAAACGTCCTCACAAGGAACGGTTTTGGAATACCATTAGTCTGGTGTTGACGTTGCTGTCAGTTTGTATTGTATTGGCAGCGGTCTGTATGCTGATGATTCCGGCATTGATTCAATCCATCATGGATATTTACAACAAAGTGCAGCATAACTTGCCGATTTGGCTGAATCAGCTGGCAGCGTATGGCATTGATACGGCGATGTTGGAAGAATGGCTGAAAAATGCAGAACAAGGGCAGCTGCTGCAAAAGCTGATTGTCGGCGTTGGAAACTGGGTACCAACCATTTTCTCTGCCGCAGCATCTACCGCAAGCGTTGTGGTGGATGGTGTCGTTGGCTTTATTCTGGCAATTTATCTCCTGATGGAACGGCATACCATCGGCAGACAACTGAATAAGGTACTGGAAGCCAACTTGCAGCATACTACTTGTCAGAAAATTCGGGATACGGGAAATTTAATCTGTCAGATTTTCCGGAGTTTTCTGTGCGGGCAGTGCTTGGAAGCGGTCATTCTGGGAACACTGATGTTCATCGCCTTTGCAATCTGCGGAATTTCCTATGCGGGGCTGATTGGCGTTTTGACGGCAGTTTGTTCGTTTATTCCCTTTGTGGGGGCATTCTTGGCATGCTGCACCGGAGCACTGCTGAACCTGATGATTGACCCGTGGAAAGCATTGCTTTGTATTTTGGTTTATCTGGTGGTACAGTTTATCGAAGGACATTTTATTTACCCGAAAGTGGTCGGCAATTCGGTCGGCTTGTCCTCGTTCTGGGTTCTGGTTGCCGTTTTGGTGGGGCAGAATTTGTTCGGGGTATTCGGAATGATTTTGTTTATTCCGTTAACTTCCGTCGTCTATACACTTCTGAAAAATGACACCAACCGAAAGTTAAAGAAAAGGGCAGAATTGGCACAGGAAACAGTTGGAACGGATTCCGAACCGCATCAAACAGAATAGCATTTGAAACCGCTTTTCCCTTATCGGGAGAGGCGGTTTTCTGTTGAGCAGGTGCGAAGCACAAATAAAAAGTTTTTCGGTGCAGCAGTTTTTCAAAAATGCTGCCGAGGTGTGGG
>ERZ773264.1160-NODE-1160-length-33261-cov-6.138499_pt1 | contig 33261 bp, 20 predicted proteins | sample MGYA00511910_ERZ773264 | MGnify/ENA primary metagenome ERZ773264 (study PRJEB29015, sample SAMEA2737739) | human gut metagenome | biome: human gut; feature: human-associated habitat; material: faeces | place: China | collected 2012 ...
TTCCGCTGGCTATGACAATAGCGTATTCTGTTCTATTAGTTATAAATGCAAAAAGATATATTCACAAATAGGTAATTGCGAAACAAGTTTGAAATCTTGATTCCAATAGGGAAAAATCCAACAGAACCGGATTTTAAAGAGATGTTTATGCGAAATAGGATTTTATTGCATAAAAACAAAGCAGATAGAATTATCTGCCTGCAACACAAAAAGGTATTTGTTGTTATCAAATTTATTTTGGCAATCTGAAAAAATATCTGACAAAGAAAGCTGTTTGTATGTTATCATATAAGTACGACTCCTTTACTGGTGGATATGGTTAGTAGTTTATAGTCAATTCTATTTTACCATAAATCAGTGAGGAGTTGTTTTATTTTGTAATGAAAAATATCCCGTATTTATGCGAGGTTTTGGTGTTTCGCAAACGCCTATAAAATCATAAGGGAAATCCAACATAAAAACAACGATTTTTTGTCTTAATTTATGGGTTCATTATAGTTGTATTGCAAATATAGCAAAAAATCTACCAAAAACAAAATATATTTTTAAAAATTTTTTGGTAAGGTTCATTATAGTTGTATTGCAAATATAGCAAAAAACTACCAAAAACAAAATATACTTTTAACAATTTTTTGGCAAATTATATAGTTTTTATGGATGCTAGACAAAACAGATTATGTGATAATAACATATATTATTTAAGAAACGGGGGTTTTAATGTGAAAAGAAACAAAAATCTAGGATGGAAAAAGGCATGTGCAGCCATGATGGCAGCCGCAATGACTATTACAATGCTGCCGGTAAACAGCATGGCGCAGACATCAGCAACTGCCGTAGAAAGCGGAAAATTTTCCAATCCTGTTATTTATGCGGATGTACCGGATATGGATATCATTCGTGTGAATGACACCTATTACATGGTAAGTACGACAATGCATCTCTCACCGGGATGTCCAATCATGAAGTCAAAAGATCTTGTCAACTGGGAGATCGTCAATTACGTATATGACATTCTCGGTGATACAGATGCCATGAACTTAAGAAATGGTGAAAGCATGTATGGTAATGGACAGTGGGCAGCAAGCTTACAGTACCATAATAACAAGTATTATGTTGCGTTTAATTCGAATACAACAGGACATGCTTACATCTATACCACAGATGATATTGAAAATGGTTCATGGACAAAGACAGAATTAGCAAACTTCTACCATGATATGGCATTATTCTTTGATGGTGATACGCCTTATATCGTGTATGGAAGCGGTGAGATCAAATATGTAGAATTAAGTGAAGATCTTTCCGGAGAAAAAGAGGGCGGAAAGCGCGGAACTTTATTCTCAGCTCATAGTGGAGCAGATGCGGGTAAATTTGATGGTGGTTTATCTTTTGAAGGAACACATGTGATGAAAAAAGATGGTTACTATTATGTGTTCAATATCTGCTGGCCGAGTGGGAAGCCGAGAATTGAAGTGTGTCACAGAAGCAAATCCTTTATCGGCGGCACATGGGAAACGAAAGAGATTTTAAATGCAAACTTTTCGAATAATGGAACGAGTGGAGGTGTCGCACAAGGTGGTGTGATCGATACAGAAGATGGCAGATGGTACGGATTTATGTTCCAGGATCATGGTGCGATCGGACGTACACCGGTTCTTACTGATTGTACATGGATCGACGGCTGGCCAATGCTTGGTAAAAACGGCGATGGCAAGACAGTAGAAGCTGAAATGGAACTTCCGGTAGAAGGAAGTGAGAGCAAATCACTGGTAAAATCGGATGAATTTTACAATGATGCAGAACATAGAGTATTCGATGCTGCGAAAGAGGGCGCAGAATCTCATATGGCTATGATGTCAGCAGATATAGATGCTACGGGAGCAGATGACGCAAAGACAGAACCGGCTGAAACACCGGAAGATCAGACTGTAGAATTAGTAGCAAACGGCAGTTTTGATGACGGAACAAAAGGCTGGAGAGCGTTTGAAGGTGGCACGATCAGTGCAGAAACCGATAAAAGTGGAAATAACTACGGAAAGATCACAGGCAGAACAGGTACAGGAAGCGGTCTTGCCTATGATCTGTCAGGAAAGATCGTAGAAGGTGTCAAATATCATATCAAGGCAAAGATCAAATATGATAATGAGAATGGACCTGCTACAAGAAAATTCAACATCACATTCCAGAATGGTACAGCATGGAATTACAGACAGGTTGCAGGCGGTGTTGATGTTGCGAAGGGTAAATGGACAGAAATCGAATGTGATTATGTACCGGGTAAATCTACTGAAGGTAATCCATTCAGTTCTGTAGAAAATACCATGTTTTTTGAAACAGGATGGGTACCTTCAGCGACTGCAGAGAATGATCTGATGGATTTTTATGTAGATGATGTTTCTGTTACTTATAACAAATCGGATCTTCCGGATGAAGAAGAAAATGATAATCTCATCGAACTGATCACAAATGGAGATGTAGAAACCGGAAAGACTACCGGATGGAGATCCACACCACAGGAACCAGATGCAAAGGATGAAAAAAATGCTGTATTAACAGCAGTTGCAGAAGAAGGAGCATCCGGTAAATATTGTCTTTCTGTTGCTAACAGATTAACAACCGGAATGGGTGCATGTCAGGATATCAGTGGAAAATTAGAGTTTGGTAAAACATATACTATATCCGGTAAATTAAAATATACGACAGGACCGGATACAAAGAAATTTATGGTGACGATCCAGAATGGTGATAATTATAACTGGAGAGAAAATCTGGTAACAATCAATGCTACAAAGGGTAAATGGGCTACATTTAAAGGTACTTATACCGTACATGATAAGAGTGAGAGTTTCCCATTTGATCCAACAAAGAATTTTATCTTTATTGAAACACCATGGACACAAAATCCAACAGCAGAAAATGACCAGATGGCATATTATCTCGATGATTTCTCCATGACAACAGAAGATGATAATATCGTTAAGAATGGTTCATTTGAAAAAGGAAAAGCAAACTGGACCGGATTTGAAGGTGGTACGATCGAAATCAAAGATGATGCAAAGGGTGCACAGGACGGAAGTAAATATATTGCAGCTACTAAGAGAACTGCATGTGCACAGGGACCATCGCAGGATGTCAGCAATAAACTGAGTGCGGGAAGTACCTACGTTGTATCTGCATGGGTAAAATATGACGCAAAAGATGCTGTTGACAGCAAATCTTTTAATATGACGATCCAGAATGGACCAAATTATAAATACCGTAAAGTAATCAAGAGTGCAACAGCAAAGAAAGGTGAATGGACACAGATCACAGGAGAATATACAATGCCGGATGATGCGATCACCAACCAGAACTATATTTTCTTTGAAACAGGCTGGGCACAGTCACCGACTAAGACAGATGATTTGATGGATTTTTATGTGGATAATGTTACTGTAAAAGAGAAGGTTGTAGATAAAGAACCGGCTGAATCAGGAGAACACGATTACAATGGTTCAGATCTTGATCTGGTATGGCAGTGGAACCACAATCCAAATAACAATAACTGGTCGTTGACAGACAGGGCAGGCTGGCTTCGTCTGACAACAGGAAGTAAAGCAACAAGTATATTAAATGCAAGAAATACACTGACACAGAGAACATTTGGACCGACCTGTTCCGGTAAGATCAAAATGGATATCTCCGGAATGAAAAATGGAGATTATGCAGGACTTGCAGCATTCTCTTATAACTATGGTTATATTGCAGTGAAAAAAGAGGGTACCGCTGCAAAACTTGTCATGGTAGATGCACATAATAACCAGGCAGAAGATGCGGATAAGCCAAGAGTTGCAGCAAGTGTGGACTGTAAATCAGATATCGTTTACCTGAAAGAAGATTTTAACTTTGCAGGTGGAGATAAAGTCACATTCTATTACAGCTTTGATGGCAGCACATGGACACAGTTAGGTGATCCGATGCAGTTAAGTTATGAACTGAAACATTTTATGGGAAGTAAATTTGCAATCTTTAACTATGCAACAAAATCTACAGGCGGTTATGCAGATTTTGACTACTTCCGTGTAACAGATAAATTAACAGGAACAGATGCACCGGAAGCAAAAGACCACGCAGCATCTTTAAGCGGAACAGAAGAAATAAGTGGTGTGATCAACAGTGAGGCTACAGTAAAAGTAACAATGGATGCACTGATCGGAGAAGGTCATACAGACTTAAAAGCATCCTTATCCATTCCATCAGGCATGGATGTAAAAGATGTTACATTTAACAGTGATGCGATCACTGGTGAAACATCATGGGACTTTAAAAATGGTCATCTTGTATTACAGGCAGCAGGAAAAGACCTTGCTTTTAAAGCAGCAGATCAATTATTTGCAACTGTAACATTAAAAATGACAGGTTATGCAGATAAAGATACAACGGTAAATGTCAGCGCTGATTATATTACAGCAGATAAAGGTACTGTAGAATATGATGTTAAAGCCTGCAGCTTAGATATCAAAGAAAAATATTTAGATACAAAAGCACTTGCTAAGAAATTAGGATATAGCAATCCACTTGTAACAACTGATTTTGGTGCTGATCCATATGCAATCGTATATAATGGCAGAGTTTATGTATACATGACATCTGATGATTATGAATATGATGCAGATGGGAAGTTAGTAAATAACTCCTTTAATTATATTAAAACATTGCGTATCATATCTTCTGATGATATGGTCAACTGGACAGATCACGGAGAGATTAAGGTAGCAGGAAACGACGGAGCAGCAAAATGGGCAAGTCACTCATGGGCACCGGCGATCGCCTATAAACAGATTGATGGAAAAGATAAGTTCTTCTTATACTTTGCAAATGATGCGTCCGGTATCGGTGTATTAGAAGCAGATACTCCGCTTGGACCATGGAAAGATCCGATTGGAAAGGCATTACTGACAGGAAAAACACCGGGTTGTGAAGGTGTTGTATGGTGCTTCGATCCGGCAGTACTTGTAGATGATGATGGAAGTGCATATATCTACTTCGGCGGTGGTGTACCAGATGGTCAGCAGAACAATCCAAAAACAGCGCGAGTTGCAAAACTTGGCGAAGATATGATCAGCATTGATGGTGAGGCAAAAGAAATTGATGCTCCATGTATGTTCGAGGATTCCGGTATTTTCAAATATGGTGATAAATATTATTACAGTTATTGTTCAAACTTTATAAGCCCGCATAAAGATAAAAAAGATGGATATCCGGGATATGGAACTATCTGCTATATGGTAAGTGACAATCCGATGGGACCATTTAAATATGCAGGTGAAGTATTTGAAAATCCACAGAAATGGTTTGGTGTAGGTGGAAATAACCATCATGCAACCTTTGTATATGAAGGGAAATCATACTTCATATACCATGCACAGACTTTATCAAAAGCACAGGAAGAAGCACAGGGACTTGCACCCGGTACATTGACAAAAGGATATCGTTCCACACATATTGATCCGATTGAATTGAATTCTGATGGAACGATTCGTCCGATTGCAGGAACTTATGAAGGTATCAGCCAGTTAAAGACGATCAATCCTTATGAGAGAATTGATGCTGAAACAGTTGCATGGAATGCAGGTATTAAGATTGCGGACTGTGCAGAAGAAGGCAAATTATTCAAAGACTTTAACAGACAGATCACAGATCTTCAGGATGGTGACTGGACATCTGTTGCCCAGGCAGCATTTGGTAACAGAGGTGCAGCAGAATTTACAGTAAAGGCAGCTTCAAAATCCGGTGGACAGATCGAGATCCATATGGACAGCCCGGAAGGAGCATTAGTTGGTACGGTAAATGTAGAAGCAACCGGAAGTGAAGATACATTTAAAGAATTCAGTTGTAAACTTGACCGTATTACAGATACACACAATGTATTCCTTGTATTTAAAGGTAAGGCAGAAAATCTGATGAATATTGATTATTACAGCTTTGGTGAATATCAGGTCAAGACAGAAGCATTAAGCAGTAAGATCGCAGAAGCAGAAAGATTACTTTCCAGTCTGACAGGAAGTGCAAAGACAGATTTAGAAAAAGCAATTGCAGAAGCAAAAGCATTATTAGAAAAAGCAGATGCAGACCAGGGTAAGATCGATAATGTATTTGACAGCTTAAGCAAGGCATACAATACAGCAAAAGCAACAATCTCAGACGGTGGTAAAAAGGATGATGATACCAAAAAACCAGATGGTAGTACCAAGAAACCGACAAATGGCGGTACAGATGGTAATACCCAGACACCGGCAAATGGCGGTACAGATGGTAATACCCAGACACCTTCAAAGGATTCCATGCAGAGTTATGTAAGAAAGACCTTTACGATTGGAAAGAAACTGACCTATAAAGTCACAGCCTGCAGCAAAAAAGTAAAAACAGTAACCGTTATCGGCTCTAAGAAGCAGTTAAAGAGCATTACGATCCCGGCAACTGTGACTTACCGGAAGATGAAGTTTAAAGTAACAGAAATTTCAAAGAATGCATTTAAGAAGCAGAAGAAGCTGACAAAAGTAACAATCGGAAAGAATGTTACTAATATAGGTGCAAATGCCTTCTATGGTGATAAGAAACTTTCAAAAGTAACAATAAAAGGTAAAAATCTGAAGAAAATTGGAAAGAATGCGTTTAAGAAAATTAAAAAATCAGCAACCTTTAAAGTTCCAAAGGGAAAAGCAAAGGCTTACAAGAATATGCTGAAAAAAGCAAAGACATCCAGTTACAAAGTCAAATAAATGACAAATTGAAAATGAAAAGCCGCGCTCGCCCTTTGCGCGGTTTTTCTTATATCCGGTTTATTATATTTCCATACACTTATCCTTGTATCTATGGTATAATGAGAGAAATGATTTTATTGTGCATGGAAAGTGGAAGGAATAGGAAACGGACATGGAGAAAATCAGAATGAGTATGGACAACATAGGGCTAAAGCAAAAGATTGCAATTCTGATCATCGTATGTGTATTTGTTCCGTTGATCACGACAAACAGCTTTATTTTCTGGAATATGAAAAAACGAAGTGACAGTGAACAGCAGAAAACATTAGAGAACAGTATAAATGCGATCGTGTATGAATTTCAGAACGCAGTAGCTGAGCAGACTTCCATTGCAGATTATCTGCACAGGGATGCAAGACTCAAAAATTTCTTAGGAACATATTATCAGTCAGAATCAGATTATTATAGTGCATATACACGCTTGCAGAGAGCAGATGTCATCCAGTATTATTATACAGGGCAGTCTGCCTATGGGATCACAGTCTGCACAGATAACCGGACGATCACAAATGGTTCATATTTTGTGAAGAGTGATACGGTAGGAGATGCCGACTGGTATCAGGCATTTAAAAACAGCAGCCAGCAGGTCATGTTATACAGTTTTTATGAAGATGGTAAAAAATCCGGTGGATATATCGGAAAGGGCAGACATCTTGTCTGGATTCGTAAGATTGAAGGAAATACCAATGATTTTGTAATGATGGATTTTAATTATGATAAGCTGTTAAAAAAGATCCAGATGGAAAGCGGTAGTGCAGACTGTTATATCTGTACGGATGATACCATACTTTTTTCTACAACAGAGAAAAATACGCAGAAAAAGCAGATGAAGAATTGGTCAGATTCTTTTCTCAAAGAATGCAAAAAAGAAACAGAGTTAGAATTTTATGGAAAAAAGTTTTTCTTTGTACTGACAGAGGATCATCATGGTTTGTCGGAAGTCCTGAATAGTCAGAGATACGGATTATTACTCTTATATATTATGAATCTGCTTCTTCCATGTGTGGTCTTGTATTTATTTTATCATTCCTTACATGACAGGATTGCATTGACACAGCATTGTATGGATCAGGTCAAGGAAGGGACTTATGAAGTCATTCACTGTGAAGAAGGCAGCGATGAAGTCGGCAGCATGATCCGCAGTTATAATCTGATGATCATGCGTATCCGGGAATTAATCGAAGTGGTATATAAAAATAAAGAGAAACAGCAGAATCTTGAACTTTCCAAAAAGCAGGCAGAATTAAATGCCTTACAGAGCCAGTTAAATCCGCATTTTATCTTTAATGCCCTAGAGAGTATAAGAATGCACAGTGTATTGAAAAAAGAGATGGAAACGGCAAAGATCCTTGAAAATTTTGCTGTTTTGATGAGGGAAAATATCCAGTGGAGTCAGGATTTTGTAACGGTTGATGAAGAATGTGAAAATGTCCGGAGGTATTTAGAAATTCAAAAGTACCGGTTTGGTGACAGGTTTGAATTCTCTCTTTGCATACAGGATTCCGCCAGAAGGTATTATATCCCACGTTTTGTATTGATCATATTTGTGGAAAATGCCTGTGTGCATGGAATTGAGCAGAGTATCAATGGCGGGCAGATCACAGTGGTTGCCTCAGAAGATGGAGAAGATCTGTATTTTGAGATACTTGACAGCGGCAGCGGTATGGAAGAAGAACAATTAGAAAAGCTTCAGAAAACCGTATCACAGACCGATATCAGTTATATCCAGACGGCAAAAAAGAGTATCGGGATCGCAAATACCGTTTTAAGATTAAGGCAATATTATCAGGATAAAGTACAGATTGAGATCAGCAGTGAAATCGATGAGGGAACGGAGATTTGTATCCGTATGCCAAATCACAGAGAACAGTCATAAAACCAGATAGAAATGGGGGGAATGTATGTGATAAAAGTTTTACTTGTGGACGATGAACAGTATATCAGAGAAGGGCTAAGGCAGTTAGTAGACTGGGAAGAATATGGATATGAGATCATCGGTGAAGCGGGAAATGGAGTAGATGCCATTGCTATTTTAGAGGAAAGTCAGGTAGATGTCGTGTTTGTGGATATCCGTATGCCGAAGATGACAGGGCTTGAACTGATCGAGTATGTACAGGAAAAACTGCACCGTAATATACAGTTTGTAATTTTAACCGGATATGCGGATTTTGAATATGCCAGAATGGCAATCCGTATGCATGTAAAAAATTATATGTTAAAACCGATCCAGAAAGAAGAATTATCCGATATCCTCCATAAATTAAACAAAGAACATCAGATCATGCAGGTAAAGGAACAGGAGCATTATTTCTTTGCTGTTTCAGCTGTAGTGCATGGAAAATATACCGAAGATGACTTAGAAACCGTATATAGCCATGTGGTTCCATCGAATCAGTGGAAGTATGTCAGCATCGAATGTATGGATGCAGATTCTCAGCTAAAACCAGAGGAACAGGAAATAGTGTCCTATTTACAGGCGATCCTTAAAGAATTTTGCGGACATGGAGTACCGATCATGGAAACAGAAGAAGAAATAAGCGGGGCTGCACTGCTTTTAATACCGGAAATGTATCAGAAAAATAACCAGACAGAGGCAGAATTTTTAGATGCACTCCAAAGGCGGATGAGCCATCATTTTTCACAGACGTTTCAGGTATATGCAGGCAGTCAGGAAAATTCGCTTGAGGATATCAGAAAGTCTTTCCGGTCAGTGCGGGTAAGCCGTTGTCTTTATGGGTTGAGTGAAGATAAGAATAAGGTATTTTATGAAGATGCAGCAGGAAGAAAGACATCATTTGAAATATCGGAAAGTGATATTGATACACTTTTATCGGCTGTAAGAGAAAACGACAGGGAAAAGATCGAGGCAGCAGCCCAGAAGGTATTTGCCGGGATCAGAAACAGTGAGATGAATCTTGAAATGATCAGTGCAAGTATCTATCATATTTTATACCGTCTGATGGAAATGGTAAAAGAATTTGATGATGAAACGAACCAGCAGGAGATTTTTTAATATATCGGCAATGAATCTTTCCATCATCTTGTAATGATGGGCAGACCGGAAGAAATTACCGATTTTTTTGCAGATTATGCAGGTTATTTTGCACAGGTACGCAGTCAGGAAAACCGGAATATCTTAGATAAAATCGATGCTTATGTCAAAGAACATTATATGGAAAAGATCAGCCTGCGTTCTTTAGGAGAAATGTTTTATATCAACAATGTTTACTTAGGACAGCTATATAAAAAGCGGTATCATATCGTATTCCGGGATTATCTGAACCAGCTTCGTTTAGAGAAGGCAAAAGAATTATTAGAAGATACAGATACGAGGATCTATCGTATTGCAGAAGAAACCGGATTTGGCAAAGCAGATTATTTTATCAATAAATTTGTACAAGTATATGGGATCACACCGAATCAGTATCGTATGAAGTTTAAAAAGTCAGGCAGGGGGAATTAGCATATGAACAGGAGAAGGAAAATTGGTATTGCATTGGGAATCATAGTCATTATCACGACGGGATGTATCTGGCATATGGTCAGTTCGCAGCAGAAGGAAGTCAAAGTTTTTACGGCAACGCTGGCTTTTCCGGGAAGTGAAATGGAAGCGGATAATTATATGGAAGATAAGATTGCCGAACTTACAGGAGCAAGAGCAGAAGTAACATGGTTAGATGGGCAGAATCCATCTGATCTTGTAAAAAGTATGATCGTATCGGGGGAATATCCTGATTTTATTCAGGGAAGTGATGCTACAAAGGAGTTGTTGGATGCAGGGGCATTTATTCCGCTTGAGGATTATTTAGATGACTATCCGAATCTTAAAAATTATATGACAGATGAACAGTGGGAATCCTACCGTAAAGAAGACGGACATATCTATTTTATTCCATCTTATGGGGTGATCCGTGGGCATGATACGAAAGTAATGAAATCGGGAGAGGCATTCTGGATACAGAAACGAGTGCTGGAATGGGCAGGTTACCCTAAATTGCAGACACTTGATGACTATTTTGATCTTATCTGTGATTATCGGAAAGAACATCCTAAGACGGACGGAGAAGATACGATCGGATTTGAGATCTTATGTGATGACTGGCGGTATTTCTGTCTGGAAAATCCACCGATGTTTTTAGCCGGATACCCAAATGACGGCTGTGCGGTCATTGATCGAAAAACGCAGACAGCGAAAGTCTATGATACGATACCGGAAGCAAAGCAGTACTATAAGAAACTAAGCAGCATATACGAACAAGGTGTGATCGATCCGGAAACCTTTATGCTCTCTTATGATCAGTATATAGAAAAAATCAAGCAGGGAAATGTACTTGGCATGGTAGATCAATATTGGGAGATCCAGAGTGCACAAAACAGCCTGTATGCAAATGGAAAAGAGGAATATACTTATGTGCCATTCCCAATTACCGCATCAGAAGATATCAAGCCTGATTATAACTGTATAGAATACAACTTGCAGACAGGGGAGGGAATCGGAATCTCTACTTCCTGTCAGGACGTAGAGGGTGCCTTACAGTTCTTAAACGATCTGCTTTCGGACGAAGTGATGAAACTCCGCTACTGGGGAGAAGAAGGCAGAGATTACGAAGTGGGTGAAAATGGTGTATTTTACCGCACCAAAGAGCAGCGGGATAACTGGGACAATGATGATTATCTCAAGCAGAACAGTTGTACATATGAATATTTTCCAACGTACGAGGGAATGCTTCCGGATGGAATCAATACCGTACTTCCGAGAGAACAGCCGGGTGAATATTATGCGTCCTTATCAGCATATGATAAGAAGGTCTTAGATGCTTATGGTTATCAGATATGGTCAGACTTTTTAGGAGAAGAAAGAGAAGGTGATCCATGGTATCCGATCTATCCTAGTGCAGAAGACTGGGGAATGGATACGGAATATGGAAAAGCCAAAGAAGATATGAAACTTCTCAAAAAAGAATGGCTGCCGAAACTTATCATGACATCGCCGGACGAATTTGATGCAGCATGGGATCATTATGTGGATATGTATAACAGTACGATCAATGTTAAAGCGTATGAGAAACAGCTGGATATTGAAATCCAAAACCGTATGAAAAACCGTATAAAATGATAAATTTTATGAGTTGACAAATCAATTTTTTATGCATATAATGACCTTATTCTTGTGGTCATTATGATCATAATAATATAAAGAACACAGGCTGTGATAAGAAGAAGTAGCAGTACACAGAGGCAGTTTTGCGTAAGCAGGCTGTAAATAAAGGTGGTAACACGGAACATTGGCTTTCGTCCTTTTTAGGACGAAAGCTTTTTTAATTGTATAGGCCTAGAGGCCTCATTTGCGAAATGTAGTTTCTCTTGGAGAAGAAATGGAATGTAGCAAATAAATAAACCACCTGCTATGCGAGTGGTGGAAAGAGCTTAAGTGATGTGCAATGATAAGCTCCTTTGTTATAATAATGATGGTCTGCCAACCACATTAAAAGCAAAGGAGGTTGTCCGTATGAACAACAATAACAGTTTATCACATACTACATGGAATTGTAAGTATCATATAGTTTTTGCACCAAAGTATAGAAGAAAGGTAGCGTATGGAAAGTTAAGAGAAGATATTCCGATAAACCGATACAAGTACCACGGAACATTTAGTCTACTTGACAAGAACGGAATGCCACTTGTGGCTATGCATTGGGAACACCGATTTAGGAGTATGCTTGGCAGGTACAATGAGATTTACAAGGTGCAGATGCCTAAGATAACCCCTCATATGTGCCGCCATACCTACTGCTCGAATATGGCAAAATCGGGAATAAATCCGAAGACGTTACAGTACCTTATGGGGCATTCGGATATATCAGTTACAATGAATGTGTACACGCATATCGGATTCGATGATGCAGAGGAAGAACTGAAGCGGATGAAAGAGTTTAGGAAGGAACAGGCAGAGGTTGAGCAGAAGAAAGAGAAACCGATGTCACAGAAGAGGTTTAAGGTAGTTTAATATGGAAAAGAGATGACGCTCTGGCTTAGGCTGGAGCGTTATTTTTTGGTGGAATTTATACGATAACACCAGTATAATATATACTTAGATAAAAGGTGGTGGATTGATATGGCTAAGAAACCTATTAACTGGATTGACAATATGCCCGAATTATTATCAGAGTGGAATTATGAGAGAAATGATGTAGAGCCTATTAATATATCAATTTGGTCAAAAAGAAAAGTGTGGTGGAAATGTAAAGAGGGACATGAATGGCTCTCTTCAATGAATAATCGACAGAAAAAAGTTGGTTGTCCTTATTGTAGTGGCAAGCTTCCGATAGTAGGGTTGACTGATTTGGAAACAACCAATCCTGAATTATTGAAAGAGTGGGATTATAGTAAGAATATTATAACACCAAAAGAAATAAAAGCAGGTAGCGGAACGAAAGTATGGTGGAAGTGTTCACTTGGTCATTCGTGGAGTGCATCACCTAATCATCGAACAAAGGGAAGAGGGTGTCCTATATGTGCTAACAAAGTGGTACTACTAGGGTATAATGACCTAACAACATTAAAACCTAATATTGCATCGGAATGGGACTATGAGAAAAATGGAGAGAAAACTCCTGCTAATTATACTGTCAGAAGTGGAGAAAGAGTATGGTGGAAATGTAAAAGAAATCATTCATGGGAAGCAGTAATTGCTAGTAGAACTGGCAATAAATATGTGGGATGTCCATATTGCTCTGGTTTATTACCTATAGAGGGAGAAACAGATTTGCTCACAACTAACCCGGAATTAATAAGTGAATGGAATTACGAAAAGAATACATTATTAACTCCAAATATGGTGAAGGCTGGTAGCTCTGATAAAGTTTGGTGGATATGTGATAAAGGTCATGAATGGCAAGCTGTAATAAGTAGTAGAACTGTGAATGAAAGTGGATGTCCGTTTTGTTCTGGGCGATATGCTATTCAAGGCGAAAATGATTTAATGTCGGTCGATTCTCCACTATTAAAAGAGTGGAATTATGATAGAAATGGAAGGCTTACACCAAGTGATTTTAAAGAGCATAGTGCAAGAAAAATATGGTGGAAATGTAAAAAGGGGCATGAATGGTGTTCATCTATTTCTGATAGAAGTCGAGGAGATGGATGTCCATATTGCTCGGGCAAGAGAGTGTTGGTGGGATTTAATGATTTAGCACATATAAATCCATATATTGCAAAAGAATGGAATTATGAAAAAAATGGAAATAAAATTCCACAAAAATATACGTGTAAATCTGGAATAAAGGTTTGGTGGAAATGTGAAAAGGGGCATGAGTGGAAAACATCGATTAGCAATAGAAGTAGGGGAGACGGATGCCCAAAATGCAACTCTGGTATAAGAACTTCATTCCCTGAACAGGCTATATATTTTTATGTAAAAAAGATATATCCCGATGCGGTAAATAGATGTACAGATGTATTGCCTAATGGAATGGAAATTGATATTTTTATACCATCAATTAATGTGGGAATAGAGTATGATGGAAGTGTTTGGCATGAATCTGATAAAGCATTGGAGAAAGAAGTAAAAAAATATATTGAATGTAAAAGGAACGATATTTTTTTAATTCGAGTAAAAGAAAAGGGCGGTAATGCTAGAGAAAATTCATGTGATGTTATGTTACGAATAGATGATAGTTTTAATAATGAGGCGTATAGTTCACTGTTTATGCAACTTAGTAAATACATCAAAATTCCGAATGAAATTGATGTGAAAAATGATAGAGTTCATATACAAGAAAATTATAAGACAGAAATAAAAAATAATTCTTTTGGAAGTAAGTATGCTGATTTGGTTGTAGAGTGGGATTCAGAAAAGAATGGAATGTTGACACCATATATGTTTTCGTCAAATAGTGGTGAACGTATTTGGTGGAAATGCTGCAAAAATCATTCGTGGCAAACTACAATATCAACAAGGGCAAAGGGAAGTGGATGTCCCTATTGTTCTGGAAGATACGCTATTAAGGGGGAAAATGATTTGCAGACATTAAGACCAGAAATTGCTAGTGAATGGAATTATAATAAAAATGGAAAATTGCTTCCATGTGAATTTAAGTCTCAAAGTAATAAAAAAGTGTGGTGGAAGTGTAAAGAAGGGCATGAGTGGGAAGCAATTATTGCAAATCGTACTAGAAGAGGAGACGGTTGTCCTGTTTGTGGTAAAAACCCTTAGTAGTAAGAATTTTCGTTTTACTACCAACTTTACTACTAACAGGTAGTAACAACTTGCAGGGCTCTGCTCTGATTTGCCACAATCTGTAATTTCAGAGCATTTTACAATAACCCCGGAATCCCTTGCAAAACAGGGCATTCCGGGGCAAAACAAGGAGAAATAAAACAATGATAAAAGTATTATTCATCTGCCACGGCAATATCTGCCGCAGCACAATGGCACAATTCGTTTTTCAGGACATGGTAAACCATGCCGGTCTTGCCGATGAATTTTTCATCGACTCAAAAGCAACCAGCACGGAGGAAATTGGCAATCCACCGCACCGTGGCACGGTTCGCAAGATGAACGAGCTTGGCATACCGATGCAGCCGCATTTTGCATCGCAGGTCACAAAGAGTGACTACAACAAATTTGATTATATAATAGGAATGGACAAGTGGAACTATAAGAATATGATGCGTATTTTTGGCGGTGACCCAGATGGAAAGGTGTCGCTTCTTCTTGAATTTGCGGGAAGTGGCAGGGATATTGCCGACCCGTGGTACACGGGAAATTTTGATGACACATACAGAGATGTAAAAGAGGGATGCGAGGCATTGCTAGATAAATGTGTCGGTGAAATTAAAGCCTGACACAGATTGTCAGGCTTATACAACAGTGATTAGAATTTGTGTGATTACTTAAAATAAGTTCAGTCCGTTGAGTACCATGCTGTATATACAACAGTGATTAGAATTTGCGTGATTACTTAAAATAAGTTCAGCCCGTTGAGTGCCATGATGCATATATGACAGCGTCAAACCTGAATTCTGGTTTATCAATGACGGAAGTACGGATAAAGTCATGCTATATATATGACAACATTAAACCGCCAAAAATTTATCATCTACGGGTGATACGAATCGTTGATGTAAGACTTGTGTTATGTTAGAATTGTAATTAGTGTATTGTATCATTGATACAATATACCAGGTGTGAATGGAATTTTATATGATGTTGTGGCAAAAGACATTTTGCATCATTATATAAAAGGATATAAAAGGGTTAAACTTTTTTGAAAGAGAGGAAACTCTTAATGAAATGGAATTATGATTTTTACATAGCATCATCAGTTGTGTTAATAGTTCTTATAATATATTATTACAGGGTTGCTGAACTTAATAAACTTTCACGGAGAATATATGGATATTTTCAGATAATCTGTCTGGCAAGTTGTGTGACAGATATGTTTTCGACAGTAGTTCTTAGAAAGTATTTTCCGGATATGACAGGTCTTAATTATTTTGGTCAGATGGTTGGATATACTTTTCAGCATTTGATACCGTGTATGTACTTTTTTTATATAGTATCAATGGCACGAGATATAAAGACCATAAGAAAAAAGATGCTTTTTTGGGCGATTCCTGCGATAATAGAGCAGGCTATGATATGGACAGATTATTTTACTGATGCCTTATTTAGTTATTCGGTCAGTGAGGGATACCGGCGTGGACCATTTATGCCGGTTCTTATAGTATGTACAGTTTATTACTTTGCAGCAGCTATTGTGCAGGCATTTTCAAAAGAAAGTGTTTTAGAACGCCGTTATAAACTTGTCACAATATGGTTTATGCTTTTAAGTTTTGCAGCTATGCTTACACAGATGCTTAATCCGGAAATTGTAGTTATAGGTGCGAGTAGTGCATTAGGATGTCTTATTATGCAGATGACATTGCAAAACAATATTCTTATCAGACAGGCAAACCACAAGGAGATTGAGGCAAGACAGGCTGCTGAGGAGGCAAACAGAGCAAAGTCAACATTTCTTGCAAATATGTCACATGAGATAAGAACACCTATGAATGCAATATGCGGTATGGCAGATATTCTTGAAAAATGTGAACTCACGCCACTTGAACATGAATATGTAGAAACGATACAGACGGCAGCAGAGTCATTGTTGTCCATTATAAATGATGTACTCGATTTTTCAAAGATAGATGCGGGTAAAATGGAACTCTGCCCTGTTGAGTATCGTTTTGATTCATTTATAGAGGGGATTGAAAATGTTATTTCTGCCAGGATTTTTGATAAAAAACTTAAGTTTGAGGTTTCTATGTCCGAAGGAATCCCAATATATATGTACGGTGACTATGCTAAGATTAACCAGATCCTTATCAATATATTGAGCAATGCAGTAAAGTTTACCGATTCGGGAAAGATTAAACTTGATATACGCTCAAAGCAGATAAATAAGAACACTATTGAACTGAGTTTTGCCGTTAGCGATACCGGTATAGGTATTAAAAAAGAGGATATGGGCAAATTGTTCAATCAGTTCAGCCAGGTTGATGCTATGCGTAACAGAAAGCGTGAGGGAACTGGTCTGGGACTGGCACTTGCAAAAAAAATAGCACAGCTTATGGGTGGGGATATTGAAGTCCGGAGTGAGTACAATGTTGGAAGCTGTTTTACGGCAAGGATTAACCAGCGAATATGCAATGATGATAGCGAGGAGTTGAGACGGGAGGCAGCAGATAAGTACAGAAATAAGACTATATTTTTATATGAAAATGACTATAGCAGCAGAACGCATTTGATAGAGATTTTTGAACAGCTTAATCTGCATGTTATTTGTATTAATTCCATAGACGAGATAGGCAGAGAAGTGTATAATATATATTCAGATGAACAAAAATTGTTTGTTTACAATTATAATGCTTATCTTAGGGTTAAAAATAAATTTTCAAGTATGGAGCTGTTAAAAAAGATAAAAAACATTGCTCTGCTTGAATTTTATACTGTTTTTGAAGAAAACGAGATGCCGGGATTATATATAAGAAAGCCCTATGATTTGTTCAAAATTTACAGAGTCTTATTTGAAGAAAAATCGGACGGGTATAATGTTAATGCCGGTGGAAAATTGTTAAAAAATGGTTATGCAGATAATTCACTCATAAAGCTTGATAATGCAGATGTTGAAGTTGATAAGTCTCGTTCATATAAAGAAAACAATCAGCCTGAGAGTAGACAAAAGGCTGCCAATGTCGGTGATAATGACATTGAGAAAGCTCAGGAAAGCGGGGATGTTAGAGAAAAAACGAATAGAAACATTAAGGAAGAAAATTTTGAAAAACATGATTCTGCCGTGAAAGTTTCGGGTGATATGTTTAAAAATATAAGAGTTGCTATTGTTGATGACAACAAGGTTAATCTTAGAGTTGCGGTAACTCAGTTAAGGCAGCTGGGTGTTATGGCAGAGGTGTTTTTAAGTGGCGGTGCAATTATTAAGGCACTTGAAAGAGAGCGTAAATATGATATGATATTTATGGATCATATGATGCCTGAAATGGATGGCATTGAGACCACGAAAGTAATACGAAATATGGCTTCGCAAGATTGCAAAGATGTTCCTATCATAGCACTTACCGCAAATGCGGTTACGGGTGTAGAGAGAGAATATAAAGAAGCGGGAATGAACGGCTGGATGTTTAAACCGGTAAAACTTGATGATTTTAAGGAGATACTACTTAAGTTTGTATCAAAAGAAAAGGTGTCTTAGGTTTGAATAAGGGGGATTAATATGGATGGAAAAATTTTTGAAAAGCTTATTGAGGTGTCAGAGTGTGCATTCTTTATTTCAAAGCCGGGCGGCGAAATGGAAATAACATATGCAAGTAAAAAATTTTATTCAATATTACAATACACAAAAGAGGAGTTTCAGGAGAAGTTCAAAAACAGTCTTATGGCTGTAATCCTGCCGGAAGAAAAACAGAAAGTTAAAAATCTTATAGCAAGACAGTTTGCAGCCGGCGGTGCAGTAAACATTGAATGTAGGGTAAAAAGAAAAGATGGGACTACCGCATGGCTTTCAATTTCAGCGAAAACCCTGTTACATATGTCGGAAAACAGATTTTTCTGTTCCTGCCTGGACATAACAAAATCCAGGAACAATGTTGAAAATATGTTTAAGGCAAAACATGAGATTGATGTTATCGCAAACAGTATTCCGGGGGGAGTCTTGAAAATCCGTATGAAAGACATGAAGATTCTTTATGCCAATGACGGATATTATATGTTGTCAGGGTATTCGAGAGCCGAATTTCATATAAATTTTGGAGACTACTGTGATAAAATAATTTATCCTGCTGACATGAAGATGGTTAAGAGTGTTTTTGGAACGACTGTCGAGAACAATGGTCTTCTTGGCTTTGAGCATCGCATCGTTGGCAAGACCGGTCATACAAAATGGCTTTATGTGAACGGCCGCAAGATTGATGATGAGAGCGGTGAGGATGTATATTTATGTGTTCTTATGGATGTTACATCCAGAAAAAGCATGGAGGCAGAGTTTGAGGAGAATATCAGAAGATTTAAGTATGTCTCAGAGTATCTAAAGGAGACTATGTGGACATATGACATAAATAATAAAACTTTTACGAGGAGTGGAAGTCTCGGCGAATCTTTTTCAAAAGAAAACTTTTTAAGGACATGGGATGACATGCCTGAGATGCTTGAACTTTTCCATCCGGATGATGCAAAGATATTTGAAAAGAATGTAAAAAACAGAATTGAAAATATCGGAAGCAGCCGCTATATATACAGGATAAGAGATAACAGTTCAATGTTTAGAAATGTTGAGATATGTGCCGTGTCTGTATCTGATAATGGCGATGATAAGCCGGATAAAATTTATACGGTTACCAGACTTGTAGATAATGCCGAAGAAATTTCATCAAGACTCGACCATGAGAGAGAAGAGATTTCAGAGCGCAACAAGCTTGTAAATATGGCTAAGTCAGCACAGGCACAGGCTGAGGACAATATTACATCACTTATGCCGTATGCTTCATTTATGAATAAGGCAGAAAAAATTCTTAGTGAGAGAAAAGAAAAAGAGCATTATGCACTTGTATGTGCCGATATAAATGAGTTTAGAAAATTCAGCCATCATTATGGTTTTTCAATAAGCAACAGGATTTTGGAAGAATTCTCAAAAACACTTCTCAACAATCTTGCAAAAGAGGGTGTTTGCTCACGAGTTGACGGAGATTATTTTGTATTGCTCACAAAATATGAGAGTCACAAAGAACTTCTGCGTATGATGTCCGAGATGGTAAGAGCAAGAAATGTTGCTGAGGAAGAAGAAAAGGATGTAAATATAGAGTTTGGAACTACCACAGGAATTTATCTTGTTCAGGAGTCAGACTGTGAATTGCTTGAAATGCTTGAAAAGGCAGATATGGCAAGAAGAAGCATAAAAGGGCTTCGTGGAAACCATTATGCGATATATACCGATGACCTTAAGAGTGAGCAGTTTAAGGAAGAAGAAACAATAAGTGAAGTTTATGATGCGGTAAGAAATAATGATATAGAGATATGCTATATGCCTAGAATAAAAGGTGACAGGGAAAATATTGTCGGCTGCAAGGCTGTTCCGAGAGTACAGTTAAAGGATGGTCATGTCCTTGAATCTGATGAATTGACAAGACTTATTGAGCGCGGCGGAAAACTGAGCAGTTTTGCATTGGCTACTTTATCGACAGTATGCTGCAGTGTCGGGGCATGGAAAAAACTTGGAAACAAAATCGTGCCGTTTTCAATAGAAATGACGGCGAGCGAACTTTCAATACATAATGTTGTCAAAAAAATAGATGATATTGTTGTTAAAAAGAATGGACTTGAACCAAAGGATGTTATCATAGAAATTCATGAGAGGTATCTTGCGGATATGACAACGGTGCTTGAAATGGCAATAGAGAAGCTGTGCGGCAGGGGTTACAATGTAGTTATAAGCAGATTTGGAACAGACCACACGGCTATCCACTCTATCAGAAAGTTAAATGTAACGGGAATCAAATTCCACGGAGAGTATTTCAATGAATACATGACATCGGAGAAAGAGTGCATTATATTAAGTAAGACCGTTGAGATGGCAAAGAGTCTTGGACTAACAGTTACCTGTGGAGGAATACACACGCCTATGCATGAGGAATTTGCTAAAAAGATAGGCTGCGAGATGTTTGAGGGTGATATGTATTACGGTGCAGTCAGGGCAAATGTATTTGAAAAATGTTTTCTGTCAAATTCATAAGAACTGTAATTTTATAAAAGGAGTTCCCGGTTTTACAGAATAGAGCAATAAGCAGTTGGGACTTGTTTATAATAGTGCAGTAGGAAAGAAAAATATTTTTGCTGTTTACATCTGTGGGATGACAGTCAATGTTTCAGGTTGCAATATTTCGATAATATGTGTAAAATAAAATGGATGTCGGGTGACATTTAAGCATGATGCATCCGGCAGCGAAATTCGTTTATAAACGGCTTTAAAATTTAGCTTTGAAAAGCCGCATGATTATGACTATTAAAATGATAAAAGAAGTAAAAGGAGATAAAAGATGATAGACATAAAATTTCTGAGAGAAAATCCGGATATTGTAAAGCAGAATATTAAAAACAAATTTCAGGATGACAAACTTCCTTTAGTAGATGAAGTTATAGAGTTCGATACTAAGTCAAGACAGGCAAAGCAGGATGCAGATGCACTCCGTGCTTCAAGAAAATCAATTTCAAAAGAAATCGGTGCACTTATGGCTCAGGGAAAGAAAGAAGAAGCTGAGGCAAAGAAAGCAGAAGTTTCAAAGAATGCTGAAAAACTTGCTGAGTTAGAAGAACTTGAAAAAGAGTATCAGGAAAAAGTAAAAGAGAGAATGATGGTCATTCCAAACATTATCGATCCTAGTGTTCCTATAGGTAAAGATGACAGCGAAAATGTTGAGATTGAGAAATTTGGTGAGCCTGTTGTTCCTGATTTTGAAGTGCCATATCACACAGAGATTATGGAAAAATTTGATGGTATAGACCTTGATGCAGCAGGAAAAGTTGCAGGAAACGGTTTCTATTATCTTATGGGAGATATTGCAAGACTTCATTCAGCAGTTATTTCATATGCCAGAGATTTTATGATTGACAGAGGATTCACATATTGCATACCACCATTTATGATTAGAAGTAATGTAGTTACCGGTGTTATGAGCTTTGCTGAGATGGATGCCATGATGTATAAGATCGAGGGAGAAGATTTATACCTCATCGGAACAAGTGAACATTCAATGATCGGTAAATTTATCGACACTATTGTTGATGAGAAAGAGCTTCCAAAGACTCTTACAAGCTATTCACCATGTTTCAGAAAAGAGAAAGGTGCTCATGGTATAGAGGAGCGTGGAGTTTACCGCATACATCAGTTTGAAAAGCAGGAAATGATAGTTGTATGTAAACCTGAAGAAAGCAAGATGTGGTTTGATAAATTATGGCAGAATACGGTTGACCTGTTCAGAAGTCTTGATATTCCTGTTCGCACACTTGAGTGCTGTTCAGGAGATCTTGCAGACCTTAAGGTTAAATCTATTGATGTTGAAGCATGGTCACCTCGTCAGAAGAAATACTTCGAGGTTGGAAGCTGTTCAAATCTTGGTGATGCACAGGCACGCCGCCTTCAGATTCGTGTTCGTGGCGAGAATGGTGAAAAATACTTTGCACACACCCTCAACAATACGGTTGTTGCACCACCTAGAATGCTTATCGCATTTCTTGAGAACAATCTTCAGGCAGATGGAAATGTCCGTATTCCTGAGGCACTCAGACCGTATATGGGTGGCAAGGAGTTTTTAGGTAAATAATCATAACATTTAGATTTGTTTTATTGCAGACCGTAATGTTACATCTATAAGGTATGTCATTGTCTGCATATACTATACAGCAGATGAATTGGAGGGATTGCACATGACACTTGACAGAAAAGACTTTAAGAAAAAGCTGGATGAAAATGTGCATGAATGTGCACAGTGTGGTCGTATATTAAATAAGGTGTATAAGGATGACCTTTGTCCGGAGTGCAAGGATTTGAATTTGTTTGCGGAAGTAAAAGATTATATCCGGGAAAATGATGTAAAAGAAATAGATGTTGCAGAACATTTTGGAATACCTGTTTCAAAAGTCCGCAGATGGATAAAAGAAGGTCGTATTCAGTATAAAGAAGGGGAAAATATTACACCAATTCATTGTCAGATATGTGGAAAAACCATAGATTTTGGTTCTGTATGTCCTGAATGTAGAAGGAAAAATGGTCTTCACATATATGCAAAAAAATCTTATAGTGATGATGATATACAAAGTGCAATGAGATTTTTAGGTAAAAGTGAAGAGGGCAAAAGATATTAGTATAAAGAATAAAAAAGAAGCAGTGCGGTTTTTTTCGTGCTGCTTCTTTTTTAATGTAGTAAAATGCTAGTAATGTAATGCCAATGAGAATTGCTTTGCTATTTTATATTCAAATTGTATAACAAATTGCACAAAACAGCACTGATTTCTGTGGCTTTTTATAAATGTAAGAAATGATATGATAGATTTAGATTTCAAATGTTTTGTATTGATTGCAGCAATATTTTGTGGATATATATTGCGTCAAAGTCAGCTTATATATCGTTATAAATAAATAAGCAGGTTGTTTGCTGAATTGATTATATGCTGTGTTAATCATTGATTATGACAGTTTTACAAACACAAAAAAGCATAATGAAAAAAGGGGAGGAGTAAAATGATAAGATTAGAGAATATATACAAATATTACTATTCTGAGTCATCGGTCACACAAGCACTCAGAAATGTAAATCTTGAATTTTCAAAAGGTGAGTTTGTTGCCATTACCGGAGAGAGTGGCAGTGGAAAGACGACGCTTTTAAATGTGATAAGTGGTATTGATACATACGACGAGGGCGAGATGTATGTCAATGGACAGCCTACATTCCAATATGATGATGACGACTGGGAGGCGTACCGCCGAAATAAGATAGGCTTTGTTTTTCAGAATTACAATCTTATAGGTCACTATACCGTACTCGACAATATGATAAGTGCACTCCTTATACTCGGTGTCGGCGAGAAGAAAGCAGAGAAAAAGGCGTTAAAATATCTTGAGAAAGTCGGACTGAAAGGTTTTGAAAAAAGCAGGGCTTCAAAACTTTCAAGCGGTCAGAAACAGAGACTTGCCATCGCTAGAGCACTTGCAAAAGAGACTGATGTTATCATGGCGGATGAGCCTACCGGAAACCTTGACAGCGAGACAGGACTTCAGATAATAAAACTTTTGGCTGAATTATCGAAAGAAAAACTTGTTATCATGGTAACCCACAATTATGAACAGGCACAGGATTATGTGACGAGAAAGGTTAAGATACATGATGGTGAGATAGTGCTTGATGTGGCAGTAAATACGGATAAGAGGACAAACGATAAAGCTGAACAGCCGAGTGATGATAAAAATGCGGATGCCGGGGAAAAATTAAGAAATCAGCCGAAAAACACACAGGCAGATTTAAAAGATAAGAAAAGTTTATTAAAATCCGACAATGAGATTACGGATAAAAATACAAAACACATAAAAGAACATTTAAATCAAAAGAGGAAAGAAGAAAACAGCATCGCAAGGTATTTTGCGTGGAAAAACTTTTCTACCCAAAAATTGAGAGGGCTGTTGTTTATAGTGTTTTTTATGGTTGTTTCAACTGCATCATTTTTGTTTTTAGGTCAGATATATTCCAATATTGATGATTCATCAACAAAAAAATATGACGATTCAGTTTATTATAACGGTGATAAGACAAGAATATCCGTAAGGAAAAAAAACGGAACATCATTTAATAAGAGTGATATAGAAAAACTGAATAAGATAAAATATGTAAAAAATACAGATATATGCGACAAGGCAGATGATATAAATTATTACTGCGAGGAGGGAAAGGATTATAAATATTCATATGGTGCGGTAGAGTCAGATGGTTCATCATATGGTGCATTGGATCCGGATGATTCATCATCTTCATATAGCATCCGTACACAGTCGGAGAACAACTGGACATTTGCAAAAGGTATTAAAAAAGCCGTAAAACAGGATATGAATGTTAATTTTATCAAAAAAAATAAGTTTATGAGGTCAGTTAGCTGCATTACAAAATCAGACCTTGTGAAAGGAAGGCTTCCAAAGAAAAACAACGAGGTTGTCGTATATTCAAAGGACAGTTCAGTAGTCGGAACGACGAAGAGGTTTTATTTTACGGCAAAAAACATTTGGGGAATGGACGGATATTACTACGAGGATATGAAGATAACAGGCTGTCTTAAGGAAGAGACAGAGCAGGCATATTTTGCTGAAAGCCTTTGTAATATGCTTTCATCATCGGCTGATGGAGCAAAATTTAAGATTGATTTTATGTATGATACAAAGACTGACAGTTATCAGGGAAGTTACAAATTGATTCCGATATACAGTGAAACAAGGGATAACCTGCATGACAGTAGTGTGGATATGACTGAGGATGAGGATACAAAAGACAGAGATTATGATTATAGAAATGGAGTGCCATCCGGTGAAAAAGCAAGAGCTTCATGCAATACACAGGTTACATTAAATAATTTAGGTACTTATGATGAAACATACGATGAAGATGCAACTGCGATGATGGGAACAGACAGACTTACCATCACCAAAAAAGATAAACATGGTGAGCTGACAGGAGAAAGTGATAAGCTTGTGCTTGAAGTGACAAAAGAAGTGACTGATTATTCGGACAGGTTTATAGAAATCTCAAAGCATCTTTATTATAAGTATTTCAAGAATGAGAGCAATCAGGCAGCGGTTTATATCAGCAATTATGCAAAGACGGATAAAGTTATAAAAAGTATTGAAAAGCTTGATAAAAACTATGAGGCTGTAAGTGCCTATAGAATATCACTTGGAGAATATAATGATGAAAAAGTATCAGAGCGGCTTGTAACGCTTGGAATAGCACTTGGAGTTCTTGTAATGCTTATTATACTTGAAATATTTATTCTTCGTTCACTCATGAAGATTAAGATTAAAGATTATTTTGTACTTAAATTTATAGGTATGAAGTTAAATACGATAAACAAGATAAGTATTATGGAAATGTTTTCGTATTGTGCGGTCACGATTGTTTTTGTGATAGTAGCGGCAAATATTATCGCATTGTGCGGCAGCAGTGTAATGATTGATATGCTTGCCTATTATACGATTCCATTTTATCTGGTTTTTATAGTGTATAATCTTATTCTGTGTGGTGTTACGGTAAAAGCGTTTAATAAGTTACTTGTACAACGAATGATTAAGAATTGATGTATGAGCAGGCAGAAGAACGGATTGCAAATATCGACATGACTTGTACCGGAGGGAGGTTTGAAGGATGATCAGAGTTAAAAAATTAAATAAATATTTTAATAAAGGAAAAAATAATGAACTCCATGTGTTAAATGATATAAATCTGGAGTTTGAAAATAATGGACTTGTCGTAATCTTAGGTGAGAGCGGTTCGGGAAAAACAACGCTTTTAAATACGATAGGCGGACTTGATGTGTTTGCCGATGGTGAGATAGATTATGACGGTGAGACTGTAAACAGATATTCGCCAAAGAAGATAGAAAAAATAAGAAATGACAAATTCGGATATATATTTCAAAATTATTATCTTTTGATGGATAACTCTGTTGAGTATAATGTAAAACTTGCACTTAGCGTTTATGATATGACGGATGAGGAGAAGCAGGAGCGGACGGAGTATGTTCTGGATGCCTTAAATATGGGGCGTTACAAAAAGAAACTTGTCTCGGAACTTTCAGGTGGACAGCAGCAGAGGGTATCTATAGCAAGAGCACTTGTAAAAGCACCATCAATAATACTTGCCGATGAGCCGACTGGAAATCTCGATGAAGAAAACACGATAAACACTATGAGTCTTTTGAGAAATATCTCAAAGGAATGTCTTGTAATAGTTGTATCACACGAAAAACGCATATCAAAATTTTTTGCTGACAGGATAATCGAGATACAGGACGGACAGGTAAAGAAAGATTATAAAAATAAAGCTACAAAAAGCTATGAAAAGGCGGACGACTCTAATATATATTTAAGAGAGCTTTCAAAAGAGAGCATGGAAAATGATGATTTTAGGATAAATATATATAAGGACAGCCGGCAGATAAAGGGTAATGCGGATAAAGAAAATAGTAAAATAATATCCGGAGAAAATATAAGTGAAAAAATAAAAACTGTGGCTGCACAAGATAAGGAAAATCAAGGGAATGAAATAAAAAATGAGACTGACAAGATAGTGCTCAATTTTGCATGGAAAGACGGAAAACTCTACATACAAAATCTTTCTGACACAGAGATAGCTTTTGAAGGGGAGGAGTCAGGTTGTCAGATGGTGGATGACAAAAAGCCACAGATAGACATAAGCAGTGTCGATGAGATAGATTATTCGCTTGAAAAGCCAAAAGCAGGCAGAACTGCAAAGCTTCCGTTTAGGGAGATAGTAAAAATGGCGAGAGAAAATTTAAAACTTCTCGGAAAAAAACAGGCATTTATGATAGGAACGCTTTTGATGGTATCAGTGCTGTTATCCGTAGGTGCGGCGGATTTTACAAATCGTATGTCGATAGATAAACAGAGTGTTGTGAAAAGTGATTCTCATGTTGTTACGGTGCAGTTAAGTCCGGTGGAGGGGGTTTTTGACGATCAGCTCAATAAAGCGGCGAAAGATTTTATCGGAAAAATAAAGCAGGAAAACAAATATTCAGATATATTTATTTCTGCAAATTGCGATATGGCGATAAAATATAACGGATACAGTCAGCTTGGGGGAAGTGTTGCAAAACTTAGCGGATATTCGTTTATTTCAAATAAACATTTGAAAAAATCATCACTTATATGTGGAAAAATGCCGGAAAACAGGGATGAAGCGGTAGTCGATAAATGGGTGCTTGAAAACTTTATGAAATCGGACAGTGCCATAGCACCGTTATACAAAAAAGTTGATGATTTTATCGGAACAACGATAATATCACCGGCAAATCAGATTGAGTTTAAGATAACAGGAGTGTCCGACACAGGAGAACCGGATATATTTGTTGAAGAAAATAAACTGCTAGGTCTTTCATATTCTGCTATGAATCTTGCTTCACTTGATGAGATGAAACGGCTTTATGCGGATAAAAAAGGCAGTGGAATAAAATCAGATACTAAGCTTGAAAGCAAAAAAGTGCTTGCGAGAAAATCCATATATAATCAGGATAAGATGATGGGTTCATTTTTGTTTACGGATCAGAGGTATGGAACATTTGAGATTGTAGGGTATTTCGATGATGATATAAATGTAGATTATATTGCAAATGAGCAGGACTGCGAAAATATACGAACTACTTATAATGCATATTCAAAGTCATTTGATGTTTATACTGATGATGTAGACGGTGCAATAAAATATTTAAAGAAAAAAGCATCAGCTTACAGAAAAAAATATTTTACGACGAGTGTAAAATGCCAATACAATAATCAGCTTAACAAATATAGGGAAAAGCGTAAAATGAATGTTGGTACAAAAAATATTGTCACAATCGCACTTGCGTTACTTGCATTTATAATGATATACTTTTCAATAAAATCAAATGCTGTTTCGAGAATAGAAGAACTGACGGTTTACAGACTTCTTGGAATAGAAAAGGGAAGCATACTACAGGCATATGTACTCGAAATGATGATGCTTTGTGCATACACCGTACTGCCGGGGGCATTGATAACAAGCAGTATTATAAAATTTATGGCACAAGTGCCATCGCTTCAGATAAAAATGATATATCCGTGGTGGGCGGTTCTGCTGCTGATAATCATTATTTTTGCAATAAACATAATACTCAGCATACTTCCGGTAAACAAGATAATATCAAGACCACCTGCAGAACTTGCGGTAAAGGACTGATGGATATGCAGCGAAGAAAGAATAAAGATAAAAGAAAGGAAATCAAAGACATGGAAACAAGAGTAGAGAAAACAATAGAAAGACACAATAAAGGATATAACTGTGCACAGGCGGTTGCCTGCACATACTGTGACCTTGTCGGAATGGACGAGGAAACTATGTTCAAGGCAACAGAAGCATTAGGACTTGGAATGGGCGGCATGGAAGGAACCTGCGGTGCACTTACCGGTGCGTGTGTTGTAGCAGGAATGAAAAACAGTTGCGGAGACCTTGAAAATCCTGTAAGTAAAGGTGAAACATACAGTTATTCAAGACAGATATTAAAAAAATTCCTTGACCAGAACAAAGCCACACGCTGCAAAGACTTAAAAGGTGTGGAAACAGGAGTTGTCTTAAGAAGCTGCCAGGACTGCATAAGAGATGCTGCAAAGTTTTTGGAAGAAGTAGTGTTTGCCGAGTAAGTAAATTACAGATATTTTCAGAACTGTTACATTCAGCCATAAAATAAATTTCTCTCCCCCTTTAAAAATGATAAAAGTTGTGTTATATTATAAAAGAGTACAATTTTTTAGATGAAAATTTTTATCTGAGTTATTATAATAAGGAAAATGAAGATAGTAAATGAAAAAGAAAGGGGATGTTTGAGATGGATACCGCTGTTTATAATCATCTGATGACGCAGTATCGACCAAAAGAGCTGACTAAATATGATACACACAAAGCATCAGAACTTAGAAGTGTTGTAAATCAGATTGCTAAAAAAACAAAGACATCTCCGATATATATGGTTAGGCTTACAGATGCAAAACAGTCATATGCACTTGGTGTCAAAGAGTCGTCCATGCTTCTTGGGACAGGACTTAAAGAGCTTTCAGACACTTCAGCAGATGGTGTTTTTTCTAAGAAGAAAGCATATGCATCTGATCCTGAAAAAGTCGGAGTTGAAATAGTAGATGAGGACGAGGAAAAACTTCCCGATGAGTTTTCACTTAAAGTTGAGAAGCTTGCCACTCCACAGTATAACATTGGAAATCCGGTTTATGGTTCAAGCCAGAGTCTTCCGGGGGGAACATACAAGTTCAGGATAAGTGTTCTTGATGATATGTATGATTTTCAGTATAATATTAAAAAAGACTCGGATAATGCGGAAGTTATGAATGGAGTTGCGTCATTTATAAATAAAGCAAATATCGGTCTGAATGTTGGAGTCGTTCCAAATGATAGCGATGACAGAGTAAGGATGAGTATTGTTTCCGATGCAACGGGAAACAGCGGAGACGAGAGGATATTTACACTCACTGACAGAAACAGTGACGGAAAGCTGGGGATAGTCGATTATTTTGGATTAAATGAGCAGGAAAAGAGTGCAACAAGTTCAAAATTTTATATGGATGGCGTAGAAAAGAGTACACTGGCAAATGAATTTACCATTGGAAAAGCACTCAGGGTATCATTAAAGGGAACAAATATTGACGGTGACGGTATCAGTATCCGGTACAGACCCGACAGTGAGAAGATACTCACGAGCCTAAATAAAGTAAAAGATGCTTACAATTATATGATAGAGGGCTCAGATGAGTACGCAAAGATAACAAACAAGACATCAAAACTTGCGTCAGAACTTAAATATCTTGTCGAGCCGTTCAAGTCAGAGATGGAATCGTGTGGTCTTTTATTTGAAGAAGACGGCACGATGAAAATAGATGAATCACTTGCAACTCAGGCGATTAACGATGGAGATATGCAGAAGCTTTTTGCATCAGATTCGGATTTATCAAAACGCCTGCTCGGTAAAAGTGAGAGTGTAAAACTTGACCCTATGGAGTATGTAGACAAACTTCTTGTCTCATACCCAAACTACACAAAAGAGGGTGTGGGTTACTCTTATATCACTTCGCTTTATAGCGGAATGTTGTTTAATTACTATTGCTGATTGTCTGGTAAGATACGAAGAAAAGCCTCATTACCATTGGGTGATGAGGCTCTTTTTGTTATTTAACTACAGCGTCAGGTGCATCATCATCTGTCTTGTCATTAGAAGAATTGTCAATGGAAATCACGACTTTATGCGGCAGACACACGATAGTCTCGCCCTCATATCTTATACTGTGCTTTTTAACACAGGTCTGGTCAGGGCAGTCGGCTTCGGTCATGTCGGCAGTACCGCCGCTTATTTTAAGAACATTTTTACCGCCGTTTACCCCCTTTATCGTAACGGTCTTGTCAACATCAATGGGATAAGAAGCGGTAACTTTGCCATCAACCTTAACTGTGACAAACTTACCTGATTTATTAAAATATAACTTGTAAGCCGCAAAACAAATGACAGCGGCGGCGACAACGCATATGATAAGGATAATGTCATTGCGTTTTTTTGCGTCTTGTAAATTCATGTTTAAAATCCTTTCATTATAAATAATGGTAGGTATTTGCGAAACTAATTGTATGTTGTGTTAATTGCACAGCTATAACAAATAATACCGTCGGCACGCTTTCGCTATGTTGTCGTTCGTAGCAGTACATAAATCAGCAAAAAACGCTGATTAAGTGCTGACGACGACAAAAATGCCGACTAACATTATTTGTTATATCTGCACAATTTAATCGCAGGTTATGATAGTTTCGCAAATATCCATAATATAATTTTTTGAAATTTTATATATTAAGCGTGTAACAAAAAGCAAGTATTATTATATACAAAAAAATATCTATATAAAAGTGTAAAAGAAAAAAATATACTAAAAAGATAAAAATAATCGTTACTGTTCATACATAAACTTCTCATTATCTGTTAAGTGAAATACTGACAAATGAGTTTGTAATATTAAAGTGTATATAAAAGCAGATACAAAAAATATAAAACATTTTAATAATATAACATTTAGTATTTATTAGAAAATATGTAAAAATATACCACAATCAGCTTAGAATGGAATTTTATTCTGGCAGAAGGGCGTTAGAACTGCGTCGGTATTTAGTGAGCGTTATTTGCTCACTTATGTACCGCTACGCAGTTCTCCGAGTGCAAACGTCCCTGATGCAGAAAAAATTCCATTCTAAGCGTCAGTTAATTGCACAATGAAATTCCCCAAAAACCACTTGACGAGGGGTGCATTTTTGTGATATATTTGATAAGCGATGTAACAGGTCTTTTTTTTATGCCTAAAATTCTTTAGCGATATTAAGAAAAAGGTCATGGTAAAAAGCCATGAAAACAGAACTAATCGTAACACAAAATATTATATGGAGGTGAAACCTGTGAGAGTAAAAATTACATTAGCATGTACAGAATGTAAGCAGCGTAACTATGATACTACTAAGGAAAAGAGAAATCATCCTGACAGAATGGAAACAAAGAAGTATTGCAGATTCTGTAGAAAGCACACAATGCACAAAGAGACAAAATAAGTCTTAGTAAATATGCAAGCAATGCTTGTTACAGTAGGAGGCAGTTATGGGAGATTCCGAAAACAAAGAAGTATTACAGAACGAAGCAGTTGCAGAAAATAAACAGGCAGACAATGCTGTTGATACAAAAAAAGCAGAAAAGCCTGTAAAAGATAAATCTGCAACAGATAAATCTGTGAGAAAAAAAGGTGGTTTTTTCCGTTCATTAAAGTCAGAGTTCAAGAAAATCGTATGGCCTGACAAGGAGACAACCATCAAAGAAACTACTGCGGTAGTTATTGTAACAGTTATTTTGGGCGCAATCATTGCTCTGCTTGATTTTGTTATCAAGACAGGCCTTGATAAGATTATTCAGATGGGTTAAGGTGATAGATTATGGCAGATACAGAAGCGCGTTGGTATGTGGCTCATACTTATTCAGGGTATGAGAATAAAGTAAAAGCAGACATAGAGAATACTATCGTAAATCGTAATCTTCAAGATCAGATTTTAGAGGTATATGTACCTATGCAAGAGGTTGAAAGGGAAGGAAAGGACAGCAAAAAGCTTGTTCAGCAGAAAATGTTCCCTGCATATGTTTTGATAAAGATGTTTATGAATGATGATACATGGTATGTTGTCAGAAATACTCGCGGTGTTACAGGATTCGTTGGTCCGGGATCAAAGCCGGTTCCACTTACGGATGAGGAAGTGGCAAGCATGGGACTTATGAGTTCGGTAGCTGAAGCTCCATTTAGCATAGGCGATTCTGTAATCGTCACATCGGGCATCTGGGAAGATACGGTTGGTATTGTTCGCCAGATAGATCTCAAGAACAAAACAGTCACGATAAATATTGATATGTTTGGTCGTGAGACACCAACTGAATTGAGCTTTAATGATGTAAAAGTTTGTGACTAATTAAAGCAATGCAGTTTCAGATTGTTACCATGTATTTATTATTTAGGAGGTAAATTAAAAATGGCTAAGAAAGTCGAAGGATATATTAAATTACAGATTCCTGCAGCAAAGGCAACACCAGCAC